>Ga0075034_1000941_pt1 | contig 13472 bp, 10 predicted proteins | sample SynthPrep_16_END_FD_71519 | JGI IMG/M metagenome (GOLD analysis project Ga0075034, IMG submission 71519) | Synthetic microbial communities from Ohio, USA - SynthPrep_16_END_DS12_MetaG | ecosystem: Engineered > Bioreactor > Aerobic > Activated sludge | place: USA: Ohio, Columbus | collected...
ACCGATGACGATAAAAACGCCATCTACAAGCGCATTACCCTGCGCCTGATCCCCTTCATTTTCATCTGCTATCTGTTCAACTACCTCGACCGGGTCAACGTTGGCTTTGCCAAGTTGCAGATGCTCGATGCGCTGGAATTCAGCGAAACCGTATACGGCCTCGGTGCCGGGATCTTCTTTATCGGCTACGTGCTGTGCGGCGTGCCGAGCAACCTGGCGCTGACCAGGTTCGGTCCACGGCACTGGATTGCCTTGATGATGATCGTCTGGGGCACACTGTCCACCTGCCTGCTGTTCGTCACCACGCCGACGCATTTCTACACCTTGCGCCTGTTTACCGGTGCGGCTGAAGCCGGCTTCTTCCCCGGTGTGGTGCTGTACCTCTCGCAGTGGTTCCCGACGTTCCGCCGTGGGCGGATCATGGCGCTGTTCATGTCGGCGATCCCGGTGTCCGGTTTGCTCGGCAGCCCGTTTTCCGGCTGGATCCTCAACCACTTCGCCGCCGGCCAGGGCGGCCTGGCGGGCTGGCAGTGGATGTTCCTGCTGCAAGGCATCCCGACCGTGATCCTCGGCGCCCTCGCCTACTTCCTGCTCAGCGACAGCTTTGCCCATGCCAAGTGGCTCAAGCCCCACGAACGCGCCGTGCTGGAAGCCGACCAGGCCACCGACCTGGCCAACAAGCCGAAAACCACCACCGATTCACTCGCCGAAGTGTTCAAGAACCCGGCGATCTGGGCGTTCGGCCTGATCTACTTCTGCATTCAGAGTGGCGTATACGCCATCAACTTCTGGCTGCCGTCGATCATCAAGAACCTGGGTTTCAGCGATAACCTGGTAATAGGTTGGCTCAGTGCGATTCCGTATCTGCTGGCAGCGGTTTTCATGTTGCTGGTAGGCCGCTCGGCGGACTTGCGCAAGGAGCGTCGCTGGCACTTGGTGGTGCCGATGCTGATGGGCGCCATCGGCCTGGTGATCGCGGTGAATTTCGCCACCACCCCAGCCATCGCCATCCTCGGCCTGACCATCGCCACCATGGGCGCCCTCACCGGCCTGCCGATGTTCTGGCCGGTACCGACCGCCATGCTCAGCGCGGGCGCAGCCGCTGGCGGCCTGGCGCTGATCAACTCCATGGGCCAGATGGCCGGTTTCCTCAGCCCGTATATCGTCGGTTTTGTGAAGGATGCCACCGGCTCCACGGATGTGGCGCTGTACCTGCTGGCGGCGGTGATTGTGGCGGGCAGTGTGCTGGCGTTGCGGATGACGCGGACCTTGAAGGTATAACGCGGTCCATGTGGGAGGGGCGGTGCGACGATTCGACTTGCCCCCTCCCACATTTAGCCTGCGTTTACAGCAGGCCACCGCCGTCGATATCAATGACAGCACCGGTCATGTAGCCATTTTCCATGGCCAGCACATACCCCGCCGCCACTTCCTCGGCCTGCCCCACACGTCCCACCGGCAACGCGCCACCTGCCTTGGCAAACATCGCCAGGCGCTGGTCCTCGGCCAACCCCGCATACGCCGGGGTATCAATCACACCGGGACTCACCACGTTGACGCGACGCGGCGCCAACTCCTTGGCCAACTGCTTGCCCAGGGCTTCAGTGGCGGCGTTGATACCGACTTTGATGAACTGCCCCGGTGCCAATTTGCGCCCCAGTTGCCCGGAGGTCAGGCTGATGCTGCCGTGCTCATCGAGGAAAGGCAGCGCGTGCTGGATCGCCCGCAAGGCACCCCAGAGTTTCACGTTGAAGTTGTCCTGGGCCTCGCCCAGGTCGGTTTCGGCCAGGGCCTTGGCGCGTACCGAGGGGCCGGAGGTGTACACCAGATGGTCAAACCGCCCGACGGTTTCGAACAACCGTTGCAGGGACGCGGCGTCGGTGACGTCCACCGGTTCGCTGCGCAGGCCGTTGTCGCTGCCTGACGATAGCCGCCGCCCCGCCAGCACCACCTGGGCACCGCGTGCGGCTGCGGCCTTGGCCACGGCTGCACCGATGCCGCTGCTGCCGCCGATGACGATCACCGTTTTGCCGTTGAGTGAGGAATTCATGGGGAAGTGTCCTGGGTCAGAAAGTGAGCGTTCATCATCCCAGCTTGGCAATCAACGAAAAATCCCGGTAAAACGACAGGATCTTTAAAGGATTTTTATAAATGAGCTCAATCCTCGACCTCGAAGTGTTCGCACGCACCGCCGACACCGGCAGCCTGTCTGCCGCCGCACGCGGGCTCGGCTTGACCCCCGCAGCGGCCAGCATTGCCCTCAAGCGCCTGGAAACCCGCTTGGGTACCCGCCTGCTGGCACGCTCCACCCGCAGCATGCGCCTGACCGAAGAAGGCCGGCGTTACCTCGACAGCGTGCGCGAGGCCCTGGCCGCCTTGGCCGAAGGCGAGCAAGCGCTCAAGCAGCAGAGCCAGGGCCTGACCGGCTTGTTGCAGTTGGCCGCACCCTCGGATTTCGGCCGCAATGTGGTACTGGGCTGGCTGGATGAGTTCAAGCTGGAACACCCGCACATCCGCCTGCAACTACTGCTCAACGACAGCAATGCCGACCTGTTCCGCGACACCGTCGACATCGCCCTGCGCTTTGGCGTCCCACGGGACTCCAGCCTGGTGGCGCTGCCGGTGGTGCCCGATCACCAACGCCTGCCCTGCGCCAGCCCCGACTACCTGGCGCGCCACGGCACGCCGCGCACCCCGGCGGAGTTGGCGCAGCACAATACGCTGCGGTACATGCGCCAGGGCCGGGCCAACAGCACCTGGTACTTTCGCCAGGGCACCACGTTGCAGGAAGTCGAAGTGACGGGCGACTACCTGAGCGATGACGGCGAGATTGTGCGGCGCTGGGCACTGGCCGGCCACGGCATTGCCTATAAGGCCAACCTCGACATCGCCCGGGACCTCAAGGCCGGACGGCTGGTGCACCTGTTGCCGGACTGGCAGGGCGAACCCACCCCGTTCAACCTGATGTGCCCGCACCGCCTGCAAGTGTCGGAGCGGGTGAAAGCGCTGCACCGATTTCTGCAAGGGCGTTGCCAGGCCTTGCTGAGTGCATGAAGAAACGCCCCCAGGGCTTGTTCCAGAGCCTGCGAGTCTGGTATTGCATAGGGCACGTCTCACTGCCGCAAGGAGCTTTGCATGATTTACCGCACATTGGGCCAGTCCGGTTTGAAGGTCAGCGCCTTGACCCTGGGCACCATGATGTTTGGCGAACAGACCCACACCGAGGACTCGCTGCGCATCATCGACAAGGCCTGGGACCAGGGCATCAATTTTATCGACACGGCGGATGTCTACACCGGCGGGCGCTCCGAGGAAATCGTCGGCGAGGCCATCGCTCGCCATCGTCAGGATTGGGTGGTGGCGTCGAAAGTCGCCATTGGCCCCACCGAGGGCCTGCCCAACCGCAGTGGCCTGAGCCGCAAGCGCATCTTCAACGCGCTGGAAGCCAGCCTCACCCGCCTCGATACCGACTACCTCGACATCTACTACCTGCACCGCGAAGATCACGACACCCCGCTGGAGGTGACGGTATCGGCCATCGGCGACCTGATTCGCCAGGGCAAGATCCGCTACTGGGGCCTGTCCAACTATCGCGGCTGGCGAATTGCCGAGGTGATCCGCGTCGCCGAACGCCTGGGCGTGGACAAACCGGTGATCAGCCAGCCGTTGTACAACATCGTCAACCGCCAGGCTGAAGTCGAACAGATCACCGCCGCTGCCGCGTACGGCCTGGGCGTCGTGCCTTACAGCCCACTGGCCCGCGGCGTGCTCAGCGGCAAGTACGCACCGGACGTGACACCCGAAGCCGGCAGCCGTGCGGCACGCCAGGACAAGCGCATCCTGGAAACCGAATGGCGCGTGGAGTCGTTGCGCATCGCCCAGCAGATCCAGCAATACACCCAGGGCCGTGGCGTGGGCATTGTCGAGTTTGCCATCGCCTGGGTGCTGAACAACGCGGCGGTGAGCTCGGCGATCGTAGGGCCGCGCACCGAGGCGCAGTGGGATGCCTACACCGGCGCGCTGGACGTGAAGATCACGGCTGAGGATGAAGCGTTCATTGATTCGTTGGTAACGCCGGGGCATTCCTCTACGCCGGGGTTCAATGATGTGGGCCATTTTGTCTCGGGCCGAGTGGCGCGCGCGTAGGCTGATTGACCAAGTAAGGGTTGCGCAGCGGCCTTACTGCGGCGAGCGGGCTTGTTGTGGTGAGCGGGCTTGCTGTGGTGAGCGGGCTTGCCCCGCGCTGGGCTGCGCAGCAGCCCTTTAAAGCCGTCGCGTTTTTCCAGGAAAACCTCGTCGCCAGTTATTGGGGCTGCTTCGCAGCCCAGCGCGGGGCAAGCCCGCTCACCACAACAACCACAACAACCACAACAACCACAACAACACCCCGACTGCCCCTGCCAGGCAGACCCAAGCGGCGGCAGCGAGACATTTTCCTGAAAAACGCCCCAAAACAGCGCAACCCTCTCGCTTCAAAAGCACCATAATCCCCTGTTGAAATTCCCCCTACTTGTTTGAAATCGGTTTTCGCGAGGACAGCGTGTCTAAAGGTGTTGTGTTATCGGTGTCGGCCTCGGTGTTGTTTGCCGTGATGTATTACTTCACGTCATTGCTGACGCCATTGAGCGGGCTGGAAATTTTCGGCTGGCGCATGTTGCTGACCGTGCCGTGCATGACGGTGTTCATGATCGTCAGCGGAGAATGGCGGCGGGTCTGGGAATTGCTGCGAGTGCTGGCGGCCAAGCCTCGGCTGATCGGCGGTGTGGTGCTGTCGTCGGCGTTGCTGGGCGTGCAGTTGTGGTTGTTCATGTGGGCGCCGCTGAATGGGCGCAGCCTGGATGTATCGGTGGGTTACTTCCTGCTGCCGCTGACCATGGTGCTGACCGGGCGCCTGGTATGGGGCGAACAGTTGTCCTACCTGCAAAAGATCGCGGTGTTTTTTGCCGGCCTCGGGGTACTCAACGAGTTGTTCCAGGCCGGCGGGTTCTCCTGGGCGACGCTGGTGGTGATCATCGGTTACCCGCTGTATTTCATTGCGCGCAGATACCTCAAGACCGACCACTTGGGCGGACTGTGGCTGGACATGGCGCTGATGCTGCCGGTGGCCTGGTGGTTTGTGCAAAGCGGCGAACAGGGCTTTGCGGTGATGGATGCCCACCCCAAGCTGTACGGGTTGATCCCGATACTGGGCCTGATCAGCGCCTCGGCGCTGGTGAGCTATATCATCGCCAGCCGCCTGCTGGCGTTCAGCCTGTTCGGACTGCTCAGTTATGTCGAGCCGGTGCTGTTGCTGGTGGTGGCGCTGCTGCTGGGTGAAGGCATCAAGGCCGGCGAATGGTTGACCTACATCCCGATCTGGATAGCGGTCATGGTCCTTGTGTTCGAAGGGGTCAAGCACCTGGTGCGTCAGCGCAGGGCTTGAGCGACGAACAGGCGACAGGCCGCAACAGCGCCTGATGGTGTTGAGTGGCACCCTCATCGTCCAGGGTGGTGAATTCTACTGGCGTGCCGGTCAGGCCCTCGTGAGGCAGCCCGGGCATCGCAATCCGTGCAGTCCCATAGGGCGCGACCATCGGCGGATCTTCGCTGCGATGCGCCACTGCGCTGACTGTCAGTACCACCCCGGACAAGGTCACGTGATAGGGCGTGGGGTTAAACACCTCCAATCCCGCCTCGCCTCCACCGCTTACGGACCATTGCAGCGCATGAGCCGCGTCCTGTACCTGCCCCGGCAGTTCGGCGGGCCGGAGGAAAAGCTTGATCCGCGTACGAAAGGCAAATTGCAGGACGTTGGTTTCAGCCGAGGCCTCAACACTCGGCCTGATTGCCAGCACGTTCAGCCAGTACACCGACTCCCGGTCAGCCATCGGCTTCGGCGTTTGATAATGCATGATCCGCAAGGCGCGTCCGGTGCTTGCATTCATGCGAACGATGGGTGGCGTAATCGTGAACGGCACATCACTGTTTTCGGGCGCCGCCGCCGCATCGCCGTCATCGATCCACGCCTGCACCAGGCGCGGACTGTCAGCCTCGTTGTGCAGGTTGATCACCACCGCGCGCGCGGCGCCCGGATAGATGACACGTGTGCGGTCAATCACGATTTCACCCTGCGCGACGATCGCCTGCAGGCTCATCAGCACGCCAAGGCCCCTGCTCCACAGCGCGATGCTCATCGGTAGCTCATTGTGAAGGACGCCAACCCGTTCGCGCTGCCGGGCCGGATCGATGAGCCCGTCTGGATATAACGTGCAGTCAAAGGAATCTGCACGGTTGCATTGCCGGTTGTGCCGACCAGCCACTGGTTCGGGTTGCCAATGGTCGTGGAGTCGGCGCCGTAACGCACCAGTGTGCTCCCCCGCAGTAGTTGCAGTGCGACGCCGCTGGCCACGGAGGTCGGGGTCAGGGATAACACATCGCTGCGATTGGCCGGCGTGGTCTGGTCTGTCACCGTTATAAATACGTCACGCGTAGCACCGCTGGTGCCGCCCGTACATGACAGTGTGATGTTACGGGTCACGCTGCCGGCGAAGCTGCCCACCCCGCGAAAGTCACGTGCAGCCACGGCCGGCATGGGCATTGCAACCGAAGGCGTGGTGACGCTGCAGGTGGGTTTGCGGGGCGCATTGATCGTGATATTGGAAAAGTTCACCGCGTAATAGCCGGCCCCGCTGATGGGCGTGCCGGTGATCGTATACCTTGCAAGGTTCCTGGCGGCGATCGTGCCGCCGGTGATGGGGCCCGTGGCTACAAAGTAGATACGGGTATCAAGCCCGAGGACGATGGGCCTTGCCCTGATATCTCCAACAATCAGTGTGACACCCGCCGTGTTGATAGGCATGAACGGCCGATTCGGGTCCCTCGCCATCATGGCAAACCCGACCCCAGGCACATTGGTGGCGTGCACCGGCATTGAAAGCCCGTTGGCGGAAAATGTCTGGCCCGTCGGCGGGCTATTGACCAGCGCCAGCCTGGCCTGTGCCCCAAAAGCAATGCCAGTGGTACACCGAAGCGCAGATCCTGGAGGGCTGTCAAAGCGATAGCCGCTGGCGGACCCTATCACTTGTCCTACCTGTTGCCCGGCCGCAACGGTGATCGGGGGAATAGTAATATTCACCGACGGGCCGGGGGCGCAGGTGATCGCTCGAGCCTCCAGCGCCACCATCCATCCTCCCAGCACCACGCCGGCAAGCGAATACCTAGTCATGAAAACAACACCTCTGTCATATCGGATAAGTCTTGCATCGCATCAGTCATGAATCGGCGCTCGCTCATGGCTGGCCCGCCACCTGGCGAGCCTGGCTCGCCACGCATACCCCTTGCATGAAATCGGTAGTGACCTGTCGCTGGCCGGCGGTCACCGCCGGCATGTGATAGTGGATATCGCACTGCTCGGCGATTTTGCTGCCCCACTTGACGGTCAGGCGGCCTTCCTGCGGGATGTCCCGGACGAAGGCTTTGCTGGCCTGCCCCACCACACCGACCTCACGCCCTTGCCCATCGAATACCTGTGCAGCAAATGGCAGCGGGCTGCCATTCTCGCGAACGCCCTTGACCACCACTGCCCGGCCATTGACCGTGTCGAACTTGACCAGCGATACCGCACCCGAGGTCGGTACGACGTTGCGGGTCGATTCCTGAAGCTCCACATCCAGCGACATGCCTTCCGGATCGATCTCCACCGTATTGTTCTGGAACGCCGTCAGATTGGGCACGACGGCGTATCCCTTGCTGTTGACCCGTGTACCGCCGCCACCGCCAAGCCGGGCGCCTTCGGCTCCCGGCACATGGACCAGCGCCGAGGCTTCGCCCAGGCTTTGCGAGAACGCCACACCGTCGGCGTGCACGACTACTCCGCCGTCGGCGCCAAACGAAAGCTGCGAGCTATCGCGGCTCTGGCCATATCCGGCGCGCAGGTGGGTGGCATCGGTGCGATAACCCGCATAGGTGTTGAACTGGCTGGAGCGCGTGCTATCACTGGTCGCACGGTGGGCGGAAACACCGTAGTTGACCTCGGCGTTCTCGCCCAGGAAGCCGTTGATGCCCACCTGCTGCTGGCTGCCCCGTGTATCGCCGGTATCCCGGGACAGCGAAGTATTGATCGTCGGCGACCTCGACTCACTCCCCAGGGGCATCGATAGCGTGAGCATGTAGCGGTTATCGATGCGCCCGGGTTGACCGATACGCCCGAAGAACACATCGTCACTGAGTTCGCTTTGGGTCAGTTGTCGCGTGTCCTGGACCCTCGAACGTTGCGCCGAAAGGTTCCAGTTGAGCTTGTTCCAGGTCGAGCCGTAGCTGGCGGTGAATGAAACCTGGCGGCCCTCGTTCTCGCCCCAATAGTCGACAGAGCTGCCGTACAGGCTCAGGGTGCCGATGCCCAGTTGCTGGCTGATGGTCAGGTCGAGCCGGCTTTTTTGCCGGGCATAGCCGTTGACATCACCGGAGCGGCTCGCGATCTCACGCACATTCAGGGCATCCGGAAGGTTCAGGTATCCCTCCGTGGAGAATCGATACGCGCCCAGCGCAAAATGCGTCCCCGAGGCCGGCAGGCTTTTGTTGTAGCCAAGCCCGAGGCTTTGCCCGGTCAGGCGTCCATGCTCTGGCACCGCGGTACGTGAGGTGGCGGTGTCCAGCGAAAAGGCGCCGACGGGCGTATTCAACGCAACACCGACCTTTCCCTGCTCATAGCCTTTGGAAAGACTGCCGCCGCCATACACCGTCAGGTCATCGGTCAAGCCGCGTTGCAGAGTGCCTTGAAAGACGTTCGCACCTTTGGCATCGATGCCCTTTTGCTGCACCTCACCCAGGGTGGCGCTGTATTTCGTCGTGTCGGCCCGCAGCAGCTGCGGGGCCACTGAATACGGCACGACGAAGGTGTTCCGACGCCCGTCGACTTCGGTCACGCTGACGATCAAATCACCGCCGTAACCGGTGGCATGCAGGTCACTGATGACAAAGGGGCCAGGCGCCACCGTGGTCTCATAAATGGTGTAGCCGTTCTGGCTGACCGTGACCGTTGCATTACTGTCGGCGACACCCCGTACCTGCGGTGCATAGCCTTGCTGCGTCTGCGGGCGCATGCGGTCGTCGGTGGCCAGGGTCACGCCTCGCAGGCGGACCCCGTCGACGATCTGTCCGTTGCTGAAGGTGTCTCCCAGGGTCAGTTGTGACTGCCAAGGAATGATACTGCGCTGCACATACGTGGACGTGTTCTGATAAGTCTCGAAGCCTGTGCGATTGCTCCAGGCCTGTGCGCCCTGGTGCCGCAAGCGCCAGGCGCCCAGATTGATCCCCGCATTGAGGCCCAGGTAAGTACGACCGTCACCTTCGCCAGCGGTGACTGCGCTGGTGCTGAAGTTGTAATTGAGCAACCCTGCGGCAATCCCCTCATCCAGCGACTCGGGGTCAATGTAGCCACGCATGGAACGCTTCATATAGGCCTGCGGCACGCTGGCGGCCAACTCGAGCGCACCCGGGTCGAAGGTGCTGGATGCCATCGGAATCCACTGCCCCAGGTCGCCGCAGTACTGGCCGGCTGCGGCAGGGTTGCCGACCTCGCGCCCATGGGCCTCGGTATCGACTTTATCCATCGCGATACCGATTTTTTCCAACACTTCGCGACTCAAGCATGGCTGCGCGCCGGCCTTTGCCTGGGCTGCGACGAACTCCACCTCCCTGCGCCCCAATGCCTGGCCGTTGACCACGATATCTACGCGGTACAGGCCGGGGCTCATCGGGTTGCCGGTGTTGAACCGTGACGTGTCGACCGACGACGCCAGGCCACTGGAGAATGCGTTCAGATCAAAGCTCAACTCAGACGCAAGCGCGGCATCGCTTGCCATCACGGCCGCACTCATCAAACCACCCAACATCATCGTGCGAGGCTGGAATGGCAAAATCGGGGCGCAACGATGCACCCTTACCTGGATGTGACTAGGCATAGTTATGACTTCAGTGGACGCTGGGAAATGTACGTTTGCTTGCCATCATCAACGTTCCGGGGACGCGTTCAGCGGTGCAACACAGCAGGCTGCACCGATGAAAAGCCGCCGAAATCGTTGATGTAGGTGAAACTCACCCGTGCATCGGCAGGTATTGCCTTCGCGGCTTTCGGCACCGGTACCTTCAACGTGCCTCCTGGTTCCACCATCCCTTCCGGCAGGATCAGTTTTTTCGCGTTTGGATCGGCGCCCATGAGCAGGGCAATGTCGTTGAAGGTGACGTGATACGCCGATGGGTTATGCACCTGTATCTCGTTGCCCTGGGCGACCCGCGCCAGGGACCAGCGCAACAGCCCGGGCGCCTCCTCGGGTGTTCCGGATAACTGCGCCGGACGAAAAAACACTTTGGTGCGGATACGGAACGCGAACTTGAAGTGGTTCCGCTGATCGTCTTCAAGCGTGGGATCAAACTCACTGGTCGCACCAGGGACCTCAAGTACATTCAACCAGAACAGCGACTCTCTATCCGCAGGCAGCGGTGCCTTGGTGTAGGACAGGCGCATGGACTGGCTTTTGCCTGAGTCCAGGCGAAATACCGGCGGAGACAGCACGAAAGGCACATCGCTCAGCGACGGCGCTGCCTCTGGGTCACCGGCGTCCAGCCATGCCTGGACCAGGCGGGGTGCATGTTTGTCATCATTGGTCACTCGTAGGGTGACCTCGCGTCGCTGCTCGGGGTAAATCTGTCGCGTACCGTCGATAACCACGCCCGCGTGCGCCATGTGCGAGGCCATCCCCAAGGACAGGCTCAGCGCCACGCACATCGCTCGACGACTTAAGATCATCAGTAAATCCTGCATCGGGTAATCCTTGATAACAGTTGTCCTGCGCCCGACCGCCGGGTCGAGCGAGGATCTCAGGCGATGGTCATCTGCGTGGCTGCATCAAGGAAAGGTGACCGAGTACTGCACACTGCTGGTGACATTACCCGCGCCCGCCGCGCCACCGTTGGCGATATAGCGTGCGTAGAACGGCAAGGTCGCCAGGCCATTGGTAACGGTGGCAACGGTCGAGTTGTTGCCGGTGCGCAAGTCCATCGGCGTGGAGGTCGCACCATCGAGGATTTGTACCTCAACCCGCGAGGCCGGCGTTGCCGTGGCCGTGTTACGCAGGTTGCCGGTTGCCGGGTTGATGCCAGGGCTGGTCGGCTCATAACGTACGGCGACCTTGGTACCGTTCGGGCATCCGCCCGAGCCGCCGACATAGACAAAGTAGCGCTTGGCACCGGCCGTATCGCCTGCGGCCTTGAGGGCCGAGGTTTGCACTCGGTCAAGCACTACCGGGAAGTTGGCGCCCGAACCTGGCGAGGCCCCGGTACCGCCACTGATGGTGCAGGTGGTGCCACTGACCGAGCCCGTGATCGTGATGGTACCGTCTGCCGCATAAGCGGAGCTGGCGGCAAAGCCGCAAAAGGCCAGCACTGCAGCCGCCAGAGTTTGTTTTGTCATAGTCAGTCTTTCCTTAAAGTTGGGTTCGCGGAATGCACGGTTGCGACACAGGAGAACATCAGCTCTTGCGCCCCCCATGTGTGGATATCGCGATCAATCGGGTTCCCAGGCCTGGAAAAGTCGTTTGTTTCAAGCTCGTTCTGAATTGGCAGGCAAAAAAAATGCTCCGTACCTTGGGATACGGAGCATGTTCGTCAAGCACCTGGGCAGCCTGCCAGGCCCCACATGGATCAGTCGGCGGTCAACACACCACGACGTACCTGGTCCCGCTCGATGGACTCGAACAGCGCCTTGAAGTTGCCCTCGCCAAACCCATCATCGCCCTTGCGCTGGATGAACTCGAAGAACACCGGGCCCATCAGGGTTTCCGAGAAGATCTGCAGCAACAGGCGCTTGTCGCCTTCGATGGACGAGCCGTCCAGCAGGATGCCCCGCGCCTGCAGCTGATCCACCGGTTCGCCGTGGTTCGGCAGGCGACCTTCGAGCATTTCGTAGTAGGTGTCCGGCGGTGCGGTCATGAAGCGCATGCCGATCTTCTTGAGTGCGTCCCAGGTCTTGACCAGGTCGTCGGTGAGGAACGCGACGTGCTGGATGCCCTCGCCATTGAACTGCATCAGGAACTCTTCGATCTGCCCGGCGCCCTTGGACGACTCTTCGTTCAGCGGGATGCGGATCATGCCGTCCGGGGCGCTCATGGCCTTGGACGTCAGGCCGGTGTATTCGCCCTTGATATCGAAGTAGCGCGCTTCACGGAAGTTGAACAGTTTCTCGTAGAAGCCGGCCCAGTAGGCCATGCGCCCGCGATAGACGTTGTGGGTCAGGTGGTCGATGACCTTGAGGCCGGCGCCTTGCGGGTTGCGCTCGACGCCGTCGAGGTAGACGAAGTCGATGTCATAGATCGAGCTGCCCTCACCGAAACGGTCGATCAGGTACAGCGGCGCGCCGCCGATGCCCTTGATGGCCGGCAGGTTCAGCTCCATCGGGCCGGTTTCGATATGGATGGGCTGGGCCCCCAGTTCCAGGGCGCGGTTGTAGGCTTTTTGCGAGTCCTTGACGCGGAACGCCATGCCGCACACCGACGGGCCATGCTCGGCGGCGAAGTAGGAGGCGATGCTGTTGGGCTCGTTGTTGAGGATCAGGTTGATCTCGCCCTGGCGGAACAGTTGGACGTTCTTGGAGCGGTGATTCGCGACTTTGGTGAAGCCCATGATCTCGAAGATCGGCTCCAGGGTGCCCGGGGTCGGCGATGCGAATTCGATAAATTCAAAGCCCATCAGGCCCATTGGGTTTTCATAGTGGTCGGTCATGGCCGGCGCCTCATCATTCTTGTGGGTAGCAATTGGTTATGTGCGAGCAAGGATGAGGTCGGAGGGCGGCGCGCAGGAAAGGCCTCGCACACTGCGGGCGAGGAAGTCACCAAAGATGAGGGGGGAGCCGAGTAGCTTCATGGTTACATCAGTCTCTGACGGCCGAGGCTTGCGTGAGCGCAAGTCCATATTCTTGTATGCGTAAATCGATTCTACACAGCGTAACGGTATTTGTCCGTACTCTTATCAAATCCCCATTGCCCTGGCCTGTGCAAGGGGTTTGTTGCACAGGTAGATGCCCAGCAGGATGACGGCCCCGCCCGCCAGCATGGGCGCCATCAGTTGCTCCCCCAGCAGCAAGGCACCGCAGATCACCGCCGTCAGTGGGTTGAGTGCGATAAACACGCCGGAGCGCGTCGCGCCAATGCGCCGGATGCCGTCGTAGTAACCGATATACGCCAGCGCCGAGCCCAACACGCCGAGGTAGGCCAGGCTGAGCCACTGGGTGAGCTGCAAGCGGCCGAGCGCTTCTACGCTGACGCTTGCGGTGACAAACGCGGTACTGGTCAACATCAACGTGCCCAGCAGCACCGACCAGGTGACCGTCTGCAATGGCCCCAGGCTTTGGTTGAGCCCACGGGCACACAGCGAATAAACGCCCCACCCTGCCACACAGCCGAGGATCAGCAGGTCGCCGATCCAGGCATCGGCGGTGG
>Ga0075034_1000942_pt1 | contig 13425 bp, 13 predicted proteins | sample SynthPrep_16_END_FD_71519 | JGI IMG/M metagenome (GOLD analysis project Ga0075034, IMG submission 71519) | Synthetic microbial communities from Ohio, USA - SynthPrep_16_END_DS12_MetaG | ecosystem: Engineered > Bioreactor > Aerobic > Activated sludge | place: USA: Ohio, Columbus | collected...
GCCACACCGCGTGGGCAATGATTTCAGCGGGAAAGCTGTGGCGACGGTAGAGCGGATCACAGTCTGTCATGCCTCTTCATCGCCTATCAAGCCCCAAGTCCGTAAACTTTACGATGCCCGTCAGCGCTCTTTCCGGCATGAACGGAGTTTTGCAACAAAGCCGTCGCTTCTATGGTCGCGCCAGATCGAGTGATTTCATCTTCCGATAAAGCGTGGCACGCCCAATCCCCAAATCGCGCGCGGTCTGCGCAATGTTGCCGTTAGCGCGCTTGAGCGCCCGGATAATCTCCGACCGCATCGCACGAGCCAAGTCAGCTCCAGCGTCAACCTGACTGCTGAGGATATCGCGCAGCGGAGGACATCGCTCGAGCACTGCCGCGTTTATCCTAAGACAGCGGCGTGCGGCCCGGTTTGCGCCGACCACCAGGTCATCGCGATCCACCGCAAGCAGGCTAGCGCCATGCTTAGTGTCGCTACCCAAGGTCATGATCTTATGCCCGTCGAACCGGGCATGAAAGAGCATCGTGGAAATCTGAAGCGCTGCATCTTGCACAGCAAAAGCAGTAAGACGGGCCTGGATATCAGTCATGTCGCTGCGGCAGGACGATAAATTGAGAACACCTGCCATGGTCGCGTCCGGCGCTTCGATCGGCGCCCCGATACAGATGAGCGGCATGTTGCGGGCAAAGAAATGCTGGTCACGCCAGATCATGCTCGCCCGCCCGTCGAACAGACAGATGCCGATCGCATTGGTGCCTTCCGATTCCTCCGACCAGTCCGCACCGACGGCAAGGCCCGACAATTCGAACAGGCCATCATCCGCCTGACGTGTCCGCCTGTCGATGATCATTCCGGTCTCGTCGGAAAGGAAGATGCCGCTGCCGGCCTCCATCGCAAGCCTTGCGAGCCGCGACACGGCCGGGTCCGCAACCCGCAGCAACGCTTCCGACCGTTCCCGCCGTTCGCAAATCCGACTGGTTTCCAGCCGCGGGCGGCGTTGCGGGCTCTGTGGATCAAGGGCGTAGAGCATCAGCGAACGCTGCCAGGAAGCCGCGACGGTCGAACGCCCCGCAGCCGAGGACGAGACGGCGCTTCGGATCAGCTCGGCATGCATGCTTTGGGATTGAGGATTGGACTCCAAGTTTGACTTTCCTTTGCCTGGGCCTAGGGCATGTGCCGCCTACCTTACGAATTTACACCCGGAGTGGTGCTTCAGGCAACGGCATTCCAGCCTACATGGAATGCCGCTGCCATGTGATGGGTGAGGGCGGGCTAATATGAAAATCTGCGACCAAGTGTCTCGATTATGAGGCATATGGTCGCGAGGAAAAGACAGTTTGCCATCAGGGCGAATTGTTTTCCGTCAATCCCGGCTGCATCTGTAAGCGGAGACGAGCATGCGTCTTGCCAGGGATCGATACCGAATGCTGAAATCCATACTCACAACATTGGCTGGCCTGATCGTCGTGGTCGCGGCCGCTTTTGGCGTCTACGCCTATCACAGTTCACTGCCGCCAATGGCGCCTTCCGACAGGCCGACATTCGATGCCGCCACGATCGAGCACGGACGCACGCTCGTCGCCGCCGGCTATTGTGCCGAATGTCACACCGCGAAGGGCGGACAGCCCTTCGCTGGCAATTTCCCGATCGTCACCGCCTTCGGTACGATCTACGGCTCGAATATCACGCCGGACCCCGATACCGGCATCGGCAAATGGTCTCCCGGCGCCTTTCGCCGTGCCCTGCACGATGGCGTCGATGCGAATGGGCGGCACCTTTTCCCGGCCTTTCCCTTCGATCATTTCACCAAGATATCGGATCATGATGTGGATGCCATCTACGCCTACATCATGACCCAGGTGAAACCCGTCGCCGAGGTGACGAAGCCGACAGACATACCTTTCCCGCTGAATATCCGCTTCCTGCAGGCTGGTTGGAGCCTGCTGTTCGTCGATCGCGGCCGCTATGTGCCGGATCCCGCCAAGTCCGACGAATGGAACCGTGGCGCCTATCTGGTGGAAGGCGTCAGCCACTGCGGCGCCTGCCACACGCCGCGCAATTCGCTCGGCGCAGAGAAGGCCGATGCCAAGTTCATGGGCGCCAATCTCGACAACTGGACCGCGCCGGCCATCAATGCCCACAGCCCGGCGGCTGTACCATGGACCGCGACCGATTTTGCACAGTATCTGAAGACCGGATCGGATCGCTTCCATGGCGTGGCTGCAGGCCCGATGGCGTCGGTCGTGCATGAGGGTATCCGCGAGCTTCCCGACAGCGATGTCGCCGCGATTGCTACCTATCTCGGCGCTGTCGCCGGCGCAAAGGATGTCGATCCCGCGACGCTGCCGGCAGTCAAGGCCAGCATTGCCGCAGGAAAGCCCGATCCGGCCTATCGCGAAAGCATGGGCCAGCGTCTCTACGCCTCCACCTGCGCTTCCTGTCACTACAACAATTCAGACAGCAACCTGAAGGCGGAACGCCCGGACCTGGGCATCAATTCCGCAACGCGCCTCGATGATCCGGCAAACCTGATCCGGGTCATTCTCGACGGCGTGCCGACCCGCGAAGGCGCCCATGGCATCGTCATGCCCGCCTACCGCAAGGCTCTCAACGACGAACAGATTTCCGCCATCGCCACCTATCTGCGGGCAAGCCGCACCGACCAGCCTGCCTGGCCGGACCTCGATGCCCGGGTGAAGGATCTGCGCGCTTACGTCGGAACCCATTGAAGGATCAGATTATGACCGAGTTCACTATCAACGGGCGCAAAGTCAGCCTCGATGCCGATCCGGATATGCCGCTTCTTTGGGCGATCCGCGACGAGGTGGGCCTGACCGGCACCAAGTTCGGCTGCGGCATCGGCCTTTGCGGGGCCTGCACCGTGCATGTCGGCGGACGTCCGACGCGCAGCTGCATCACCGCCATCCGGGATGTCGATGGCGGCGAGATCACCACGATCGAAGGCCTCGACCCCAAGGGTGAACATCCTGTCCAGGTCGCCTGGCAGAAGCTGCAGGTGCCGCAATGCGGCTATTGCCAGTCGGGCCAGATCATGACCGCTGCGGCCATGCTCAACGATATCCCCAACCCGACGGACGACGACATCGATGCGGTGATGACCGGCAATGTCTGTCGCTGCATGACCTATAACCGTATCCGCGCCGCCGTGCGCGAGGCAGCTGCCGCCATGCGTGGGGAGGTGACCAATGGCTAATCGCAGACTAATGGCGGCGCGCAAACCGCAATTGCCGGACCTGACCCGCCGCGGCTTCCTCGTTTCCATGTGCGCTGCCGGGGCGGTGTTCGGCTTTCCCAAGGGCGGCCTGCAGGCGGCCATGGACCCCGCCGTCCAGAACGGCATGCCGATCGAACCCGCGGGCGCCAGATACGAGCCGGCGATCTGGTACTGGATCGACGCGGCCGGCAAGGTGAATGTCAACATCATCCGCGCCGAGATGGGTCAACATGTCGGAACGGCGATCGCCCGCATCCTTGCCGCCGAACTCGGCGCCAGCTGGGATGACGTACGCATCACCCATGTCGATACCGACAAAAAATGGGGCCTGATGGTTACCGGCGGAAGCTGGTCGGTCTGGATGAGCTGGCCGGTTTATCGCCAGGCAGGCGCGGCCGGGCGGCTGGCGCTGATCGAAAAGGCAGCCAGCCTCTGGGGCGTCTCCGCCGATCAGATCACCGTCGATAACGGCATCGTTTCGGGCGGAGGGCATTCGGCCACGTTCGGTGAACTCGTGGCTTCCGGCATCACCCGCAGCTTCACCGAGGATGAACTGAAGGCACTGCCGCTGCGCCCGCATGCGGAACTGAAGCTGCTCGCCATGGACAAGCCGGCGCTCGATATCTACGGCAAGACGACCGGCCAGACGATCTATGGCATCGACGCCAAGGTCGAAGGCATGGTCCACGCCACTCCGATCCTGCCCCCGACCCGCTACGACTGCAAGATCAGGTCTATCGACGACAGCGCGGCAAAGTCCGTGAAAGGCTATCGCCAGGTCCTGCCCCTCGACGATCCGTCCGGCACCGTGCCTGGCTGGGCCATGGTGATCGCCGATACCCACTGGGCGGCCGAACAGGCGGCGGGCCTGATACGCATCGATTATGACGTTGAGGGCAAGGGGCACACAGTCGGCGAGGCGGAGATCCAGGCCGAAAACAAACGCCTGATCGACGACCCCTCCACCGGTGCGCTCCTGGATACCGGCGACGTCAATGTCGACCCGGTTTTCGCCAAGGCGGCCGATACGCTCGAAGCCAGTTACTCCACCCAGACCGTGTTGCACTTCCAGCTCGAACCGCTCAATGCGCTGGCTTTCCGCAATGCGGAGGGCGTGTGGGAGATCCATACCGGCAATCAGTGGCAATCGCTCTGCCTACCGTGGCTGACCAAGGCACTCGGCGTTTCAGACGACCAGGTGATCATGCGCAGCTATATGCTCGGCGGCGGCTTCGGACGGCGCCTCAATGGTGACTACACCATTCCCGTCGCGCTCGCCTCAAAGGCGCTGGGCGGAAAACCGGTGAAAATGGTGATGTCTCGGCCGGATGACGCGCTGTTCGATTCCGTGCGCCCACCCACCCTGTCGCGGCTGCGCATGGCCTTCGATACTGACAAGAAGGTCGTCGCCATGGATACTGCCGTTGCTTCGGCCTGGCCGACCAAGGTCATGCTGCCGGCCTTCATGCCCAAGGGCGTCAACGGCCAGCTTTACGATCCCTTCGCATCGGATGGGGCGGACCATTGGTACGAGACGGGAGCCCAGCGCGCCCGTGCCATCTCCAATGAACTGGCCGAGGCGACCTTCCGTCCCGGCTGGCTGCGGTCCGTCTCGCCCGGATGGATCAATTTCGCCGTCGAAAGCTTCATGGACGAGGCGGCCCATCATGTCGGCGCAGACCCGCTGCAGTTCCGGCTCGACCATTTCACCGCGCAGGGTCGCAATGCGGGCTCCGCACCAAGTGCTGTCGGTGGAGCAAGCCGGCAGGCAGCGGTGCTGAAACGTGTCGCGGAAATCTCCGGATACGGCAAGACCAGTCTACCCGCCGATACGGCGATCGGCATTGCCACGACCTATGGCCAGTCGCGCGCCATGCCGACATGGGTGGGCGGCGCCGTAAAGCTGCATGTCAATCGCGCCACCGGGTTCGTCGATGTCCAGAAAATCTGGCTCGTCGTCGATTGCGGTACCGTCGTCGATCCGAACGGCGCGCATGCACAGATCGAGGGCGGCGCCATGTGGGGCGTTTCCATGGCTCTGTTCGAAGGTACGGAATTCTCCAAAGGCCGGGTGGCTGACACCAATCTCGACACCTATACGCCGATGCGCATGATCGATGCGCCGGAGACGGTGATCGAACTGGTAGATAGCAAGGAGGCTCCGACCGGCCTTGGCGAACCGGGCACGACGGTCGTCGCACCGGCCATCGCGAACGCGATCTTCAATGCGGTTGGCCTGCGCATGCGGCACCTGCCGATCACGCCGGAGGCGATCCGCACCGCGCTGAAGGCGCAAAGCTAGGTCTGCCAAAAGATGGCAACCGGTTTCACGCGGCAGCGTTAACACCACGAGATAGAACCTTGCCGGCGATGTCGTCATCGCCGGCAAGGTTCCGGTAGATGTGTTCTATAGAGGCCGAAACGCATGGTTATGGCACTTCCCCCCAAAACGATGCCTCTTCCAGTCAGGCAAGGCATGGGAGATGATCCCGAGGAGATCCTCCGCTTCGCAGCCGACGAGGTGGAGCGCGACGGGGCCGCGCTGGCAATTCTCGTCGATATCAGGGGAGGGGCGGCGCGCGCACTCGGGACCTTCATGGCGATTGCCGCGGACGGCCGCTTCTGCGGTTATGTCTCGGGTGGCTGTGTGGAAAGCGCCGTCGCCACGGAAGCGCTTCAGGCGCTCGACGAAGGCCGCGACCGGATGGTGAAATTCGGCGAAGGATCACCTTTCTTCGATATCGTCCTTCCCTGCGGCGGCGGCATCACCGTTGCCATCCATGTCTTGCGCGACAGCGAGGTTCTGCGGCAGGCGCTGCGGCATTTCGCTGAAAGGCAGCCGGTTACAGCCCAGTATTCACCCGCCAAAGCCGCCTTGGCACTGGCGAGCGATGTCACCAGGCGCTCTGGCTGGCAGGGTGGCGATTTCCTGGCCGTCCGCCGACCCCGCACGCGCGTCGTTGTCTCCGGCCAGACAGCCGAGGCAATGGCCGTGACCCGGCTTGCGGAAGCCTCCGGTTACGACGTCGCCAATTATACGGCAGTGGATCTACGCTATGGAACAGCCGGCCTCATCGATCCGTTCAGCGCCGTCGTTCTGCTGCATCACGACCTCGACCTCGAGGCACCGGCGCTGCGCCTCGCCTTGAACTCCCCCGCATTCTATATCGGTGCACTTGGAAGCAAGCGCACGCACACGAGGCGGTTGGAACGGCTGATCGATGAAGGTATTCCTCTGTCGTCCTTTAGTCGGATAAAGGCTCCAATAGGACTTTTTGGTCCGACGCGAGACTCGATGTCTCTGGCGATATCTGTTCTGGCGGATATCACAGCGGCCCGAATTGCCGCTCAGCTATAGGCGGGAAGTTTAGCGACTGGCCGATCTGCGGCAAGGCAAGGAAGCCGACGGACGCTATCTTGCTCGATCGTTTCAGTTTCGCGAACGAGCGTCCGCAAGAGTATAGATGCACTCGCTTCTGTTGCGGTCCATAGCGACCGCTCTTTCCACTCTTTCGCTAGACGCAGAAATCCCAACGACCCAGTTGTAGGATCGCTTAAGGTGTCGACGTCAGTGGTGAAATAGTAGACCATAGTGCTTATGCAATGCACATCATTACATATATCAAGATCCCTCTTGGGTCTGCCGCGACAGACGTAGTTGGTTTTAAGTTATATCCTTTTTAGCTGTTCGAGGGCATCGGCAAAGTGACGTGCGGTCTATCCAGATGCTTCAAACCACCATGGTCGAGATCGCCGGCTGCTGGGACAGGAGATCTGCAAAGACCACCAAGCTTCGTTTTACGTCCTCGAGTGTCTCAGGAGCACCAAGCCCGAGCCTGATTGCCTCCGGAGGCTTCGAGACTGCAAAGGCGTCGCTGGCGACAACGCCAATCCCAACGGAGCGGAGCCTGGATACCAACTCGCCGCGTGTCCATGGTTCCGGCACGTGCAGCCAGACGTGAAACCCTGCAGATGACGTCTCTGCATGCTTGGAGAGCGTCGTGCTCATGACCTTCAGCCTCGCGGCGCTTTCCCGAATGATTCCGTCTCGCACGGCATCCGCCAGCCCGTTCTCGATCCACCGCGCGGCGACGGCGCTGGTCAGGGGCGATACAATAGAGGCCGATGCGCGCATAGCATTGGCGACCCTGAGAGATCGTCCTTCCGGTACGGCGACATAGGCAACGCGCAGAGCCGGGGATAGGCACTTTGCCAGGCTCGCCACGTGGTAGACGATATCGGGCGCGATGGAGGCAAGTGGTGCTGGTGCATCGGGAGCCAGAGCGCCATAGGCATCGTCTTCTATGATGGGGACATTGTGAGCCTTGGCCAGTTCGACCAGCTCACGCCGTCGGGTCAGCGGCATGGTTCGGGTCGTCGGATTGTGGAGTGTCGGCATGCAGTAGAGTGCCTTCGGCTTCTCTTTACGGCAAGCACGCTCAAACGCCTCAGGTAGCAACCCATGCCCGTCCATCTCCAGCGGCACGAGCTTTAACCTCAGGAGCGAGGCGACGGACCTGAACCCGGGATATGTCAATTGCTCCGCGCAGACTGTGTCGCCGGGCTCTGTCAGAACGCTTAGCGTCGCATGTACCGCCCCTTGGGCGCCGGCCGTCACCAAAACCCGATCAAGGGCGACATCCGGAATTCTACGCGACAGCCAGGAAGTCGCGATGACTCGGTCTTCCATGATCCCTCCTGGCTCTTGATAGCGCATCAGGAGATCGAGACCGCTACCTTCAAGATCTCTGGCGGTCTCCCATAGCCGGCGGGTCAGCGTGTCTTTCTGAAAACGCGGCGGCAGGTTCATGCTCATGTCGACCAGCCCTGAAGGCTGCACGCGAGTTAGCGCGCTTCGCCGCGCCTTGACGTAGGTTCCCTGGCCAACCCGCCCTTCGATCAACCCGCGATTTTGAGCCTCCGCGTAGGCGCGGCTTACCGTCGTGAAGTCGATACTGAGATCGACCGCAAGCCTGCGTTGCGTCGGTAGCCGAGCACCCTCGGCAAGCTTTCCGCTGGCTATGTCGGCCGCGAGCGCGTCAGCGATCGCGAGGTAGATTGGTCCGTCACTCGAGCCGAGCACTGGCGTCCAAGTTGTCGCAGCCATTGAAGTTCAGTCGTGATCCTATCAATCCAATAATATATGGAACTTATATGGATACCATCGGCTAGCTTGGTGTCAATAAGACTGGCTGTTAGATCCTCCGCCAAGGCTGGAGAAAGTCCTCGCTTATTGCCTGAGTACTTTCCAGGCCTTCAGCGTTGGTACTGGACAGTACGGCAGTGGAGTCGGTCCTCGACACCTTCCGGAACTAAATTGGCTTAACGGACTAGCCTACCTGTCCGGTGAAACGGGGAGCACTCCACGACCACGATGGCGTCGTAATGGCCGTCTCGTGCCATTACCCAAGCATCTTCGATTAGTGTTGCCAGGTCTGTCACAACTCCATGCTTAGTTAGTGCTCTGCGAGTAGCACTGGCCAGCTCGATCTCGTCTTCAATCAATAACAATCTCATGGGTGTAGGTCCTCACAGAACCTTGTGTGCATCATGATGATTGCGGCAGCATTGCGAGATCACGCGATAGTACCATGTCGATCACTTCGCAGGCGCCGCCGAAAACAGGCAAGTCTTGATGGGAGCATTTATCGGCAATGAGCAGGCAAAGGAACCAGTCGCCCCTTCATCCCGAGAATGACCTAAGCTACAAGCGCTCCGATAGATATACCCCCACCAGTATCTCAATATACCCCATCCAGTATATTGACATACTCCACCCAGTATGCGACGAAAGACACAGGAGAGCCTGAATGCCGCATTCGATAGAAGACAGGAAGCGAGTCAGTACCCGGCTGAGACGGATCAAAGGGCAGGTCGAAGCTCTCGAACGGGCAGTGGAAGCTGGAACCGAGTGCCGCCTGCTTCTACAACAAATTGCCGCCATGAGAGGCGCGGCCGGAGGGGTGATGGCAGAAGTGCTCGAAATCCACCTACGCGAGACCATGGGATCGGCAGAACTACAACAGAAGCCATCGATCAAAGATGATCAGATGGAAGACATCATGAAAATCCTGCGGGCTTACCTGAAATAAGCCTGCTCCCGAAGAAAAGGAGATCGCCTCATGAAAAGCAGAGCAGCCGTTGCCTGGGAGGCAAACAAGCCGCTGACTATCGAAACCATCGAGATCGGCGGACCGAAGGCGGGCGAGGTTTTGGTTGAAGTGATGGCGACGGGTGTCTGCCACACCGACGCCTATACGCTTTCGGGGCTCGATTCCGAAGGCAAGTTCCCGGCGATCCTTGGCCATGAAGGTGCCGGTATCGTGCGCGAAGTCGGCGCCGGCGTCACCTCGCTCAAGGTCGGCGATCACGTCATCCCGCTCTATACGCCGGAATGCCGCCAGTGCAAGACCTGTCTGTCGCAGCGCTCGAACCTGTGCACGTCGATCCGCTCGACCCAGGGCCAAGGTCTGATGCCCGACAACACCTCGCGCTTTTCCTGCGACGGCGGCGAGATCTTCCACTACATGGGTTGCTCAACCTTCTCGAACTTCACCGTGCTGCCGGAAATCGCATTGGCGAAGATCCGTGAAGACGCTCCGTTCGACAAGATCTGCTACATCGGCTGCGGCGTGACCACCGGTATCGGCGCTGTCCTCTACACGGCCAAGGTTCGTCCCGGCTCGACGGTCGTCGTCTTCGGTCTCGGCGGCATTGGCCTCAACGTCATCCAGGGTGCCCGCATGGTCGGCGCCGACAAGATCATCGGCGTCGATCTCAACCCGGCCAAGGTTCCGATGGCGAAGAAGTTCGGCATGACCGACTTCATCAACCCGACCGAAGTCGGCAACGACAAGGTCGTACAGGCGATCCAGGACCTGACCGACGGCGGCGCCGACTACACGTTCGATGCCACCGGCAATGTCAACGTCATGCGCCAGGCGTTGGAAGCCTCTCATCGTGGGTGGGGTGAATCGATCATCATCGGCGTTGCCGAAGCCGGCAAGGAAATCTCCACCCGTCCGTTCCAGCTGGTCACCGGCCGCGTTTGGAAGGGCTCGGCCTTCGGCGGTGCCCGCGGCCGTACCGATGTGCCGAAAATCGTCGACTGGTACATGGACGGCAAGATCAACATCGACGACCTGATCACCCACAAGATGCCCCTCGAAGAGATCAACACGGCCTTCGACCTGATGCACGAAGGCAAGTCGATCCGCTCCGTCATCGAGTTCTGATTACTCGGACGAGAGCTCCGAAAAAGGCGTCCGCGGACGCGGTTGCAACTGCGAGCGCGAACGCCTGATCTCGACCTGAACCCAGGAGACACCCAATGACCAGACTTCTTCATCCCTCCATCCAGAACGGCCTGCCCAAAGGCAGCGATGCCTTTGCCGGCGGCGTTCTGACCTGCAAGTGCCAGGACCGCCCCGTCAAGGTGAAGGTCTCGGGCAGCATCGCCCATAACCATGCCTGCGGCTGCACCAAGTGCTGGAAGCCGGACGATGCGGCCTTCTCGGTCGTTGCCGTTGCGCCGAGCGATACCGTCACCGTCATCGAAAACGGCGACAAGCTTGCGGTCGTCGATGCCTCGGCGCTGATCCAGCGTCACGCCTGCACCGAATGCGGCACCCACATGCATGGCCCGGTCGAACGCGACCATGCCTTCAAGGGCCTGTCCTTCATCCACCCGGAACTGTTCGAGACCAATGGCTGGCCGGCTCCGGGCTTTGCCGCCTTCGTCTCGTCCGTCATCGAGGGCGGCGTCGATCCGTCCGAGATGGACGGCATCCGCGCCAAGCTCAAGGACGTCGGGCTGGAGCCCTACGATTGCCTGTCGCCGGCACTGATGGACTTTCTGGCCACGTGGACGGCCCAAAAGGCCGGCGTCCTCGCCGCCTGATCGATGAGGCGGACCGCAGTGACGGCCCGCACCACCACCCATACCAATCCCGAGGCTCGTCATGAAACAGATCTCCGTCAGCAAGTCCTTCGGCGGCTCCCAGTATGTTTTCTCGCACTATTCTGAGGCCTGCCGCTGCGACATGACCTTTGCGGTCTTCATGCCGCCGCAGGCCGAAACGACGAAGGTGCCGATGCTGTGGTATCTGTCGGGCCTTACCTGCACGCACCAGAACGTCATGGACAAGGGCGAGTATCGCCGGGTTGCCGCCGAACTGGGCATTGCGATCATCTGCCCCGACACCAGCCCGCGCGGCGACGACGTGCCCGACGAGCCCGACAACTGGCAGTTCGGCAAGGGGGCGGGCTTCTATCTCGACGCCACGCAGGAACCGTTTGCCAAAAACTATAATATGCAGACCTACATTCTTGAGGAACTGCCGCATCTCTTAGATAGTAGCGATCTCGCCCTCGATTTCGGCCGGCAAAGCATATTCGGCCACTCGATGGGCGGCCACGGTGCCATTACTCTTGCATTGAAAAACTCTGAAGGGTTTGCCTCGGTCTCAGCATTCGCCCCGATAACGCAACCTTCAACGGCAGACTGGTCGCGCCCAGCGCTGGAAAAGTATCTCGGACCGGATCAGGCCTCATGGCGCGCCTATGACATGACACTGCTCATCGAGGACGGTTTTCGAATAAAAGATTTGCTCGTCGATCAGGGTACTGCAGATCCGTTTCTCGAGACCGGTTTGCGCCCCGAACTTCTGAGAAAGGCGTGCGAAAAGGCAGCTATCCCGCTGACCCTCAATGCCCGTGCGGGCTACGATCATTCCTACCTGTTTATATCCACATTCATGGCGGATCATATCCGATGGCACGCCCAACGGCTTAACCATGCTTCATAATAGGGATTTGGACGCTGGCAAAAATCAAAAAGTGACCGGAACCAGACGCACAGTTGGAAACCGCTTATGCGCAGTGGCGCGCGATACGCTAGATGCTCAAATAGACCATCACTATGGCCCTTTCCCTACTACGATTTACGATCGACAGGAGGTTGTATCCCTTCCTACTAGCTGGTGGGAAGGATCTCCACACGAGGCTCACTCTGTTTATCCGCTAGCCGGTTCAGCATTCGGTGGGCCGCAAACTCCCCAAGCCGCCACGGTCTTGTAGCGACGGAGGTAAGTCTTGGGCGAAAAATTTGAGAGTTCATTACGTCATCGAACCCTATGACATCATGGTCGAGGCCAGCGGCAAGGCCGGCATCAGCAAGGCCAGCACATAGATCAAATGGGTGGCGTCGCCTTAACCTGACGTAGGACGCAATCATTTCTTTGTCCTGAATTTCAGGCTTGGATCGGCAACGCGATCTCACGCCAGGTGGCGCTGGCGAGGGCGCGGAGTTGGCGATGATCAGCGGCATTCAGGGTAAGCCTTCGGTGAAGGCCGCAGGTCAAGCCGCTTGAGCGTTGACGGTTGGCGGTGTCCAATTCCAGGGAAGGAGCTGCTCTAGCCTGATCATCGGCGTGTCAGCGATGCGGGCAAGAGCGTCGGCCAGCCACGCCTGCGGATCGATGTCATTGAGCTTTGCCGTCATGATCAAGGTGGCCATGAAGGCGGCACGGTCAGCGCCACGATCTGATCCGGCGAAGAGCCAGGACTTTCTGCCGAGCGCAAAGCCTCTGAGTGCTCGCTCTGCCGCATTGTTCGTCAGGCAAATCCGGCCGTCGTTCAGGAATGACGTGAAGCCGTCCCATCGCTTAAGCATGTAATCGATCGCCTCGGCGACCGGGGAACTGCGTGACAGCTTTAACCGCTCGGTTTGAAGCCAAGCCTGCAGATCATCGACGAGCGGCAGGCTTTCCTTGCGGCGACGCTCCAGGCGTTGATCGGCGGCAAGCCCGTTGATCTCGCGCTCGATATCGAACAGGCCGTCGATCCGTTTGACGGCTTCGAGCGCCATAGGCGAGATCGGCGCGGCGTTCTTTCCGCGCTTGGCGTTGGCGACAATGTCGGCGAGCACGAAGAACTTGCGCCGCGAGTGTGCCCAGCAAAACGCCTGCCTTAGCGGATTTGGATCGCGATCAACCTTGAACAGCGGATTATAGCCGCCATAGGCGTCCGCTTGCAGAATGCCGGTGAAGGTCTTCAGGTGGCGTTCTGGAGGCATCGTAAAGTTAACTTCAGCGAAGCAAAAGCGTGACGCCCGCCACGTGCACTGCTCATGCGCGAGCGATCTTCGCCCATAGGTTCATCGCCGCTGTGCGCAGTTCGCGATGATGGCT
>Ga0075034_1000970_pt1 | contig 13080 bp, 8 predicted proteins | sample SynthPrep_16_END_FD_71519 | JGI IMG/M metagenome (GOLD analysis project Ga0075034, IMG submission 71519) | Synthetic microbial communities from Ohio, USA - SynthPrep_16_END_DS12_MetaG | ecosystem: Engineered > Bioreactor > Aerobic > Activated sludge | place: USA: Ohio, Columbus | collected...
AGGGTCATGGCGCGCACATCGCGTTTGGTCAGTTGACCGTCGTGCTTAAAGGCTGAGTCCGGCAAACCTGCAAGACGCGACAGGCGCGCAGTATGGGCGTCGGCCAGGCAGTCGATGGCGACGAGGTTCAAATCGGCGACCGAGGTGTGTTCCCACGAGTGCGCCAACCCGTCGATGCGCTGCTCATCCGCGCCGCCCAAGTGTTCAAACACAGACAAACGGCTAGCACCGAACCCGGATTCGCTTAGCAGCGAAGCAATCAACGCCGGGCTGCGGCCATCATTGCTCAACACCAACAGCCGCACCCCACTGGCCAGGTGCGCATTCAGCGCCGCCAGCGGCCGGGCCACCACGGATAACGTCACCACCTCCTGCAACGGCCAACCCAACCGCGCCGCCGCCAACGATACCGACGAAGGCGCCGGCAAAATCAGCAGCTCATCCGCCGCCACCTGCCGCGCCAAACTCGCCCCCACGCCATAGAACATTGGATCGCCACTCGCCAGCACACACACCGGCTCCCCGCGTCGCGCCAGCACCGGCTCCAGCGAAAACGGGCTCGGCCACACCTGGCGCTCGCCACGAATACACACCGGCAACAGGTCCAACTGGCGCTGACCTCCTATAATCCGCGTGGCGCGCAACAGGGCATGCCGGGCATTCCTGCCCAGCCCCTTGAAGCCGTCTTCACCGATGCCTACAACCGTCAGCCAGGGCGACATATGGATTCCTTGAACGACATCCGACGGGCAGGCTTTTCATGCCGCCGGACAAAGCAGGCATAATACCGCGCCTTTACCTGCAAACCGGTAGCCCCGTGAACCCAACGCCCGCTGTGAATACCTTGCGCCCCTCGGCTTGTCCGGGGTTGCTGCGTATCGTCCAGGCGTTGGATGGCGGCATTTGCCGGATCAAACTGGCCGGTGGTTCGATCACCGCAGCGCAAGCCCGCGCGGTGGCGGGTGCGGCCCAGGCCTATGCCGGCGGGGTGATCGAGGCGACCAACCGCGCCAACCTTCAGATTCGCGGGATCGGCGCCGAAGAGGACGCCTTGATCGCCAGGCTGCTGGCCGCCGACCTCGGGCCCAGCAACGCCGCCGGTGACGACGTACGCAACCTGATGCTCAGCCCCAGCGCCGGTATCGACCCGAAGATGCTGTTCGACACCCGGCCGCTGGCCAATGAAATCCTCGCCACCCTGCAAACTCATCCGCGTTTTCATCAGCTGTCGGCCAAGTTCGCCGTGCAACTGGATGGCGGTGAAGCGCTGGCGATGCTCGAACATCATCATGATCTGTGGCTCTCGGCGTTCGTGCGCAATGGCGAGACGCTCCTCGCGTTCGGCCTGGCCGGTTGCCCTGGGCTGGATGCACCGTTGGCGGCCGTGCCCTTGGAGCAGGGCCATGCGCTGGTGGTGGCGGTGCTGGAGGCGTTTCTCGACCTCGCCACCCCGGAACAAACCCGCATGCGTCATCTGCCTGTGGATAACCTGCTGAGCCGTCTGCACCTGAAGCTACTGCCGGTCGACGGCTTCAATCGCCCGCCCAGTGGTGCTTTGCTGCACCTTGGGACTTATCCACAGGCGCAAAAAAATCAGTTTTATGTCGCTGCCATCGCACCCTTGGGTCGCCTGGATTCGGCGATGCTTGCGGGCGTCGCACAACTCGCCAGCGAGTACGGCGACGGCACCTTGCGTTTCACCCCTTGGCAGGGCGTGCTGCTGCCCAACGTTGAAAAGCCTCACGCCTTGACCGAGCGCCTGGCGCAACTGGGCTTCCTCTGCTCAGCTGACCAACCGCTGGCGCGCATGACCGCCTGCACGGGTTCCAGCGGCTGCGGCAAAGGCCTGGCCGACACCAAGGCGGACGCCCAGCAACTGGCCGCGCTCGACCCAGGCGTCGACGTGCATGTGTCCGGCTGCCCACGTTCCTGCGCCGCGGCGCACGTTGCGCCGGTGACGTTGCTGGCAGTGAGCCCCGGCCACTACGACCTCTATTTCCGCGATGCAGCCCACCCAGGGTTTGGCCGGCTGCACGCGCGCACCCTTTCTATTGAAGCGACGGGCGCCTTGCTGCGCGCTCGCCCACGGAGCAACACCGATGATTGATTACATCCGCGACGGTCAGGAGATCTACCGCAACTCCTTCGCCATCATTCGCGCGGAAGCCAAGTTGGACCGCATCCCGGCCGACCTGGAAAAACTCGCGGTGCGCGTGATTCATGCCTGCGGCATGGTCGAGGCCATCGACGGCCTGCAGTTCTCCGAAGGTGCGGGCAAGGCCGGGCGCGATGCGCTGGCTGCCGGTGCGCCGATTCTGTGCGATGCGCGGATGGTCTCTGAAGGCGTGACCCGCGCGCGCTTGCCGGCTAACAACCCCGTGATCTGCACCTTGCGTGACGACAGCGTCCCTGACTTGGCGCGCGAGTTGGGCAACACCCGTTCCGCTGCTGCGCTGGAGCTGTGGCGCCCGCACCTGGAAGGCAGCGTGGTGGTGATCGGCAACGCCCCGACCGCCTTGTTCTACCTGCTGGAAATGCTCGATGCCGGCGCACCGAAACCGGCGTTGATCCTCGGCTTCCCGGTCGGCTTTGTGGGCGCAGCTGAATCCAAGGCGATGCTGGCCGCCGACAGCCGTGGCGTGCCGTTCGTGATCATGCAGGGCCGCCTGGGCGGCAGTGCCATGGCCGCCGCCGCCGTGAATGCCCTGGCCACGGAGGTCGAATAATGCAGGCACGCGGACGCTTGATCGGCCTGGGCGTAGGCCCCGGTGACCCGGAACTGATCACCCTCAAGGCCCTGCGCCTGCTGCGCGAATCGCCGGTGGTGGCGTACTTCGTGGCCAAGGGCAAAAAGGGTAATGCCTTCGGCATCATCGAAGACCACTTGGTGCCGCAACAGACGCTGATGCCGCTGGTGTACCCGGTGACCACCGAGGTATTGCCGGCGCCGATGTCCTACGAGCAAGTGATCAGCGACTTCTACGACGCCGCCAGCGTCGACGTTGCCGCGCATCTGGACGCCGGCCGCGATGTGGCGGTGATCTGCGAAGGCGACCCGTTCTTCTACGGCTCCTACATGTACCTGCATGACCGCCTCGCCGAACGCTACGACGCCCAGGTCATCCCTGGCGTGTGCTCCATGCTCGGCGGCGCCTCGGTACTGGGCGCGCCGTTGGTGTATCGCAACCAGAGCCTGTCGGTGCTCTCGGGCGTACTGCCCCATGAGGACCTGAAGCGCCGCCTGGCGGACGCCGATGCGGCGGTGATCATGAAGCTGGGGCGCAACTTCCCGAAGGTGCGCCAGGTGCTGGAAGAACTTGGCCTGGCCGAGCGCGCGTTGTATGTCGAACGCGCCACCATGGCCAACCAGAAGATCGTGCCGCTCGATCAGGTGGAGCCGATGTCTTCACCGTACTTCTCGCTGATCATCGTGCCCGGTGAACGGTGGCAAGGTTGATGAGCCCGGCGATTGTCATCCTCGGCCAGGGCAGCCTGACTACCGCGCGCAAGATCCAGCAGGTGTATCCCGGCGCCCTGATCCACGGCCTGGCCGGGCGCGTTGAAGGTGCGGACCAGACTTACAGCGAGTTCGGTGCCACCCTGCGCCAGCTCTATCAACACGGCACGCCGCTGATTGCGCTGTGCGCTGCAGGTATCGTGGTCCGCACCCTCGCGCCGCTGCTGCTGGAAAAGGGCGAAGAGCCTGCCGTGCTGGCCGTGGCCGAAGACGGCAGCGCCGTCGTACCGCTGCTCGGTGGCCTCGGTGGCGTGAACGTCATGGCGCGGGACATTGCCGCTGCGCTGGACGTGGCCGCTGCGATTACCACCAGTGGCGAGCTGCGGTTCGGCACCTGCCTGCTCAACCCACCCAAGGGGTATGAGCTGGCCGATCTGGAGCTGGGCAAGCGCTTCGTCTCCGACCTGCTGGCCGGCGAAAGCGTGCGCATCGAAGGCGCGGCGCCCTGGCTGGACCAGGCCAACCTGCCCCAGGATCAACAGGCACGCCTGGCGATTCACGTGGGCAGTGCCGAGCGCGTGCCCGCGGCCAATGAATTGCTGATCTATCCGAAGAACGTCAGCGTGACCTGCCAGCCCGGCGCGCAACTGGCACAGCGCGTGCGCACGGCATTGCATGAGGCCGGCATCGCTGTGCAATCCCTGGCGTGCCTGCTGGCCAGCGATACGCAGATGGCCGAAGCGTCGTTGCATGAGGCGGCGTTGGAACTGGGTGTGCCGTTGCGGTTTGTCAGCGCCAGCCAAGAGGCCGATATCGTTATTGATGTCGCTGAGCAGCCGTTGGACCTGTCGCGCGTCGGACGTCTGCGTGGTCGCCTCGCCGTGATCGGCCTGGGCCCTGGTGCCGCCGAGTTGATGGTGCCCGCTGTGAAGGCTGAACTGGCACGCTGCACCGACGTGCTTGGCTACGAAACCTACGTGCGCATGGCCGGTCCGTTCCGCGATGATCAGGTGCAGCACTGCACCGACAACCGCGAAGAAATGCAGCGCGCGCGTCACGCCTTCGAGTTGGCGGCCCAAGGTCGCTCGGTGGTGGTGGTGTCGTCCGGCGACCCTGGCGTGTTCGCCATGGCCGCTGCGGTGATCGAGGCCCTGCACGCGTCCAGCGACCCGGCGTGGCATCAGGTCGACCTGCAAATCCTGCCCGGAGTCTCGGCCTCTCTGGCCACCGCCGCCCAGGCGGGCGCGCCGTTGGGCCATGACTTCTGCGTGATGTCGCTGTCGGACAACCTCAAGCCTTGGTCAATCATCGAAAAGCGCCTGGACCTGGCGTCCCAGGCTGACCTGGCCTTGGCGTTCTACAACCCGATCTCGCGTTCGCGGCCATGGCAACTGGGGCGCGCGCTGGAAATCGTCGCCCTGCATCGCACGCCGCAAACGCCGGTGGTGCTGGGCCGCGATATCGGTCGCCCGGGGCAGACCCTGCGTGTGACCACGCTTGGGCAGCTGACGCCGGAACAGGTGGACATGCGCACCATGGTGCTGATCGGCTCGTCCACCACCTGCACTTTCCCCCGTGCCGGTGGCGGTGAGTGGGTGTACACCCCGCGGTGGTACGGCGAGAAACCCGCGTCCTGAAAACCGCCGCTGGGCTGCCTGAAAGCGCCGAATGACGCAGGGATTTTCCTGATGTTGTTCGGCGCTTTTTCTTTTTATGGCGACGAAATCCGGAAGCTCGCCAGGCACCCTGCGTGATTGCTGGGTGCCAGGGTTTGACGGGCCACACCAAGGGGGTTTTATCGCCTGGGAAACCCGTCAGGCAGTGGACTAGGGTGAACATAAGCCTCGAGTTGGGGTGCTTGTGGAGAATCAAAATGGAGCGACATCACAGAAGGATCAACAGTACAAAAAGGCGCAAGTTGATTGCCGCCTACAAGTTGCCGGGAGCGTCAGGCACGCAGGCGAACCTAGCGCTGGACACCGAGGACAACTTCAACGCGGCGGTGGTCAACAACAGCGTCATCTCATTTGCCGAAGGGCTGTCCGGCCTGAATCGGGAATACATCCGTAAAAGCTATCTGCTGGCCAGCAGCTACGTAAGCGATGTGTTGAAAGTCCAACGCGGTACCGAGGTCTGGTACGAAGAATTTATCAAGGTGATGATCAGCCTGGGCTGGCTGCCGGTACGCAGCCGCTTCGAGCGGATCTCCCGTTCGGGAAAGGGCCTGACGGTGCAATTGGCGGCGCTGAATATCATGGCCGCGCTGTGGGCGGCTACGTCATTGTCCGGAACGCTGCTCACCGCGCTGCCGAAACTGGCGGCCGATGCGTTGGAGGCGTTGAAGCAGACGCCTGCGACTTTCGAGTTGTTCAAACGCAACAGTTCGGTACACCAAGGCGGTGATTTCGGCCTGGCGTCCTGTGCTGAAACCGATGGTGAACTGATGATGGTGCTGGTGACCTACAGCACCCACGGTGTGAGCAAACAGGTGGGGTTGCCGTTCCTGGAGTGGGACAGCTCTTCGTTCGAAGCCTTCAGCGGGCAGACCTGCCTGGTGCTGAACACCTCGGTGGTCAACGAAAAAACCATCCAACTGATGCGCGAGAGCGCGGGAGACAAGGTGCAACTGGCGATCGCCAAGTACCGGATCTAGGGCACCAGGTAGCCGCGTACCCCGGTGAAAATGATTTGCGCGGCGAGGGCGCACACGAACAAGCCCATCAACCGGCTGACGATCTGCAAGCCCTGGTCACCGAGGATACGTTCGATGCGGTTGGACAGGTACAGCACCACGCCCACCGTGAGGCTGGCCAGGGCGATGCTGAGGATGGCGGTGAGTTTGTCATCCCAGTGCGGTTGACTCACGCCCATCACCAGCAGTGCACCGATGGTGCCGGGGCCGACGGTGAGGGGGATGGTCAGCGGCACGATGGTGACGTCCTGCTGCACGTTGTCGGTCTGCACCGCCGACTTGCCTTGGGCCATGCCCAGGGCGGAGATGAACAGCACGCTGCCGGCGCCGATGCGGAAGGCGTCGACGGTGATGCCGAACACACTGAAAATTACCCGGCCGAACAGGTAGAGCAGCACGCTCGATACCAGGGTGGCCAGCGCCACTTTCCAGGCCAGGCGCCGCCGCTCTTTGCTGGAGTAGCCACGGGTAAGGCTGATAAAGCAGGACAGCACGAAGAACGGGCTGTAGAGCACCAGCATTTTCAGGTAGACGCTGAATAACACGTGGAGCATGAAGGGCGGCTCGCGGGCGGAAAAAGTGTGGGCAGTCTATCAGGCGAAACAAATCAAATGTGGGAGCTGGCTTTTGTGGTGAGCGGGCTTGCCCCGCGCTGGGCTGCGAAGCGGCCCCAATAAAAACGCCGCGTTGTGTCAGGCACTCCGCGGCGTTGGGTTTTAGGGCTGCTTCGCAGCCCAGCGCGGGGCAAGCCCGCTCACCACAACAAGCCCGCTCACCACAATATAGGTGGGGTGTTGCCACGAACGTCAGGTCAGGAGGGCGCGTGTTCTGGCCTTTGTTGGCGCTGTGCCACCCAGAACTCCACCAGTTCCCGCAACTGCGACAGCTCCACCGGCTTGGCCATGTGCCCATCCATCCCGGCCTGGCGGGCGCGCTCTTTATGTTCCGTCAGAATGTGCGCCGTCAACGCCACCACCGGCGTACGAATGCGTTGGTGGCTCACCTCCCACGCACGCAGTTGCTGGGTCGCCGAGAAACCGTCGAGGATCGGCATTTCACAATCCATCAATACCAGGTCATAACGCTGGGCTTTCATCGCCTCCAACGCTTCCTCGCCATTGCTGGCGGTGTCCGGATTGAGGTTGAGCTTGCCGAGCATGCCGCGGATCACTTTGGTGGAGATGCTGTTGTCTTCGGCCACCAGGATGCGGAAGTCGGCGGGCACCGTGACGGCTGCCGGTACGGCGAGGGGCGGGCGTGATTGCAACGTGCCTTTGCTGCGCTGGGTCAGTTCGTCGGCCAGGGTGGTCTTGAGCGTGTAGCCGGCCACCGGCTTGGCGAGGATGCGCTTGATCCCGCAATTGCGCGCGATGATCTTACTCGGCGCGTTGCTGATGCCAGTGAGCATGATCAGCAGGATGTCGTGGTTCAGGCTCGGGTCTTCCTTGATCTTCGCCGCCAGTTGCATGCCGGTCATGCCGGGCATGTTCTGGTCCAGCAGCACCACGTCGAAGTAGTCACGCAGGTGCGCCTTGGTGCGCAGCAACGCCAGGGCTTCCTTGCCCGAGGGCACGGCGCTGACGTTCAGGCCCCAGGCCGAGCATTGCTGCACCAGCACTTTGCGGCAGGTGTCGTTGTCGTCCACCACCAGCACCCGTGCGCCTTTGAGTGGGCCGTCGAGGTCGGAGGTCGGGTGCTCCAGGCGTTCCGGGTCCAGCGGCAGGGTCAGCCACAGGGTGCTGCCCTGATGGCTGCCGCTCTTGATACCGAATTCGCCGTTCATCAACAGGATCAATTGGCGGGCGATGACCAGGCCCAGGTGACCGTTCAGGCGGGTGGCCGAGAAGAAATTCTTGCTGTGCAGTTCGCTGTGCAGCAAGGCGTCGCGCTCGGCCGCTTCCATCGGCAGGCCACTGTCCTGCACGGCAATGCGCAGGCGTGGCTTGGTGCTGCGGTCATCCAGCGCGACGACGATCAGCACTTCGCCTTCGTCGGTCTTCTGCAGGGCGTTTTCCAGCAGGCTCAACATGGCCTGGCGCAGGCGGGTCGGGTCGCCGCTGATCACGCGGGGCACCTGAGGCTGGATAAAGCTGATCAGCTCGACGTTCTGCTGCTCGGCCTTGGCGCGGAAGATGCTCAGGCAGTCTTCGATCAGCGCATTGAGGTCGAACTGCACGTCATCCAGTTCGATCTGGCCGGACTCCAGCTTGGAGATGTCGAGGATTTCGTTGATCAGCGTGAGCAGTTCGTTACCGGCGCTGTGGATGGTCTGCACATAGTCGCGTTGTTTCACCGACAGCGGCGTGCCCAGCAGCAGTTCGGTCATGCCGAGCACACCGTTCATGGGGGTGCGTATCTCGTGGCTGATCTTGGCCAGGAACTCGGCCTTGGCGGCGATCTCGGCGTTGCTCGCCGCCAGGTCGCGGCTGAGGCTGAAGCGCGCCTCGACAATCGCACGCTGGCGTTCGCCCAAAGCCAGGCTCATCAACAGGCCGCTGAGGCAGATAAAGGCCAGCAACGTGACGATCAGACCCTGTGGCGAGACCATCGTCAGGCCCAGCAGCGCCGGCAGGATGATCAGCGTACCGATGTTGAACACCACCATCGCGGCCACGAACAGGCGTGCCGGGCGGTAGCCTTTCTGCCAGTGATAGGCCGAGACAAACAGCATGCTCAAGCCGGCCAGGGCCACCAGGGCGTAGGTGATGATGTTCAGCGGCAGGGTGTTGACGAACAACAGCAGCAGGCCGCACAGCACAATGAACAGGATGTCGCCCATCAGCAATTTGTTCAGTGGGTGCGGGCCCAGGGGCATGAAGAAGCGGTAGGCAAACATCAGCCCGCACGGCGCGGTCAGCAGCAGCGCCAGGTAAGCGCCGGGTGTCTGGACCGCATGCCAGTTCGGCAGCCATGGACCTATCAGATTGAGCAGCAGTGCCAGGCTGAGCATCAACAGCACTTCGCAAGCCGCCAGCCACAGGCTGCTGCGCGAGCGGTGGTAGGCGAAGCGCGTGAGGTTGTGCAGGATCAGCATCAGCAAGCAGCCGAACAGCAGGCCGTAGATCAGCGTCTGGGTCTGGTCGGCGGCGGCGAGCACGGCCGGTTCCAGGGTGATGTAAGGGCGCAGCTCGTGTTCGGAGACCAGGCGCAGGTAGACCTCAAGGGGCCTCTGGCTCTGGGGCATCGGCAGCATGAAGTCGCTGCTGGGCAGCGGCCGTTCTGCCTGGGGCTGGCGCGTGCCGGTGCTCTGTTGTTCCACCAGGGTGTCGCCGTCCAGCACATACAGGCTCAGGTGCGACAGGTCCGGGGCGAATACCCGCAGCACTTGCTCGTGCTTGCCGGGTTGCAGCTTGAAACGTACCCACAACGCACCGTCCGGTTCCGCAGCGGTGATGCGGTCCAGTTCGATGGGGCTGAATTGATTGGTGTAGCGCGAGGACCGGATGTCGCTCAGTTGCAGGTCGGCCTGTTCATCAAGCAATACTGCCCAGCCACTGCCTTGCGCCGCGGCCTGGGCCGGGAGCAAGCAGAGCAGTGTCAGCAGGCTGACAGTAAAACCTATGGCGATCCTGAGCCAGCGCACGGCGAAATCCCTTCGTAGGTTGATGCACGGGTTAACTATGCGCGGGTAGGCCTGCATACGGCAAGGGCCAGAGGCCCTTGCCTAGCCGAACGGATAGCTACTGACGGCGGCTGCTTAGCTGTTCTCGCCCCGTTCACGGGCGATGGCGCGGTAGCCGATGTCCTTGCGGTAGAAGCAGCCGTTCCAATCGATCTTCGCGGCCAGCGTGTACGCCTGTTGCTGCGCGGCGTCGACACTGGCGCCCATGGCGGTGGCGCACAACACGCGGCCACCGGCGGTCACGACCTTACCGTCCTTGAGCGCGGTGCCCGCGTGGAACACTTTGCCTTCCAGGGTCGCCGCCGCATCGAGGCCTTCAATCACATCGCCCTTGGCGTAGTCGGCAGGGTAACCACCGGCCGCCAGCACAATGCCAACGCTCGGACGCGGGTCCCACTGCGCTTCAACCTTGTCCAAGGCCTGGGCCAGGGCGGCTTCCACCAGCAGTACCAGGCTCGATTGCAGACGCAGCATCACCGGTTGGGTTTCCGGATCGCCGAAGCGGCAGTTGAACTCGATGACTTTCGGGTTACCGGCTTTGTCGATCATCAGGCCGGCATACAGGAAGCCGGTGTAGACATTGCCTTCATCGGCCATACCACGCACGGTCGGCCAGATCACCAGGTCCATGACGCGCTGGTGCACGTCGGCGGTGACCACCGGGGCAGGGGAGTAGGCACCCATGCCGCCGGTGTTCGGGCCGGTGTCGCCGTCGCCGACGCGTTTGTGGTCCTGGCTGGTGGCCATTGGCAAGACGTTCTTGCCGTCGACCATCACGATGAAGCTGGCTTCTTCGCCGTCGAGGAATTCTTCGATCACGACGCGCGAACCGGCGTCACCAAAAGCGTTGCCGGCAAGCATGTCGCGTACGGCGTCTTCGGCTTCCTGCAGGGTCATGGCGACGATCACGCCTTTACCGGCGGCCAGGCCGTCGGCCTTGATCACGATCGGCGCACCTTTTTCACGCAGGTAAGCCAGGGCCGGCTCGATCTCGGTGAAGTTCTGGTAATCGGCCGTCGGGATCTTGTGGCGGGCCAGGAAATCCTTGGTGAACGCCTTGGAGCCTTCCAGCTGGGCTGCGCCGGCGGTTGGGCCGAAGCAGTCCAGGTTGCGGCTGCGGAACAGGTCCACCACGCCAGCCACCAGCGGCACTTCCGGACCGACGATGGTCAGGGACACGTTCTTTTCAGCAAAATCTGCCAGTTGCTCAAGGGCCAGCACGTCGATAGCGACGTTCTCGCACTTGGCTTCAATGGCGGTACCGGCGTTGCCGGGGGCGACGAAAACCTTCTGGACGCGCGGGTCCTGGGCAACTTTCCAGGCCAGGGCGTGTTCACGGCCACCGCTGCCAATGATCAAAACATTCATTTCAAAAACCTCAAATTCTGTAGGCGCTGCAGGAGCGCTTTATGTGGGAGGGTTCTTGTGGTGAGGGGGACGTCCCCCGCCGGTTTCACTGGAGATCCAGTGGGGCTGCGTTGCAGCCCAGCGCGGGACAAGCCCGCTCACTACAAAAAGCGCCTTCCACATTTGGATCAGTGACGGAAGTGACGCATGCCGGTGAAGACCATGGCGATGCCGGCTTCATCAGCGGCGGCGATCACTTCAGCATCACGCATCGAGCCGCCCGGTTGGATCACGGCGGTCACGCCAGCTTTCGCGGCATTGTCCAAGCCATCACGGAACGGGAAGAATGCGTCGGAAGCCATCACCGAACCCACCACCTGCAAACCGGCATGTTCGGCCTTGATCGCGGCGATACGCGCCGAGTTCACGCGGCTCATCTGGCCAGCGCCGACACCGATGGTCTGGCGGTTCTTGGCGTAGACGATGGCATTGGACTTCACGTACTTGGCCACTTTCCAGGCGAAGATCAGGTCGTTGATCTCTTGCTCGGTCGGGGCGCGCTTTGTGACCACTTTCAGGTCTTCGCTGCCGATCATGCCGATGTCACGGCTCTGTACCAGCAAGCCGCCGTTGACGCGCTTGTAGTCCCAGGCAGCGGCGCGGTCAGCTGACCACTCGCCGCAGGCCAGCAGGCGCACGTTGGCTTTTGCCGCCACGATGGCGCGGGCTTCTTCGCTGACGCTTGGGGCAATGATCACTTCAACGAACTGACGCTCGACGATCGCCTTGGCGGTCTCGGCGTCCAGTTCACGGTTGAAGGCGATGATGCCGCCGAAAGCCGATTCGGTATCGGTGGCGTAGGCCAGTTCGTACGCTTGGCGAATGCCGCCTTCCGCGTCCGGGCTCACGGCCACGCCGCACGGGTTGGCGTGCTTGACGATCACGCAGGCCGGCTTGACGAAGCTCTTCACACATTCCAGCGCGGCGTCGGTGTCGGCCACGTTGTTGTAGGACAGCTCCTTGCCTTGCAGTTGGGTCGCGGTGGCGATGCCGACTTCAGCAGGCTTGGCTTCCACATAGAACGCCGCGCTCTGATGCGGGTTCTCGCCGTAGCGCATTTCCTGGGCCTTGATGAACTGGCTGTTGAAGGTGCGCGGGAACTGGCTGCGGCCTTCGGTGCTGAGGGTTTCAGCGGCTTGGTTCACGGTGCCCATGTAGTTGGCGATCATGCCGTCGTAGGCGGCGGTGTGTTCGAACGCCTTGAGCATCAGGTCAAAACGCTGGGCGTAGGTCAGGCCACCGGCCTTCAGGCTTTCGAGCACCTGGGCGTAGTCGCTGGCGTTGACCACGATGGCCACGTCTTTATGGTTCTTGGCGGCCGAGCGAACCATGGTCGGGCCGCCGATATCGATGTTTTCGATGGCAGTCGGCAGGTCGCAGCCTGGCTTGTTGATGGTGGCTTCGAACGGGTAGAGGTTGACGGCCACCAGGTCGATCGGCTTGATGCCGTGTTCGGTCATGATGGCATCGTCGATCCCGCGACGGCCGAGGATGCCGCCGTGGATTTTCGGGTGCAGGGTCTTGACCCGACCGTCCATCATTTCTGCGAAACCGGTGTAGTCCGCCACTTCCACTGCGGCCACGCCGTTGTCCTGCAGCAGCTTGAAGGTCCCGCCCGTGGAGAGGATTTCCACACCCAGAGCTTCCAGCTCGCGGGCAAATTCGAGGATCCCGGTCTTGTCGGAAACACTGATCAAGGCGCGGCGGATCGGCAGGCGGGTAGTCTGGTCGGTCATTTCAATTTCCATCAAAAGCAAAGGAGTCAGCAAAAAAGGCGACCGGTTTTACGCGGGCGCCTTTCTGGTTTGATTGAATGCTTACAGCAAATCGTATTGCTTGAGCTTTTTGCGCAAGGTGCCACGGTTGAGGCCCAGCAGCTCACTGGCTTTGGTCTGGTTGCCC
>Ga0075034_1000984_pt1 | contig 12928 bp, 16 predicted proteins | sample SynthPrep_16_END_FD_71519 | JGI IMG/M metagenome (GOLD analysis project Ga0075034, IMG submission 71519) | Synthetic microbial communities from Ohio, USA - SynthPrep_16_END_DS12_MetaG | ecosystem: Engineered > Bioreactor > Aerobic > Activated sludge | place: USA: Ohio, Columbus | collected...
CCCCTCGATGATCCGCCATTCCATATCTGTCAGGTCGCCGCGAGCCAAAACTGCCTCCTAAAAAGCAGTCTTGAATCACGCTTCTGCTGATTTGGGAATCCACTTTGTCAACAGGACCTAGTTAGAGCGGGTGGAATGAAATCTCTGTCGCAGACCGTTAAATTAATCGCGGCTTACAAACGAGATCTTTATCAAAGGCGGTATCGGGCGTCACTGAAGGGGCGCCACCGTGGCGCCCCTCCTGAAACTCTCACATACCATTGCGGCGATAGCGAAGCCGTTCCTGCTCGATCTGGTCGGCCTCGTAGGGCGAGAGCGTTTCGTCGAAATGCGTCCATCCTTGCTTTTCGTAGGCGGCGCGACGTTCTGTCGGATCGACCCAATTCGAGCGTTTGAGAATGGCTTCAGCCTCCGGCGCCAAGGCGTCATCCACCTTTGCGGTGACGAGGGTGCCACCCCTTCGGACGCCTTCGGCGTAGAAGTGGGCATCTCGTTCCGGGACGCCGGAGCTCGTCAGTGCGCCAATAATCCCGCCAGCGGCCCCTCCTGCAACCGCACCGGCTGCCGCGCCGGCCGCAGTCGCAGCAAGCCAGCCGGCTGCGACGACCGGACCGACGCCCGGAATGGCCATCAAGCCAAGGCCGGTGAGCAGGCCGCCCGCGCCGCCGACGACCGCACCGATCCCCGCACCAGTTCCGGCCCCTTCTGCGGCATTCGACTCTTCGTGTCGCCGATCGCTGTTATTGGAAACGATACTGATATCGCTGGATGGTACGCCCAGAGCTTCGAGTTCACTGACAGCGGAACTTGCGTCTGCGTAATCGTCAAAAAGTCCGGTAACAGTTCTCATAACATCCTCCTAGGGGTTACTTGGCAACAACATTGCCCTGATAATCGAGGGCGATCGAAACAGTTTTGCCGTCCTTCATGCCGGTGGCATTCCAAACGCCCCTGTCGTCTTTCTTGAGATCCTTCAACCCCGTATAACCCGCTTTTTCGATCCGATCCTTTGCCTGGTCCTCAGTAAAACTGTTGGCGCCCTCCACCGGGGCCGTCGGGTTTTTCATGTCGGGGGTCGCAATTGCCGGCGTGTTTCTGTCGCTGTTGGCCGCGGGCGCACCTTGAGCATGTGCTGCAAGGGCCGAGACACAAATGAAGGCGGCTGTGAGAATAGTGTTTTTCATAGTTTTCTCCCTAGCTCGGATCTGCGTAGATTGATCCGCCTGATTAACCCTCTGATGTTGTTTTGGTTCCAGCATCGGTCGACACGCGCCTTCTCGGCATCCCGTTACAAGATCCGATCGGTGCGGCAATGGACAACGGTGAGGATGTTTCCTCTCGTGCTGGGGGGCGTCCATCGTCGGCCGTCAGGCTTGCACGTCGCCTGGGTTCAAGGGCGACACGGAGTTCAGAAGTTTCCTTCAGTCGAGTTTAACGGATGGGGAGGGGATTTCGAAAGACCTGCAGCGCGCATGGCTGCGCAACCGGTGCGGCCCGAAGACAACAGCCTGCTCGCGTCGGTCCTGGACAGCGAGATCACGGTTCTTTAACAGGCCGCCATGCAATATCCGACGCGGATATGCCTGCGTTTTCCGCAAGCCTGCACGACAGCCGTCGGATTTTTGTCTTCGGATGCGGACATTTTGCGGCGCTCTCATCCCTTCCTGCGCTTCGCCTCAATCGTTCCGGTCACGAAGCGATCGATCTCGCGAGCGGGATGCACCTGCTTATCCCATCGGCGGCCAATCAATGAATGACCGCATTCGTGTCGAGAAGATGCGAGATCACGTAAACACCGAATAAATCTCCAGCCGGTCCTGTGGATCTGGCTCGTCGCGCCCGCCTCCCATAAAATCGTCGCTTACGCCGCGCGCAATCGCTGCTTTCAGGGACGGCCATGCCTCGCCACGCTCAACGTGCGGCCGCAGAACAAGCGCATCGCCCACTTGCGTTATGTCCACGCGATCGACGTCGAAACGCAATTCTTTCGGCAGGCGAATCGATTGGGAGTTACCGGACTGAAATACGCGGGCGACATGGGGCATGGTTCGCTCCCCTCAGTGTTTACCGCATTTATAAACATCATATGTCCCGCCACTTCAACTAGCAGCCTGCTTATAATCGACAGACAGTAAGAAATGCGCAAGAGCAGGCTGTCGCAATGAGCGAGGCCAAGGCTCCGCCCTAGACTTGACTGGTATCGCCGTCCGCTAGTTGAGCGAGGCCCGGCAGATCGCATACGAGAAGCTTCTGCCGGCCGCCCTGTACGAGGCCCTTGCTCTCCCAACTGGACAGGATGCGAGAAACGGTGTGGAGCGTGGTACCGGTCATTTCCACTATATCCTGCCGCGAGATCGGGAAGTCGATTCGAATACCGTCCACCTCCTTGCGCCCTGCCTGTTGCGAAAGGCGCAGTACGGCGTGCGCCACCCGACGCTCTACCTCCTGCGTCGACATTTCGCGGATGCGCGTATGGGCTTCCTCAAGACGTTGGCCAATGGTCTGCATGGCGGAGACGGCAAGGTGCGGGTTCTGCTCGACGAAGTGCGGCCAGAGGTCCGTCTGCCAGGAAAGGATCACGCTTTCGGCGGCCGTGGTCGCGGTACCGGGATAATCGGACCGCTGCAGCGCCCGGGCGAAACCGAAGAGATCACCGGGATGCACCACACGCACGATGACGGCGGCCGCTGCGGCCGCCGATGCCTTGGGTTTCCCGCCGGAAATCATCGCTGCCTCCTTCCCGACTAGCCATCTATGTGCGCTGAAGGCGAGTGCTGCGCGTACCGATCTTGAGGCGTTTTACGATGAACTCGCCAAGGCCGACCCCGCGATCATCGGCGGTCGGCGGCCGGATGACGGTTTTTATCTGGTGTAGCAGGCATGAACCGCATTCTCGAAAGTCTTGGCTGGATGGGCCGCTATCTCTGGGCGGGCTGGGCGGGGCTTTCGGGTATTTTCTGCTTTCTCGCCGCCTGGCAGGCCGGGCATGAAATTTATGGCTCCTTCATCCTGCCTTCGCCGGGTGAGACCTTCACGGCTATCGGAGTGCTTGCGGCGAGGCCGGATTTCTTCGCGATCCTGTCGCAGAGCGCCGTCAGGGCCCTGACTGGTTTCACCATTGCGGCGGGCATCGGCACCGTCGCCGGCGTGATGGCGGGTTACTCCTTCGCGGCCATGCGGCTGATGAAGCCTGTTGTCACCGTCCTGCTCGGCGTTCCGCCCATAGGCTGGATCGTGCTGGCGCTGATCTGGTTCGGTTCCTCCGGCGGCACTGCCGTCATGACCGTTGTCATCGCATCGGCTCCCGTTTCCTTTGCCGGTGCATTGGAAGGTGTCGCCAAGCGGGATCGTCAGCTGGAGGTGATGGCGCAGGCCTTCGGTGCTCCATGGTTTTACCGGTTGCGCACCGTCACCATGCCGCATGTGCTTTCCTATCTCTTTCCCGCCTGGACCACGACGGCCGGCAGTGCGTGGAAAGTCACTGTCATGGCCGAGCTTCTGTCGAATTCCGGCGGCATTGGCGGCGAACTGGCCACCGCACGCGCGCTGTTCGATATCGCGCAGGTCAGCGCCTGGCTCACCATCACCGTCGCGCTGGCGCTGCTCACCGATTACGGCCTGCTGCATCTGCTGCGCGAAGCGCTGGAACGCTGGCGCGCCGCCGGGCTGCCATGGGGTGTCAAACGATGAGCGATCATTCCAACCTGCGTTTTGAACATGTCGGCCACGCCTTTTTAGGTCGCAGCCTGTTCGAGAATTTCGACCTGAGCATAGCGCTGGGGGAAACCGTGGCGCTGCTTGGCCCTTCCGGCAGCGGCAAGACGACGATCCTGCAGATCGCGGCTGGCATCATCGATCCCGTTCGCGGCCGCGTGCATCGTCGATATCGCCGGCAGGGTCTGGTCTTTCAGGAACCGCGGCTGCTGCCATGGATGACGCTGATCGACAATATAGCCTACGGCCTTGCGGCCACCGGCATGCCGAAACGGGAACGCCGTGAAAGGGCTGGGTGTTTTGCGCTCGAAGTTGGGCTGGAAGAAGCGGATTTCGGCAAATATCCGGTCGAGCTTTCCGGCGGCATGCGCCAGCGCGCCGGTGTGGCGCGGGCGCTGGCGGTGGAGCCGGACATGCTGTTTCTGGACGAACCTTTCAGCGCCGTCGATGTCGGCCTGCGACGCCATTTGCAGGAGCTTCTGGTGGGTACCGCCCGCAGGCGCGGTTTCTCCACCCTTCTTGTCACCCATGATCTTCATGAAGCGCTGATGGTGGCCGACAGGCTGATCGTGCTTTCAGGCATGGACGGCCGCGTCATTGCCGCGCATAAGCCCGCCGGTTCGCCGGGCCGGCGCATGGCGCGGGCGGTTTTCGACGAAGCGGAACGCCTGTCTGAGAGTCCGGCCTTCGCCGAACTGTTTTCAGCAAAGGAGCGGGTGCGATGAGGCAGCCCCCCATCCTTTCGGAAGCCCTGCGGCTGTTTTTCCCGCTGGCCGCCCTGCATGGCGCGGGCTGGCCCTTCCTGTGGGTCGTCATCGGTGGTTATGCCCTGCCTTTTGCCGATGCGGTGCCTAGGCGCGGCGCACGATGAAACACTTGGCATTCCTTATCTGGTTTCTTTTGTTTACGGCGGCTGAAGCGGGTGTGCGTTATGCCTGGTGGAGCGGCGATCCTGAATTTGCATCCAAATATCTGTTGACGGGCAAGGCCACCTGCATCGATTGCCATAAAGGCATTGCTCATGAACTGCCGAACATGGAAGGCATCGATCCAGGTTGGAAAATGCCGCCGGCCCTCGACGGTCACCCAGGACAGACGGCATCTGCGATCGATGATTTGCGACGGGCGATGAGTGATGTGCACCGGAACGTTTTCTAGGAACCCCCCTCGTTCCAAAGACGAGCCTTCGATCGCCGCGGCGTCTGTGCGGGCGTCGAAGCCTATGGGTCCGTTCGGTCCAAAGGCGTCGACATATGCTCGATTATGGACAAAGACCTTTCCAGCCCGTCCGCCATAACAGCGCTCATGCGAAAGCGTCGGTCCGCCCTTCGCCGCCAGCAGGGAGGCGCGCGAAGCATCCTTATCCGCTCTATGGGTCTCTATCGGTCGTCCAGTACAATCCAGGCGGGGGCGTGATCACTGGTGTGCTCCCACGCACGCGCAAACTTGTCGACCCCGCACGCCTGCAATCGTTCCTGCACGGATGGGGTCAGCAGGAAATGATCAATGCGCAGACCCGCATCCCGCGCAAACGCGTTCCGAAAATACTTCCAGAACGTATAGATCCGCTCATCCGGATGCAGCAGTCTAATGGCATCCGTCCAGCCCATTGAAATTAGGTGGGCATAGGCTGCGCGAACCTCCGGCCGAAACAGGGCATCGTCTCGCCAGCGCTCCGGTTTATAGACATCGAGGTCGGTCGGCATGACATTGAAGTCTCCAACAAGGGCGCATGGCACGTCCAGCTCAATCAGTTGACCTGCGTAGAAACGCAGCCGCTCAAACCAGCGCAGCTTGTAGTCAAATTTCGGCCCGGGTGCCGGGTTGCCGTTTGGCAAGTAAAGGCAGCCGATGATCATGCCATCGATGGCAGCCTCGATATACCGGCTGTGGCTGTCGTCAGGGTCTCCGGGAAGCCCCCGGCGCGTCTCGAGAGGTTCGTGACCCCGGGCAAGGATTGCAACGCCATTCCATGATTTCTGCCCATGCCAGATGGCGCCGTAGCCTGCGCGCTCGATTTGGCGAAGCGGAAACTTCTCGTCCGGCGCCTTCAACTCCTGCAGGCAGACGACATCGGGTTTTGCCCGATCGAGCCAGCGGAGCAGGATCTCGAGCCGACCGTTAATGCCGTTGACGTTATACGTGGCGAGCTTCACCGGGGTTCAGTGTTTGCGATCACCCCGGTCACCCCGGCCCGGTTTCGCATCATGCTTCGCATCGTGGCGCGCGTCGGCAGAGAGCGATCGCGAGACGTCGACGCTTTCCTTGAACTTGCCGTCCTTATCGCGGCGCACATAACGCTTGTCGGTTCCGGTATCGATCAGTTCACGCTTGCTCATGACAGGCCTCCTCTTCGCGTTTCGTGAAGAGGAAACGTTCGTCGCCTCAAAAAGATGCACCGGAATCAAGCGTCTAGCGCAGACTCGCAACGCCAGTTCTGATCGTGGCCCTAAGTCCTTGAAAAATGATTCGTTTTGACTCGGAACAAATGCATGCTGAATCGCTTGAATCGCATTGGTTGTGGCAGGAGTTTTGCGTCATGGTTGCCCCGCGAGCGAACTGGAAGGGCTTTATCAAATTTGGAGAAGTCGCGTGTCCTGTGGCTCTCTATACTGCGGCATCATCATCTGAACGGATTGCTTTCAACACCCTCAATCGCCGAACCGGCAACCGGGTGAAACGCGAATTTATCGACAGCGAGACCGGCGATCCGGTGGAACGGGACGCCCAGGTCAAGGGCTATGAGATCGAGAACGGCCAGTATATCGTTCTCGAGCCGGACGAGGTGGCTGCCGCCGTGCCTCACAGCGACAAGACGCTGAAGATCGACGCCTTCATCCCCTGCAGCGAGATCGACAGCGTCTATTTCGACAAGCCCTATTATCTGGCGCCCGACAGGATGGGGACGGACGCTTTCGTACTTTTGCGCGATGGCATGAAAAGAGCCAAAGTTGCTGCGATCGCCCGCACCGTGCTCTTCCGACGCTTGCGTACGGTGCTGATCAGGCCACACGGGAAGGGCCTGATCGCCACGACGCTCAACTTTGACTATGAAGTCCGCTCGTCGGCGGAAGCCTTCGAGGAGTTGCCGGACCTCAAGATCGAAGGCGAGATGCTTGAGTTTGCCGAGCACATTATCGGCACAAAGAAGGGGACCTTCGATGCCAGCACGTTCGACGACCGATATGAAGCCGCCGTTGCCGAGCTGGTGAAGGCCAAGATCGAGGGCAGGGCCCTGCCGAAGAAGAAGGCCGCAGCCGTCCCCAGGCAAAACGACCTTTTGCAGGCGCTGCGTGAGAGTGCTGGCATGGGCACCAAATCCGGCCAGAAACGCGCCGTTTCTAACGCCAACAAGAGTGCCGGCCGTCAGAAGGCTTCGAAACCGGGTGCTGCTGCCAAATCAAATGCGGTCTCGTCACAGACGCGCCGCGCCGGCTGACGGAGGAAAATCGTGGCTGTCCGTCCCTATTGGAAAGGTTATCTGAAACTCTCGCTCGTCACCTGTCCCGTGCAGATGATGCCGGCAACGTCCGAAAGTGAGAAGGTCCGCTTCCACACCCTCAACCGCGATACCAAAAACCGGGTCGTCAGCCACTACGTCGATAGTGTTACCGGAAAAGAGGTGAGGGAGGAGGATGAGGTCAAGGGCTATGAGCGTGGCGAGAACGAATACGTCATCCTCGAAGACGAAGAACTGGAAAACGTTGCGCTCGACAGCACAAAGACCATCGACATCTCGACGTTTACCCCCCGTGACACCATTGAGTGGATATGGCTCGACACGCCCTATTATCTTTCACCCAACGATGCCGTCGGCCAGGAAGCATTCTCGGTCATCAGGGATGCGATGGAAGCGCAGAACATGGTGGGGATTTCACGTCTCGTAATTACCCGCCGCGAGCGCGCCGTCATGCTTGAGCCACGCGGCAAGGGTATCGTTCTGTGGACGCTGCGCTATGGGGATGAAGTCCGTGACGAGGATACTTACTTTGGCGGGATCGAAGAAGACGAAACGGGCGATAGTGAGATGATGCGTCTCGTGCAGCAACTGATCAAAAAGCAAACGCAGCACTGGGACCCCAAGATGGTCATCGATCCGGTTCAGGATCGGTTGCTTGACATCATTGCCGCCAAGAAGAAAGCGCTGAAGAAGTCTGCAAAACCGAGGACATCCACACCGGCGAAGTCGGCACCCAGCAATGTCATCAATATCATGGACGCGCTGAAGAAGTCGGTTGCAGCCGAGAATCGGGCGGGCAAATGAAACGTCCCGCCAAGCCGCTCCTGCAGAATGACAGTCTGACGGCAAAATCGCAGCCGCGCCGCAGGCGCGATCCGGCTCAGCCCAATCTGCCGTTCGACCCGATGCCAGATCGCGTCGAGCCATGTCTGGCGCTCCTGAAGACGGCCCCGAGTGGGTCTATGAAATGAAATGGGACGGCTATCGGCTCGCGGTCCACATCGAGCCGAAGGGTGTGCGGATCATTACCCGGGGCGGCCACGACTGGACGCACCGGTTTCCCACTATCGCCGCAGCGGCCAGGGACCTTGGAGTTGCAACAGCCATCCTTGACGGCGAAGCGGTGGTGCTGAACGGCGAGGGCCGCTCAGATTTCGGCGCTCTGCAACGCTCGCTCGGTGGGCGAGGCGGCAAACGGGCGTCGACAGAAGCCGTGCTCTTCGCCTTCGACCTTATGTATTTCGATGGTCACGATCTCACTCGTACCGAGCTGTCGGTCCGCCGGCACTTGCTGGGGGACCTGCTTGAAGACGCGACCGGCGCACTCCAGCTGTCCGAAGAAATAGACGCGGACGGCGCTGAATTATTGGCGAGCGCGTGTTCCCTCGGCATGGAAGGCATCATCGCAAAACATCGTGACAGCACTTATCGCTCGGGCCGGACCGGCGACTGGCTGAAGATCAAGTGTGTTCAAAGCGAGAGCTTCATGATTGTCGGCTACGAGCAGTCGGCGGCGGCGCGCGGCGGGATTGGCAGTTTGCTGCTGGCGGCGAGACGTGGCCATGACTGGGTCTATGTTGGCGCCGTTGGAACCGGGTTTAAGGAGAAAGATGCGGCGTATCTGAAGAAGACCCTGGATAGGCTGAAGACGAAGACACCGGTCGTTCCGCTCAAGGGCAGGAATTACGTCTTCGCGCAGCCGACGCTCATCGCCGAAATCGAGTTCCGTGGCTGGACCGACGATGGCAACCTGCGTCATGCGTCCTATAAAGGACTGCGCGAGGTACAGGACAATGCCGCGGTCCATGAACTCGACTGAGTTGGTCCTGGCGGGCGCCTGGACGTCAATTTTTTCTGACGGCACCCTTGAATCGTAAATTTCCGAAAACCAAATCGATTGCCGCCAGCTGCTGAGACAGGGCTGGACTTGCTGGAAGCGCCGCGTTTCGGCGCTTCTGTACCCATGTTGCTTCAAGGAGGATATGGCTATGGCAACATCTTATGACTACGCACCCCTGTTCCGCTCGACCGTCGGCTTCGACCGGATCTTCAATCTTCTTGAAAATGCCCAGCGCGCCCGCTCGATCAGCGACTGGCCGCCCTATGACATCGTCAAGACCGGCGATGACAGCTACCGGATTTCGGTCGCGGTCGCAGGGTTTGCCGAGGACGAGCTAGACATCACCTTTCAGTCCAACCTTCTCACCGTTACCGGCAAGAAGCAGGACGCTTCCGCCGATGAATACCTTCATCGCGGTATAGCCGGCCGGCCTTTTGAACACCGTTTCGAACTTGCCGACCATGTCAGGGTGAATGGCGCCGATCTCCGCAACGGTCTTCTGTCGATCGATCTCGTTCGTGAGATTCCTGAGGCCTTGAAACCGCGCAAGATCGATATCCAGACCAGCCCGGCCCTTCAGCATAAGGTTGCCTCGGCGCAGATCGAAGCGCAAAAGGCGGCCTGATCGAATTTTAAAAAAACGGGCGCCGTTGCAGCGGCGCCCGTCAACATCGGGGGTAGGAAGGAGAGCGCGATGAAACCCGATGTGTTCAACGAGCCCGTCACCATCCTTATCGGCCTTGGTTTCCCGACCGAGGTTCGCAGCGTCATCGACGCTTACCGGCATCTGGCGGAATGGCCGGCATCAATGCGCGATACGGCGCATTCAATGGCGCTGAAGGCCTGCAGGGCGGCATTGCGCGGTGAGATCGAAGCGGACACCGCCCGGGGTCTGTTTGCAGCCTTTGCCGCCAAACACGATCTGCTGGCCCCGGACGTTGATGTCATCTCCGCGTCCCGTCACTCGCACGACAAGGATCCGCACGTTCGCTGAGGAAGCCTCCATGCATGAGAATCCGCAGCTTGCCGCTCAAGGGTATGGAAATTGCGCGGCCGATCGATGTGGTGGACGCAACCTCGCTCAAGGTCGACGAAAAACGGACGATATTGGCCGCTTGGGCTTCGGACCTCTACACGACCGACTCAAGGCCGGCGTACCGCCAGATGCCTGGAACACCGGGCCCTGTCCTCAATCGATGAGGTTCAGGCTGCGCTGAGCGACCTTGACCTGAGCTACGGGTCTTGATCCAGGCCGCTCTCAGGCGGCCTGTTTCATCGATTTCGTCAGCCGCTTGATGGCCTGCTCCAGCGAACGCTGCCCGTCGCAGTAATCCTCCCAGGCGGTTGTCTTCGACAAAAGCGCCGGTACGGTGCGAATGGTGAAGCGTTTCGGATCGAGATCCGCTTTTACCTGCTTCCAGGTCAGTGGCATCGAAACTGGTGCGCCTGGCCGGGCGCGCGGTGACAGCGGCGCGACAGCAGTCGCCATTCGGTCATTGCGCAGGTAGTCGAGGAAGATCCGACCGTTGCGCTGGTTCTTCGCCATCTTGATCAGGTAAAGGTCAGGGTTGTCACGTGCCATCTGCAGGCAGACATCGTGTGCGAAGCCTTTCGCCTCCGGCCAGCTCAGCTTCTTTCCCTTCGGTACCGCAAGCGGGGTGACGACGTGAAGGCCCTTGCCGCCGGTGGTCTTGCAGAAGCTGACGAGGCCAAGTTCCTCCAGCCGGTCGCGCATTTCCCGGGCGGCTTCGACCACGGTGGAGAAGGGTAAGTCCGGACCTGGATCGAGGTCGAAGACAAGACGACCGGGCACCTCCGGTTCGTTGGGCTCGCAATTCCAGGGATGCAGTTCGACGCCGCCGATCTGGGCGATGGCGGCAAGGCCCTCAACGCGATCAATCTGCAGATAGGGTTTCTTGTCGCCGAACACCTTGACCAGTTCGAGCAGGTTCGACGTTCCCGGCATCGCGTGTCTCTGGAAGAACTGCTCACCACCGATGCCGTCAGGCGTCCGGATGATGGAGCATGGCCGTCCCTTGATATGGTCGATCAGCCATGGACCAACGGCCTCATGATAGTGCGCGAGATCCTCCTTGGTGACCGGCTCACCGTCATTTGCATCGGGCCAGAGCGGCTTGTCAGGGCTGGAGATCATCACGCCCATAACTTCTGCCTTGGTGTTCTTGCCGCGTGCCGGTCGCGACGGCTTTGGCCGGGCCGGCGTTGGCGTTTCAGTTTTCCCTGGCGATGCCGGCGTTTCGGCCTCGACCTCCTTCGCCGGCTTGTCTTCGCGCAAACCCTTGAAGGCTGCCTGACGGACCAGTCCGTCCGCGGTCCAGCCGGCGAACTGGATCTCGGCCACCAGTTCGGGCTTGACCCAGACGATGTTGGGTTCTTTTTTCGGAGCGCCTATCCCGGTAAAGGGCGATTTTGAGGTTTCCAGTTCCCGGAGCTTCGGCAGGATTGTATCCACCGTTTTGGCACCATAGGCGGTCCCGACCCGCCCGACATAGACGAAGTGATTGTCCCTGAAGACGCCGACAAGAAGTGAACGAAACTTGCCGTTGGTTTTGGCGTAAGCGCCAATGACAACCTCATGTCCGGCGCGGCATTTGGATTTCGCCCAGGTATCGGTACGCCCCGACTGATAGGGGGCATCCGCCTGCTTCGAGACAATGCCCTCCAGCGAGAGCTTGCACGCCGATTTCAATACTGCATCGCCGCCGGTCTCAAAGTGTTCGACGAACCGCAGGCGCGGATCTTCCCCCGCCTTACTCAGCAGCGCTTCGAGCCTTTTCTTGCGTTCCGTAAGCGGTAGTTGCCTCAGATCCTCACTCCCCTCGAACAGCAGGTCGAAAGCAAAATAGACGAGCGCATCCGTTTTACCTTCTGACAGCGCCGCCTGAAGTGCGGCGAAGTCCGGGGCACCGTTTTCATCGAGTGCACAGATCTCACCGTCGATGATGGCATCAGGCAAGCTTGCGGCCGATGTCGCAATCGCCGGATACTTGGCCGTCCAGTCCAGCCCCTTGCGCGTCTTCAGCGTTACTTCGCCGTTTTCAATGCGCGCCTGAATACGGTATCCGTCGAATTTGATCTCGTGGATCCAGCCATCGGCCGACGGTGGGCGTTCGAGCGTTTCGCAAAGCTGCGGAGGTATGAAGTCGGGCATCGCGGACTTCGCTGCTTTCCGCGATGCCGGGCGCTTTTTCTTTGTATCCGCCGCACGTTTGTCTGCCGCCAGTCCATGATTGCTGTCCCAGACGGCGTCGGCCTGCACATCGCCGCTCTGCACCATGAACGGTTTTGGTTTGTTTCCTTTACCGGCAGCGATGGCGGCCATGGTTCTGCCCGAGGCAACCGACGTGTTGTTTTCGTCAAGGATGGCGGCGCCGTTTTCATCGACCGAGAAGTCGTCGCGATGCTTGATCAGCAGCCAGTTCGTCCGTTTGCCCCCGTCACGGTCATTGCGCATCCGCACCAGCACGAAGCTGCCATGCAGCCGCTCCCCTTCAAGGGTAAACTTGAAGTCGCCCTTGGCGAGAGCCTGCTCGGGCGTCCTGTTGCCTTCCGGCTCCCAGTAGCCGCGGTCCCAGAGCATGACCGTGCCGCCGCCATACTGGCCTTTGGGAATCGTGCCTTCGAAGTCACCATAGTCCAGCGGGTGGTCTTCCACCTCCACGGCCAGACGCTTGTCCTGGGGATCGAGAGACGGTCCCTTGGTCACAGCCCAGGACTTGAAGACGCCGTCGAGTTCGAGGCGCAGGTCATAATGGAGCCGCGTGGCGTCATGCTTCTGGATGACAAAGCGCCGGCGGTTTGAAGCTTTCAGCTTCGTTTTTCCGCTTGGCTCCTGCGTCTTCTGAAAATCGCGTTTCTGCCTGTAGGTCGAAAGCTTGTCGTTGGCCATGGGT
>Ga0075034_1000997_pt1 | contig 12848 bp, 10 predicted proteins | sample SynthPrep_16_END_FD_71519 | JGI IMG/M metagenome (GOLD analysis project Ga0075034, IMG submission 71519) | Synthetic microbial communities from Ohio, USA - SynthPrep_16_END_DS12_MetaG | ecosystem: Engineered > Bioreactor > Aerobic > Activated sludge | place: USA: Ohio, Columbus | collected...
CGGCCAGGTACAGGGCGGCAGCGGCTGCCAGGGCAACGGTGAGTGCCAAAATCGTAGGAGGGTCGAGCGTCATGTGCTGCCGGGTCTGCCAGGGTTGCGTTGAAAACCGCGATTGTAAGCCTTCGCGAGCGGTTTTCGGAGCCTTACTGGCGAACGGCTATCAGCCCGCGGAGGTCGGTGCACGTAGGTCAGTGCACGCAGGTCAGTACAGAGGCACCGTTGCGCGGAACACCGTACCGGACGCCAGGCTCGACTCGACTTCAATCAACCCTTGGTGGGACGCCACAATTTCAGAAGCGATGAACAAGCCCAACCCGAGGCCTTCCGTGGGGCCGTGTTCAATCACCGCGCGTTGGGAAAAGCGCCCCATGGGGTTGAAGATAAATGGCAAAACGTCCACCGGGATGGGGTTGCCGCGATTGTGCACGGCGAACACCAACGTCTCTGCCGACGCCGACAATTGCACCTTGATCGGTGAACGCGCATCACCGTGTTGCACTGCATTGCTGATGATGTTGGAAAACACTTGCTCCATGCGCGGGCCATCGAAGGCGCCAGTGGCCTGGGTTGTCGCTTCGAACAGGATGTGTGAGTCAGGGTGAAACGCGCGGATTTCGTCGACGATCCGTTCACAGATCGGTGCCAGGTCGACGGCCGTGCGTTTGACCGGAATGCCGGGGCCCATCTGGCAGCGCGTCAAATCCAGCAGGTCGCCAACGATCTGGCTGGCGCGTTGGACACTGGTGTAAATCTGCGTGGCCACGCGGGTATTGCGCTCGCCCAAGGCCGGCGAACGCCTGAGCATGTCGGCGCCCAGCAGAATCGCGCCCAGCGGCGTGCGCAGGTCGTGACCGAGAATGCCCAGGAATACATTGCGCGACGCTTCTACCGCGCGCGAGTAGCTGGCGATGGATTCCGCCAGCGCCTGGTCGATGGCCTCATGAAAGCGGTTCATGTCGTCGACTTGCAGCGCCGTGCCGTGTTTGATCTGGTCAAGCCACTGGCTGAGTACGCTGGTGCGCAACGCACGGTATTCAGACACCATTTGGTCGATGGAGAACCCCGCCATCAAGCGGGTTACCGCATGCGTTTCAGCGGGGCTCTCGGTGTCATTCTGCGGTGCCAGCCCCTGAGCCTTTTCGGTTTGTTCCTGCACCGTCTGGCTGGTGCGCAGGTCGAGTACGATGGCGTGCAGCATCTGTTCGGCGTGATCACGCAGGCCTGCACGGTCGAGGTCGGCGCCTGGGGTCTGGATGGTGCGTGCAAAGTCTTCCCAGGCCTGAAGAATCGGTTCGAGGTTTGCAAGAATGAAGTCTGGCAGGCGCATGCGGGGGTTCCTTGGAGGGGCGGCGAGCAGAAATGCGCGGGAAGCTGCCAAACAAGGATTTAAGCACGGATTGGCTTGCGGCATGCTGCGCAGGCGTCCCTGCCTGCGTCAGTCATGCGGATAAGTGCGGTCAAATGCCTTTGGTAGACGGCAGCAAGACGGTCAGGATGCCCACCAGTGGCAGGAACGAGCACAGTTTGTAGACGTACTCGATACCGTGTGTGTCAGCGAGCAAACCGAGCAGCGCCGCGCCAATCCCGCTGAAACCGAACATCAGGCCGAAAAAGATCCCGGCGATCATGCCCACATTGCCCGGCACCAGTTCCTGGGCAAAGACCACGATGGCCGAGAAGGCCGAGGCAATGATAAACCCGATCACGACGCTCAATACCGCCGTCCAGAACAGGTCGACGTAGGGCAGCGCCAGGGTGAACGGCGCTGCACCAAGGATGGAGAACCAGATGACTTTCTTACGGCCGATCTTGTCGCCGATGGGGCCGCCCGCGAAGGTGCCGACCGCCACTGCGCCCAGGAACAGGAACAGGTACATCTGGGAGCTGGAGACCGACAGCTGGAATTTTTCGATCAGGTAGAACGTGAAGTAGCTGGTCAGGCTGGTCATGTACCAGTATTTGGAAAACACCAGCACGGCCAGTACGACCAGGGCGAAGGTCACGCGGCCTTTGGACAAACCATGGGTGGCTTTGCCGCCTTGCTTGAGCTTGAACAGGTTGAGGTGGCTGCGGTACCAGCGGCTCAAGCCGTACAGCACCAGGATCGCGAACACGGCAAACAGCCCGAACCAGGCGATATGGCCTTGGCCGTAGGGAATGATGATCGCCGCCGCCAGCAACGGGCCCAGCGCGCTGCCGGTATTGCCGCCGACCTGGAAGGTCGATTGGGCCAGGCCGTAGCGACCGCCGGAGGCCAGGCGCGCGACACGCGAAGTTTCCGGGTGGAAGGTCGACGAGCCGACGCCGACCAGGCCGGCCGCCAGCAGGATCGCCGGGAAGTTGCCGACAAACGCCAGCATCAGGATGCCGATCAAGGTGCACACCATGCCCGCCGGCAGCAGCCACGGTTTGGGGTGGCGGTCGGTGTGGTAGCCGATCCAGGGTTGCAGCAGCGAGGCGGTGAGCTGGAAGGTCAGGGTGATCAGGCCCACTTGGGTGAACGACAGGCCGTAGTTGGCCTTGAGCATCGGGTAGATCGACGGCAGCACGGCCTGGATCAGGTCATTGATCAAATGCGCCAAGGCGCAGGCGCCGAGGATACGCATGACCAAGGGGCTGGCTTGGGGTGCAGTGGTTGCAGCGGCGGGTGACGCGGTGAGGGTCGACATGCAGGCATTCCATACAAGGCAGCTAATCAGAGGCGGCGACTTCTTAAGGTCACCATCCATTACAAAATGATTCGGCGTTTATGCTAGATTCGTCATGAATGCCTGTCTCGCGTAATTCGGGCGGCAACCATCGCAAAAAGGGCGAAATGATCAAACCACTGAATGAATTTCTCCAGGAAATCAACGAAGGCGCCTGGGCGGTCATCAGTTCCGCCACGGATTACCCGGAAAATTGGGTGATCCCCGACCACAGCCACGAAAAACATCAACTGCTCTACGCCATCGAAGGGGTGATGGTGGTGTACTCGGCGTTGAACCAGTGGACGGTACCGCCCAATCGCGGGATCTGGATGCCCAGCGGGCAGGTGCATTCGTTGCGCTGTGTCGGCACCCTGAAAATGCGCAGCGTGTTTGTGCGCCCGGACCGGTTCCCGAACATGCCCGGCGAGCCGAAGACGGTCAGCATCTCGCCGCTGCTGAGCGAGCTGATCAAGGCGTCGGTGAGTTTGAAACCGCCGTACGCCGAGGACTCGCGGGAGGCGCGGATCATGCACCTGATCCTCGACGAACTCGCCATCCTGCCGGCGCTGCCACTGGCGTTGCCCCAGCCCGCCGACCCGCGTATCAAGCAGATCTGCCTTGCGTTACAGGACGATCCGGGGGACGCCTCCACCGTGGCGGATTGGAGCGCGCGCCTGAACCTGGACCAGACCACCATCCAGCGCCTGTTCCGCAAGGCAACCGGCATGACCTTCGGCCAGTGGCGTCAGCAGGCGCGGCTGCTGCTGGCGCTGGAGCGCATTGCGGTGGGCGAGAAGGTGATCGATATCGCCCTGGAACTGGGCTATGAAAGCCCGAGCGCGTTTACCAGCATGTTCAAGAAACAGTTTGGCAAGACGCCGAGCCAGTTTTTCCGGTAATCACTGCACGGTGCCGGCGTGCACGTCGAGCAAGCTGTTGAGCGCCTCGATATCCAATGGCCGACTGAGGAAATAGCCTTGGCCCTCTTCACAGGCCACGGCCTTGAGCAGCGCCAGATGCTCGGCGGTTTCAATGCCTTCGGCCGTGACTGTCAGCGCCAGGGCGCGGCCCAGCCCGACAATCGCCTGGATAATTGCCTTGTCATCGTCACTTTCCTCCAGTCGGGTGAGGAAGCTGCGGTCTATTTTCAAACCATCGAACGGGAAGTCGCGCAGATAGCTCAGGGACGAGTAGCCGGTGCCGAAGTCATCCATGGCAATGCGTACGCCCAATTGCTTGAGCGTGCGCATCACCTCAAGCGCCCCGGTGGCATCTTCAAGCATGACGCTTTCGGTGATTTCCAGTTCTACGCGCGCGGGATCAATGCCTGAGCTCTTCAACGCTTGCTGCGTACGCTCCACCAGGTTGCCACGCTTGAACTCCGTGGGTGACAGGTTGACGGACACAAAAAGCGGCTCCGGCCACTGCGCGGCACACACGCAAGCGGTCTCCAGTACCCAATCGCTCAGCGCCAGGATCAACCCGGACTCTTCGGCAATCGGAATGAAGGTGTCCGGCGCGATCAGGCCGCGTACCGGGTGCTGCCAGCGCACCAGCGCTTCGGCGCCGACCATTTGCCCGTCGGCGATGCGATAGCGGGGTTGGAAGTGCAGGCGCAGTTCGGCATGTTTGATCGCATACCGAAGGTCGCTTTCCAGGCGGCGACGTTCGATGATCCGCGCATTCATGTCGCCGGAATAGAACCGCCAGGTATTGCGCCCGGCGGCTTTCGCCTCGTACAGCGCAATGTCGGCGTAACGCAGCAGTTCCGCGGCTTCGCGGGCATCGTTGGGCGCGATGGCAATCCCGATACTGGCGCTGATGAAGACTTCTTGCTCGTCAATTCTGATCGTGCGTTCGATGGATTCGATCAACCGCTTACACAGGGTTTCGACTTCGTCCTGAGTGCCTGCATCGGTCAGGATCAGCACAAATTCATCGCCGCCGACACGAGCGACCAGATCACCATGGCGCACGCAGTCCGCCAGGCGCGCAGACACTTCGTTGAGCACCCGGTCACCGGCCGCGTGCCCCAGCAGGTCATTGACCGGCTTGAACCGATCCAGGTCCAGGCTGAGCATCACCAGGGGCTGTTCCGTGGAGGGCAGGGCTTTGAGTTTGCCGTCGAGGAACGCTTGCAGGCGGGTGCGGTTGGGCAGCCCGGTCAGGGCGTCATGCTGGGACAAGAACTCGATGCGCCGACGGGCTTCGACTTCTTCCGTCACGTCGGTGGCCGTCCCGCGAAACCCGCCGCACGGCATCTCTCGCGCTGACAGCCGAGTGGTGCGTTCCTGTCCCGCTGCATCGACGTAGCGACACTGCACGCTGATATCCGGGCGTCGTCCGGGTGCGCTGAGCCACTGGGAAAGCAGGCCCGACTCGGTCTCCAGCAAGTCGTTCATCGTCGCCCCGATCCACGCATAGCGGGTCAACCCGGTGACGCCTTCGAAGCGTTCCGACAGGTAAGTGAAGCGCCAACCGGCGTCGATTTCCCACACCCAGTCGGAGCTGGCCTCCACCACATCGCGAAAGCGTGCTTCGCTGGTGGCCAGGGCATTCTGGCTGTTCTGCAGCGACGAATGGCTCGCATCCAGGGCGAGCGCGGCGGCGGTGGTGCGGCGCGAAATGGCCCAGGTCATCAGGCACACCAGCAACGCGGCCAGGCCCAGCAGCGGCAGGCCGACCCCCATAAGCCGCAAACCGGGCCGGGCCGGCTCCCAGTGCAGGCTGCCGGCGGTACCGTTGTCGCCGAGGGGAAAGAGCAACGTTTTGCCGATTTCATCGGGGCTGGCAATGTGCAGTTTGTTCACGCCGAACTCATCGCCGATCACGGCCAGTTTGGCGCTGTTGAGGATGTCGATGAAGATCAGCACCGAAGCCGGCCGGCCATCCGTCACCACCGTGGGGTCGGTGCCGGGAGTGATGGCGGCGGCCGCCACCAGCGCGGGGCTGCCGTGCACGTTGATAAAGGCGGTGACCGGTGTTTCGCTGTCGGCACCCGCACGGGCCTGGTCGAGAATCCCGGCAATGGGCTGGCCCAGCCATTGCGTGAGGTCGATATCCAGCAGCTTGCCGTCGACGACCGCGTACACCGTGCGATTGGCGTCGTTGACCACAAACAGGCCTTGAAAACCGAAATCATCAAACAACGTGGCGCCGAGATTGCCCCGCATGTAAGCCCAATCATTGTCGACTTTAACGTGCAAGTGCTTGTAGGCATCGCTCCAGAAGGCGTAGTCCTTGACGGTCACCCGTAAGGTTTTCTCCAGCGATTGCACGGCTTTACGGGTATAGAAGGCGCTTTCAACCTGCTCGGAACGGTCCAGTTCGTGGGCGAGGTAAACCAGCGAGTAGGCGGCGGCTGCAAATACCACGGCCAACAAGCCCATGAACCGGAACAGCGAGGTGCGCGCCAGTGAAAGGCTGGTGCGGTCGGAAAGCGAGCGGACGATAGGAGCGAGAGAGTTCGGCATTGTTTCCCGCAGAGCGTCGCTGCAAGTGAGGGGTATGACGTGTTATCGGCGGCCGGGGCAAAACGTTGAGAGCGTTGCAGCGGATCAGGGCTCACGCTGGAGCGCGGTGCGTCCCCTGGCTTTGGGCTTCACCGGCAGGCTATGCGCCCTACAAAATCGTCAAGGAAGCCGTACGCGCACTCACACGCTCGGCGGCGCGAGAATGGGGAGTGGACAACATCACGGTCAACAACCTGTTGCCGGTGGCCGACACCTGGGGCGATGCGTATGACGCCCCGGCTACGGCCTCACACCGGATGGCGGGCAAATCATCGACAGTACGCGGTAACCGCTGGCGCGAGCCGCGAGCCACGCCAACACGGCTGCCGCACCCAGCACCGCCGCACTCAACTGGAAGGTAGCCTGGTAACCGCTCCAGTCAAACACGAGGCCGCCAACGATAGCGCCCGATGCTATCGCCAGCTGGATGATCGCGACCATCAAGCCACCCCCTGCCTCGGCATCGTCGGGCAGGGTTGTCGACAGCCAGGTCCACCAGCCCACCGGCGCGGCGGTGGCGACCAGGCCCCAGAGCCCCAGCAACAACGTGGTCACCACCATGGAGCTGCCGACCTTGACCAACGCCAGCGCAATCCCCGCCATCACCAACGGGATGATGATCAGCGTCAGGAACACGCTCTTTTTCAGCAAACGCTCGATCAGGAGCGTCCCCACCAGTCCGGCCAGGCCCAGCACCAACAATATGAGCGACAACCGGGACACACTGACCTGGGTGACAGCCTCCAGAAACGGTCGCAGGTAAGTGAACAGCATGAACTGGCCCATGAAAAACACGCTGACCGCCAGCATGCCCAAGGCCACCGGCTTGCGCTTCATCAAGCCCAACAGGCGGCCGTTTTTTGCCGCCCCCTGCGCTTTGATCGACGGCAGACTGAACATCAGCCAGGCCGCCGCCAGCACCGCAACGGGGACGACGCAAAAGAACGCCCCGCGCCAGCCGATCAAGCCGCCGACGAAGCTGCCCAACGGTGCCGCGATCACCGTTGCCAGTGCGTTGCCGCCATTGACGATAGCCAATGCCCGCGGCACCTGGGCTGCGGGCACCAGGCGCATGGCGGTGGCGGCCGACAATGACCAGAAGCCGCCGATGGCCACGCCGATCAACGCGCGGCCCAGCATGAACACGGAGTAATTGGGTGCGAATGCCACCACCGTGCCAGAGATGATCATCAGCAGGGTCAAGGACAGCAGCAACAAGCGCTTGCGTTCAACCCGCGCCGCCACGGCCGCAATCACCAGGCTGGTGAGCAGGGCAAACAGCCCTGATACCGAAATGCCCTGTCCGGCCTGGCCCTCGGTGATATGCAGGTCGGTCGCCAGCGGCGTCAACAGGCTCACGGGCAGGAACTCGGAGGCCACCAGGGCAAATGCCGCCAGTGACATTGCGAGTACGGCGCCCCAGTTTTTTGGTTCGGCGGTCGTCACTTCAGGTACTTCCTGAAAAAGCTAGCGAGCGTGTCGAACGGGATCAGGTCGACCCGGTCGTACAAGTCCACATGCCCGGCGTCGGGGATGATCACCAGTTCCTTGGGCTCGGCAGCACGCTGGTAGGCGTCCTCGCTGAATTCGCGGGAGTGCGCATTGGCGCCGGCAATCAGCAAGAGCGGACGCGGAGAAAGGGTCTCGATGTCATTGAACGGGTAGAAGTTCATGAACTTCACGTTGCTGCTCAGCGTCGGCCGGGTGGTGGTGTGTGGCGAGGCGCCGGTGGGGGTGAACTCACCGCGCGATGTGCGATAGAAATCGTAGAACTCATCGCCAACCGCATCGCCGGTCAGGGCGTTCGGTGTGCCGCCGGTGTAGACGGTGTCGCCCCCCTGGAATTCCACATAGCGCTGGTTGGCCGCTTGCAGCAGTACCTGTCGGCGTTGCGCCAAGGTCACGCCATGTTTGAGGCCATTGCGAGTCGCGGCGCCCATGTCGTACATGCTCACCGTGGCGATGGCCTTGAGGCGTGGGTCGATCTTCGCGGCAGCGATGGCGAAGCTGCCACTACCGCAGATACCGATCACGCCAATGCGCTCGCGGTCGACGATTGGCTGGGTGCCGAGGTAATCCACGGCGGCGCTGAAGGCTTCGCTGTAGAGCTCGGGCAACACCGCATTGCGTGGTGTGCCGGCACTTTCTCCCCAGAATGGGAGATCCAGGGACAACGTTACAAAACCCCGTTCTGCCATTTTGGTCGCATAGAGGTTCGCGCTCTGTTCTTTGACGGCACCCATCGGGTGGCCAACGATAATCGCAGCATTTCTGGAGGTGGGGGCGAGGTCCTTGGGCACAAACAGGTTGCCCGCGACCGCCATGCCGTATTGATTGTTGAAGGTGACCTTTTCGACACTGACCTTGTCGCTTGTGTAGAAGTTGTTGGCACCGTTGGACATATCGGCTCCCAGTGAAGTGGTACAGGTCACCAGCAAACCCAGGGTGAGCAGGAGGTTTTTCATCGGATGATCCTTGAGGGGGTGGGTGCGCACATTTTCCCGGGGGCGGTCAAGGTTCTGTAGTGCGTTTGACTGGATTACTTGCCTGATCCTCTGAGTTCTGCGGTTTGCCGGGACGCCACGGACCGCTCGGGGTAAAGTCCGATGACGAGAGAAAAAGAGCCTGTTATGACTATCAATGAAACGCCCCTGGACGCGCTGATCCAGGCTATTGGATCGCGGGTGCAGGCTCCGGGCGACTACCCCATGCCGATTCCTGGTCTTGGCTTCTACCGGCGTGAACAGCCCGCAAGCCCCGTGGTGTGCATGGTCGAGCCGTGCATCGTGCTGGTTGCCCAAGGTGCAAAACAGCTGTGGGCGGGGGGTGAGGGTTATCCATACGATACTTCGCGCTTCCTGGTGACCTCACTGGACATTCCCGCCAATTCCGAAGTGCTGGTGGCCAGCCCCGAAAGACCTTGCCTTGGGCTCACCTTCAAGTTGGATTTGCGCATATTGGCCGAGCTGATCGCTCAGAGTGAGCTGCCGCCGGCGCGGGAGCGGTCGGTGCTGAAGGGGGTGGGCATCGGTACGGTGACCCAGGGCATGCTGGCGTCTTTTGCGCGTCTGGTGGCGCTGCTGGATGAACCCGAAGCAATTGCGGTGCTGGCACCGTTGATCCAGCGCGAGATTCACTATCGTCTACTGAAAAGCGACCAGGCGAGCCGATTGCGTCAGATCTGTTCCGTCGACGGGCAGGGCTATCGGATTGCCAAAGCGATTGATTGGCTGAAGCTCAATTACGACGTGGCATTGCGCGTCGATGAGTTGGCGGCGCGCGTGCAAATGAGTGCGGCAACCTTTCATCATCACTTTCGCCAACTGACGGCGATGAGCCCGTTGCAGTATCAGAAGTGGCTGCGCCTGAATGAGGCGCGGCGCTTGATGTTGAACGAGCACCAGGACGTGTCCAGTGCCGCGTTCAAAGTGGGCTATGAAAGCCCGTCACAGTTCAGCCGCGAGTACAGCCGCTTGTTCGGCATGCCGCCTAAGCGCGATGTGGCGGCACTGCGTGGCAAAGCGACTGTCAGTGATCAGCCGCCGTCAGGTTAGCGTAGAAAATACAACCGATCAGCCGCGCGAACAGGCTGAGGGTTTCCGGCAGGTTGGGGTCTTCAAACAGCATCGCCCTGGAATCCAGCGCGCACAGCGCACCGAACAGGCGGCCGTCAGGCAGGAAGATCGGCGCACCGGCGTAGCTTTCGATGGCGAATTGCTTGACCACCGGGCGAGTGGCAAAGCGGCCGTTCTGGCTGATCTGCGGGATGAACAGCGTCTGAGGGTTGATAAAGAACTCACTGCACAGCGTGGTTTCGAGGTCGAGCACGTCGTCGACCTGGATGCCCATTTCGGCGGTGTCGTGCACGGAGCAGACCACCCATTCCTGGTCAGTGAATTTGGCGAGGCCGGCAAAGCGCATGCCGGTCAGGCGGGTGACCAGTTGCAGGATGCTGGTGCTGGCTTCTATTTCGGCGATGGCAGCGCGCTCATCGGCGCTGAGCAGGGACTGTGCTGAGGTGACGCTAGGAATCATAGGTGAACACTCCAATTGCGTGGTGGTCCTGGCCCACCACGCACGTTGAGGGCTTAGTTAATCCGTGGATGCTGCTGCACAAGGTTGTTGCGCTTGGCTTCCAATTCGGCGATCTCGGCATCGATGTCTTCGATCTTCTGCTCGATATTGTCGTGATGTTCCTGCAGCAGCTCCTTGGCTTCTTCCATGTCCGAAGCGGCCGGCGCTGCGCCGCGCAACGGTTTGTTGGCGGTTTCCTTCATGGTCAGGCCAGTGACCAGTCCAACGACCGCAAACACCATCAGGTAGTAGGCTGGCATGTACAGGTCGTTGGTGCTTTCCACCAGCCAGGCCACGGCAGTCGGGGTTACGCCTGCGATCAACACCGACACGTTGAACGCACTGGCCAATGCACTGTAGCGCAGGTGCGTGGGGAACATCGCCGGGAGTGTCGAGGCCATCACCCCGATAAAGAAGTTGAGGATCACCGCCAGGATCAGCAAACCGGCGAAGATCAGCCCGATCTTGCCGCTGGTGATCAGCATAAATGCAGGGATCGACAGGAACAGCAGGCCGATGCTGCCGGCGATGATGAACGGCTTGCGACCGATCTTATCGCTGACAAAACCGATGAACGGCTGCACGAACAGCATCCCGACCATGATCGCGATGATGATCAGCACGCCGCTGTTTTCTTTGTAATGCAGGTTATGCGACAGGTAGCTCGGCATGTAGGTGAGCAGCATGTAGTACGTCACGTTGGTGGCCGCGACGATGCCGATGCAGGTCAGCAGGCTGCGCCAGTGCTGGGTCGCGACTTCCTTGAACGACACTTTGGGACCGTGTGTCAGGCCTTCGCGGTCGCCTTGCTCGAGTTTGTCCATGTGCTGTTGGAACGCCGGGGTTTCTTCCAGCGCGTGACGCAGGTACAGGCCGATGATGCCCAGGGGCAGGGCGAGGAAGAACGGCAGGCGCCAGCCCCACGCTTCGAACTCGGCTTCACCCAACACGGTGGAAATCAGTACAACTACACCGGCGCCGAGCACGAAACCGGCGATGGAGCCGAAGTCCAGCCAACTGCCCAGGAAACCGCGCTTGCGGTCCGGGGCGTATTCGGCGACGAAGATCGACGCGCCGGTGTATTCACCGCCGACCGAGAAGCCCTGGGCCATTTTGCACAGCAATAGCAGGATCGGCGCCCAGATGCCGATGGAGGCATAGCCGGGAATCAAGCCGATGGCAAAGGTGCTCAGGGACATGATCACAATGGTGGCGGCGAGTACTTTTTGCCGCCCGTATTTATCGCCCAGTGCGCCGAAGAACAGACCGCCCAGCGGGCGAATCAGGAAGGGCACCGAAAAGGTACCCAATGCAGCGATCATTTGTACGCTGGGCGAGGCGTCCGGGAAGAACACCTTGCCGAGCACATAGGCGACAAACCCGTAGACGCCGAAGTCGAACCATTCCATGGCGTTACCCAAGGCGGCAGCGGTGATTGCCTTGCGCACCTTGGCGTCGTCAACGATGGTGATGTCTTTCAAACCGATGGGTTTGACGCTTTTCTTACGTAATTTCATGCGGGGGCACTCTAAAGCAGAACAGGGGAGGTGCCATCGCAGCGATGGCACCGCTCTGTCAGTTCAGATACAAGCGGACATGAAATAATTCACCCGTATTTGCGTTTTTTTGCAGATGCATTGAACTTTGTGAATTTTACAGAGAGTTATCCGAATGCTCGCCAGCCCCGCGCGTCTCACCTACCGTCAGCCACTCCCCAGCGACCTGCAGGCATTGTTCGCGATCTTCGGCGACCCTCGGACCCACCTGTTCAACCCCGCCGGCCCCCTGACGTGCCTGGCCGATGCGCAACGCCTGCTCGACGGCTGGCTCGAGCAGTGGGCCAGCGAGGGCTATGGCTGGTGGGCGATTGCGCGCCACGCAGCGCCCGAGGACATCATCGGCTTTGGCGGTATCGCGCCTCTCAATTACCTGACGCAAAGGCGCATCAACCTGGGTTACCGCTTTGCCGAGCAAGCCTGGGGCCAGGGCTATGCCACCGAAGTGGGGCGCGATGCCCTCAAGTTGGCATTTGAAACCCTGGCGTTACCCGAGGTATTTGGCCTGGTCCGGCCCGACCATGCGGCGTCCATCCGGGTGCTGGAGAAGCTTGGCATGCAGCCTTTCGGCCTGCTCGATGATGTACCCGGCAAGCCACCCAGCCGGGTATTCAGGATTTGTCATCCTACAACCGCTCAAAGCTGACACTTTTCACAGCCGCGCAAGACCTCATATAACCCTAATCTTTCAGATTGACAGGGGATAGGGACCTCGATATAAAAGCCACAGTTGTACGACGACATATGACGTTACATATGTCCTACCTAACAAAAATAAAAAGTGATGCCATGAACTTGATCGAGCCCATCCATGCTCATCGCGTTGGCCAAGCAGTAGGTAACTACCGCTGGACCATCTGCGCGATGCTGTTTTTCGCGACCACCGTCAACTACCTCGACCGCCAGGTGCTCAGCTTGCTGGCGCCGCAACTGTCGACGCAATTTGGCTGGAGCAACACCGATTACGCCAACATTGCCGCAGTGTTCCAGTTTGTCTACGCGATCTCCATGCTGTT
>Ga0075034_1000998_pt1 | contig 12843 bp, 15 predicted proteins | sample SynthPrep_16_END_FD_71519 | JGI IMG/M metagenome (GOLD analysis project Ga0075034, IMG submission 71519) | Synthetic microbial communities from Ohio, USA - SynthPrep_16_END_DS12_MetaG | ecosystem: Engineered > Bioreactor > Aerobic > Activated sludge | place: USA: Ohio, Columbus | collected...
GCCGCATCATGCCTCAGATTTGCCAGTTCCTTGGCGTCAATTCTGTGACAAATATTGAACTGCCTAGAGGCTTTATGCCAGCACTCATTTGCATTTTTGCGGACTGGTTGGAAAACTTTTCCATGAGTGATTCCACGAGGGAACTTCCCGTAAGTCCAGGCCACCACAGGGTTTGAGGTCGCACATCCTATAGCAAAGTGGCCTTTTGCCCTTAGTTTTAAGACTAGTGGCAATTTGCCGATTTACTAGGACGAGGCGACATAAGGTAGGGGGAGGGCAGCGCAGGGAAGGGAGGGGTCAGCGTAAAACCGGGTCAAATTTGATTCGGCGACCCACGACGAGCGTCAACAGAAGCAGGCCTGCGAAAACGCCGGCGGCGACGAATGCGCTGGTTTGCCCATCCTGGGAGCTTGCACTCAGGCCCATAAGGCCAGTGGCGATGGTCAGGCTCAGGAACAGCCAGGCAAATTTGCTCATGATCAGCGTCCTTAAAAAACCCAGTGTTCAGATGCCGGCGCGGCGTGGGTGCCTTGAGTCAGGCGTACTGGCGCTTGTGCATTCGGTGTCATCACGGCCAGTTGCGGACGTTGTTGCAAGTGGTGGGGGACTGCCTGCTGGCTGATCTGGGCGGGGTCGTTGCTGCCAGTCGATTGAAAGTGGAACATCACCAGTGCAGCCAGGGCGACGGTGTTGAGAGCTAACAGAATGGCACTGTTCATGGTCATGTTCTCCGTTTAATGCCTTGGCTGGATGGGGTTTGCAGGAGAACTGTTGCAGGTGTCGTGCCAATGTATTAATTCAATAAAATCAATGGCTTGAGTTTACTTTGAGGGGGTGAAGGATTGCAATTTGCAATGCTGGCATTTTGGGTGATTGCATTTTGCACGATCAGGCCAGATGCCCGTATTCGCGGCGCGAAACCGCATTTGCTCGGGCAAGGCTCGGCCTACACTTAAAAAGCCCACGGACGACATGACAAAACCCACCTCGGCCGTTAACATGCACGCCGTCCGTCGCAGTGCCCTTGGCCTGATGGCTGTCATTTGTCCCAGTAGCTCAATTGGATAGAGCATCCCCCTCCTAAGGGGAAGGTTGGCAGTTCGAACCTGCCCTGGGACACCATATTTTTCGGGCATCTCTGGACATTCGCGAAGTGAACAGGATTTTCATGGGTGCAGGGCGGGTGCAAACGCCAGCCTACGAACCAAGAAAATGGCTACTCAATTCTGCTATCCCAACAGGGAGGCCAATTCAGCGTGATGACCATTTAGCCGTCTTGACTTGCCTCAGCAGTCATCAGAACATCCAAAAAAGCCCGCCCTATGCGGGCTTTGTTGTTTCTGACTATTCACCCTTGTCTAACCAGTTAGGCTATGAGGCATGATGAAAATATCGAAGGCAAACAAATGTCTCGGTCGCCTTTAGGGTATGACTGGTGTCGGGCAGCTGGCTTCCCGGCAGCGAAGGGCAAAGATCGACCAGATGTCTCTTTACGCTTCGTTAGGATGCCCTCACATCGGCTCGCACGCTTTAAAGGACGCCGATCTGGAGGGGTGTTAAAATCACCGCATCCAAAAATTCTTCGACGACTCGTACTGGCATATTTCTGAGGTTTCAAATGGACGGTTTAGCGCAGCTGCAAAATCAGGCTCGGTTGATGCTCCAGCTACAAGATTCTATCAACAGCAAAATCAATAAAGACTGGCGTGCGGCGAAGAACCCATGGTACCGCGCCATTTGGACTGAATGCGCAGAGCTAATGGATCATGTTGGGTGGAAGTGGTGGAAAGCCCAGGATATCGATTACCCACAGATGAAACTAGAGCTTGTTGATATCTGGCATTTTGGCTTGAGTGAGGCTCTAATATCCGACAAGTTCGGTCCAGATGCCGCAGAAGTTCTAGCAGCAGCGTTATGTGAAATTGACAAACCATCAACTGAACAGAAATCACCTTCAAATATTCTTTCCGCGATCGAAACATTTGCTACCGCAACTCTTCAATCGCGTAGCTTCGACGTCGAATCTTACGTAATGCTCTCAAAGCTAAGTGGGTTAACAGCAGAGGAGCTATTCAAGTCTTATGTAGGAAAGAATGTACTGAACTCTTTTCGTCAAGATAATGGATACAAAAGTGGTAGCTATATAAAGCTATGGCAAGGCAGAGAGGATAATGTCTGGCTAAGTGAAATAGTTGATGAACTATCGATAGAGTCAAGTACATTTGCTGAAGATCTGTATAAGAGACTTGAAACGACCTACAAAGCCAGAACTTAATCGGAGTAACACATGGATTTCGTGCTACCCACTGATAAATGGCGGTACATGGTTACCACCGGGCTGTGGCCTAAGAAAGGGAATTTTGATCCTGGCGCTTGGGTTTCAAATTTTCTCCCGGACGAACTACCGTTAGCTCTAAGGTTACTTGAGGGTTTTACTTTTTTCTCTGATGAACTTGTAAAACAAATGTTCAGAAGTGCGTTTATGAACATCTCACAGTATGTGATCTCTGAGAAAAGCTCTCTCCAAGTTTCTCGAGCGCAGTGGGCAAATTTTGTAAGTACATTGATCGTAGTTAGGGTAACTGGCGAAATTCCGCGAGATGCGGATAGTGGTTTTGCATTTGCGCGACTTGCTCGTGACGTCTTGATGTTAGATGAGGAAAGAATAGTATCTCCAGAAGTGGCTTTAGATTTCTTCGCAAGAGGAAATGTCTCTAACGTTTTATTTGTCGATGACTTTGTAGGCTCGGGAAATCAGTTTTGTGATACTTGGGAGCGACAGTATTCGATCGGCCAACATAAAATATCTTTCAAGGATGTCCGGGCTTACTTAGGTGGCTCGGCAAATTTCTTCTATTGCCCTGTCATATGTACTGAACTTGGTCGGTCTAATATTGCTGTAAGGTGCGAAGGAGTTGAAATTGTGCCAGCTCATTTCTACACTTCGCGTCAAAGTGCTTTAAGCAATGATTCCGCAATATGGCGAGACGACATGAGGACAGAGGGGCCGGAGTTCGTCGCGGCAGTAAGCGCGCGTATTGGCATCCCAGATACTAATGGTGGTGAGGATTGCTGGAGAGGGTTTCATAAGCTGGGATTGGCGCTTGCATTCGGTCATGGCTGTCCGGACGCAACGCTACCAATTTTTTACACTCAGCGAAATAGTTGGAAGCCACTAATTAAGAAAGGGGCGCTATAAATGACTTTAATTCAGGAAGATACCGCCCGGAGGCTTAACAAGACGCTTGGTCTCTATAAAGCGGAGTGGCTAAACGAGGCTATATTTTCACTGTTTAACGAGCCCTCATACTTCGAAGAGTTGCGAACACATCGTCCATGCGTCCTAATTGGTGGACGAGGCACAGGAAAGACTACGGTTCTCCGTGGCTTATCCTATGAAGGGCAACAGGCTCTTTCAAGCAATCCTAGCCCCATAACAGAGTGGCCATTTTATGGAGTGTATTACAGAGTAAACACGAATAGAGTTACAGCATTTAGAGGTGCAGAACTTACGGAAGAAAAATGGAGTGCTTATTTTGGGCACTACATAAATCTGAGTTTCTGCCAGCTTCTTTTGGACTTTGTAAAATGGTTTCAAGATAATACGAGTTTAAAAATTGAAGTTCCGCTTTTAGATCTCAAAAAAGTTGCGATAACACTTGGGCTGGAAGATATTAATACAATTGATGACTTGGCCGAAGAGATCGAGTATCTAATATTAGATTTTGAATCATTAATAAATACTATTGCCGATAATCCGCCAGATAGGATATCTGCACTTGGCGCGCCCCTAGACAAACTCGCGGGCGCGCTCTTAAAGTCTCCTGCGCTGCAAGGAAAGCAGTTTTATTTCTTAATTGATGAATTTGAAAACTTTGAAGATTATCAGCAAAAAGTTCTCAATACAATTATAAAGCATGCCAACACTAATTACACATTTAAAGTTGGCGTTCGCGAACTTGGTTGGCGGCAGCGCGCAACCCTAAACCCAAACGAGCAGTTAACTTCTCCTGCTGATTATGCTCGAATAAATATCGCAGACAAACTAAATGAATCCCGGTTTCCAGCATTCGCAGAATCCGTTATAAGGCAAAGAATATTAAGCGCATTCCCGGATGAGAGCGCAGTCATAACAACTCCTCAACAGCTACTTCCATCCATTTCAGAGTTGGAAGAAGCTGAACTTCTATTAGGGGGAGATGGGAAAGCAAAGCTCATAGCGCGTTTAAAGCTAGTGGTGCCTCAGCAGCATCATGAAGAAGCGTTGAAAATTGAACTTGGTTATTTGTACTTCTTGAGTTATTGGGGTGGTGGAAGCGACGAAACATTTGCATCCAATATACATTCCTGGCTGAAAGATAAGAGTGATTGGAAGCACAGACTAGATAATCACTTTTACGCCTCGCTTTATGCTATCAGAAAGGGAAAGCGTGGAATAAGTAAGTACTACGCCGGATGGGATGTATATGTTTCTCTAGCAAATGGGAATATACGTTATTTACTTGAATTGGTGCATGCCGCGTTTACTAGGCACGTAGAAAATGAAGGAACTCCTCAGGAGCCAATTTCTCCTAAGTCTCAGACTGAAGCAGCGGAAGATATCGGAAGAAAAAACCTGTCTGAACTTGAAGGGCTGAGCGTTGAGGGTGGAAAACTTACAAAACTTGTGCTTAGCGTCGGTCGAATTCTACAAGTAATGGCTTCTGATGCTAATGGTCATGCACCTGAAGTTAATCAATTTCACATCAAGCAAGAGTCCTCTAGATTAGAAGCGTCTGAACAAGTCAAAAAGATTCTAGATCAAGCTGTTATGCACTTGGCATTAGTCCGGTCTCCGGGAAACAAGCTGATGTCAGAAAGTGATACAGCTGATTATGACTATCGCTTGCATCCCATATTTTCACCACTTTTTGTTTTCAGTCACAGAAAAAAGCGGAAATTTTTGCTCGCAGAACAACAGCTGCTTGGTTTGATTTCGTATCCTAGAGAAACTATCAGAGAAGTTTTATCTCAAAGTAATCGAAGCGACGATCTTAAGCTTCCCGATCAACTCAATCTTTTTGGGTCTTACTATGCGGGAAACTAAAGAGCTGCCCGTCTTGACTGATACTTTTGAAAGTGCGAAGGATTTTAAGCCCCTTGAGAATAGCATTTATATTTTTGCGTCAACCGGAGAGCTTCGCGCTTCTCATATAGAGTCTTGGCGATCTAGCATTCAAGGAGTAAAGCTTTGCGAGATATGTTATGAAACCCAAAGCTCTTTCCAGCTGAAAGGTGATTCATCTTTTATTTCGCTCCGGTCTGAAATAGAAATACGAGCGCTTTGGAATGATGCCGCTCCTGGTGTCAAAATTTACCTAGATATCACAGGTCTCACGCACTCTGTTTGGGCGGGTATTTTAAAAGCCGCAATATCAGCGAAGTTAGAAGTTTTGGCCGTCTACGTTGAACCTGACATGTACTCTCGGAGCTCAGCGCCAGTCGAAGGTCAAATTTATGATCTGAGCGCTAGTATACAAGGAATATCCCCGCTCCCAGGATTCGCCACTCTTTCGTCAAGGAATAGTGAAAAGTTTACGTTCATCCCGCTTTTAGGATTCGAAGGGCCTCGTCTGCGATATATAGTAGAACAGATACAGCCAGGCTACGAGAACATCACACCTATAGTGGGCTCCCCCGGTTTTAAACCTTGGTATGTTTTTGAGACTTATATAGGTAATAAGGGAGCTCTAACGGAAACCGAAGCGTGGCAGGCCGTAAGATATGCCCCTGCGAACTGCCCATTTAGTTGTTTTTACCTACTAGAGGAAATCGCAGCAGACTCAGTAGGACGATCACTAAAAATTGCGCTAATCGGAACTAAGCCTCATGCTTTAGGGGCCGTTTTGTTCACACTGTCAAACTCGATCCCAGTAGAGTTAGTGCATGATCATCCGATAAGAAAAGCTGGGCGCACTGGGGGCACCGCGCGCTTACTTGTATATCATGTCTCAGCGCTTTTTGACGAGGCTTCAGCTGTTTTTTCAAAACGGCCTGTAAATCGACCACGTAGATCGATTAATCCATGATTGACATTCATTACACACCGATTGAATTAGCACAAGCGATGATCGCATGTGTTCCAAAAAGCTTTTCTCCGCGTACTATTGCAGACTTTTCTGCAGGGGAAGGAAGTTTGCTAAACGAAGCTGCTAAAATCTGGCCTCGAGCTTCCGTATTCGCAAACGATCTTAGCCCTAAGAGCGCTCGATTGATTGCGTCATTAAATAGTTCTTGGTGCGTGTCGTGCTCTGACTTTCTGAAGCCGTCGGCTCACACTCATACCAAATTCTCACTAAAGAAAACCTCAATAGATTTGATCTTGTTGAACCCACCTTTCAGTGAAAGAGGTCGCAAGCCAACAGACTGGCTCGATTACGAAGGAGTTAAATCAGGGCTTGCTGCCGCATTTGTAAGTTTAAGCTTAAAGTATCTGTCCGATAATGGTTACATGCTGGCAATTCTACCAAATGGATCACTTACAAGTGAGCGTGATGCGCATGGCTGGTCAGTAATACGCAAACACTACGATGTTGAAATTCTTACTGATAACTCTATGCGGGCGTTTAAAAGCGCAGTGGCAAGAACTTCTATCGTAAGGATTAGACGCAAGAAAGCGGGTAATCAGCTTCGGTTAGTTCAAGGGTTGGAAAGTGAATTACAAACCGTTGATGTTAAAAGAGGGCGCGTTCAAATGCACTCTTTCATATCTTGTCAGAATGGGTTGCCACTTATCCATACCACGCAATTGAAGGAAGGTGGTATCATTTTTAAAGACCGTTATGGAAATGTTTCGTGCAAGGTCTCAGTTAAAGGACCTGCAGTTCTGTTTCCTAGGGTCGGTATGGTTACTCCGGGAAAAATTTGCTTGTTAGAGATTAACGAATCTGTCGTTTTGTCCGATTGTGTTCTTGCGATTGAAACTTCTGAGGTTCAGGCGGCAGTTACCATCCGAGAGTTGATAATACAAAACTGGGAAAGCTTTTCCGCACTTTATAGCGGTACTGGAGCTAAATATATTACAGTTAAACGGGCCACGATTTTTTTCTCCTATTTGAAATCGCTCAAACTAACGGAGTTTCCATACCGCGAAATGGAATCAAGCGAGGCGAATGAGCAGGGGGCAAAGAAATTAGCACAAAAGGCATATGCTAAAGCTCAAGACTCCGCTGACTTGATTTGCAAAGTAGCCCCATAGGCATTGGAGCGTATCGGGCTGCTTTCATCCCTAGCTTCTAGTTTAGATCATGGTAGTTTCAGCTGGTGGATGCTCTACTATTTACCACGCATCAGTCTCACTGGCCTCGTTAACCTCCTCGGCGCCATTCTTAGCGAACCACTCTAATGAGTCTGCTCGCTCTAGTGTCATGCTAAGTTCACACCCCACGCCCTCTAGAAGATCCATTGTGCCCCCGGTGAGTGAGTAGTACATTCCGCAATCAGCATCTCGAAATTTTACCCATAGAACCTGGGCGTCTTGTAGAGCTCTCTTCTTTTCAGTAGACAGGACAGCCATCGCTGACTTGTATGCCTTATCTAGGCGAGCATTCTGGTTGGTTAATTCTGTATGGCCGCAGTCGCTAAGTTCTGAAGTATTGCCGCCTGAATTTGAAGTGCAAGTACTATAGGCAGGTGAAAACTCACTTTTAGCAAGTGCGCAGGGAGATAAAAAAGTGATCAGGAGAGCGGTTACAGTAATATAATGACGCATGAATACAACTCCAATTTTTGCTATTAGATTATTCAGGATGCCCACGGCAGAACCTTTCCGCAGTGGGCGTACGCTTTACAAGTTATTCGTAATAGAGTCAATACAGTCTGTGCTGGTGCTACAAAATCTTAAATGTTATGTCGTGTTTTTTATCGAAGAAGCTTGGGTCAGTGGCTATCAGGTTGTTTCCTGGAACTCCCAATTGAATTCCTTTAGCTGTGAAGTATGTACCCTCCATCTTTACTTTTTTATTTATTAAAGATTTCCATATGGTCATTTCATTTTGATTGGTGTCGGTGATATCTATCAAACCAATTCCGTACTGCTCGCCCGGCCTTGTGAGCGACTCTAGGTACAACCAGTTTTTCCAAGGTCCAGTACCCTGCCTAACATATCCGAGAAGCCTTTCATTACGTCGTTCTAGGTTGTTTGGAAGACCTTCGATTACATATCCTGGGTCAGCTTCAATTATGTAGTCGGCGTTGCTAATTGGTATTTCGCGTGCAATGTCTTTGGCGTATGTTAGTGTTTTCTCAGAAACAGCACCTACTTTCAAGAAGGCTGAAGCCACAAGGTTAGTCTTCAGAAATGTTGCATAGTTCTCGAGGTTTAGTTTAGACATGAAGAAAGCTACGTTAGCCGTTCGATCTGCTTTTAAATATTTGTAAAGCGTCTCATCTAAACTATAACCTGCTTTTGCAAATGCTTTATTCATGTACGTTGCGTACACAAATGACTGTTCATACGTCGGGATCGCTGACCTGGGAATTTCAGCCATATCCGCTCTAAAGTCTTCTTCATATTGCTCTTTAAATACACTTGTTATCTCCTGTGCAGCTGAGGCATCTAAAGATGCTGGCGGTAATGTCGCCTGTGCTACAGAGCCGAGTAGTGAAAGGCAGAGGGCAATTGCGATCTTCAACACAGTAAAGCTTCCTTATTGAACTTCAAGTGGTAAATAAAGCGATAGCGTTCCAGCGCGTACAGCTTCAGAAAGGAACGCAAGGCCGCCGAAAATTAGGTATCGAATTAATCTGACGAAACCTTGGTCTACGCCTTAATGACGTCAGCGCAAAATGATTGAGACCACGGAACTCCAAAGCAGAGCTCATCTCGGACTTTCTTGCCATAAACGACTCCATAATGACCAAATGTCACGATTAGTGTGTTCACGATTAGATCACATAGCCACATCATTTGGGAATGCCTCCTTCCCTACGTCATCGCTTTGGTCACCGTGTTCGCGCGCTTCGTCTTGCTACAGGCATGACTCAGGAAGCATTCGCGGATAGGTGCGGTTTTGCTCGTACCTACATGTCGAGAATTGAGACAGGTGGTGCAAACCCAAGCCTTGATGCAATCAAAACACTCGCAGATGCCTTAAAGGTAGAACTGTCAGTTTTGTTTGCTGATCTCTGAACCTGCTACTAATTAAACTCTTCGGCTCCAAACCTTATTCAATAGATGTTATCAATACATTGTCCTTGAGCTGGTTTGGTTGACGACTAGTCTTAGCTAGTCAGGATATGTAGACGCCTTGATTTTATAAACTGTAAATGATGACTACCACTATATGGAAAGGTAGTCATGAGCAAACAATGTCCTGCTTGTAGTGCTGAAATAAAGAACAACTCATCTCAGTGGGCAAACAAAATCTACTGTAGTAAAGAGTGTCGTAAAGCAGCACATCGTAAGAAAAAGTCTAAAATTGCCCGTGCTCAGCAGCGCAGATCAAATATGCGGCAGAACGAGGAAGTTCTTCGTCTTGTGCGTGAGTGCAGAAGAGCAGGTACTGTTCAAATACTGACGGGGCATAACTTGGTATCTTTTATAGAAACCATGAGGTTAGTTAGGGAGCGGCCTAAAGGTGATGTGCGACTGTGCCACATAGCCCCGGTTAAAGGGGCAACCTTTATAGGGCTTTTTCATTATGCAAATCTATTTTATGGCGGAGCTTATCAAAACAAGCGGTTTGGTAACAAATATATAGCTGGTGGTTTATTCATTAGCCATAAAGACCTTAAAAGTAAGTGGAGAGTAGGCCGGGAGGCCCCAGCTAATGAAGTGCTTTTAAAGGTCGAGGAGTTCTTGGGGGATATAATTCAAAAATACCTTGAAGTTACACCCGTTCGTAAGTCTAAAAAATATCAGGTGATCGAAAAAATATTAGAACTTGAGGGAGGTGGCGATCCTGAAGGGATGATGGATTTCAGTTATGCTCATCTGTCGAGTCGACTGAATAAACTCCGTAAAATAATCACTCCAAAAATTGAGTATGCCAGTGAGTCAAAGTTTTTGGCTTATATGGACGGTTTAACTCGTTTTATTTCTTATCGCGATGAGCGGATGAATGTTCTTCGAAAGTTTAGAAAGGCGCTGGTAATTGCTTATATGGCTTTGGAGCGGATAAAAGAGAGCGGAACGTACAATAAATATTTTTATGTTTCGTATGAGCCGCTCATTACTAAAAAGCACGCATTCGCTGTGCTGGTAGATCCGGCTGAATGGTCTATATTCAAGGATTTCATTTATAACGCTGTGTTTTTAGTGCTGCAAGGTGCATCGCTTGACATAAATAGGTTTTGCAAAGAGATGATGTCTTATTTGGAGTTCCCGCAAAGTCTAGAAGAACTATTGGCACGCAACGGGCACCAGTGATGGATTTGGCCTGAGACCTGGAGAGTTAGCGGGGGGAGTGATCTCCAGCTAAAACTACATTATTTTAGGTTGTAAAATACTTGCTTCTGCGCTTTTGATTTGAAACGTGCGTTAAGCGCTGTCAAAAGATTTTTAGGGATCTGCGTCCATCCTGGGCAAAATGTTGCGAAAAGGATGTCGTTGATATATTCATCAACTTCGTGAGAAAGCATTACGAGCTCCGCTGCAACGGCGGGCTCTCCAACAATTCCCTTTAGTGAGTCAATCAACGGTAGGGTTTTTAGACTCTGGGAGTGTATATGTGCGGACAAAAGTCTATATGGGTCAACTTCTTTTCGCGTCATGATTTCCTTCAATGTTCCAGTTCTTGATCCAAAGCCAGTGTAATATTTAACTAGGTACTCCAAAATTTCCTTTTTTAGCTTGAAACCGTCACCTGTGGAGTTTACAAATTCCCATTCAATGCTGTGATCTTTAAAATATAGCCAGCTCAAAATCAGATCGATCTCTGTCCGCATGGCTAGTAGTGCAGGCCTGACTAAGCCTAGCGCTGAGCATGCTGCGACCTCCCTTAATGACGAAACTGCACCATCCAATAATTCATCGGCGACGCCAGTCTTAGCGTTATTTAAATAAGGAATCCACTCAAGAAATAATATAGATTGTGTATCAACTCCGTTAAGGATAGTTACCCCCTGAGTTTTTGCAAAAGACTGAACGCACTCTAAAAGTTCGTTTAATTGCTTAGCGGCTGGCATGATTACTCCTTTAAAGTCCAGTCATCCTGTTCTCCAAGCCCATGTACAATCTGATTGCGAAGGCGGCTTGCTACATGAAGCAACTCGGAATCAGAAAATTCCTTGTTCAAAGATCGAACCCATGCCGCTATCCCGATTTTCGGATTAGGTGCAGGAAATTTTCTATTAGGAAAAGTTTCTTTGAGTATCCCGTCTAACATATCAAAAGCTTGTTTTACAGTCAGTCTTGACTCATTCACGAGCAAATCAACGACTTTTGACGTAGTATCGGGTGCTGCATAAGGGTCGTAGTTGGATTTTTTGTCGACTACCATGCTTGGGTAATCGGTATCGCGCTTTAATTCCTTATGATATTTTTCAAACTCAGAAAGCAACCTTCGTGAACTGATTCGGCTAATGTCATTAAGTAAATCGTCAACTCTATAGCGATCAAAGCCGGCGGCAGCAAGTAACATACATAATTTTTTTACGTCTTCGTTCATAATTACCACCCCAAAGGTACTTTCAGCTCATTAACGATTGTTGTTAGGTGGCGTTTAAGGGAGTTGACGTGCGGCAGTCGCTTGTCTGTCGCAAAGCCTACTTTGCCTTCTTTTGCACCTAGGAGCGTGGATGATTTTAGTACGGTTGGGAGTGTTAGTGGCCCAAATTTTGAGTTGGCCCTCAAGCTGCTTTCAAAATTGGTGTCCACGGAGTTTCCAGGTCCCCCGTTTATTAGAACTATGTTTTTTGGTTTGTTAATCAGTGCGGGCAACCCGCTAACAAACTCGTCTAATAGTTCAAGTCCGAGTATTGAATAACGATCTGATCTGACTGGAATCAATAAGTGCGTAGATACTGTCAGTGCGCAGAGAGTCATGAATGAACTGCTTGGGTTGCAGTCAATGCATATTAAGTCGTACTCTTCTTTAGCCTTTTCTATGAACTCTATAAATCTTTTTTGAACAGGTTGTAGAGTTTTTTGATCATCAACCAAGGTGTATTTGGTCATTCTGAAGTCGCCCGGAATAAGACCCAGTGCGGTTTTCTTAGTGTCTGTCCAATGATACAGTACCTCGGTTAATTCACTAGGCGGAGGTGGAGGTCCCATATTTTTGCTTATAGTAAATAATGATGGTGCAGAAGGTGGCTCCATAACGGAAAAAATTGTTTTGTTTTGATCTCTACACTTTTGATAATTGGCTTGAGTCATCAGCGTTTGAGTGAGATTAAACTGAGGGTCAAAGTCAATAATTAAAATGTTTTTCCTCAACGTAGACATCATATGCCGGAATAGATGGGCGCTGATCGTTGTTTTTCCAACGCCACCTTTCATGTTTAGCACAGAAACTACAGGCACTGCAGCCATCTAAGTCACTCCCTCGGCGTCACTTTCCATTTTTAGTGTTACGGAGTTAAACATGGTATCCGCAAGACCTCAATAGTCACACTCGCCCCAAGCACGCTTTGTGCCAATGACTGATTACAGTATGAGAAACCAGCAGCATGATGAGGTAGCGACCTCTCATTTGGGTCTACTGCTACGAGAATTGCTGGAGCAGTAAGAGTGGCTATCATAAAGCTATTGATGGATCTCCAAATGATAGATTATCATTTGCCTATCCGCTTGTAGGTCTTAATGAGAGATTTTCTTTATGGTCGTTGCACACCTCTATCTACGAGCGTCAACACAAGATC
>Ga0075034_1001000_pt1 | contig 12812 bp, 9 predicted proteins | sample SynthPrep_16_END_FD_71519 | JGI IMG/M metagenome (GOLD analysis project Ga0075034, IMG submission 71519) | Synthetic microbial communities from Ohio, USA - SynthPrep_16_END_DS12_MetaG | ecosystem: Engineered > Bioreactor > Aerobic > Activated sludge | place: USA: Ohio, Columbus | collected...
GGGCATGGCCATGTCCATCAGGATCAGATCGAAGGTGTCACGCTGATAAGCAGCAATGGCCTCGACCCCATCCTTCGCCGAGCTGACGCGCAACCCCACCTCATCGAGCAGGGCGGTCAGTGCGTAGACGTTACGTACATCATCGTCCACCAGCAGGATGCGTCGCCCCAGCAGCGGGTTGCCCCGTGGATGCGCCGGCGCGGGTGAGCGCACATCCCCCAGGAACCCCTGTACGGCCTGGCCGAGCGCCTCGGTATCGTCGCCATGCTTGCGCACCACCACGGCGCTGTAGCGACGCAGGCGCTGCAACGTCTGCTGGTTGACGTCCACCCCGGTATTGATCACGATGCGCGTGCCTTGCAGCGGGCGCATCTGGTTCAGGCTGTCGAGCAAGGCGAAACCATCCTGATCCGGCAGATCGAGGTCGACCACCAGAGCGCAGAACTGCCCCTGCATATAGGCAATGCGCGCCTCGTCGCCGTTGGCACAAGCCGTCACCTGGAAGCCCAGGCTGGCCAGTTGTTCGCGGTAGTGCTCACGCTCCACCTCGACATCCTCGACCAGCAGCAATGCCTGCTCCTGCGCCGCGCCATGCTGCAACTCGAGGAACACCTGCTCCAGCTCATCGCGGCCAATGGGCTTGACCAGGTAACGCGTTCCATCGTCGTTCCAGCCTGCCGGCTGCGGCACGCACGAGATGATGTGCACCGGCGTATAGCGATGGCTTGGCTGTGCGCGCAAACGGCGAAACAGCTGCCAGCCACTGAGATCCGGCAGCAGGATGTCGAGGATCACGGCGTTGAACGACTCCTGCTGCAACACCCCCAGCGCCTGCAAGCCGGTGCGGCAGTGCACGCTGGAAAAACCATGGGCGTGGGCTTCCTCGGCGATCACTGCGGCGAAGTTGGCGTCGTCCTCGATGATCAGAAGCGGCGGCCCGTCGCCGGCTCGCTGCGGCCCCTCCACAGGCGCTTCGGCGGTGATCGTCGACGTCTGCACCGGCAGGCGCACGATGAAGGTAGAACCCTGTCCGGGCGCACTTTGCAGTTTGATGTCGCCATCCAGCGCCAGCACCAGTTGGCGGGTGATGGCCAGGCCCAGTCCGGTACCGCCGAAACGCCGGCTGGTAGAGCCATCGATCTGCTGGAAGGCCTGGAAAACCTGCTCGTGCTGAGCCGGGTCGATACCGATACCCGTATCACGGACGGAGAAACACAGCAGCTCGCGGTCATCTTCCTGGCGCCCCTGGCTGCTCACACTCAACGTCACCTCACCCTGGTCGGTGAACTTCAGCGCGTTGGACAGCAGGTTGCGCAAGATCTGGTGCAGGCGCACACGGTCAGTGTGGATAACCCTCGGCACTCCGGCCTCGACCTGGGTATGCAGACGCAAGCCCTTGATCTCGGCCATTGGCCGCAAGCTGGCATCCAGTTCAACCAGCACGTCCTGCACGTTGATGGGCTCGAGCTTGAGCTGCATGCGCCCGGACTCGACCTTGGCCAGGTCGAGCACGTCGTTGATCAGTTGCAGCAGGTCGCTCCCCGCGCGATGCACGATATCGGCATGCTTGGTCTGCTTCTCGGTGAGGTTGCCTGCCAGGTTCTGGCGCAGTTGATCGCTGAGAATGAGGATACTGTTGAGCGGCGTACGCAACTCATGGGACATGTTGGCGAGGAATTCTGACTTGTAGCGGTTGGCCAACAGCAACTGCTCGGCCTGCTCACGCAGTTTCTGCTCGGCCGACTTGCGTTCGCTGATGTCGATGATCACCGCCTGCACCAGGCTTTCATCACCACTGCGAATCGGCGACAGACCGACTTCCAGCGGAATCATCTTGCCTTCGCGGTGCAGGCCGAAGAGTTCACGACTACCGCCCATGCGGCGCTGTTCGGGCATCGCCTGGTAGCCACGGCGCAACGCCACATGGCTGCCACGCTGTGGCGCCGGCAGAAGCATCTCCACCGGTTCGCCGAGCAGCGTCTGCCGCTCATAGCCGAACAGCAGCTCGGTCTGGCGATTGACCATGGCGATGCGGCCAAGGCCGTCCACCAGCACGATGGCATTGGGCGAGGCCTCCACCACCAGGCGGAAACGCTCCTCCGCCACCTTGCGTGCGCGCAGATCGACCAGGTTGATCAGATAATTGCTGCCCTCGTGCAGCGGATTGAGGCTGATGCTCACCGGGATCGAATCGCCACGCAGCGTTCGCACGATGCGCTCGTCGCTCTCGCTCAGTTGCTCCAGCAAATCCTGCGGAGACTCGATACTGGGCAACACACGCAATATGGTCTCACCCAACAGGGCGTTGAGCGTGCAGTCGAACAGCTCGGCTGCACTGCGGTTGGCCATTTCGATACGTCCCTTGGCATCACACAGCAAGGTAGCGACAGGCAGCCGCTCGACCAGCAAACGAAAGCGCTCTTCGCGCTCCTGCAGCTCGGATGCAGCTCTTTCGCTGAAATGGAGCTTGCGCTCACGCTGATAGAGATAACCGCCAACCAGAAGCGCCAGCAGCAGCGTCGCAGCAAGGCCGGCCCACAAGCCCAGGGTACTCGTACGATCGACCAGGCCGCGTTCGTACTCGAGGGTGCCGATCACATTGAGCCCCCAGACCCGACCGTATAACGGCAACTCCAGGTGAGTACGAAAATGCGGCGTCCAGCCGTTGGCGTGGGTTTCACCCCTTAGCAGATCAGTGTCAGACGCATTCAGATCCGTCAGCACGATATCGAAACGGCGGGTCTGGGAACCGAGGATGCCCTCCATCAGGTCATGGCTGCGAAAAGCTCCATGCACCACTCCCAGCAGGGCCGAGCGGCGCTGCTCGACGGTGTTGAGCGGCACCCCCGGACGGAAGACCGGAAGGAACAGCAGCACGCCCTGCTGCACGTTGACATCGATCTCCTGGCGCAGCACCACCGGCCCGCTCAGGCTGGCTTCACCGCTCTCGATACTGCGCTCGATGGCGTCCTGACGGGTCGCTTCACTGAGCATGTCGAAACCCAGCACTCGCCTGTTACGCCAATCCATGGGGCTGACGTAGTCGATGGGCAGATAATGCTCGCGCTCTTCGGTCGGGAATATCTGGTAATCGAGGCGTCCTTGCGCAAGAACCTCGGCACGGAAGTCAGGCAACTGCTCGGGGGTCAGATAGCGTGACCAGGCGACAGCCTGGATGCCAGGGTAACGATCCTGCAATTGCAACTGGTCCAGCGCGCGCTCCCACTCCACAGGAGACACCTGTTCGCTGCCGGTCATCAGCCCGGACACGCCTCGCAGAACCATTTCGTAGGCCTGCATGCGCGTCAAGACGCGCTGGCCAATATCCTGCGCCTCGAGCTGAAAACGGTGCTGATTGTCTTCGCGCTCGCGCTCCTGAAGCACGCTCCACTGCCAGAAGATCAGACCTCCCAGCGCGAACAGCAGAGATGAAGCAACCAGTAGCGGTATCCAGGGCCTGGGCGGCCGCTCGACAGCTCTGTCGTCCATTTGCACTCCCTCGGTCATCCAGAACCAACGCACACGGGCCATCCGCACGCGGACTTCGCAGAACCACAGCAAGCAGTCTAGTCAGGTTTTGCAAGGCTGGCCTTTTGCCAGAGGGGACACGACAAGCGGTTGTGAAAAGCCCCCGAGAACGGGGGCTTTCAATCACGCCGAAACAGGCTCAAAGCGGCCGCAGGTTGATCTCGACACGACGGTTCTGGGCCCGCCCGGCTTCGTTGGCGTTGCTGGCGATCGGCTGGCTGGGGCCGGCACCGTAGGCGGAAATGCGCTGACCCGGCACGCCATTGGCAGTCAGGTAATTGGCCACGCTCTGCGCGCGACGCTGGGACAGGCTCTGGTTGAGCTCCTGTGAGCCGGTGCTATCGGTGTGCCCCACGATGTTAACGCCGTTCTTGTTGAACTCCTTGAACACCAGCACCAGCGAATTGAGGGTCGGATAGAAGCTGCTGGCGATATCCGCCGAGTTACTGCCGAAGGTGATGTTGCCCGGCATGATCAGTTTCAGGTCGTCGCCATTGCGCTGAACCTGCACACCGGTGCCTTGCAGGGTCTGACGCAGCTTGGCTTCCTGGGTATCGACGTAATAGCCGTAACCGCCACCGGCAGCGCCACCGACGGCCGCACCGATCAGGGCACCCTTGGCGCGATCCTTCTTGCTCGAGGTGGCAGCACCGATCACCGCACCGGTGACAGCGCCAACACCGCCGTAGACACCAGCCTTGCCGGCCTGTTGCTCACCGGTGTAGGGGTTGGTGGTACAGCCGGCCAGCATGGCCATGACCGCAGTTGCAGCGATCAGATTACGCCTGGTCTTCATAGGACTTCCTTAGGATTTCTTCTGGTATCGGGCAGACATGCCGCAAACTTCGAGCCCCCGGAGTGCCCCGAAGTTCCGCGCCAGCTTGTCAGCCGACGCGTCGCCAGACTGCGATGCAGAGCGGATCCGCCCGATCGACCAGCCTCACTGCACGCCAGGCAGCGGTCGCAGCGTCACCTCCACACGGCGGTTCTGTGCCCGCCCCTCGGCTGTGGCGTTGCTCGCAACAGGCTGATCCGGCCCCATGCCACGGGTACTCACGCGACTCGGATCGACACCTTGCGCCAGCAGGTAATCGGCCACACTCTGTGCGCGCCGCTGCGACAGCCCCATGTTGTGACTGTGCGAGCCGGTGCTGTCGGTATGCCCAACGACCTCGATGCTGTTCTGGTTGTACTGGCGGAAGGAGTTGGCCAGGTTGTTCAGCGGTTGATAGAAGCTGCTGGCGATCTGTGCGGAATCGGTGGCGAAGGTGATGTTGCCCGGCATGATCAGCTGGATCACGTCGCCCTGACGCTGTACCTCGACCCCCGTGCCCTGCATGCTGCGGCGCAGTTCCTCTTCCTGCCTGTCGGCGTAGTAACCGTAGCCTGCCGCTGCCGCACCGGCCACGGCAGCACCGATCAACGCACCCTTGCCACGGTTGTCATGGTTGATCAGCGCCCCAGCAGCAGCACCGGCCAGTGCGCCAATACCGCCGTAAGTGGCGGTACGGTTGGAGCTCGGCGCGCTCTGGTCATAGGGATTCTGCGAGGCGCAGCCGCTCAGCAGCAGCGCAGAAGAGCACAGGGCAATCAGGGAAAGGCGGAACATGAAGGCATCTCCATGAACGATGGGTGATGGCTCTTTGAGTCCTCGGCCCGCCATTAGTGCCCTGTCACGCACGAATAAAGGGGTTCTCGCGCATCTCGTCTCCCAGACGGGTATCGGGGCCGTGACCGGTGACCACGGTGGCATCCTCGTCCAGTTTGTACAGACGCTGCCTGATCGAACGTTCGATGGTGGCGTAGTCACCGCCCCACAGGTCGGTACGGCCGATACCTCGACGGAACAGGGTGTCACCGGCGATCAGCAATTTGGCGTCCTCGAACCAGAAGCTCATCGACCCCGGCGTATGACCAGGCGTATGCAGCGCCACGCCGCAACCACAGGCCAGCGCCTCATCATCGGCCAGCCAGCGATCAGGCGCCGGCACGGGCGTGTAGGGCACGCCGAACATGCTGCACTGCATCTCCAGATTGTCCCAGAGGAAGTGATCCTCCTTGTGCAGATGCAGGGTGGCGCCCGTCTTCTCCTTCATCTGCCCCGAGGCAAGGAAATGATCGAGATGGGCATGGGTGTGGATGATGCTCACCACCTTCAGACCGTGCGCCTCAAGGCGCGCCATGATCAGGTCAGGGTTGCCGCCCGGATCGACCACGATGGCCTTTTTCGTCAGCGGGTCGCCAATGATGGTGCAGTTGCACTGCAAAGGCCCGACGGGGAAGGTTTCGCGGATCAGGGCGGGGCGTTCGGCGGTACTCATCAGGAGGCCTCGTTTCGATAATCGCCTGGCAGTTTACCCGTCCACTTGCGGAATGCACGGCGGAAGTTGGACGGATCACTGAAGCCCAGCAAATGAGCGATTTCATACAGCGGCAGATGCGTGGTGGCGAGGTATTGCAGGGCCAGGCGCTTGCGTACCTCGTCGAGCACCTGCTGGTAGCTGGTGCCCATCTGCGCCAGGTGCCGGCGCAGGCTGCGGCCACTGGTGTGCAGTGCGCTCGCGGCGCTCTCCAGATCGGGGAACTCGCCCGGCCGTGCCAGCAGCAGGCGACGCAGGCGGGTCAGCAGGCCATCCTGCACATCCAGACTGGCCAGCAGTGCCTCGCACTGCTGCTCGCACATCTGCACCGTGGCCGGGTTGGCCAGGGCCATGGGCCGATCCAGGTACTGCCGCGGCAGCCGCAGCCAATGGTACGGCTGCTCGAACTGCGCCGCCACGCCAAAGACCTCGGTATAGCGCTCGGCATAGTCCGGGGCAGCATGGGCAAAACCAACGGCGAGCCCCTGCAACGCCTCGCCGAGCAGAAAGCGGGCGATGGTGTGGATGCTGGTCAGCAGCCCCTCGGCGGCGAAGCGCGACTGCGGCCCCATGGGAAAGGACTCGACCGCACGCAACTCCATGTCCTCCCCCTGCTCCACCAGCTCCAGCTCGAAAGCCAGGCCAAGCACGCGGTAGTACCTCAACGCGAACTGCAATGCCTTGCCCAGGTTGGCACTGGACAGCACCGCATAGCCGAGGATGCCGTGGGTAGAGACATTCAGCCTCTGCCCCAGCACCAGCCCGAGCGCCGGCTCGGCGCAGTGCGCCAGCGCGGCCTGGGTCAGTAGGTGGAAATCGAGAAAGGACAAACGACCGTTGGGGCTGCCAAGTATCTCGGGGCGTACCCGCGCCAGGGCGAACAGCTCGCCACGCTCGCGTCCCAGCTCCTCGGCCAGCACCAGCAACGCCTCGGCATAGGCGACCGGCACCAGTTCGGCAGTGAAGTTCAGGGATTGCTTCATGGTCTCGTCGTTCTGAGCGGATGGCCGCAAATGACCGTCCTCACCACGAACCTTAACCCGGCACATGGGTGTTGGCGTCTTGCCTCCTACCCCAACTTTTCATTGGAAAATCGCATTGGCCGGATATGACCGCCACCTTGGCTGTTACGAACCTGTGCCCCCGTGCGAACCCGGCCCATAGTGACTGCCAGTCAAACAGCGCAAGGGAGCCCTCATGGCCAGCACCACACCGGAAGGTTTGCAGATTCGCCCCAGGCACATGGATTTCGATCTGCCCAATCCGTTGCCGCGCCACTGGAACGGCGGCGACGCCTTCAAGACCCACTTGTTCGATGCCATGTCGGTGTTGTTTCCCGACGGCGAGCGTTTTTTCATCGATTCGGTGCGCCAGTTCCGCGACCGTATCGACGACCCACGCCTCAAGGAGCAGATTCGCGGCTTCATCGGCCAGGAAGGCCACCACAGCCGTGAACACCTGGAGTACAGTCAGCGCCTGCGCGACCTGGGCTACGACGTCGAACGCATCGAAAAGCGGGCACGTGCGCGCATCCGCTATACCCAGAAGAAGTTCTCGCCACAGCGCCAGCTGGCCGCAACGGCCGCGCTGGAACACATCACCGCGATCATGGCTGACGGCCTGCTGAAGAACCGTCAGTACATGGCCGACGCCCATCCGACCCTGGTACGTCTGTGGCGCTGGCATGCGCTGGAGGAAACCGAGCACAAGGCGGTGGCCTTCGATGTCTACAACCAGGTATGCGGCAGCCGCAAGCTGCTGCGCCGGGCAATGATCATGGGCACCTTTTTCTTCGTCCTCGACACCACACGCGGTCTGGTGCACATGCTCAAGGTCGACGGCCTGCTGTGGAACTGGCGGGTGTGGCGCGACGGCATTCGCTGGATGTGGGGCAGGGAAGGTGTGTTCCGCCCACTGATCCGCACCTATCTGGACTTCTTCAAGGATGACTTCCATCCCTGGGAGCACGACAACCTGGCTCTGCTCTACGCCACTCGCGAAGAGTTCGACGGCGCGCCACAGGCCCAGGCCAGCGCTGCCTGAACGGCAGCGCGCCAGGGATGTTCCGAGAAAGTCATTCATCGTCACGCCCGCGAAGGCGGGAGCTCGGGACGTTCGCAGGTTCTGGATGATTTCCCGGCGGGGCAGCGCTCGCGCTGAACGCACGTCAGTGCGGCCCGAACAGGGCAAGCGCAGCGGGTGATGACGGCTGTTTCAGCATTCTCCCAAGAATCGATATCCCCCTGGTGCGCACGGCGCACCCTGCGACGCAGCCCGGTTCATCCGGGCTGCGTCGTCTTCACGTCAGCCCTTCAGGAAGCGCATGGCATCGGCTGCACTCTGTTCGGGAATCTCCTCCATGGGGATATGCCCGACACCCGGGTAGACCCTGACCTGAATCCCCGGCAGATCTCGCTGCCACAGCGGCACGTGCCGGGGTGAAATCCAGCGATCACGCTCGCCCCACATGAGCAGGGTCGGCGCCTTGATCTGCGCCACACGCTGCGGCGTGGCATGCAGTTCCTGCCTGTTGACCTGCAAGAGGATACGGAAGATGTCCATCATGCCGCGACGATTCCCCGGCCTGCGCGACAGGTCGTAGTAACGATCGACCACCCCCGGCCTGATCCGCCCCGGATCGCCATAGACCTCGCGAATGCCCTGGGCGATCAGCGCACGCGGCATCCACATCGGCATGGCGAGGGTGGCCCCGGGCAGTGCCGCAGCGGCGATCATCCAGGGCACCTTGCTCATGTGGTAACCGGCCGGATCGATCAGCACCAGCTTGCCGACCCGCTGCGGCTGCGCCAGGGCAAAGTTCCAGGCGATATACCCACCCAGCGAGTTACCGGCGATATCCGCCTTGTCTACCTGCAGGTAATCGAGCAGCAGACCGAGCACGCGGATCATTCGCTCGGCGGAATACTGACCGTCGCGCGCAGGACCGGTCAGGCCGAAGCCCGGCACATCGAAGCGAATGATGCGGTAGTCAGCGGCGAAGGCCTGTACCCAGGCATCCCAGGTGTGCAACGAGGCCACCACCCCGTGAATTCATCACCAGTGCCGGTTTGTCGCGGCTGCCCTCGTCGCGATAGTGGATGTTGAAGCCGTCGAGCTCGATATAGCGCGAGCCTTCGGCCGCATTGCCGTAGCGTCCCTTGAGACGCTCCAGTGGTAGCGCACCGAAGCCCAGGCGGGCAAAACCGGCGGCCAGCGGCGGTTGCAGGGACAGACTGTTGGCGGTCATGCGCGGTACCTCGATTCTTGTTGGAGTGCCCTCGATCAGAACACGACGACAGGCCGAACACCGCCCAACCTTGGGTCTGTTCCCGCTTCATCCAGCCGCACGAGGCACTCAGGCACGCGGGCACAGCGAGGCGATCAGCAGATCGGCCAGTACGGCCTTGGCTCTTTCGATTTCCTCCCTGCTGGCGCTACGCCCGAGCAGATCGAGGGAGGCCGCCTCGAGCGCCCAGATCAGCGCCTGGTAGGCCAGAGGGTCACGCGGTGCCAGCTCAGGCTCCAGGCGCTCGACCAGCAATCGCAACATCTCCTGATGTGCCCGTTGGCGATGGGCGGCCAGAGGAGATTGCGCACGCAGCGCCTCCTCCTGCATCAGGCGGATGATCGGCCCGACCGCCAGGTGGTAATCGAAAAAACGCCCGACCATGGCGCGCAGCCAGGCCTGCGGGCTTCCGGCGACCTGCTGCATCTCGCGAAAACGCGCGAGCAGCAGTAACACCGAAGTCTGGTAGATGCCCTCGAGTACCTCCATCTTGTTGGCGAAGTACTTGTAGAAGGTACGCCGCGATACCTGCGCCGCCTCCAGCAGGTCGTTCACGGTCGCCTGCTCCAGCCCCTTGCGTGCGAACACCGTGATGGCTGCCAGCTGGATATGGGTGCGCTGCAGATGACCGACCAGTGGCCCCTCGGCCGTTGTGCCCTGCTGCGAGGCGAGCGCGCCATAGCCGCCCAGGTCTTCGAATACCGCCTGTATCGCACCGTGTCCGGCCAACTCGTGCATGCTGCACTCCCAACCAAGGCGCGGGTGACGCGAGGCCCCGAGCTGAGTACTCTGGAGCCGCCTCTAGCCGCGGATATTCATCGTGTCGCTCACCCTAGCACGTCGCCTGTTCTGGCCGCTGGCCATCCTTTTGCTGGTCTGGCTGCCGCCGGCGGGTGCGGCCGAGCTGTTCTATCTCGGCCAGCGCATTCCGGATATCCACAAGCAGTGGCGCAGTGGCGATTACCGGCAATTGCGCGAGGCGCTGGAGAAAGTCGACAGCTCACAGGCCAATGCTCTGCCGCGACGCAGCGGCGAGTTCACCGGGCCGATCTACCAGCGCATGGTATCGCCGGACAATTTCCGTCCGCAGCTGAACATCTACGCCCCGCTGGAACTGCGGCAGAACGAGGCACGTGAAGTCCTGTTCGAGCTAAAGGAGCTGATGCGGCTGTATTTCGACTTTCGTGCCAAACAGCAGCCCTACGCTGCCGAAGCCCTTGGCCTGATGAGCCATTCGCTGCGCCAGCAGGCCATTCTTTTTACCCTCACCACCGAATTCTGGATGACGCTGTCACAGAGCGAGCAGAGCAATCCGGTTCGCCTGCAAGGTCTGCAGGAAACCAAGGCCGCCGCCGCGATGCTCAGCAGCAGTGCCCTCGACTACCTGGAACTGACCCAGGCCTTTGGCCGCGACGAGCTGCTGCTGTACAGCGCCGAGCTGAGCCAGCAACTGCCGGAACTGTTCGTTCACCTGCCCGCCGATGTACAGGCGCAGTTGCTGACGCGTATCGAAGGGCTTTCCACCGGGCACCGCTACCCCCAGGTTGGCCAGGACATGGCTGCCCTGCTGCCGGTGCTGCAGATGATCCACCAGGATGTGCGAACCAAGCTGGCGCAGCCAGTGGTGCCGGCGATCGAGGCCCCGCCACTGGATCTGTCACTGCCGACCTCAACGCAGTAGACCGAGCGCCTTGGCACGGGCAACCGCCTGAGTGCGCCGCTCGACGCCAAGCTTGCTATTGATATGCCGGGCATGAGTCTTGACCGTGTGCAGGGAGATGAACAGCCGCTCGCTGATTTCCTGGTTGGAACAGCCGCCAGCGATCAGTTGCAGCACCGCCAGTTCGCGGCTGCTGAGTTTCTCGGCCAGCGGTTCCGGCTCCGCCGTGGGCGCTGCGCCGGGGCGCTGTCCGACAACCGGAAGATGGCCGAACAGTGCGTCCCCCACCTGGCAGGATGGGCGCGCCAGCAAACGCTCACGCAACCACTGCGGCTGGTGGTGAATCAATTCGATGAAGGGCAGCAGCGCACCGCCTTCCGCCTCGTCCAGACAAGCATCGAGCTGTTGCTGCGCCTCGCGCTCGCGACCGGTCTGGCGCAACAATTGAGCCAGTTGTGCCTGGGCCATCAGGCCGACCAGTTGCCCACCCTGCCCCTGAGCACGCTGATGCAACGCCCGCAGGCGCCGCTCGGCCGCGTCGATCTGGCCCTGCTGCCGCTCCAGCGCAGCCTGCTGCAAGTCGATATGCAAGGCCAGTTGCGGATGCAGCTCGGGCGCCAGAGCGCGCCCCTGGGCACCATAGGTTTCGTCCAGTTGCGGTAACCAGGCGGCGGCCAGTTCGATCTGTCCCTGACGCATCCAGAGTTCGCACTTGATCAGCGTGATCATCGCCAGGTAGTAGATCGCCGGCACATCCCAGACATGCATCAGGCGCTCGGCCTCACCGAGCAGGGCGAAGGCTTCGGCCGGACGCCCGTCACGCCCCTCGAGGCTGGCCAGCACGCAATAGCCCACCACCACGCCGACATCGCGACAGGCCCTGGCCTCATTGATGCCCGCGCGCAGCCGCTCCGGCGCCTGCGGTTGCAGACGCAGGCTGAGCAGATACCCTTCGAACAGCGTCAGGCGCGCACGCACCGAGTAACTGCGCTGCGGCGCCAGCCCCTGCACCCGTGCCAGCCCCTGGCGCACCTCGCTCAAGGCACGCAGCACCTCACCTCGAGCTTGCAGCACTCGCGCCCGCTCGTAATGTGCCAGCGCTTCGAGCATGGGATTCTCGATGCGCTGAGCCAACTCCAGCGCATCGCGGTTCAGACCGCGGGCACGCCACAGGTCACCCCGCGCCATGGCCAGATTGGCCAATGCCGACAGGCACATGAAATGCGGGCCGTAACGATCGGCCGGCAAACCGCCCAATGCCTCGCTGCACTGCTGCTCGGCACGCGCACCGTCACCACGGCCACGGGCGATGACTCCGTCCAGAGCCTGCCACTGCGCAAGCAGACTGCGTTGGGCGGAGGCGTCCGCCGCCGGCAGGAAACGCTCCAGGCGATCGAGCAGTTCCTGCGCCGCATCCAGTTGGCAGGCCAGGGCCAACGCCCAGCCATAGAGCATGATCAGCCGCGGCGTGCTGACCAGCAGATCATCCGGCAGGTTGGCCTTCCAGCGCAGCAGCATGGCAATGTTCTGCTCCGCCAGCATCTGCTCCTCGGAAAGGTTCTGCACCAGGCTGGCAGCGACATCGGACTGACCGGCCAGCAATGCCTGCTCGATCGCGGCATCGAGCATTCCCTGCGCGGTGAACCAGCGGCATGCGCGCAGATGGGCGCTGCTGCGTGAGCGACTCATGCCATCGTCCGGGCGGGCATTGAGCAGATCGGAAAACAGGTGGTGATAGCGAAACCAGTGCCCGTGCTCATCGAGCGGCACCAGAAACACCTGGTTGGCCTGCAACTGCCGAATGATCGCAGCGCTGTCACGACTGTCGCGTACCGCGTCGCACAACTCGGCGCAAAAGCGCTCCAGACAGGCGGTGTCATAAAGGAACTGCTGCACCTCGGAAGGCTGACGCTCGATGACCTCCTCCAGCAGATACTCGCGGATCAGGCCCTCCCCGCCATGCAGTTCCAGCCCCTCC
>Ga0075034_1001024_pt1 | contig 12492 bp, 9 predicted proteins | sample SynthPrep_16_END_FD_71519 | JGI IMG/M metagenome (GOLD analysis project Ga0075034, IMG submission 71519) | Synthetic microbial communities from Ohio, USA - SynthPrep_16_END_DS12_MetaG | ecosystem: Engineered > Bioreactor > Aerobic > Activated sludge | place: USA: Ohio, Columbus | collected...
CCGGGCAACCAGGCTGGCGCTTGCCATGGAGCGCTCCCTCGGCTTCGGCGCCGTCCAGCCACTGCTTTATCGCGAAGACCATGACCCGACCGCTGTGCTCGATGGCAATCCGGACCTCGCGGCCCGCATTCATGCACGGCTGGAAAAGGCTCTGGCGCGGGCAGTCGACGTTCTGAGCAAGAACAGGGACAGGCTCGACGCCCTCATCAAGGCCCTGTTTGATGCCCAGGTGCTGGATGGAGCGCGTGTGTGTGAGATTTTAAGGGATGGTTGATCTGTGAGGCAACGAACTGTTTCCCCTTGAGGGGCTTTCTCAAGCGCGCCTCTATGCACGCACCCACCATCATTGCCTGAAATGTCGTGAAAACCCGATGCCGCGTCGCCGCCCCTTGGCTTCGTCACTCTTGAGACCCGGCCTCGCATCGCTACGCGGCCGGAAGTGGGCCACGGCGTCATTCGGTGGAAATGGGGAGGCTATGCCTGATCACATCGAACAAGGTTGAGCCGGTGCGATAGTCAGTTGGTGTGGATGGTACTGCTCTATCTGCCCGTTCCCCTGCCGTACGGCTCGCGCCCGCTATCCAGTGACGAGATGAGATTAGCGAGCAGGGCCATGGGGCGCCAAGCTCAAGGACTCAAGAAATTCAGCGCGGCACTTATCACCTGCTCTCAGGGTTGCATTGACGCTGCGAACACTATTCATATTGTGTATTCAATGGGATTGTGGGGGAACGACATCGGGATGGACAAGCGCTCTTTTACGGAACGCGATATCTGCACGAAGTTCATCTTGCCGGCCGGGGCTATGGCTGAAAATGGGTGATGGGGCCTGAGAAGGCGGCGTATCGTGGCGGGTGCTGAAGCCTGCCAGAACCTCCCGAAGGAGCGATACGCCATGAACGACGATACCATGATCAGCCCGCTTCACCAGCCTGGTTCGATCCTTGACCCGCTAACCGAGATTGCCCGTGAGGGCGCACGCCAGATGCTGGCCGCCGCACTGAAGGCCGAGGCGGCCAGCTTTGTTGCCCGCTTTGCGGACGAGCGGCTGTGCGATGGCCGTCAGCGCGTTGTTCATCACGGGACCGGGCCGGAGCGGACGATCCAGACGGGGATCGGGCCGCTCGCCGTGAAACGGCACAAGGTCCGTGACCGCGCTGCCGTGGGAGCGGAGAAGAGGATCCGCTTCACCTCGAACATCCTGCCGAGGTGGGCGCGGCGCTCCCGCAGTCTCGATGCGCTGCTGCCGGTGCTTTACCTGCGCGGCGTGTCGATGGGCGACTTCCAGGAGGCGCTGACGGCGCTGCTGGGACCGGATGCCCCGAACCTGTCACCTGGTGTGATCTCGCGGCTGACGGCAGGTTGGCAGCAGGATTACGACCGCTGGCAGCGCCGCGACCTTTCAGCGCGCCGCTATGTCTACATCTGGGCCGACGGCGTCTACCTTCAGGCCCGTATGGAGCCGCAAGCCGAGTGCACGCTGGTGGTCCTCGGGGCTACACCCGAAGGAAAGAAGGAACTCGTCGGTTTCCAGGTCGGGGTGCGCGAGAGCGCGCAAAGCTGGCGCGAGCTGCTGGTCGATCTCAAGGCCCGCGGCCTTGCCGTGCCGCCGGAACTGGCTGTCGGCGATGGCGCCTTGGGCTTCTGGAAGGTCATGGATGAGGTCTTTCCTGGCACCCGCCATCAACGGTGTTGGTTTCACAAGATGGCTAATGTGCTCAATTGCTTCCCCAAATCCATGCTGCCCGCTGTCACCGCCGATCTGCGCGAGATCTCCCATGCCGCAACCCGCGCCTCGGCATTGGCGGCCATCGAGATCTTCAAGGAAAAATACGCCGCCAAATACCAGCGTGGCGTCTCCTGCCTGACCAAGGACAACGAGGCCTTGCTAGCATTTTACGACTTCCCGGCCGAACACTGGGAGCATCTGCGCACCTCGAACCCCATTGAAAGTGTCTTTGCCACCGTCCGACACCGAACCTCCGCACCAAGGGCGCACTGTCGCAGAAAACCGCAAAGCTGATGGTCTTCACCCTGGCCCGGGCCGCATCGAAGAAGTGGCGCAAGCTCAACGGCACAAACCAGTTGCCACACGTCATCGAAGGCGTCAGATTTACCGACGGGGTCGTCGCTGACGATGCCAACCAAAGCCGCGCCGCCTGATCAAGTCGCGTCACCCAAATTTATCCATAGCTCTGCCGGCCGTCAAGCAGGCGGGTTGGGACATGATGCTGCAGGTCCGGGAAGAGGTCTTCGTCACCAAGGGCCGCATCACTGTTCGTGGGAAGCTCGTCGCCCGCGGCAACGCCAAGAAGGCCGACGTCGTCCTCTATTACAAGCCCAATATCCCGATCGCGCTCATCGAGGCGAAGGACAACACTCATGCGGTCGGTGATGGACTGCAACAGGGGTTGGACTATGCCGAGACGCTGGCGATACCCTTCGTCTTTGCCTCGAACGGCGACGGTTTCGTATTCCACGATCGTACCGGCCTGCGGGAGGTGAAAGAGGAAAACCTCCACCTCGACCAGTTTCCGTCCCCAGATGAGCTTTGGCGGCTCTACAGTCGATGGAAAGGTCTGGACACCTCTGCCGAAGAGCTTGTGCTCCAGGACTATTATGATGACGGCAGCGGCAAGGCCCCGCGTTATTATCAGGTGAAACGCCGTCAACGCGGCCATCGAGGCCATTGCCAAGGGGCAGGATCGCGTCCTTCTTGTCATGGCGACCGGTACGGGCAAGACCTACACCGCCTTCCAGATCATCTGGCGTCTATGGAAGGCGAAGCGCAAAAAGCGCATCCTGTTCCTCGCTGATCGCAACGTGCTGATCGACCAGACCATGGTCAACGATTTCCGCCCCTTCGGCGGCGCAATGGCCAAGCTGTCCACCAAGTCGAAGACGATCGAGCGCCCGGACGGAACGGAAGAGGCCGTGCCACTGGCGTTGGATCGCAAACGCCGCATCGACACCTCGGTCGAAATCTATCTGGGACTCTATCAGGCTATCACCGGCCCCGAGGAACGACAGAAACTCTTCCGCGAGTTCTCACCTGATTTCTTCGACCTGATTGTCATCGACGAGTGCCATCGCGGTAGTGCGGCTGAGGATTCCGCCTGGCGGGAAATCCTCGAATATTTCTCTGCTGCCAGCCAGATCGGTTTGACGGCGACGCCGAAGGAAACGGAGTATGTCTCCAATACCGCCTATTTCGGCGAGCCAGTGTTCACCTATTCCCTGAAACAGGGCATCAGCGATGGTTTCCTTGCACCCTACAAGGTGATCAAGGTCCATATCGATCGTGACGTGGAAGGCTATCGGCCGGAAAAAGGCCAATTGGATCGCGACGGCGAGGAAGTCGAAGACCGCATCTACAACGCCAAGGATTTCGACCGTACCCTGGTGCTGGATGACCGCACCAAGCTGGTGTCCGCCAAGGTGACCGAATTTCTGAAGGAGAGCGGTGACCGTTACCAGAAGACCATCGTCTTCTGCGTCGATGAAGAGCATGCAGCCCGCATGCGCCAGGCGCTCATCAATGACAACAAGGACCTGAGCGACGAAAACGCCCGCTATGTCATGCGCATCACCGGCAGTGATACGCTAGGCCAGGCGCAGATCGGAAACTTCATCGATCCGGAATCGCGCTATCCGGTGATCGTCACCACGTCGAGGCTGCTCTCCACCGGCGTCGATGCACAGACCTGCCGCCTCATCGTGTTGGATCGCCCCGTCGGCTCCATGACCGAGTTCAAGCAGATCGTTGGCCGCGGCACGCGCGTGCATGAGGATACGCAGAAATTCTATTTCACCCTCATGGATTTCCGCGGCGCGACGAACCACTTTGCCGACCCAGAATCCGATGGTGATCCGGTGCAGATTTACGTGGCGGGTGAGGACGATCCCATCACGCCGCCAGATGCGCAGCCTCCGGGCTTCGAAGACAATGGCCAGGACGACTACACCACCGAGCCGCCGACCACCGGTGGCGAGGAGGTGACCTTTCCGCCCGGCGGCGGCGAACGCCAGAAGAAGGTCTATGTCGATGGCATTAGCGCAAAGGTCATCGCCGAGCGTGTCGAATACCTTGATGCCAATGGAAAACTTGTCACCGAAAGCCTGCGCGACTTCACCAAGGCAGCGCTGCTGCGCCATTTCGCCAGTCTCGATGATTTCCTGAAGCGTTGGAAATCGGAGGAGCGCAAGGACGCCTTGGTCAAGGAACTGGCGGCCGAGGGCCTGCCACTGGATATGATCGCCAAGGAACTCGGCATCGACCTTGATCCCTTTGATCTCGTCTGCCATATCGCCTTTGATCGCAAGCCGCTGACGCGGCAGGAGCGCGCCGACAACGTGAAGAAGCGTGATGTCTTTGCCCGCTATGAAGGCAAGGCGCGGGCCGTGTTGGACATACTCTTGTCCAAATATGCCGATGAGGGCGTCTTGAACCTCGACGACACAAACGTCCTTCGGATACCGCCAGCGAACACCATCGGAACGCCGATTGAAATAGTCCGCGCCTTCGGAGGGAAAACCGGTTTTCAGAAAGCTGTCTACGAAATGCAGGAGGCTATTAATGACGCTATTTGAGACTCGAGAGCTCGTTTTCGAAAACGATTGTGTAGGATTCGTTCGCCGCCGATCCGGACCTTGAGCTTGCCGTCCGCGACCCACTGAAAGAGCTGCGCCGCATGCTTGCGAAGCAGGACCGGGGTATGCACGTGATCGAAGAAGACCGCGTAGCCGATCTTGATGCTCCTGGGCAGGCTCATGATATCGAGTGGCCCCGGACCGCCCAGCACCGGGCCATACCAGCAAAAGGTGCCAGAGCGGCGTAGAACGTCGAGCGACCCCTGAAACGTCGTCGGTCCCGATCCGTCATAGACGACATGGACGCCCTCTCCATCGGTCAGGCGCAGCGCCTCTTCGGCAAATCGCCCCTCCGTGTCGACAATGACATGGTCTGCGCCCACTTCCCGGGCGACGGCGACCTTGTCCTCAGATGAAACCCGACCGATCACCCGGCCACCGCGCAACTTGATGATCTGGGTCAGGAGCAGGCCGACACCTCCTGCCGCAGCGTGAACGAAGGCAACATCACCGGGCTGCACCGGATAGAAGTCGGTCGCGAAATGGCTGGCGGTCAGCCCCTGCATCATGATCGAGGCCGCCGTTCGATCGTCGACCGCATCGGGAACCGGCACCAGCGACGTTGCCGGGATCGCGATCCGCTCAGCATAACTGCCGGGCGCATAGACCCAGGCGACACGCTGGCCGGGCTGAACAGCCTCGACGCCTTCGCCGACTGCCAGAACTCGACCGACGCCTTCGACGCCCAGGATCTTGGGATTGGGCATGTCAGTCCAGGCAATCCCCTGACGCACGCCGATATCCATGAAGTTGACCCCGGCAACAGCGATCTCGACCAGCGCCTCGCCCGGCCCGGCGACAGGCTCCGGTCGCTCGATCTGCTCCAGCACCTCGCGGCCACCGGTCGCGGTCATCACTACTGCTCGCATGTCTTTCTCCTATCTTGAATGATCGTTCCGCAATCGGTCAAAAAAGGGGTCAGCGCAGCGCGCGCATGACCATCTCCTGCAGGGCAGCCAGGGTTGATCGGTCGGCGCCGCCACGCCCGGCGACGCGGATCCCGGCGATATTGGCGATCAGGAATTGCGCGAGAGCCTCGGGATCGAGGCTGGCTGCAACATCGCCCTCACGCTGCGCGTCGCACATGCGGGCGACGATGGCCATGTGCAATGTCCTGCCCAGTGCCGCATGGATATCGACCAGGTCCGGCCGCGAGGCACCGAACTCGCAGGTCGAGCCGACGCCGAGACAGGGCGTGTACGCTGTCTCCACGACATGGCGCAGCATGGCGGCAATTCCGTCGATGGCGCGCGCGCCGCTGCGAAGCGCCTCGAAATGCGCCGCGCATTCGCCCATGCCGTAGCGCCGCACCGCCGCGCAATAGAGCTGCCACTTGTCGCCGAAGGCCGCGTAGAGGCTCTGCCGCCCGATGCCCATGGCGTCCACGAGCATCTGCGCCGAACTGCCCTCATACCCATGCTCGCTGAACACGGCGATCGCACCGTCCAGGGCAGCATCCGTATCGAATTCTCGAGGTCTTGCCATAAGCCATGTATAGCGATTCTGGAACGATCATTCAAGTATGGCGGCTCGGTTTTGCTTTCAGCACAATTTGCGGGTGGCAGTGGCCGTTAGGTGAGGATCGCCCGATCGTCAGATCTTCAAGGCGCGCAATCGCAGCGAATTGCCAATGACGCTGACGGACGACAGCGCCATCGCCGCCGCAGCGATGATCGGCGACAGCAGCAGTCCAAACGTGGGATAGAGCGCCCCCGCCGCGATCGGCACGCCTGCCGCATTGTAGATGAAAGCGAAGGCGAGGTTCTGGCGGATGTTGGCCATCGTCGCCTGCGACAGGCGTCGCGCGCGGACAATGCCGGTGAGATCGCCCTTGAGCAGCGTTACCCCCGCGCTCTCGATGGCAACGTCGGTCCCTGATCCCATGGCTATGCCGACATCAGCGGCGGCGAGCGCCGGCGCGTCATTTACGCCGTCACCCGCCATGGCCACCACCTTGCCCTGCGCCTTCAGGCGCTCTACCACCGCCGCCTTCTGGTCCGGCAGCACATCGGCCTCGACCTCATCAATGCCGAGCTTTCTGGCGACGGCTTCGGCCGTGGTGCGATTGTCGCCGGTCAGCATGACGATGCGGATGCCTTCGGCATGCAGGGCCTTCAGTGCCTCAGGCGTGGTCGCCTTGATCGGGTCGGCGATGGCGAAGATGCCGCCGATGGCATTGCCTATCCCGATATAGATCGCCGTCGCACCGTCGCGGCGCAACTCATCCGCCTGCCCGGCGAGCGACGCCGTATCGATCCCATGCTCGGCGAGAAAGGCGGTGCTGCCGAGCACCACTTGCCGTCCCTCGATCACGCCGACCGCGCCCTTACCGGTCGGCGAGTCGAAATCGGCGACATCGGGGATGGCGATCTTTCGTTCCTCGGCAGCCGCCACGATCGCGCGCGCAAGCGGATGCTCCGAGGCTTTTTCAACACCTGCCGCCAGCCGCAGGATGATCTCCTCGACAAATCCCGGCGCCGCGACGATCCGGGTCACCGCCGGTTTGCCTTCGGTAAGCGTCCCGGTCTTGTCGATCACCAGAGTATCGATCTTCTCCATCCGCTCGAGCGCCTCCGCGTTCTTGATCAGAACGCCGGCGGCCGCCCCCTTGCCGATACCGACCATGATCGACATCGGCGTCGCAAGCCCGAGCGCGCAGGGGCAGGCAATGATCAGCACGGAAACGGCCGCGATCAGGCCATGCGCCAGACGCGGCTCTAGCCCCCATACACCCCAGGCCGCGAAGCCGAGCAGCGCTACGGCGATGACGACCGGCACGAACCAGCCCGACACCTGATCAGCCATGCGCTGGATCGGCGCACGCGAGCGCTGGGCATCCGCGACCATCTGGACGATGCGAGCCAGCATCGTGTCGCGCCCGACTTTTTCCGCCCGGATGACGAGCGCGCCGGTCTGATTCAGCGTCCCTCCTACGACCGCTTCGCCGACTACGCGCGTCACCGGCATGGATTCGCCGGTCACCATCGATTCATCGATCGATGAGCGCCCCTGCTCGACCACGCCATCCACCGGCACGGTTTCCCCGGGCCGGACCCTGAGCCGCTCGCCGATCGCAATCGCCTCGACCGGCACATCTTCTTCCACACCGTCTGCCCCGATGCGTCGTGCGGTCTTCGGCGCGAGATTGAGAAGCGCGCGGATCGCGCCGGACGTCTGTTCCCGGGCGCGCAACTCCATAACCTGACCAAGCAGCACCAGCACGGTGATGACGGCGGCCGCCTCATAATAGACCGCGACCGCGCCATCAGCGTCACGGAAAGCCTGCGGGAAGAGCTGCGGCGCGAATGTCGCGACGATGCTGTATCCCCAGGCGACGCCGGTCCCCATCGCGATCAGCGTGAACATGTTGAGGCTGCGGTTGACGATCGACGCCCAGCCACGCGCGAAGAACGGCCATCCGGCCCACAGCACCACCGGCGTCGCCAGGGCGAACTGGATCCAGATCGAGATGTGCATCGGCACCAGATGATGCAGCGCCGGGATCAGGTGGCCGCCCATCTCCAGCAGGAACACGGGCAAGGCGAGCGCGAGGCCGATCCAGAAGCGCCGGGTCATATCGGCAAGTTCGGGACTGGGTCCGGCATCCGCCGCCGCGATCAGCGGCTCCAGCGCCATGCCGCAGATCGGACAACTGCCCGGCGCGTCCCGGCGGATTTCCGGATGCATCGGGCAGGTCCAGATCGTGCCCTCCGTTACGGCTGCCGTTAACGCCGCAACGGGGTGATGCTCATGGCGATCAAGTCTATGGGTGTGGCTAGGGTGGGAATGATCGCCATGGGTAGCAGCACCCTCATGGTGCGGCTCGGCATGCGCTACCCGTGCTGCATAATGCACGGGGTCGGCGTCGAACTTCGCCTTACAGCCGGCCGAGCAGAAGGCGTAACGCTCGCCTTCATACTCAGCCTTGTGAGCGGTCCTGGCGGGATCGACCACCATGCCACAGACCGGATCATGGTCGACGTGACCGGACGGCGTTTCGCCGTCCGGCTCATGATGGTGATGATGGCCGTGCGCCCCAGTCACCTCGGCGGCGCGTTCGCTCTTCTGATCGTCGTCGGCCATTCATCACCTTTCACACGCCGCGCGTGCCTTCCGGTCTTTGTTCACTCCTCGATCAGATGGAACTCTTCGAGCAGCTTGGCGATCTCCGTGCCTTCGAGCTTCTTCATCAGCAGCTTGCGCAGGAAGGCCGGTCCGGGAAGATCGATGCCCTTGCCGTCCCGCAGCGGACCGATCGCAGCAAGAAGTGTACGAATATCATAGGTCGAGTTGAAGACCTCCGGCACGCCGCGCTCGACATTCATCAGCGTGTAGACGGCCTCCATCGGGGTTCTCACCGAATATTCCGTGGTGAAGATGCAGTCCCGCTGCTTCGATTCCGCGAACTGGCCGATGAAGGCGAAGTTGACCGCGCCCTCCGGCACCACGTCCGGCCGGTCACCCGCCTGGCGCGGCATGAAGAAGGCGGTAATATAGGGCATCATCGTGGGAACGGTGCTGGCGCCGGATGCCGCGAGTTCGGGAATGTCCTCGACCGGCACGCCGAGGTGATAGAGCCATTCCTGGGTGATCTCCTCACCGGTGCATTCCTGCATCGGCTTCTTCACGAAGTCGCCGGGGCAATCGACAAAGAGCGCGTAGAACCAGGCGATCATCTGATCTTTGGGCTGCTTCTTGAAATGCGGCTGGCGATGAACCGTCCAGCTCAGCAGCCACGCCGAGTCCTTCACCGTGACGATACCGGCGGAGACGATCTTGCCGGTAAAGGGGTTCCGCTTGGTGATCTTCTCGACATAGGCCGGAATGCGGGCGTCGAGGGCAGTGATGGAGGCGGAGGCCCATTTCGTCTCCGGGATATGGGCGCCGAACACGTCGGGGCGGCCGAAGGCCGGATCCTTCGCGGCGATGCGGCGCCACAGGTCCCAGGCCGGCGCCGGTCCTTCATTGAGCTTCGCCGGCGTCCTGTGGTCGCCATTGTCGGAATTCTCGGTCAGCGAGCCGATCGTGATGAAGACGAGATCGTCTGGCCCGAGATCGACGCCGCCTTCGACGCCGCGCTCTTTCCAGTGAATGCGGGTCGCTTGCTTGCGGCCGGGCTGGATGTCGAAATCGACATCGGTGACCTCGACGCCGTAGCGGAACGTGACGCCGTGATCGGTCAGCCACTTCACCAGCGGCAGGACCATCGATTCATACTGGTTATAGCGGTTGAACTTGAGCGAGGAGAAGTCGGCGAGACTGCCGATATGATGGATGAAGCGGTGCAGGTAGAGCTTCATCTCCAGCGCGGAATGCCATTCCTCGAAGGCGAACATGGTGCGCCAGTAGAGCCAGAAATTGCTTTTGAGGAAGTCTTCGCCGAAGACCTCGTTGATACGCTTGTTCTCCATCTCCTCGCGCGTCGCGAGGAAGACCGAGAGCAGGTCCTTCTGGGCCTTGTCGTTTAGCGTCAACAGCGCTTTGTCGGGCACGTCCTGGCCCTGGTTCTGCGTCGTGCGCTGGAGCGAAAAGTTGGGATCGTCCTTGTTGAGCCGGTAGAACTCGTCGAGCACGCTGGCGTCCTCGATCTCCAGCGAGGGGATCGAGCGATAAAGGTCCCACAGGCACTCGAAATGTTCTTCCATTTCGCGGCCGCCGCGAATGACGAAGCCCTTTTCGGGCACGTCCAGACCATCGAGCGCGCCACCAGGGATTTCCAGCTCTTCAAGGATGGTGATGCGGTCGCCGGAAACGCCGCCGTCGCGGATCAGGAAGGCCGCGCCGGCAAGCCCCGCCAGCCCCGAACCGACAAACCAGGCCGTCTTCTTGTCGGCGCCCTCGGGCTTGCGGGGACGCACGAAGGCTTCATAGTTTCCGCTGCTATAGTGCATGGCGAACTCCTGTTCTTCTTGTTGGGATCAGTCTGCGGAGGGCTTGTAGCTGTAGAAGCCTTCGCCCGAGGCGATGCCGAGCCTGCCCTTGTCGATGTAGTTTTCCTTCAGCCAGGCGGCGAGCGACTGAGCATGCTCGTCGCCATGCGAGAGGATGTTGTAGGGGGTGTTCAATCCGATGATGTCGTAGATCTGGAACGGCCCCATCGGCGCGCCGGTGGCGATCCGCCAGACCTTGTCGACATCTTCCGGCTCGGCATAGCCGCCGGCCGCCAGATCGGCGGCCGCGTTCAGGAGCGGCACCAAAAGCGAATTGAGGACGTAACCCGCTTTCTCCTTGCGCACCGGGATCGGCACCATGCCGATGGCGGAGGCGAAGGCGATCAGGGCATCGAACACGGCCGGATCGGTGTCGTCCGTGCCCATCACCTCGGCGGTGTTGAACTTCCAGATGCTGTTGGCGAAGTGCAGCGCCAGAAACCGGTCCGGTCGGCCGGTGTAAGCCTTCAGGTCGCTCGGCAGCAGGGTCGAGCTATTGGTGGCGAAGATCGTCCTGTCCGGCGCGAGCCCCGCCAGTTTCTCGTAGAGCGCCTGCTTGATCGAAAGAACCTCCGGAACCGCCTCGATCACGAGGTCCGCGTCCGCGACGGCCGCGCCGAGATCGCTCAGCAGAGCGATCCGCTTGAGCGCCCCGGCCGCCTTGCCGCCAGCCGCGCCCGACACCTCGTTCGTGTAGGTTTCGACGAGCGCCGCCAGCCGTGCGCGCGCCTGTTCGAGCGCTTCCTCGCTGATGTCGCAGGCGACAACATCGAAGCCGCTATAGGCCGTCTGGAAGGCGATCTGGCTCCCGAGGACTCCCGTGCCGAGAACCGCCACTTTCCTGATATCGCTCATCCAATTTCCTTCTGCGCGGTATCGTCACTTAGAAACGGAGCCGCCACCTCCACCGGGACGCGGGCCAGCTTGCCGGTTTCCCGATCGACCAGGGCCCATTGGGTCAGCGAGGCGACGATCGTCCGGCCGTCTTCGGCATGGAATTCGACACATCGTGCATAGCGGGCACCCCGCGGCGCTCGGACGACCCAGGTGATCGCACTGACCTCGTCTCCCGCCCGGACATTGCCGCGATAGTCGACCTCATGGCGCAGCACGACCGCGACGAACCGGTCGCGATCCTGCGGCCGCGCGGCCGTCAGCCAATGCGCCACCGACGCATCCTGAATCCAGGTCACCCAGACCGCATTGTTGACATGGCCGAGTTCGTCGATGTCGGCGTCCCGGGCGCGGAAGCGGATATGGAAGCGCCGATGCTCATCCCCCTCGCCGACGAGTGGGTGTCCGTGCTCATCGCAGCCGATGCGTCGACGATCTGACACGATCCCGCTCACGAATACGCCTGCTCCTCATGCGACGAACCCAGTCCTGCCATGGCGCGGAAGAAGCCGACGAGCATCTCGTCGCGCGGCATGGCGCCTTCGACATCGCCCTGCACCGCCAGTCCCATCCAGAGCGCGTAAAGACCGATACCGGTCTGCATCGGCGGCAAGGCCGGACGAAGTGCGAAGCGTTGCGTCAGATCGGCGACGAGCTCACCAAACATCCGATAGCAGGCCGCCTTGCCCTCCCGGTGCCGCTCGGCGAAAGCCGGATCGCGCCGGGCATGGAGCTGCAATTCGATCGAGAGCAGTGACCATTGTGCCTCGTCGGCCAACTTCGCGAGCCGCGCGGCCAGCACCTGCAGCGTCGCCTCGATATCGTCGCCGGAGCAGTGCGCGACCAGGTCGCGAAGCAGTGTGACCTCGTCCTGGATATGGCTTTGCAGGATCTCGACCAGCAGATCATCCTTGCTGGCGAAGTTCGAGTAGAAGGCGCCCTGCGAATGCCCTGCGGCGCTGCAGATGTTGCGAATCGACATGGCAGCGACCCCCTCCTCGATAATCGAGGAATGCGC
>Ga0075034_1001054_pt1 | contig 12198 bp, 15 predicted proteins | sample SynthPrep_16_END_FD_71519 | JGI IMG/M metagenome (GOLD analysis project Ga0075034, IMG submission 71519) | Synthetic microbial communities from Ohio, USA - SynthPrep_16_END_DS12_MetaG | ecosystem: Engineered > Bioreactor > Aerobic > Activated sludge | place: USA: Ohio, Columbus | collected...
TCGATTCCGGCTCCACCACCTTGCAGATCGCCCAGTCATTACCGCATTCGATCCGCCTCACGGTGGTCACGCCGTCACCGATGATCGCCATCGCCCTGGCCGACCACCGCGATGTAAAAGTGATACTTGCCGGCGGCCAACTCAACCCGGCCACCTTGTCCACCAGCGGTCACGAGGCGGTGCGCCTGATCCAGGGCATCAAGGCCGACCTGCTGTTTACCGGGGTGTGCGCACTGCATCCGCAAGTGGGCATCAGCTCGCTGCATTTTGATGAAGTCGCGGTCAAGCAGGCCCTGCTCGACAGCGCCTCCCATGTGGTGGCGGTGACCACGGCCGACAAACTCGGTGCGGTGGAACCGTTTGTGGTGGCGCCGTGCAACCGTATTCACACGTTGATCACCGAGTGGCATGTGCCGAGTGTGGAGGCGTATGAGCAGTTGGGGGTGGAGGTGTTGCGGGTGGAGGTCGAGTAGGTACAGGGCATCAAATGGCGGTGTGGCTGGCAGGCTTTGTTGTGGCCCGCGGACTTTTTGTGGTGGGCAAGCTTTTTTTTATGGTGAGCGGGCTTGTTGTGGTGAGCAGGCTTTTTGTGGTGAGCGGGCTTGCTGTGGTGAGCGGGCTTGCCCCGCGCTGGGGCGCGTAGCGGCCCCTCATAAGGCCACCGCCATTATCCTGCCTGCCTGAACGCGGTGACTGGTTTTAGGGCCGCTTCGCAGCCCAGCGCGGGGCAAGCCCGCTCACCACAGCAAGCCTGCTCACTACAAAAAAAGCTTGCTCACCACAACAAGCTCACTAGCCACAACAAGCCCGCTCACCACGACAGCACCTTGGCCGCATCGCGCATGAAAATCTCGATGGTCTTGGGCCCCACGCCGTCAAATTCACCCAGGCGCTGTTCGAACGCCTGGCGGTTTTCGCTGGCACTGCGGATATGGCTGATCTTGCCGGCGTATTCGGCGTTCAGCTTGGCACTCAGGTCCAGCAGGCGCTGTGCGGTGCTTTCGTCGTACCGCACGTAGTGGGCACGCCCCAACATCGCCACCAATTCCTTGGAGGTGCAATGTTGCAGCTTGCGCGCCGTATCGCGCCCCTCTTCTTCAACGATCACCTTGTAGGCCTGGGCCGCAATCGGTGCCTGGATGCGCTTGCCCATCAGGAAGCTGGCGACAAGCCACTTGAACAGGCTGGCGTCATCCCCAGGCTTGAGATCGATGCCCAGTTCAGCCGCTGAAATAGCCTTGGCCATGCTCAGTGCCCCAGCTTGCGCTCGGCATCATCCGCCCGTTCGTTGATGGCGTCGGCCTGGCGTTCGGTGTCCTTGATCGAGGTGGCGGTCACAGTGAAATCTCCTGGCAGTTGAAGGCCCGCGAAAGCGCCGGGCACTTATGCAGCAGAGGCCGGTGAGTTTCGATAGTTCAAGGAAATTTCCAGCACCAACCGCCCACGAAAAAAGCGCAAATTAATTTAAACCTTTGCCGCCCGGACTCGATCCACTCTCCCATATCGCCTCTTCAATCATCCCCCCTCAGGAGACACTCGATCATGAGCTCACACCTTAACGGCAAGAAGATTCTGGTCATCACCTCCAACACCGGCATCGAGCGCGACGAACTGCTCAAGCCCCTGGAAGCACTGCGCGGCCATGGCGCCACGGTGACCCACGCGTCCAGCAAAGGCGGCTCCACCCAGACCTTTGTCGGCGACACCGAGAAGGACAAAACCGTGGAATCCGACGTGCAGCTGTCGGACGTGGCCAGCAGCGACTTTGACGCCCTTGTAATCCCTGGCGGTACCGTCAATGCCGATACCCTGCGCCAGGACGCGGCGGCGCTGCGCCTGATCAAGGACTTTGCCCAAGCCGGTAAAACCATCGCGGCGATCTGTCACGGCCCATGGACGCTGATCGACGCCGGCGTAATCAAGGGCAAGACCCTGACCTCTTACAAAAGCGTGCGCATCGACCTGGAAAACGCTGGCGCGGCCGGGTGGGTCGATACCGCAGTCAAGCAATGCCAGGCCAATGGCTGGACCTTGATCACCTCGCGTACACCGGACGATCTGCCTGCTTTCAACGAGGCGATTGCCCAGGCTGTCGCTGGTTGAACCGCCAACGTTGAACGCAAAACAGGCGCCTTTCGGCGCCTGTTTTGCGTTACCCCTGCCACTCAGCTTTTACGCTGTTCCGGCATCTCCCGCTTGGGTCCGAACATGGCCCATGCAATCAAGCCCACCAGCGGTACGAAGATCAGGATCACCAGCCATAAGCCCTTGGTCTCCCAGCCACTGGTGCTGCGCAATACGATATTGATCGCCCACAATTCCAACAGCAGCAGAATCACCGCCAACGCAATCCAGATATATTGAATTTCCATGCTTCACCTCCTAGGTCGTATGCGTTAGTTCAAGCATCGGCCGCGAGGGTTCATTTAAATTTTCCTGGGTGGTGGAATGCAACGTGGTCCCAGGCCGACCATGCAACCTGCACGACAGGCGCTCTCTGCAATCCTCTTCAACCAATTGAATTGAAAGGCCAATTTAAAAACACTCAAGTTGGTACGCCTGATGCACCACTGCACGGGACGAGGCGTGCATATCGACGCGCCCTGAGTTTCCCGTGAGGTGTCACCGATGAATGCCATTGACCTGCTCAAAGCCGACCACGAACGCGTAAAGGCCCTGTTGACTCAATTGAGTGAGTCCACCGAACGCGGGGTGAAAAAGCGCACCGAGCTGCTGGCCAAGCTGGAAGCGGAAATCAGCCTGCACACCAGGCTGGAAGAAGAAATCCTCTACCCGGCGTTCAGAAAGGCCGGCGGCAAGGAACAGGACATCATGTACCACGAAGCCAAGGAAGAGCACCGCACCGTCGACGCCCTGGTGCTGCCCGACCTGAAGCAGACCGAGCCGTCGACCACCGAGTTTTCCGGCCGCGTCAAGGTGGTCAAGGAATTGCTCGAACACCATATCGAAGAAGAGGAAACCGAGATGTTCCCCCAGGCCAAAAAGCTGCTGGGCAAGGCATTGCTTGAAGAGTTGGGCGCCGAAATGGAAGCCATGAAAGCGGCGCATAAAAAGTCGCAATCGAGCAAGCCGATGGCGGCTTGATCGAGGCAGGACCGGAGCCTGGAATTCATCCAGGCTCCTGATACATCCACACGATAGGGGATAGCGTCATGAAGACCAGATCGTCCCAACGGATTGTGCTTATCGTCGGCCTGTCGGCCCTGCTCGCCGGCCCCGCCCTCGCCGCCTTTGGCGATAACCCGGAACCTGCCGCCAACGCCTTGAGTGGCGACAGCGCCGCCGGCTCCGCCCTGCCACCGGGGACTTACCCCAGCAGCCCCTCGGACAGCGACAAAAAAACCAAGGACACCGCCAAACCGCCGAGCAAACCCGCCAGGCCGGCTGACACCCCTAAAGACGGCAAGGAAAAACCCCGCTCAGGCAGCTGAGGGCTCATCCGCCACCGGCGGCTCGGGCGCCAGCCCCCAGTCGCCATGCTCGTACCAGTCATCCCCGAGCATCTCGGCCGGGTGCATGGTGCGGTCGGCGCCATTGCCGCACGCCAGGTCGGCGGCCGCGCAGTAGCGGTCACAGCCCCAACAGATACGTTCGGGATGCTTGGGGTGCAGCGGGAAAGGCTTGGCCATGAGTCGACTCCCTGGCGACGAACACTCCCTGCAACCTACCCCCATACAGCCTGTACAACCTTGACCGGCATCAAGCCTGGCCAAGATGAAATATCCTCGGAACTTGACAAGAATCATTATTATTTACTGCTGACCTTCCTAGACTCGGGTTCTCTCTCCACACCCCTCAGGAAGCCTCCATGCGTACCCCTTCTTTGCTGTGCCTTGCCCTGCTGCTGAGCACCTCCGTGGCAGCTGCCAAGGAGTACCCCATCGGCGAACCGCAACACTGTCCCGGCCTGGAAATCGGCGCGGTGTACCTGCAACCGATCGAGATGGCACCCGCCGGCATGATGCGCGCCACGGCCGATTCCGATGTGCACCTGGAAGCCGATGTGCGCGCCACGGCGGACAACGTCCAAGGGTTTCAGGAAGGCAGTTTCGTGCCCTACCTCAATCTGTCTTTCACCCTGAAGAAAACAGGCAGCGACACCCCCATCAGCGGCGACTTCCACGCCATGGTCGCCAACGACGGGCCGCACTACGGCGATAACGTCAAGCTGCAAGGCCCGGGCAAATACACCCTCACCTTCAGCGTCTTGCCGCCTGCCGGCCACCACTCCCTGGGCCGTCATACCGACAAGGAAACCGGGGTCGCCCCGTGGTTCGAACGCTGCGAAGTGCACTATGAATTCGTCTACGCCGGCATCGGCAAAAAAGGCGGCTATTGATGCGCCGCGCCCTCTTGCTGGGCGGCCTGCTGCTAAGCGGCGCGGCAGTGGCGGCGCCGTTGCCCACCTATGAGTTGAGCCTGCAGGACGGTCACTTCGACCCGCCACAACTGGTGGTCAAGGCCGATGAGCGTTTCAAGATCGTGCTCAAGAACATCGGCCAAGGCCCGGCCGAATTCGAAAGCACGCCGTTGCGGGTCGAGAAGGTGTTGTCTGCGGGGGTGACCACCTTTGTGGTGATCCACCCGCTCAAGCCGGGGTCGTACCCGTTTTTCGACGAGTTCAACCCGCAATTGCCCGAAGGCAGCATCCTCGCCCAATAGGAGCCGTTGATGAATCAATCGATGTTTATTGTCTGGCGTGAAAGCGTCGAGGCCCTGCTGGTGATCGGTATCCTGCAGGCCTGGATCAGCCGCCAGGCCGGCCATGTGCAACTGGCCCGCTTCCTCTGGGCCGGGGTGTTGCTGGGGTTGCTGTGTTCGGCCGGGCTGGCCGGTTTGATGCTGTGGGCCGGCGACGCCATGACCGGCCCACAGGGCGAGTGGCTGCAAGCGGCGCTGACCCTGTTGGCCAGCGGCTTGATGGTGCAGATGGTGTTCTGGATGCACCGCAACGCGGCCACGCTCAAGCACAGCCTGGTACGCGAGGCCGACGCGCGCCTTGCGCGCCAGGGCGGTTGGGGCGTGTTGTTACTGGCGCTGCTGGCGGTGAGCCGCGAAGGCAGTGAAACCGTGGTGTTTTTGTATGGCGCCGGTGCACGCCTGCACGATGAGGCGCAAGGCCTGTTCGCCGTCGGCAGTGTGCTCGGCCTGGCACTGGCGGGGCTCACCGTGCTGCTGTTGCGCGGCAGTCGGCGCTTTATCTCCTGGTCACTGTTTTTCGCCCTCAGCGAGGTGCTGCTGTTGCTGCTTGGCGGGGCCTTGCTGGTCGCGGCCGTGGACCGTATCAGCGGGCAACTGCTGGGCATGGACATGCCCGAGTGGGTCTACGCCGCCTTCGGTGACAGCCGCTGGGACAGCAGCGCACTGCTCAGTGACAGCCATGGCCTGGGCGCGCTGCTGGCCGACTTTGCCGGCTACCGTGCGGCCCCCAGCCTTATCACCGTATTGGTACTGCTCGGCTACTGGCTATGGGTGGGCAACGGCTTGCGTCGCGCCCGGCACGCGGCATGAGCTCGCTGCAGCAACTGGGCGATGGCATGCGCCGCCATGCCCGGCTGATTCGTGCCATGCAATGGGCGGTGGTGCTGGCGTATGCCGTGCTGCTGGTACTGCCCGCCGCGCTGCCGTTGCCGGATAGCCAGGCGCGCATGGTGAACAACCTGACGCTGCTGGCGCAATTTATCTTCTGGGGGATCTGGTGGCCGTTCGTGTTGCTGTCGATGGTGCTGTTCGGGCGCCTGTGGTGCGGCGTGCTGTGCCCGGAGGGTTCGCTGAGCGAGTGGGCCAGCCAGCACGGGCGTGGCCTGGGCATACCGCGCTGGCTGCGTTGGGGCGGCTGGCCGACCCTGGGCTTTTGCCTCACCACGCTCTACGGCCAGTTGATCAGCGTGTACGACTATGCCCAGGCAGCATTGCTGATCCTGGGCGGCTCGACGTTGGCGGCGGTGGCGGTCGGCCTGCTGTTCGTGCGCGGCAAGCGCGTGTGGTGCCGTTATCTGTGCCCGGTCAGCGGCGTGTTCGCCCTGCTCGCCCGCCTGGCGCCGGTGCATTTCGCCGTGGATGAACAGCGCTGGAAAGCCAACGACGCCCCGCGCCTGCCGCTGCCCAACTGCGCGCCACTCCTGGACATCCGCCGCCTGCAGGGCGCCAGCGACTGCCACGCCTGTGGCCGTTGCAGCGGACAACGCGGCGCGGTGCAACTGATCGCCCGCTCCTGCAATCAGGAAATTCTCCAGGCGCCGCGTCAACCCGGCTCGGCGTGGGATGCGCGCCTGCTGCTGTTTGGCGTGATCGGCCTGGCCATGGGCGCGTTCCAATGGACCTTGAGCCCGTGGTTTATCGCGCTGAAACAGACACTCGCCGAATGGCTGGTGAGCCGCGACTGGCTGTGGCCGTTGCAAGACAACGCGCCGTGGTGGCTGCTCACCCACTACCCGCCACTCAACGACAGCTTCAGCTGGCTCGATGGCCTGTGCATCCTGCTGTACCTGGCTGGCAGCGCACTGCTGCTCGGCGGTGGCTGCTGGCTGCTGCTGCGCCTGGCCGCGTCTGTGGCCGGCGATCGCGCACTGTTTCGGCCCCTGGCGCTGACACTCACGCCCCTGGGTGGTGCAGGGCTGTTCCTGGGGCTGTCGGCGACGACGGTGAAGTTGTTGCGCTATGAAGGGTTGGCATTGGCGTGGGTGCAACCGGCTCGTGCACTGGTGTTGAGCGCGGCGATTGGCTGGTGCTTGTGGTTGGGGTGGCGACAGCTCCAGGGGCTTGGAATCCGGCGCCGTTGCCTCGGGTGGTTGTGCGTACTGCTGAGCAACGGCCTGGTGGGCTATGGCTGGTGGTTGCAGTTCTGGGGATGGGCTGGCTGATGCACACCGATCCAAATGTGGGAGGGGGCTTGCCCCCGATGAGGGTGGGTCAGTGATACTTGGGTTGACTGACTCACCGCTATCGGGGGCAAGCCCCCTCCCACATTTTTAACCCAGTACACCAGACACAACTCCGGTCGGCTCTAAGGCCGCCGCGCTTTGGCTTTTGATCTCAAATCGCCCCGTCAAACACGCTGGCCAAAGCCGGAGTGAGGGCACACCGAGCCTAGGCGAGGTGCCGAGTGTTGGGGCGAAGCGTTTTTGGTTACTTTTGGCGCTCTTCCAAAAGTGACCCGCTGTAAGAGCGGAACCCTAAGTGGCCGTGACCGCAGCAACGGATATGTACTCAATCAAATCCAACGACATGGTCGGCCCGAAGGCCGCCACGGAAACAAGCCCCCTGACCGCACCAGCCGAAGTTACACCTTGAACCGCGCCACCGTCTGATGCAGCGTCCCCGCCATCCCGGCCAGGTCATGCCCGGCCGTCTCGGTGTGTATCGCGCCCTGCAACACCTGCTGGGACAGGTTGCGAATGCCCACCAGGTTGCGGTCAACTTCCCGCGCCACCAGCGCCTGCTCTTCCGTGGCGCTGGCAATCATCATATTGCGTTCGTTGATCTGCGAGATCGACCGGGTGATCTCGTCCAGCGCTTCTCCCGAACGTTGCGCCACGCTCAAGGTCGCCTGTACCCGCTCGCTGCTGCTGTGCATGGCGGCCACGGCGTGTTCGGTGTCCTGGCGGATATTGCCGATCATCTGCTCGATCTCCTGGGTCGAGACCTGGGTGCGATGGGCCAACGCGCGCACTTCATCGGCGACCACCGCAAACCCGCGCCCGGCTTCCCCGGCGCGGGCCGCTTCGATGGCCGCGTTCAACGCCAGCAGGTTGGTCTGGTCGGCAATGCTGCGGATCACTTCAAGCACGCTGCTGATGTCTTGCACGCGGCCGGCCAACTGCTGGATACGCTCCGAGGTTTCCACCACACCGGTGGCCAAGGTATTGATCGACGCCACGGTTTCCTGCACCTGCGCCTGTCCACGCTGGGCGGTCTGCTCCGACAGGCGCGAGGCTTCGCTGGTGCTCACGGCATTGCGTGCCACCTCGTCGACGGCGGCGGTCATTTCATTCACCGCCGTGGCGGCCTGTTCGATTTCCTGGCCCTGCAACTGCAGGCTGCTGCTGGTCTGGCCGCTGACCGCGCTCAACTCTTCCGACGAGCTGGCCACGCCGTCCACCGACGCGGCGATATGGCGGACCATCTGGTTGAGGCTCTGCTGCATCTGGTGCAGATTGCGCATCACACTGCCGTCGATACTGTTGCCCAACGGCACCTCGAGGGTCAGGTCGCCCTCGGCGATATGACTCAACACTCGCGCCACCTCATCCGGCTCGCCGCCCAGCGGGCGGGTGACGCTACGCGTGACGATCACCGCCGCCACCACCACCAGGGCCAGGCACAGCAGGAACAGCCCGAGCATGGTGCGTCGTGCCTCGTCATACAGGGTTTGCGCCGCCTGCTGACGCTCGGCGAACAACCGCCCCTGCATGGCCATCAGCGCATCCAAACTCTTGAACACCTCCAGCTCGGCCGGGATCACCTGCTGTTTGAGCTGGGCCAGGCCCTGCTCGCGCGCACCTTGCCGGATCAGCGCCTGCACCTGGGTGAAGGCCGCCACGTAGGCCTCACGGTGGGTTTTCAAGGTGGCATAGGCGGCCTTGCCTTCGGCGGTGTCGAGCAGCGGTTCGAGGGTGGCGAACGCCTGGGTGATGCGCTCGCGCGTGGTGCCGATGGAGGCCTGGGCCTGTTGGTTGTCCTGGTCGATCAGCAGGTCGCGGGTGTTGCGCCCGTTATCGCGCACCCCGGTGGCGATCACCATGATCGGCGCAATTCTGGGCCAGTCCTGCTGCACGATCTGCTCGGACTGCTGCTTGAGGGTCGCCAGGTCGTGAAGGGCGTAAAACACCAAGCCGACCAGCGCCAGCGGCGCAATCGCGAAGCCGATGACAATGCGTTGTGCCGTGGTTAATTGCTTCATTGTGATAGTCCCTGATGAACACCTGCCCGTCATGGGCAGCATCTATAAAAATCCGCTTGAGGGCGCCGATCACCCTCGCAATACAAAGGCAGGAAACAACTCGCGCAATCGGCTCCATAACTCCGGCAAGGCAGCCTGTGGCGGAGAACTCGACAATTGCGCATCGAGCATGCTGGCCGTGCGCACCATTTGCACCGCAAAGCGTTGCACGCCATTCGCTTGCAAACGCTGGGCCAGCAACAGCAACCGAGGCGGGTCGATCAAATGCCAATGCACCGTGGTGCGGCACTCGTACTCGACGCCGCTGGCCAACAGGGTGTCGAGGCTGCGCCAGTTGGCGGCACCGCTGTTCCTGACCTGGGTAATCGACTGGCAATCCTCGGCCAGCGCCTTGACGTCAAAGCCGACCCAATCGGCATGCCGCAACGCATTGGCAAACCCTGCCGGCTTGATCCCGGCGCTGTGCAGGCCGACACGAAAGCCCATCGCCCGCACTTCATCCATGGCCGCCGGCAAGCCTTCCTGCAAGGTCGGCTCGCCGCCGCTGAACACCACGGCGTCGAGCAAGTCCTTGCGCCGCTGCAAGAACAGCAACACCCGGCGCCAATCCACCTCCGTGCTACCGCGCGGCGGGATCAGGTCCGGGTTGTGGCAGTAACGACAGCGCCAGGCACAGCCCTGGCAAAACAGCACACAGGCGAGCATGCCGGGGTAGTCGAGGGTGGTCAGGGGCACCAGGCCCCCGACCCGTAGCGCTCGACTCATTGGCGCCCGGCCACGGCGGCCGTTTCAGTGAAATGCACCCGCTCCTTGTGCTCGGATTGTTTGCCGGGATTGAACGCCGACACGGGCCGGTGATAGCCCATCACCCGGGTCCAGACTTCGCAGCGCTGACGTTGTGGCTGGGATGCTTGCATGGTGAATCTCCTTGCGGGTTGGAAGATCGGTTCAGTGCGCAGCGGCCAGTGCCAGCACTTCATCGCACTTGGGACAGAACTCGTGCTCACCGGCGAGGTAACCGTGCACCGGGCAGATCGAGAACGTCGGGGTGATCGTCAGGTACGGCAGGCGGAAACGTCCCAACGCCTTGCGCACCAGCTGCTTGCAGGCCTGGGCCGAGGAAATCTGCTCGGCCATGTACAGGTGCAACACGGTGCCGCCTGTGTATTTGCATTGCAGTTCGTCTTGCAGCTCCAGGGCTTCGAAGGGGTCCTGGGTAAAGCCCACCGGCAGTTGCGAGGAGTTGGTGTAGTACGGCGCGACGTCACTGCCGGCCTGCAGGATGTCCGGGTAGCGCTTGCGGTCTTCCTTGGCGAAGCGGTAGGTGGTGCCTTCCGCCGGGGTGGCTTCGAGGTTGTAGAGGTGGCCGGTGTCTTCCTGGAAGCGCAGCAAAGTGGCACGCACATGGTCGAGCAACTTGAGGGCAAATGCGCGGCCTTCCTCGGTGTGCATGCCCTGCTCGTCGCCGGTGAAATTGCGCAGCATCTCGTGCATGCCGTTGAGGCCGATGGTGGAGAAGTGATTGCGCAAGGTGCCGAGGTAACGCTTGGTGTAGGGGTACAAGCCGGCGTCCATATGGTGCTGGATCACCTTGCGCTTGACCTCCAGGCTTTCCATGGCCATGTCCATCAGGCTGTCCAGGCGTTGCAACAGGCCCGAGGTGTCGCCCTTGAACAGGTAGCCGAGGCGTGCGCAGTTGATCGTCACCACGCCGAGGCTGCCGGTCTGCTCCGCCGAACCGAACAACCCACCGCCGCGCTTGAGCAGCTCGCGCACGTCCAGTTGCAGGCGGCAGCACATCGAGCGCACCTGGTTGGGTTGCATATCGGAATTGAGGAAGTTCTGGAAATACGGCAGGCCGTAGCGCGCGGTCATCTCGAACAGACGGTCGGCGTTCTCGCTGTCCCAGGGGAAATCGTGGGTGATGTTGTAGGTGGGAATCGGGAAGGTGAAGACCCGGCCCTTGGCATCGCCGGCCTGCATCACTTCGATATAGGCGCGGTTGATCAGCTCCATTTCCGCTTGCAGGTCGCCATAGGCAAACGGCATTTCCTCACCGCCGATCACCGGTACCTGCTCGCGCAGATCTTCCGGGCACACCCAGTCGAAGGTCAGGTTGGTAAACGGCGTCTGGGTGCCCCAGCGCGACGGCACGTTGAGGTTGTAGATGAACTCCTGCACCGCCTGGCGCACCTCGGCGTAACTCAGTTGATCCTTGCGCACATAGGGCGCCAGGTAGGTATCGAACGAGCTGAACGCCTGGGCGCCGGCCCATTCGTTTTGCAGGGTGCCGAGGAAATTGACCATCTGCCCCAGGGCGCTGCTCAAGTGCTTGGGCGGCCCGGCTTCGACACGGCCCGGCACGCCATTGAGGCCTTCGTGCAACAGCGACCGCAGCGACCAGCCGGCGCAATACCCGGCGAGCATGTCCAGGTCATGGATATGCAGATCCGCCTCACGGTGCGCACGGCCGATCTGCTGGCTGTAGACCTCGTCGAGCCAATAGTTGGCGGTGACCTTGCCCGACACGTTCAACACCAGCCCGCCCAGGGAATAGCCCTGGTTGGCATTGGCTTGCACACGCCAGTCTTCGCGGTCGAGGTATTCGTTCATTGAGGTGGCGACTTCCACCAGGGTCTTGCGGTCGCGGCGCAGGCGGCCGTGTTGTTCGCGGTAGACGATATAGGCGCGCATGGAAAGGAAGTAGCCGGCGTCCATCAATACGCGTTCGACGCTGTCCTGGATTTGTTCGACGTCCAGGTGTTCGATGCCCCTCAGGCGAGCCAGGACAGCGCCCAGTAACAGGTCGACGTCGGCCTCCTGGTACTCGCCGGTGGCGGTGCCGGCGGCGGTCAGGGCGTGGTGGATTTTTTCGGCGTTGAAGGGGACCAGGCTGCCGTCGCGTTTGTGTAGGCGGGTGCTGACCAGCGGGGTGAGCGTGTTTTGCATTTTCCGGGCTCCAGGCACTACATGTAGATATTTTTAGGTTTACAGACACAATATGCAGTGAGGTTACGGAGAATGGGGTGGGGGTCCCTTGATCGGGGTCAAGGTTTTTTGATTGGGTACATATCCGTTATTTAGGTAACGGCGGCTTAGGGTTCCGCCCTTACGGCGGGTCACTTTTGGAAAAGAGCCCCAAAAGTAACCAAAAGGGCTCTTGCCCCAACACTCGGCACCTCGCCTAGGCTCGGTGTGCCCTCACTCCGGCTTGAATCCGTGGGCCGCCGTCATGGGCCATCCTTGGCCCAGGACGGCTAACCCGGCGTCCTGCC
>Ga0075034_1001070_pt1 | contig 12000 bp, 8 predicted proteins | sample SynthPrep_16_END_FD_71519 | JGI IMG/M metagenome (GOLD analysis project Ga0075034, IMG submission 71519) | Synthetic microbial communities from Ohio, USA - SynthPrep_16_END_DS12_MetaG | ecosystem: Engineered > Bioreactor > Aerobic > Activated sludge | place: USA: Ohio, Columbus | collected...
GTGTAGGAGTAATCAATGCTCGATTGCTTAGCATCAGCACGAGGAGCCGCCACCACCCCCCGGCCCCACGTACGAGTAAGCGACCACCAGGCAATATCCAGCACAAAGCTCTTGCCCAGTCCGTTGTCGCCAGTCAAAAAGTTCAGGCGTGGACTGAAGTCAACGGCCAACCGCTCTGCGGGGCCGATGCCTTCTAGCTTGAGGCTGTTCAGCATGGGCGGTCTCCTATTAAGGTCAAGCGCAATAGTTTACGCAACTACTGCGCAGAAAAAATCAGCTGAGCACTCAAGTGACCTAAAAAATCGACTTAGTCAATATTGCAGACGAATCATATGCGCTACGGAGAGGTTGCAACTCTTTAAATATAGAAACCGCCAAATCATCCATCTCCTTGCTTAAAATCGACAAAGCTTCCACCTTGCCATCATTGTCAAAGATTTTACGGCTCTGATCTGGGACAGAAAGCGATGAGCGGTAATCTTTAGCTGCGAGCAAGAAAGCCAAGTGAGCCCTTGTTTTCTCAACAAGAGAAAGTTTCATATAGTAGGGCGCATAAAGGTTTTCGTTCATGTGGTACCCGATTGCAGCCAGGTCATAGCTGCTAAGCTGTTTAACCACGCGCTTTTTGTAGTCCGGCATATCTGCAATCATGTTCTTCATTAACCGGATAACGGACTTTAAGTTCCCACCATACAAAGCATCACGATCATTAACCAATTTTATATGAGTGAACGGAAAATTCAGCAAGAACTCATCATCACTCTTGTTATATATCTTCACGCCACGATCATGATCTTGGGAAGAGCTCTGATACTTGATAGTATCAAACCAGATCGCTGGAACCACATCCACTTCCCTAGCCAGACTGCCGCCGCTCACGCAAATGCATTTACTGCTTGAGCAGTCGACATTTGCCTTGGGGAAGTTTACCGGAAGTATCCTCTCTGACTTTGCACGAACATCACGAATTATCTGCAAAAGACTTCTAGGGTCACTAGAAGGCAAATATCCGTTTGGCACAACCTTCGGAAGTTCCACATTCACCGGATTAGTCACAAGGATAAGCATATCAACGTCGGAGTGACCTTTAATATGGATGTCTAAAGCAACCGATCCTTGAAGCCTTTTAGTGACACTTTCCCCTTCACTACTAAGGCTTTTGATCAAACTATCCGCAACCCGCTCACCCTCTCTGATAGAGACCTTAGTAGCCGCCTCATCAACCGCCGCCATAGCACCTATGGCGTATTTGACTCCTGCAGATTCGTTCAGCGTCTCAAAAAATTCCCTTTTCCGAACATCCCGCCCTGTCAGAATCGCTTGATTCGCAGCAAAAGAATCCATGGATTCAAATATCGCTCTCTCGCGGGAGCCTTGCCGACGCTCCTTGAGCGACTTCAGCCGATTTTCAAAGTCAATCATGCTGCTCTCCTTAATGACATCGTGCCAAAGGTTCTTCTGCCGCCGCTATTAAAGTAGGAGGCACGAGCTGTAGACAGATCCTTATCTATTTCCACTTCACAATAACCCTTGTGAGAGTTAAGCTCATGGCTCTGCTCAAGCTCTGGCTCATTCCTGTAGCTGTAACTTAACAGCCATCCGCCAGTGGGGCCGTGGCGCTTAGAAAGTGTTGCGGTGTAACTCAAGCTTTGGCTGTTCTTGGTTTTAAGGTGGACGGATATTGCCTTCCAGTTTTGCTCAATTCCAATCTCCCCCTCCCAATCAAACCTTGTGCTGCCATCCTCATTCAACGTCTGACCTTTGAGAGTCCAAGTTCCGTTTAGGTCAGGGATCTCAAAGTAAGGGATTTTCCATGCCCACTTGTTGAAGGCCCAGTGCAGCGCAAAATAGATAGCGCCAGTTGTAATCGTGGCCCGAGTGAATGCATCAATTCCAGTGAGATTGGTTGTCCAAGCCAATAGCTGCGAGATGCCACCGGCAACCGCAATTGATGCAACACCAAGCCATCTGCCAACCATCGCTCGATCGTGACCAAAAACAGCGTAATCATGCATTGCACTTCCCCTCCATGACGGTGTTGCAGAGTCTGTCGGCGCCTTAAGCGTCTGAAGATTTATCACCTGTTACAGCCTTCACCTCGGCCAACAAATCGCCAAACTTTCCGTAGTTCATCTTGACTCCGTCGTCCAGATCCAGACTGATGCGCTGGTCGGCGTAGTGACGTAGTTTTTCGTCGAAGGTAGCGAGTTCGGCTTGTTGGTTGTGCAGGGCTGCGAGCTCTTTTTCCAGACGTTTTTTCTCGGCGGTACTGGTACTGGCTTCGATGTCCTGCTCAAGCTTGTTGGCATAAGTGTTGAGCTTGGCGGTCAGCGGAATGACGTACTCGGTACGCATACGCGCCAAGGTCCCTTCGTTATAGCGATGCAGGTAGACCAGGCACTGGAAGGCTTTATGCTTGCCACTACTGAACAGCCAGTAGATTGGGCGTTTCTTGTAGGTCTGAAGGTGATCCTTGAAGAAGTTGTCGCAGAGATAACGACGCAAGGTCTCGCGGCTGGACTCGGTCTTTTTCGGCGCGAGGTTATCGGCGAGAAAGCACAGATTGGCTTCGAGGTGAGTCTTGTCCCAAGCCACCGAGACAAACTCGATCAGGCGGTTGGCCGCATCGTCGGCAAACCACTCTTTATCGTTGAGCGGCAGGATGCCGTCGGCATCGGCCGGGAAGCTGGCGTAGCGGCTGGGGTCGAAGCCATGGTTACCGCTGTGAGCGTAGATCAGACCGGGCTCATCGAGACTGTAGCGACCGAGAATACAACCGACGGCGTAGGACACCACCTCCCGCATGCTGTCTTCACGGAAGCGCGTCCACAACTCATCTTCAGTCAACTTGCCTCCGTAGCGGTAGGCAGGGTTTATCATGAGGGTAATCTGCTCAACGGGGACGTCGGGGCTGAGCTCGTTTGCGAGGCCATAGGCATCGATAAAGAGACGGTTATTCTCCTCTTCGAGGCGTTGCATCTCTGTGATGGTGGCGCGATTCTGGGTGGCCCAGGCAACGTAACTGGACTCAAGAGTATGCTTGGAAGCGCTCAGAATAGGGTGGAACTTGAAGTCCCAGGAGCATTCAAATGCGTCCCAGTCTGCCTTCGCGATTCCGATTGCTCTCTTGCTGCAATCACTTGCATGTTCTTTAAGCTTGGCCTCAAGCTGGTCGGCAAGAGGCATGTTCGCCATCGAGCCTGCGCTGAAGTCGAGCGTAGGTGACATGACCGAGATGAAAAGGGCTGCGACGTTTGAGTTGAACAAGCCACACATGAAGTACTTCACTTCGTCTGACGCAAAGAACATCGAACTGCCCTTAGAGTCAAAAAGATATCCGGGGCCGTTAGCTCGAAGGCTAATGTCTCCGCTACCCAGCGCAGACCAAGTTAAACCGTCTTGGAAGTAGAATTCTTGACTCTGAATTTTCCGACTGGGCGAGCCGTAGAGTTCTCGCGCATAACCAATGACCTCGCGTCCATCGTCCTCCCAGTTGAGTAAATACTCCGCGTTTCCGTACCACCGCCTAGCAGGCCCCCCTTTGTTGTAAGGGAACCATTTCTTGAGCGTTTCTCTGGCTGCCTCTCTTGAGACGCAGCCATGAGCCTGTTTAGCCAACGACACTTCCCAGTGGAAGCGGAGAAATCGATCATTGTCGCTTGTAACCATGCCGTGACGAGGGCTGGCGTGATCAGCCACCTTGCTGTCGCCGTGAAAATGGCGCATGACATCGCGACTTATCCAGTAGGCCAAGATTCGCCCACTGATTGATTCAAAATCCTCAGCGGTGAATCGCGCATACCTAGATACCTGCGACTTTAACGCTTCCTTTTTGTGGGCTTCATCGCCGTCTACGCACCTTGAGAAGACCGGTCTGTAGCCAGCAACATGTTGGCGACCAAGAGCGAAACAGCACGTTTGAACCACCTCTCCCGAAATGGCGGGGAACGCCCTAGCTCCGAGGTGGCCAAGGCTCTGAATGGTCGCCTCAGCAAGCAGACGCCCTCGCATGCTTTCGAAGCGGTGGAGAAACATCCAACTGTGCATGGTGACCAACGAAGCTATCCCCGTTGCGTTCACTAGAGTTAGAGCGCGCCCAACAAACATCGAGTATGTGTCAATCTTGAAATCCGAATACTCAGCCGAGGCGAGCCTCTTCAGCTGGGCATTCATGGCCTTCATGCCCATATAGGGCGGATTCGCGACCACAGCGTCATACTGCCCCGCCAGCAACTCGGCCTGCTGCACCAGCAGCCCCAAGCGCCTTAGCTCATCCGACACAAAAAGATCCTGGCTGGTTGCCTGGCTGAGCTGTTTCAGCGCCGGTAGCTTTTCCACCAGCCCCTCTGACACCTGAATTAGCGAGCCAAAGGTAGTGGCATGCTCAAACAGCCTCTTCAGCTCAGTGAGATCACCTAGCTGCAGCCCGTAGTCCGACAGCTTTACGCCGCTAGCCAACACCTCAACATCGAAGCCCGTGCTATCCACCAGAGCCATGACGTTTAGCTTTACCCCGCGCTCGAACAGTCGTCGGTCATCGGCACGGCCTTTCATCATCAGGGCAAAGCCGGTCAGTTGGGCGGCACGCCCGTCGATGTCGAGGCCGAAAAGATTCTTGTGCAGGATCAGTTGTGCCACATCGCGCTGACGGTAGCCACGCTCAAGGTAGATAGCCTTGAACAGGTCATAGGCCTCCACCAGGATGTGCCCGGAGCCACTGGCCGGGTCGATTAAGGTCAGCTCTTCAGGGTTGAGGCTTTCGGGCGAGATGGCCGCGAGCTGCGCCTTGACCTCATCGGTCTGCTCAGCAGGCTCGATGTAGTACTCCATCTGCGCCTTGAGCGGCGAGTCGGGATAGGTTGCCAACCACTGCGCACCCAATGAGTTCTGGACCATGTACTTGACGATCCAGTTTGGCGTGAACAACTGGGTCGCCGCCGGTATATCCTCCGACTTGACCACCTTGCCAATGACCTTTTCCTTCTTCTCGGAGATGTAGAACTGGTAGAGCCAGCCGATGATCTCGATACTGGTCCAGTCCTGTTCAGGAATGGCGCTGACCAGCTCGCGGATCAATGAGTCGGTTTTGGTTAGGTTGTCCGGGAGGAGCAGTTCGGTGGCGTCATCCACCGCCTCAAAGAGGAACGGCATTGCCTGATGCAGGGCGTGACACTGAGCCAGCAGCAGTTCGCGGTAGAGCTCTTCGTCTTTAGTGCCGTCGAGCTTCAACTCGGCAATGCGCTGCTTGTCGAGACCCGGCAGGTCGATGTCCAGGCAGTCGTCGAGAATCTGCGGCGTGGTAGCGCTCCCGTCGGCGGCGCTAAGCACGCGACGACCGTGGTCGAGGTAGTCCTTGAGTTCCATATAGCGGATGGCGCATAAGCGGTTGAACCAGCTGTAGGCTGCCTGTTCCATGGCCTGGGCAAAGCCCAGTTGCTCGACCATTTTCACCAGCGCGGCGCGGGGGCGGATGATGCTGGCCGGAAAGGCCCGCTCACCGATCAGGGCCAGATCACCCTTTTGCTCCACTGGCGCGATGCCCATACTGGGGATATTGGACTCGCGAATGCCAAACAACGCCGCGCGCTTGGTCATGGCGGAGATAAAAGCTGCGCGCGCCTTAGGGGCGTAGCTTTTGATGTTATTGGTGTTCATATGGGCTTTCCCTAATTCTTTTTGAGCCGGCATTGACGCTGGGTTGCAGCCTGGAGGAGGCTTCCCCCTCCTGACTGCACCGAGTCAGCGGATACGAATTCGCTTGTCTTGCTTGATGACGCTGTCCAGCTCCGCCTTGAGGGCGTCGATAAAGCGGTCGATATCGCCCTGGCTTTCCAGATACAGGCCATTGCCGAGCTTGTTGAATACGCTGGTGGCGGCCACCTCAACCACCGGTTTAGGCGGTGCTAGCGGTTTAGGTGCGGGCGTCAGGGAAGGCGCCCTCTCTTCCTTGACGCCGCTGGCCGAATTGGCGGCCTGTGCAGCCTTGACCTGCTCCTGCTGGAGTTTTCGCTGGCGTTCGGCTTCGGCCTGGATGGCGCGCTCCAGCTCGAATACACCGTCGTGCAGACGCTCGTCGGCGGTCTGGGTTTGCAGCAGGTAGATATTGGCGATGCTGGTTTCGGTCTCCAGATCCGCCTTGACCAACTGCAGCGGGCGCAGCAGGCGATTGCTCAACTCCGCAGTTTCGATACCGCTCTTGGCGATTTCAGCCTGCAGCTGAGCAATCTTCTCGTCGACACGGGCCAGAGCATGTTCGCGCTTCTCGGTGAGGATGGAGGCATTGATCGCTTCCACCGCTTCTACCAAGCCAGCCACCTTGTGCAGCTGGTTGTAGGGGGCGGCGTTCAGCTCGATGGCTTGCAGCTCAAGGAGGGCCGTGCGGGCCTTATCGTTCTTTTCCAGGGCAGGTTTGTTCTTGTCGAAGCGACGCAGGGCCTGCTGCAGCTGCTGCCAGGTATGCAGCTGATTGGTGAAGAACTCATGGAGGTCGCGGTAGTCCTCCTCCAGATCCAGGTAGTCGTCCCTGTTGTCAACAACGGACTTGAAGAAGTCGACGCTGTCGGTGTTACTCAACAAGCGCTGCAAACTGAGTAGGGCCTTCTCGATCACCTCTCTGCCGGGGAAACGACCAACATCGGTCTTGCTCTTGTAGCTCTTGAGGTTGCCCAGCCAGGTCTCAAAATGGCCACGGTAATACTCGAACAGCTCCTTCTCGCCGGCAGGGCCGAGTGCGTTGAACAAGTCCTGACTGAGGTTGCGCACCTGTTTGAGCAGCACTGCATCGGTCTGGCGCTTTTTCTGCACCGAGATTTCACGACGCTTGCGGCTGTTGCTCAGGTAGTCGAAGGCATCCGGCAGCGGCAGGCTGGGACCTGCAGCATGAAAGGAGATGCGACTGGTCGCGGCCAGGCGGCCAAGGATCAGCAGGATCTCGCCATCCGGCCAGCCATAGGGCCGCTTGCTGAAACGCTCGATGATGTCGGCCACCAGCAAGCGGTCATTGCCGGAGGCGCGCAGGGTGATGAACTGCTCGACTTCCTTGATCGCCTGCGGATTGCCTTCCTCGCCGTCGAGGGTCAGGCCAAGCTGGCCAATGTCATTGGTGTGCAGGATGGCATGGAGCTCGCGCTCAGGCTCCTGCTGCAGCACCTTCAGGTAACCCAGCTTGGTGTAGGTGTTCTCCAGCAGGTATTGGCAGGCTTCGTCGAACTTGCTCTGGATGTTGCTGCTGGACAGTTTGAGGTGCTGGCCCAGCGCGTAGACTTCGGTGCGCTCAATCAGCTCTTCGAGCATCAGGCGCAGGCGCTTCTTGCGCTCCTGGTTCTCCCGGCCACGGTCGGCGAGGATTTTGCTCAGCTCGGGCTGGCTGCCATCGTCATTGAGGCGGATGAACTTGTTGGTCTTCAGCCAGGTGCGTAGCTCGGTGAAGAACTCCTTGTTGTCCGGCAGCTTGAACAGTGCCATGCCGGCGGGCGCTTCGTTGCTCTTGTTGATGCAACCAGCTTCACCGTGAAGGGCGTAATCCAGATCCAGCGGCGAGATCACCTCGACGCGCAGGTCATGTTCATAGCGGCCTTCCAAGCTGTGGCCATCGAGATAGCGGCCAATGCTGTAGTCGGTCTTGTTGATGCTATAGCGGAACTTGTTCTTGTCCTTGAGCAGGTCCTTGTAGATCAGATCGGCGAGAGCCTTGTTCTCATCGGACGAGGCGATCTCGGTGGCCTTGATCTTGCGGGTGATATCGCGCTCCTCGTTAGTGAGGAAGACGAACTCTTCACCATTACGGGTGATCAGGCTCTCTTTCTCCAGGCGCTGAAGGGTTTCTTCGATACGGCGGCGCAGGGCGAGCTTGTCTTCGTCGACCTGCTCTATGGACAGAGTGACAAGGTTATCCAACGTGCCCTTGATCAGATCAACATAACGAATCATGAACAAGGTGCGCAGGATCTGTACGTCGAAGACATCGAGCACAGCGCTTTCGCCGGCCTGGTCGATAGTGCGCTTGACGGCTGTGTCGAGGAAGCCTTCCACCGCACGGTAGAAGCTGTGCAGGGGAACCAATGCGCCAATGTCTTTGTTGGCAATCGACAGGGCCGCCATCTGGAAGGCATCGAGCATAGAGCGCTCGCCGTAGGCCAGATGCGCGCCAGTGGCGCCGACCTTACGAATTTCTTCGAAGACCTTCTGCACCAGCTGAAGTGGTACGGCGCAAAGGGGTAGTTGGCGATGAAGCTCTCCGGGCCGTCGTAATTACGCAGCGTCGGACCGGAGCGGTCGAAAGTTATCTGGTTGCGCAGAATGTCGCCCTTCTGCCCCCACAGAGCGCGCAGCTTGGTTTCGGCCTCCGCTTTTTTGCGCAGCAGGCGCTTCTGGATCACTTCGTCGGTGTTGGAGCTGGACAGCGACAGGCGTGTTTTGAAGCGCCCGGCAATCTTGGAGAAATCGTTGGCCTTGGAGGCCGAGAGCTCACCGAGCACCGCATCCATGTCGGCCTGGGAGGTGACGATGATCCAGGCGCGCCCCTTGCAGATAGTGCCGAGGTTTTCGGTGATGGTCTGCAGGGTCAGCATCAGGCGGGTATCACTGCCGATGAACTGGCCAACCTCGTCCACCAGGAATAGGACACGATGCTTGGCCGGCTTGGCATCGAGGTACTCGCGCACCCAGTGGCAGAAGTTCTCGACCGAGACACTGAACGTCTGCTCGGACTCCTCGAACCACTTGTGCGCTGCTTCGGCGGACAGAGCCAATACCTGCGCCAGGGCTTTCTCGATATCGTCCTGATAGAACTGGTAGCCATCGCGCTCTTCGGCCCAGACCAGACCGGTAGATTCGTTGAAGGCCTCAACAAAGCGCTCGTATACCCCGCGCTGGGTCAGGTGGCGCTCCATGTGGGCGATGTGTGGGTGGTCGCCGCTGAATCCCTGATGCTCGTTGAAAACGCGCAGGAAGACATTGAGGATCGGATTGCCAGCGTCGTTGGAACTCGCCTTGCTGTCGATGTTGAACAAGATGACATCGGCGCTATTGGCGACGGCCTTGTCGATATCTGCGCGAATCATCGCATCGCGCAGCTTGTTGGCATCGAAGAAGGAAACAGCGTTGCGGGTGTTGCCCTGGGCATCCCGAGCCCGAATGTTGGCCAGCAGGTAGGACAGGGTTTTCAGGAAGTGCGACTTACCCGAGCCGAAGAAGCCGCTGATCCAGACGCCTACGCGGTTGGCAATGGAGGGATCCGTCAGGTCGGTGCCATAGGACTCGAAGAAGCTGCGAAAATGCTTCTCCAGCTCGTTGGTAACCACATACTCGTCGAGCTCCTGGTACACGGTGGCGTCGTCAGACTGGTCCGCTTTGACCACCCCATTGATGGGGCGGTCGAGCTCCTTGGAGAAGATGTCTTTAATGCTCACGGCAATCGTCCTTATTGATCAGGGCACCAGCTTGAACGCACGGTAGTAGTTGTTGCTGGGGATACGGTTGAACAGGGACAGCGACTGCCCTGAGTAATGGCCGGGGTAGAACAGCACCAAAGGCTTGTGCCCCAGCAGCGCGTGCAATTTGTTGAGCAGATTGTGGGCTCGTAGGACGGGCCAAACAGAACCCACGCCCGAAATCAAGACGACATCGCGCTCGGCAGCGCCGCTGTGCTCCATCAGGAAGGGAGCAAACTTATCCATGTGCAGAGGCCCGGAAAGCGCCTTGAGTAATGCCTGGTCGCCCTTGGCCTGCTGCATTAGGATGGCCTTATCGGTGAAGCTGCGCTGATCCAAGTATTGGCGCATTGCCTGCAGCAGGTTGATGTGGGCAACCTTGAGATGACTGTGCTTCTTGGCCAGGAGCCCCTCTAGGAAGCACAGGTACTCGCGGACCTGAAGCTCATCCTCGGGGTCATAGTCGAAGATCCAGAAGCCGATCTCGTTGCCGAGGCCTTGGCTCTTGAGGAACTCCTCTGTGAGGATTTTTTCCGGGATCTGATTCAGCCGATCCTGTAGCTGCTGATTCATCACTGACTCCTTGATTCCGCGCTTACTGCGCAGCGGCGCTGGATACTTCCAGGCAGGCCTTGATTCGTTGCCGGTAGCTGTCGTCCAGCAATGCGCGGGCCTCTGGCCGGATCCTTAGGTTTTGCAATCTCATGCTGCGCGTACTTTCCAGCAGGCCGACTTCAGCCAGCATGCGGTAGACGACTTGAGCCATCTTCTTGCGACTGGACTCAGTCCAGGTCGTGATGGCTGGATCTCGATGACTGCGCTCATCCAGGAATTCGCTCCAGTGGTAGGGTTCAAGCACCCCAGCGCGGGTAACAAAGGCATCCCGGACGACAGTTTCTATGAATTCGACGAGAAGAAGATTGCGCTCCAGAGCCGAGCAGAACACCACTTGAGTGGCGAGCTCATCGTCACCATCGCGAATGGCCTGCCAAAAGGCCGCGTCCAGCCGTTCCAAGCGCTTGCGTAAGGCCTGGGCAACGCGCTTGGCCGAAGCAGGGGTACGTTTCTGCAGTCGGTTCTCTTGCTGGATGACCTCGTACCACTGCTCGGCGTTGGCGTTCTGCAGCAGCAGGTCGGCCACAATGCGAGATTCTCGAACCTGCAGCGAGCCGCCGATCAGGTCGGAGTCATAACTGAAAGCCTGTACGCTCACCCCTGCCCCCCACCAAAGAGAAGAGGTTCAAGCCTTCTGCGATCCGTGGGCAACAGTTGCAGCGGATGCTCCCGCACACGGGAAGCGTCGTCCTCGGTAATTGCTGCCTGAAAGCGCTGCAGGGTGTAGTGAGCTAAAGCCTTACGTACGGTCAACTGTAAGCGCCCTTCCGGCATGGCGAAGTCGCGCTCGACCAAGGCTTTCTGAGAGTCGCTGAGCAGCAGATTGGGGATGAGCGTCAGAGAAATCTTCTCTTGCCATAGACAGTCGCTTTCCGCCTTAGGTGCCTCTTCATCACAAGGCTTGGGCGTACGATCAATGCGCGACAGAAGAAAATCACGGAAGTCCTCCCGCTTGTGACACCAGGCCCGTACATGCCAGCGGAAGCCCGTGTAAACCAAGGTGTGGGGAGAGATGACTCGCTCGTGTGGTGCCGGGTTGCTCATTGAGGCATAGAGGACTCTGAGACTAGTTCCCGCACGGCAAGCCCTGACTACCTCGCGCACAACCTCCGGTCGAATTGCACGGTCGGGCAACTGGACAGTGGCAACCCCCGGATGAGACTCCAGCACTTGAGCCATCGGCTGCCCGCCCTGACTCACGAGCATTTCGAGATACTCATTGACGTGCCCAGCCGTGAGCACCGGCTGGAAGCCTGCAGCTGGAACATAGCCTTTGACTGCGGGGTTATGGATGAGCGCCCCTTCGTTGAACTCCGTGTTGTACCGGTTGATGTCCGAGGAAGCCTGCTGCCGAGTAATGCCAAACCACTCGACTAGCTGAGTAGTGATCAGACGCCCCTCCCAGAAAGCAATCAGCTCAATGGCGCGCAGGCGGAGAAGGACTTCGTGTTTGAGATTGAGCATCCGCAAGGCCTGACCAGGATTCGATTCCGATACTGCCCGAGCGAAAGAAGAGTGTAAATAGACTTACTGTAAGATTTTTTACCGCAATGAAGAGAAAGATTCTCATCGCACGACCCCGAATTGAATGTTGCTCTGCAGGCAACACGGCCGTGGAGATTCTTCGAGAAGGTCGAGTGATTGGGCACTTCATCTTCCAGGTGTCACTTTCAGAAGGCGACAGCACGAAATATCAAAAGTCGACCGCACGGTCTTTTCTGACGTTGGAGTCGCCTCAGAAAACGGAAAATAAAGCACGCTAAGGCGTAGTTCCCTCGGGCTACACCGCGTCCGCACTGCGCGGTTCTTTCTTCCCTTGCAGTGACGCAATCAGCGGGCAGGAAACGTTCCCCTTCCGCGCATGGCAGGCGCACACCAAATCAGACAGCACGGCCTCCATGCGCGCCAGGTCAGCCATCCTCTCGCGCACGTCCTTGAGCTTGTGCTCGGCCAG
>Ga0075034_1001072_pt1 | contig 11976 bp, 11 predicted proteins | sample SynthPrep_16_END_FD_71519 | JGI IMG/M metagenome (GOLD analysis project Ga0075034, IMG submission 71519) | Synthetic microbial communities from Ohio, USA - SynthPrep_16_END_DS12_MetaG | ecosystem: Engineered > Bioreactor > Aerobic > Activated sludge | place: USA: Ohio, Columbus | collected...
CATGAGCCTCATCGGTTGCGACGACGCGCTCCCCGCCATGACCCATCCAGCTCTTTCGACCCTGAGCGGCCTTTCGCAGGAGGCGGGGCGACATGCGTTGAAGCTTTTGCAAGACGCTATACTGCATGGAAAAAGCTTGCAGGATATGAAGGTGGTTCTGGGCGCAAGGTTCATCTGCCGTGAAACATCTGGGCCGGCGCAGAGCAAGCGCCAATCGAAACATTAGTTATGGTGGCCCGTTGCCCTTTCTACCATTGCTGACCGATATTCAACATGAGGGACGTCGATTACCCCCACAGGAGGTATTGGTCGTCTATATCTCCGTAGATGGCTGTCGTACTGAGGTCTTCTCTTCGAGAAAAAAGTGTCGAAATCTTATACGGTGAAAGCCTGAATATCGTCGCGACGTGGTTTCGTTGTTGATTATGGGATGGACTGCCCTCGTGAAACATCTTGCTCGATGCCTCGCAAAGGCAATCCACCGGCGTATTAAGAAGCTTCAAAAGTCGAGTTTTCTCAGGTTCTAGGATTGAGGAGATTTTGATGAAGATGAGCAGATCATTGAACCCACCGCACTACAACCGAAAATCACATAAGCTTTATTATGAACCGACCTCTTTACGGGCAATTGGTTCGTTTCCTTTCAAGAGCCAGAGAAATTTTACAATTCTCCGTGTATTCAGGCCCCCGCAACCAAAAATACTTGTGAATTCGACCATTCTGTCTCTTTAACATCAAGCTCCTCCGCGTACGCGTCGAGGAGCTTTTTGCGTTTGGCATCCGTGTCCAACTCGCCGGCTCGAAGCCATTCCAAGGAATCGGGCCGCGCAAGCGTCTCGAAACGCTTCTCCATGATCGTTGCTGCGTCCATCGCCGCCAAGATCGATGCGATCTGGCCACGGACCTCCAGCGAGGCCGGTTGATGGCCGGGCGTCTTGGCAATTACGACGTTCTGGATTAGGTGCCAGGTGCTGCCGATGAACGGCTGCATCGTCTCCGTATCCATACCTTCGCGCGTATGAAGCAGCACGAGCGGCACTATCTGATGAACCATCTCGTGACGGATAGCACTCGCATTGCGAGAAAACCTTTTACCCGGCGGCTCCGCACGCCGCGCCAACGACGTGCAAGGTTACACCTAGCCGTGGGCGAACATGCATGGCGACCTTGACACCATGCCGGGAAGGTCCGGCGGAATTTAGTCGGACCTATGGGAAGAGGCGATCTTGAATGACAGGATATTGAAAGTCGAACGCCCTGGAACCTCGTTGTCGTTACCCCCTGTAGCTGTTGGTCTAACAGGCTTTTTTTAAACCGGCCTTGAGGTTCTGCGCCCAGATTGCATAGCCTGCGGGGTTGAGGTGAACGAGGTCGGGTTGATAAAAGCCGAACCGCGGCAACCCGTTCTCACCCAGGAGGCCCTCGTTAGGATCCAGCCAGACTACCATCGTCCCCTTCTCACACCAGTCCCGCGTCAATCGGTTGAAGCGCTCGAACTCATCGCGATAGATCCAGCGTGCCGGACTGGGTTTGATCGCAAGAATGTACAACTGCGTTTGTGGTAAGGTTTCCGAAATGCGGCCCGTCAATGTCAGGAAATGCCGAAACGCCGTTTCGGCCGTCTGACCGTCGCTGGCAATATCGTTCTCACCAAAATAGATGAGCGTTCGTTGCGGTTTCAGGGGTACCAGAAGCTGGTCCATGTAGTGGACTGCAGACAGGAAGGTGGCGCCACCAAAACCCAGATTGACGGCATCAAGCGAGTTCATATCCTCGGTGAGTGAATTCCACATGCGAAACGAGGAGGAGCCGTAAAATGCAATGGGATCGGTGGGTAACCCAAGGCGCTGCAGGCGGGTGAGGATGGCAACAATATCGCTATCATAGCGGTTCGTGCCGATGCTGGCCGGAAAGTGGTACATATTATCTCCTCTGATCCTGAACTGATTTCACCCAAGGCTCCTCACGAAAGCGTCTGATGCAGGACCGCCAGCGCACCTTTGGTCAAATCATCCTCGGTACCCATGGACGTCCTTAGGTCAAAGATCTCCGCCGCCTGTGCGTAGAGGTCATTGAGACCGTCATTACCGACAATTGTCGCTTCACCCTTTTCCACGAACCAGCCGGCATCCCGCGCCTGCTGAAACTCCTGGCCAATCACCAGTCCGCGGACGAATGATCGCAATTGATCGGCTGACAGCTTGCCCGCAAGGGTGCCTGTCCGCGCTGAAAATAACAGGGACGACATGGCGACGGATTGCTTTGCCTCTTTGAGACCCCAAAGATAAGCATCACCGTCATCTACCGGGGGCTGGGTGGAGCCGCGGGCGATGAAAGAGTGATTGATGAGCAGATTGAAGATTTCACCCGTGACGAACGTCTGAAAGCTGTCGATTTTCCCCGCTTTGACGCGGGCCCATTTGCTGTGTGTTCCAGGGATGATGACCGTAATGTTTCCATCGAGCCCATGGCCGACGATCTGGGTTTCTTCGCCGCGCATGACGTCCGGAAAAGGTCGGCGTGCAGGGTCGTTCAGGCCCGGCAGGAATACCAGATCCGATCCGTTCGGCAGCGTGCGGCGCACCGTCCCGGCGGCAAGTTCGGCCGGGCCCGCCGGGCAGGGCACATAGGGAACTTCGATCCAGCCGTTACGGCTGGTGATCATGCCCAGTGCCGCGACGGGCAATGCCCCGTGCGTGGAAAACCAGGGAGCAAGTGCCGCCATCAGGACAGCTTCGTGCTCCCCCTTGCTCAGGCTCGAGATACCCTGCGCCGTTTCAAGATGATCCAGTTCCTTGCCGTTTTGGCTGACGAGCGTTGCCCGCAACGATGTTGTTCCCCAATCGACGATGATGGATGTCGCTTGTCCTGCCATTCCGTGAACCTCCTCGCTCATTTCATCTGGGGGCTTGTCATAGGGCGCAAGTCTATGTAGTGTCAATTAGTGAATTCAAGGTATCAATATATGATACTTAGTGAGGAGGAGTAAGAGAGTGGTTGGCCTTAAGGGGATTTTGCCTGTCTTGCCGACGCCTTTTCTGGCGAGTGGCGGCGTTGACGAAGCGGGTATGGAGCGGCTGGTGAAGTTTGCGCTTGAGAAGGGTGTGGACGGTGTCGTGTTTCCCGGTTTCGCCAGTGAGGTCGAGACCCTCAGCGCAGGGGAGCGGGCGGCGCTGCTGAAGATCGTCGTTGCGGCCGTTGCCGGCCGGGTGCCGGTCGTCGCAGGTGCCAGCGCTGCCGACTGGCGCGAGGTTGTCGAGCACGGTCGCGCTGCGGCGGATCTTGGCATTCGCCATCTGATGGTTCAGCCGCCAAAATCGGTGGGCACGGATGCGCCTGCCCTGATCGCGTTTCTCGGCAAGGTCGTCGAGGCGCTGCCGGAGGTGGAGATTATCCTGCAGAATGCGCCGGCGCCGCGGGGTTCAGACCTTTCGCCGCAGGCGATCGTCGAGATCGTGCGTGCTCTGCCTCAGGTCGCCTATGTGAAGGAAGAGACGCTGCCGGCGGGCCCTGCCATCAGCCATATCATCGCCAATGCGCCCGACACCCTGAAGGGTATCATCGGCGGCGGCGGCGCCCGTTACATTCTCGACGAATATGCCCGCGGCGCGACTGCCGCCATGCCGGCTCTGGAAATTGTCGAGGAGCATGTGGCGATTGATCGGGCGATCAATGCAGGAAAGCATGATGAAGCCCGCAAGATCTATGTCCGCACCCTGCCGCTTCTGGTCCTGCAGGCGGTGTACCGCATGCGCCTGACCAAGCATGTGCTGGTGCGTCGCGGCGTCATCGAAGGTGTCGGTGTGCGTGCGCCCACGCCGGATCTCGATTCTGCGGCCATTGCCGATATCGACGCCAATCTGGTCGAGCTTGGCCTCCTTGCTCCGGAGGCCGCATGAACAGCCCCATCGCAACCATCGAGGTTTTTACGCTGACGCAGCCGCGCAAGGTTCCGTATCTCGGCGCCCTGCGTGAGGGGGAGGTGGTCAATCCCAACGGCTATATCGTGCGCAAGGGAAACCGCACGGTCTATCCGACCTTCGACCGCAGCGTGCTGGTGCGGATGACGACATCGGCCGGTACGGTCGGCTGGGGGGAGACCTACGGTATCGTGGCGCCCGGCGCGGTTGCCGCGCTGATCAACGATCTTCTCGCCGGTTTCGTCGTTGGGCGCGATGCTTCGGACCCTTCGGCGATCTACGACGATCTTTACGACATGATGAGGGTGCGCGGTTATACCGGCGGCTTCTATGTGGATGCGCTCGCCGCTCTCGATATCGCGCTATGGGATATTGCCGGACAGGAAGCCGGCAAGTCCGTTCGCGATATGCTGGGTGGCGGCGTTGATGTTTTTCCGGCCTATGTTTCAGGCCTGCCGGAAAAGACGCTCAAGGCGCGTGGTGAACTGGCAAAATACTGGCAGGATCGCGGCTTCAATGCGTTCAAGTTCGCAACACCCGTGGCGGACGATGGCCCGGCTGCCGAAATGGAGAATCTCCGGCACGTTCTCGGACCGGATGCAAAGATCGCCGCCGACATGCACTGGAACCAGACGCCCGAACGGGCGCTGGAACTCATTGCCGAGATGGAGCCCTTCGATCCCTGGTTTGCCGAAGCACCGGTCTGGACGGAAGACATTGCCGGCCTGGAAAAGGTTTCCAAGAACACCGAAGTTCCAATCGCCGTTGGTGAGGAATGGCGCACCCACTGGGACATGCGCGCGCGCATCGAGCGCTGCCGTATCGCAATCGTGCAGCCGGAAATGGGCCACAAGGGCATCACCAATTTCATCCGTATCGGTGCTCTTGCTTCCGAGCACGGCATCGATGTGATCCCGCACGCCACCGTTGGCGCAGGCATATTTCTTGCTGCCAGCCTGCAGGCGTCGTCGACATTGCCAATGCTTAAAGGTCACGAATTCCAGCATTCGATCTTCGAGCCGAACCGTCACCTGCTGGAAGGCGACATGGATTGCCGGGAGGGCACATATCACCTGCCGTCCGGACCCGGACTTGGGGTAAGGCCGTCGGAGGCGGCGCTCGGTCTGATTGAACGTATCTGAACTGGTTTTTTGGAGGAGGAAGCCATGAACAAGACAATAAGCCGGCTGGCGCTCGGCACCGCAACCGCCGTTTTGATGACAATGGGCAGCCTTGCCCCGGCCAGGGCCGATACCGTCCTGAAATTCATTTCCTGGCAGACGGATGATGCCGGTACCGGCGAATGGTGGCATTCGGCGATTGCCGCATTCGAAAAACAGCATCCGGGCGTGAAGATCGAATTTACCAAGGCGGAACGCAGTTCCTATGCGGATACGATGACCACGCTTTTCGCGGCCAACCAGCCGCCGCAGATCGTCCATCTCGCATCCTTCGAGTTCCAGATGTTCGCCGATAGCGGATGGCTGGAGCCGCTGGACCCGTGGCTGAAGAAGGACGGGATCGACATGACCGGCTGGGCCGGTCAGCAGAAATGCGAATGGAATGGCGAGACTGTCTGCATCATGACGAACTATTTCGGTTTCGTCATGGCTTACAACAAGAAAATCCTCGACGCGGCCGGCGTTGCCGTGCCGAAGACCTATGACGAGTTTCTGGCCGCCGCGAAGGCAACTACCAAGGATCTCAACGGCGACGGCATCATCGACCAGTTCGGCACCGGCCACGAAACAAAGGGCGGTCCGGGTCAGTATCTGACGGAAATGCTGAACTACATCATCGATGCCGGTGCTTACTGGACCGACAAGGACGGCAATGTCACCATCGATACGCCTGAAATGGTCGAGGGTCTGACGCGCTGGAAAACCGTCATGAAAAGCGGTGTCAGCCCGGTGGACATGAGCGCCAGCGACGTGCGCAAGCTGTTTGCCGATGGCAAGATGGCCATGCGGCTGGACGGCCCCTGGCTTTATGGCACCACCGAGAAGGGTTCGGCCAAGAGCGATATCGTCTACGCCGCCCCGCCGCTTCATCCGCCGCTCGGCGGATCGTCGAACGTGCTCGCCATGCCGGCGGATATTCCCGACGATCAGAAGGCTCTGGTCTGGGATTTCATCAAGCTGACCATGACACCGGAATTCCAGCGCAGCTATGCGACGCTGGGCGGCAATACGCCACCGAGCCCAACCGCGGATGTCTCCGGCGTCGAAAAGACCATTCCGCATTTCCCGGTGCTGATCGAGACGATGAAGGCCGCCTCCGAGGCCGGGATCGACCGCATCCCGACCGGGCTTGAACTCTTTTACAACGAGTTCAGCAAGATGGTGATGGAAGAGAGCCAGCGGATGATCATCCAGGACCTCGACCCGGCGGAGGTGGTGAAGACCATGCAGGCAAAGGCCGAATCCATCAAGGGTTAACCCGTCGTCATCACATGGCCCGTGCTGCGGGCCATGTGCATCACCGCATCCGGCAGGAGGACCATCCATGACCGAAACCGTTCAGGCTGGACGCCGCAAGTTTTTCGATCTTGCGCGTCCGAGCCGGCAACATCTCCTCGGCTATATTCTGATCGCGCCAGCGGTCCTGATGGTTGCCGCCATCATCGTCTGGCCGCTGATCCTTGCAATCGACCTGTCGTTTCAGCAGGTCAAGATACCCCGGCTTGGCGGCGCGAGCCGGCCGTTTTCGGTCAGCAACTACACCTGGCTGTTCTCCTCGCCGGAATTCTGGCTGGCCTGCTGGGTGACGCTGAAGCTGGTTATCGTCGTGACCGCCGGCAGCGTCGCGGTCGGCCTCAGCACGGCGCTTCTCGCCAATAACCGCTTCAAAGGTCGGACCGTCGCGCGGCTGGGAATGGCGCTGCCCTGGGCGGTGCCGGAAATCATCGCGGTCGTCATCTTCGCATGGATGTTTGACACGTCTTTCGGCCTGTTCGGATGGCTGGCGATAAAGCTCGGTTTCACCGACCAGATGATCCCCTGGGTCAGCAGTTCCACAGCCGCCTTCTGGGCGGTGTCGATCACCATGGTGTGGAAGGGCTTTCCTTTCGTGTCGATCATGTGCCTCGCCGGCCTGCAGTCCATTCCCGCCGATTATTACGCCGCCGCCAAGGTGGATGGCGCCAGCGTCTGGCAGCGTTTTCGCTGGATCACCATGCCTCTGCTGATGCCGGTCCTCGGCGTCACGCTGGTGCTGACCCTGCTTTGGGTGTTCCGCGACTTTTCCATCATCAAGGTCCTGACCGGCGGCGGTCCGCTGCGCTCGACGCAGACGCTGTCGATCATGACCTACGATCAGGCCTTCCAGTATCACAACTTCGGTCGCGCTGCCGCCGTCGGCGTGCTGACGCTGGTGATCTGCATCATTGCCAGCCTGCTGATGCTCGGCCGGCGCTCGAAATCAATCTACTGAGGAGGCTTTGATGAAACGTAGCTTTGCACAGAGCCTTGCCCTCTACGCGACGGTGATCTTCACGCTGGTGATGATCCTGTTCCCGGTCTACTGGCTGCTGGTTACCGCCCTTTCCACCACCGACGAACTCTACCGCCTGCCACCGACTTTCTGGCCGGACGATCCGCAATGGGACATTTTTGCCCGTGTCTGGGCGGCAAAGCCGATCCTTCTGTGGCTGTGGAATTCGATGCTTGCCGCTGTCGGCTCGGTTGCGCTGTCGATGCTGGTTTCGGTCAGCGCCGGTTACGCCCTGTCTCGCTATTCGATGCGGGGCGGCGCTACCATGGGAATGTTCGTTCTCACAGCCAAGATGTTGCCCGCCACGCTACTCGTCATCCCGCTGTTTTCGATCTTTTCGAGCTTCGGTCTGATCGGCAGCCTATGGACGCTGGTGCTTGCGCATTCGACCATGATCATTCCCTTCGCAACCTGGATGCTGAAGGGCTATTTCGACACGATCCCGAAGGAACTCGAGCAGGCGGCCATGGTCGATGGCTGCTCGCCGATCGGCGCAATGGTGCGTGTCGTGCTTCCCATCGCAACACCCGGGCTTGCCGCCACCGCGCTTTACGCGTTTGTGCTCAGCTGGGCAGACTATGCCTATGCGCGCACCTTTCTGGTCAACTCGCCGGACAACTGGACGGCCAATCTCGGCATCACCACGATGCAGGGCGAATATGTCACCTACTGGAACGACATCTCTGCCGCATCGGTGTTCATCGCGTTGCCGATCATCGCAATCTATCTGTTCCTTGAACGTTATTTGGTCGGCGGTTTGACCGCTGGCGCGGAGAAATAAGCATGGCCAATATTTCCATTCGCAACGTCAGCAAGTCCTATGGCGCGCTCAACGTGCTCAGACCCTTCTCGCTTGAAATCGAGAATGGCGAGTTCGTGGTGCTGGTCGGGCCTTCCGGCTGCGGCAAGTCGACGATGCTGAAGATCCTCGCCGGTCTCGAGCCGGCAAGCGAAGGGCAGATTTTCATCGGCGACCGCGAAGTGACCGATCTTGCGCCGGGCGACCGCGACATCGCGATGGTTTTCCAGAATTACGCGCTTTATCCGCATCTGACGGTCCGCCAGAATATCGGTTTCGGGCTGAAGATGCGTGGCACGGACAGGCAGGAAATCGACAGGCGTGTCGACGATGCGGCGCGTATCCTCGAGGTGACGCCCTATCTCGATCGCAAGCCGAAGGATCTGTCGGGTGGTCAGCGTCAGCGCGTGGCTCTGGGACGAGCGATCGTTCGCCAGCCGCAGGCGTTCCTCATGGACGAGCCGCTGTCCAACCTCGATGCCAAGCTGCGTGTCCACATGCGTGCCGAAATCGGCGCGCTGCACAAGCGGATCGGCGTCACCACCGTTTATGTGACGCATGACCAGGTCGAGGCGATGACGATGGCGGATCGTGTCGTCATCATGCAGGGCGGCATCATCCAGCAGATCGCGGCACCGGACGAGCTGTTCAACAACCCGGCCAATCTTTTCGTTGCCGGCTTCATCGGCTCTCCGGGCATGAACTTCCTCAATACGGATATACGCGACGGTACGCTCACCCTTTTTGGGCAAAAGGTCTCGCTGCCGGGTGCGGCGCGCCATCAGGGAAGCGTTGTCGTCGGTTTGCGGCCGGAACATCTCGTGCTCGGCGATGCACCCGTCACATTCGGCGTTCGCCCGACGCTGGTGGAAAGCCTCGGATCGGAAAAATACGTCTATTTCGATGCTGAGGGTGCCAGAATCGCCGATGGCGAAGAGGGCAAGTCCAAGGGGCTGATTGCCCGCGTTTCGCACACCGGCAACCTGCCGGGGAATGAAGAGCTGCGGCTTGGTTTCGATCCGGCCCAGCTTTATCTCTTCGACGCGAAGAGCGGAGAACGGCTATGATCCTCGTTACCGGATCGGCGGGTCGAGTCGGCCGCGCCGTCGTTGCCGCGTTGCGTGCAGAAGGCCGTGCCGTTCGCGGCTTTGATCTGCGGCCGTCCGGCACGGGCTGTGAGGAGGTCGTGGGGTCGCTGGAAGACACAGAGGCATTGGCTGGCGCCATTGAAGGCGTCACCGGCGTTCTGCATCTCGGCGCATTCATGTCCTGGGTACCGGGAGATCGCGATCGCATGTTTGCCGTCAATGTCGAGGGCACGCGCCGCCTTCTCGATGCGGCTGCGGCGGCCGGCGTGCGGCGGTTCGTGTTCGCTTCCTCAGGCGAGGTCTATCCCGAAAATCGCCCGGAATTTCTGCCGGTAACGGAGGAACATCCTCTCAATCCCAACTCACCCTATGGTCTGACCAAGCTGCTGGGTGAGGAGCTTGTAAGTTTCCACCAACGGGCCGGGACAATGGAAACGGTCATCCTGCGTTTCTCGCATACGCAGGATGCGGCCGAACTGCTGGATGAAGACAGTTTCTTTTCCGGCCCCCGGTTTTTCCTGCGGCCGCGCATTCGCCAGCAGCAGAACTTCGGAAACGTGGTGGTCGCCGAGCTTCTCCAGTCACGGGATATCGGCGAAGCATCGCATGTTCTGGCACGCAACGAGGAGGGACGGCCTTTCCGCATGCATATAACGGACACCCGCGATATGGTTGCCGGCATTCTGCTTGCCCTGGACCACCCGAAAGCGGCGGGTGGCATCTTCAATCTCGGAGCGGATGAACCAGCCGATTTCGCCGAACTTCTGCCGCGCATGGCGGCATTGACCGGCCTGCCAATCGTGACAGTCGATTTTCCCGGCGCCGGCGTTTATTACCATACTTCAAACGAGCGGATTAGAAACACCCTGGGGTTTGAAGCGCAATGGACGATGGACCGGATGCTGGACGAAGCGGCCACCGCAAGGCGACAGCGCCTCGCGAAGGAGCAGACGCGATGAAGCCCGAAACACCGGGGGGAACGGCGGCTCTTTCCAAGGGGCTGACGCTTCTCGATATGGTCGCCGATGCGCCCGAGCCGCCGCGCTTTGCCGAGCTTTTGCGTGCCTCCGGTCTGCCCAAGCCGACTTTCGCCCGCATCCTGCGCACACTTATCGCCTATGGCCTTGTGCGGCAGGATGAGGCGCGTGGCACCTATGTTCTGGGACAACGTTTTCTCGAAATGTCCCATAAGGTTTGGGAGAGCTTCGATCTCGTCTCGGCCGCGACCCCGGAATTGGAACGGCTGGCGGCTGAACTTGGTGAGACCGTCGCGCTTTGCCGGCTCGACGGCATCATGACGCAATATCTGGCCGAGCGCTCGCCCAATGGTCTTTCCGTCCGCGTCGAAGTGGGGCGGCGTGTGCCGTTGCATTGCACGGCACCGGGCAAGGCGCTGCTCGCCTTTCAGGATCCCGCCGTTGGCCGTTCTCTGCTGGATCGCCTCACGCTCGATCCGCAGACACCCAAGACCATCACCGCTCTTGATGCATTGCAGGCCGATCTGACACTGACGCGGGCGCGGGGTTATTCGATTTCTTACGAGGAACACCTGCCGGGCGTGAATTCCGTCGCAGCGCCGGTGATGGGCCGGGACAATACGCCTATGGGTGTGCTTGTCGCGCTTGGGCCGTCGTCGCGTCTCGACGCTTCCAATATCCACCCTGCCGGACGCGAGCTGATTGCCGCTGCCCGCCGCATCACCGGTGCGGCCGGTGCCGTCGCCATCAGTTCCCGGCCCCGTCCGCGCTCGGCGACAGGCCGACCGATAGCCGAACTCAGCTGCATTCTGCCATGGGGTGCGCAACTGGGCGAAAGCCCGGTCTGGCATGAGGCCGAAAACGCGCTTTACTGGGTCGATATTCTCCATCCGGCTGTCCACCGTTACGATCCGGCCACCGGCCGTAACGAGACGTGTGAAACCGGCAAGCTCGTCAGCGCGGTCATCCCGGTTACGGCCGGAAGGTTGCTGGTGGCCTCCCAGGACGGGGTCGAATGGCTCGATTTTGCGTCTGGCCGCCTGACGCCTTTCGTCAGCCCGGAGGCAGGCATTGCCGACAACCGGCTGAATGATGCCAAATGCGGGCCGGATGGCGCGATCTGGGTCGGATCGATGCGTATCGACGCTTCCAAGCCAACCGGTGCTCTCTATCGGATCAATGCCGACGGCGCATTCGAGCGCAAGGAAGGCGGCATCATTGTCTCCAATGGTCTCGGCTGGAGCCCGGACGGCAGAACCTTCTATTTCGTCGACACGGTGCCGGGGCTCATACATGCCTATGATTGCGATCCGGCGACGGGCACGCTTTCGGAGCGGCGCGAGTTTGCCCGCATCCCGGTGGCCGATGGCCGGCCGGACGGTCTCGCCGTCGATGCGGAAGGAGGCGTCTGGTGCGCGATCTGGGATGGCTGGTGCGTGCGCCGCTACCTGCCGAACGGCAAGCTGGACCAGGTCATCGAAATGCCGGTGCCGCGCCCAACCAGCATCGCCTTTGGCGGGCCTGATCTGGCCACGCTGTTCATCACCAGCGCCCGTACGCGCCTGCCGGCATCCACGCTCGCCGATGCGCCGCTATCCGGCGGTCTGTTTTCCTGCCGCCCGGGTATTGCCGGTGCGCGCATCTCATTGTTCGAAGGATAGAAATGCGTCTCGAAAGCGTCTTTGGTTTGAAGGGTCGTA
>Ga0075034_1001074_pt1 | contig 11961 bp, 12 predicted proteins | sample SynthPrep_16_END_FD_71519 | JGI IMG/M metagenome (GOLD analysis project Ga0075034, IMG submission 71519) | Synthetic microbial communities from Ohio, USA - SynthPrep_16_END_DS12_MetaG | ecosystem: Engineered > Bioreactor > Aerobic > Activated sludge | place: USA: Ohio, Columbus | collected...
GTCACTATTGGACTCTGCCTCCTGTGGCTTTCAGGCCTTGGTTTCCTTGCCCTTTACGCGATGGAGTCGCCGGAAAAGTTTGAAAACCCCAAACTCTGGGCGAAAGTCATTGTGGTGATCGTGCTGACTATCAATGGAATAATCATCCACGCGCTTGTGCTGCCAGAAGCCCTACGCGACCTGAGTCGCCCCCTGCTCTTTGGCGTGTCCCGCAAAAGAGCGGCCTTGTTTCTCGCCTCCGGTGCAGTTTCGGGGGTGTCTTGGTACACGGCTTTTGCCTTCGGCATTTTTCGTGAGTTAAACAACAGTGTCACCTTCACCCTGCTGGTCATCATGTGGCTTACGCTGATAGTCGCCGCCTCTCTCGCCGCAATGCTGCTCTGGTTAAACTCTGCCGCGGGAACCAGAAAACCTCCGTCGCTCAGTCATCCGACGTGAAGATAAAGACCCGCTTGGGCATTGCGTGTAACTGGGCGCTCGTCATGTGGGAGCTTGCGGGTCACTACCCGCCCGGCTCCAAAACTCTTCAGCAGATTGACTGAGGATTGCTTTCGGGCGGGTCAGATGAATTTCCAGAGGTATGTCCCAGCTTTCGTCGAGCGCTCTGACTAAGCGCCCATCAAGAACTTCCTGCTCGGTAAGGCTCTTGGGCAGCCACGCCACACCTTTGCTTTCCAGGGCCATGGACATGAGTACCGCTGCAAGGTGGCTGCTGAAAAGCGGCTTGAGGTGAAGGTAATCTTCCTTGCCACGCAACCTGTGGGCGACGATACGTCCCAGTCCAGACTCATGGGTGTATGCGAGGTATGGCAATGCCGCGGGCGAGGTGCCGAAGTGAGTGGAAGCACTCGCAAGCGGAACGAGGACGTCCTCCCCCACCTTCTTGCCGGTGAACTGATCAGGCGCCAGTAAAGGCGGAACGTCGGGATGGCGGTGGCAGAGCAGGAACTGAACCTGACCATGTATCAGCATCTGCTCACAAACGGCCATGCTGTCCGAGTGCAGTTTCACTGCCTCAATGGGGGCACCGTTTTCTGAGCTTCGAAGCCACTTGGGAAAAAACGTAAACGACAGCGAATGAGTTGCCGCGAATTGCAACGACTTGGCGGCGATTCCTGCTACCTCTTGAGCCTCGTTGCGCATCCTGTACAAGTGTCGGGCCGCTTCCTGAGCACTGGGCAAAATTTGCCTTCCGGCCTCGGTAAGGGTTGCGCCTTGTGGTGTGCGCACAAACAACTCGACGCCCATCCAATTCTCCAGTGAGCGTACTCTTCGACTGAAGGCTGGCTGAGTAACATGGCGTGCCTCAGCGGCACGGACAAAGCTGCCGTACTCCGCAAGCGCTGAAAGATCTTCAAGCCAAACGAGTTCCAAGGGGCCATGCCTCCTGTGCATAGGGTCCGGCATTAATAGCATTGGGCGGGTGACATCGCAAAGCATAACGTGGGGCCACAAACAACAAGAGGAGCCCGTCATGCGTATCGTAGACATCCGTGAAAAAACAGTTTCCATTGCCTCCCCGATTGCCAATGCCTATATCGATTTTTCCAAGATGACCTGCTCGGTCGTCGCGGTCATCACCGATGTGATTCGCGATGGCAAACCCATCATCGGTTACGGTTTCAACTCCAATGGCCGCTATGGCCAAGGCGCTCTGATGCGGGATCGTTTCCTGGCGCGTATCACGGAAGCTGATCCTGACACGCTCGTCGACCATGAAAACAACAACCTGGATCCGTTCGCCATCTGGAAAACCCTGATGACCAACGAAAAGCCAGGCGGCCACGGCGAGCGCTCGGTCGCGGTTGGCACCATCGACATGGCTGTATGGGATGCCGTCGCCAAGATTGAGGGCAAACCTCTGTATCGCCTGCTGGCTGACCGCTACCGTAACGGCGTGGCAGATGACAAGGTCTGGGTCTACGCAGCCGGTGGGTATTACTACCCAGGTAAAGACCAGACCAAGCTCAAAGCAGAAATGCAGAGCTATCTGGATCGTGGCTACGACGTCGTCAAAATGAAGATTGGGGCAGTACCGCTGGATGAGGATATTCGTCGCATCGAAGCGGTGCTTGAAGTGGTGGGTGACGGTCGTCGACTGGCGGTCGATGCCAACGGTCGTTTCGATCTACAGACCGGTATTGCTTACGCGGAAGCCATCAAGCAGTACAACCTCTTCTGGTACGAGGAGATCGGCGACCCGCTGGACTACGCACTTCAGGCTGAGCTCGCCAATCACTATGAGCTGCCCATGGCCACCGGGGAAAACCTGTTCTCCCACCAGGATGCCCGTAACCTTCTGCGTCACGGTGGAATGCGCCCTGATCGCGACTTCCTCCAGTTCGACTGCGCCCTGTCCTACGGGCTGGTGGAGTACATGCGCACCCTGAAAGTGATGGAAGACATGGGTTGGTCTTCCCGCCGCGTGGTTCCCCATGGTGGCCACCAGATGTCCCTGAACATCGCAGCCGGCCTGCACCTGGGCGGCAACGAATCCTACCCCGACGTGTTCCAGCCTTTCGGCGGCTTCGCCGACGGAATCAAGGTGGAAAATAGTTATGTCGGCCTGCCGGATATTCCAGGTGTTGGTTTCGAAGCCAAGTCCGCCTTGTACGCAGTCATGCGCGAGCTAGGCGAAGGCTGATCAACCTCGGCCTGCGGTTTCTTTTAAAGGGGCCGCAGACTCAGGCGTCATCCACTGACGCCAAACCACATGCCCATCACAAAAATAAAATGAGGTGCTTCCGTGGAAATGTCCAAGTCCCGCTGGTACAGCCAGCTGTATGTGCAGGTGCTGATCGGTATCGTCATCGGCGCTGCAATCGGTCACTTTGAACCGCAATTCGGAGCCAAGCTTCAACCTTTTGCGGATGGTTTTATCAAACTCATCAAAATGCTGTTGGCGCCGATTATTTTCGGTACTGTCGTGGTGGGTATCGCCAAGATGGGCAGCATCAAGGAGGTTGGGCGGATCGGCGTGAAGGCGCTGCTCTACTTTGAAATCCTTTCAACCATTGCGCTGGTCATCGGCCTTATTGTGGTCAATGTCGTAAAGCCAGGCGCCGGGATGAATATCAACGCTACCACGCTTGATGCCAGCGCTATCGCCAAGTACAGCCAAGCCGCCAGTGAGCAGGGCGGGACTATCGATTTCTTTCTCAACATCATCCCGAGCACCTTCATTGGCGCATTCTCGAATGGCGTCATGCTTCAGGTCATCTTGATTTCGGTATTGATGGGCATCGCCCTCGTTCAAATGGGTGAAACCAGCAAACCGCTGATCAATACCATCGACTTGTTTCTGCAAGGGCTGTTCAAGATCGTAGCAATGGTTATGCGCCTGGCGCCGATTGGCGCCGGCGCCGGGATGGCGTTCACGATAGGCAAGTACGGAATTGGTACCTTGCTGTCACTCGGCCAGTTGCTGGTCGCGCTGTACATCACCACCTTGATTTTCATCGTGGTCGTACTGGGGACGGTCGCTAGATGGTCGGGCATGCCGCTTATGCAATTTCTGCGTTATTTCAAAGATGAAATTCTCATCACACTTGGCACCTGCTCAACCGAGGCCGTGCTTCCGCGAATGATGGTGAAACTTGAAAAGCTGGGCTGCAAGAAGTCAGTGGTGGGCATGGTGCTACCCACTGGATATGCGTTCAATGCAGATGGCACCTGCATTTACCTCACCATGGCGGCGATTTTTATCGCACAGGCAACCAATACGCCCCTGACGTTTATGGATCAGATGATTCTGCTGGGTGTCTTCCTGCTGACCTCAAAAGGCTCCGCTGGCGTCGCGGGTGCCGGGTTCATAACCCTTGCGGCAACGCTCACGACCATCCACTCCATTCCGCTGGTAGGCCTTGTCCTGCTGTTGGGCATCGACCGCTTCCTCAACGAAGCGCGTGCCGTGACCAACCTGATCGGCAACGGTATCGGCACCATCGCCATTGCCAAATGGGACAACTCCTTTGACGTCGAAGCCTGCGAGCATGAAATTGCCGCAATGAAACACCAAAAAGCAGTGCGCAAAGCACTGTTGCCGCAAAAGTAATCAGCACAGCTTACCGGTCATTTGCGCGTCAACCATGGCCATGACCGGTCGTGATTTCCAGGTCTCGTTCAACGCGGGACGATCCCAACGAAGACCGCGAATGAAGTGGATGGAGCCGAAAAAATGATCGAGCGATCTCATCATGAATTGCGCAAGACGTTTGGTGACTTACTTCACGGAACCGCCTGTAAATTTGCCGCGTCCGTATTCGATCCTATCTCGGTTCGCATGGCATCCGACCTTGGCTTTGAGGTTGCCATCCAAGGTGGTTCCGTCGCCTCGCTTCAAGTGCTCGGGGCACCTGACATTGCACTGCTCACGCTTGATGAGTACGTCGAACAGGTTTCTAGAGTCGGGCGGGCCAGTCAAATCCCAATCATCGGCGATGCTGATCATGGGTTCGGTAACGCACTTAATGTCATGCGAACAGTGACCGAGCTTCAGAAAGCCGGTGTTGCCGCCCTGACGCTGGAAGACACCCACCTACCGGCCAAGTACGACGAGCAGTCGAACGTGCTTATCGAAAGGCAAGAAGCCGCAGCCAAGATCTACGCTGCACGATTTGCCCGTTCAGATGATGCGCTCAGCATCATTGCCAGAACGAATGTGGCCGCTACCACGTTGGAAGACTCCATCGCTCGCACTGCGGCCTATCAGAAGGCCGGAGCAGATGCGATTTGCCTGGTTGGCGTTAAGGATTTCCAGCACCTGGAAGCACTCACGGCACACCTCAGCGTGCCAATCATGCTGATCAACTACGGCAATCCGGCCCTGAGCGATGTCGAGAAACTGAGTGCCGCCAATGTGCGGGTCGTGGTCAATGGGCATGCCCCTTATTTGTCCGCAATCAAAGCGACCTACGAGGCGCTGCGCGAACAAAGCGGCACACACGCAAGCGAGCTTTCCCTTCCTGAGCTGCTTTCAAAATACACGCTCTCGGATAACTATCGTGAGTGGGCCAAGACCTACTTGAAGTCAGGGTACGATTCAAATTGCCCCTGAAACAGGCGGGCAGAGTGACCACAAGGTTGCTGGTAATAGGCCTGCCCTAAAGGCTACACGTTTTTCTTCAGGCTCTCGGGGCTGCCAGCGCACAGACCATCCATCACCAGGTTCATCAATCTGGCGAGACGCGAGCGCCATTCACTCTGGGCATCCATTTGCCATATGCCAGCAATGGCTAGAAAGAAATCGTCGTTGGTAATCCCGCTACGAATAGTTCCGGCCTTTTCATTCGCCCTCAAAAGCAACTCGGCGGCGGCCTGGACTGGAGCGTATCCCGATTTCCCTGGGAACTCGTAAACAGACGCAGCTTGTTGAATCGCAGCAGCGAGTCCTGCCTTTGTCATTGCGTATTCAGCGAGGCTGTCCATCCATTCCCGCAGGGCCTCCTTGGGCGGTTTTGTCGCGAGAAGCTGTTCCGCCAACGATGCCACCTGTTGCATCTCGAATTGATAGACCTCGAATACCAGTTTCTCTCGGGTGGCGAAGTGGCGATAGAACGTGCCCTGCCCCACCCCGGCCTTCTTCGCGATCGTGCTCAACGCAACCGCAGGATCGCTGGTCAGCTCGAGCACAGCGACTTCCAGTATCCGTTCGCGGTTTTTCTTGGCGTCAGAACGCATCACCAATTCGTCGGTCATGGGCAAAGTTTTCCTTCATTGCATTGCTAATCGGACAATTGTCCGGTAATTTTGATCAAGCGGACACTTGTCCGTTTAGGCGTGGTTCCTGGAGTTTACTATGAACAGCACTGGCAACACGATTCTGGTTACTGGCGGCACCTCAGGCATCGGCCTCGGTCTGGCGCTCAGGCTTCACAAGGCGGGCAACACCGTCATCATTGCAGGACGTCGCAAGGCTCTGCTCGACAAGATCGTGTCGGAGCATCCGGGGATTGAATCCGTCGTGCTGGACGTCTGCGATCTACAATCCATCCAGCGCAGCTGCACAGCGCTTGCGACCAGCCATCCGAATCTGAACGTCCTTATAAACAACGCCGGGATCATGCACTGGGAGGATCTGACTGATCCGCAAAGCCTGAGCACGGCCGAAGATATCGTGACCACGAACTTACTTGGCACGATTCGTATGGTTTACGCGTTCACTCCCCAGTTGATCAAGCAGCCCAGTGCAACGATTGTGAATGTCAGTTCGGCCTTGGCATTTGTCCCGCTGCCTGCAACACCTACCTACAGCGCAACCAAAGCTGCAGTTCACTCGTTCACTCAAAGTCTTCGAGTGCAGCTAGAGAGCTCGCCGATTGAGGTTATAGAGCTTGCGCCGCCGGGGGTGCGTACCACTTTACTGGGGCAGGAAAACGACGAACACGCCATGCCCCTGGAGGAGTTTTTGGATGAAGTCTTCGAACTGCTCGAAATCTCTCCGACCCCACGGGAACTTGTCGTCGAACGCGCCAAGCCCTTACGGTTTGCTGAAGCGAGCGGATCACATGATGAGGTCTTGAAAATGCTTGCGGGCTACAAACCACCGGCAGAATGACGTCAACCGTATGAGTAGCCTCTGCTGCTTACCTGGACACTCAATGGGTGCTCGCTCAGCGTGCTCAGTTTTAAACAGATAAGTTCGCCGTCGCCATGATGGATCTCGAGAGAGGTGCCATGGAAAATCAATTTGAAGCGCTCATTCGCAGCGCTCAAGAATTGATCGGCACCGCTTAATAGCTTGATTATTGTTCGTAGGTGAGGATGCGATTGAAATGAAAATCGGAATTATCGGCGCAGGCAACATTGGCGCAACTCTTGCTCGAAAGCTCGCTGCGTGCGGCCATGAAGTCAAACTGGCAAACTCGAAGAGTCCCCATACCCTTGAGAACCTTGCCAACAAAATCGGTGTACACGCGGTGACCAAAGAAGATGCAGTGTCCGACGTGGAAGCCGTGATCCTCTCGATCCCCTTTGCAAAGTACCCGGATCTGCGGCAAACATTGAGCCGTATTCCCGAGAGGGTCGTCATCATCGACACCTCCAATTACTATCCCGAACGAGACGGGGCGATCAAAGAAGTGGACGACGGCAAGCCCGAAAGCGTTTGGGTAAGCGAGCAGATTGGCCACCCGGTTGTTAAGGCATGGAACGCGGTCCTCGCAGCAACGCTTGCCGATCACGGCCAACCCGTCGGGTCCTCCTCACGCATAGCCTTACCTGTGGCTGGCGGTGACATCAATGCTCAGAGGATCGCGCAAGATCTAGTAGAGGATACCGGCTTCACCGCGCTTGCCGCTGGTGGCCTGGAAGACTCGTGGCGTCAGCAACCAGGTACACCTGCCTATTGCACCGAACTCAAGTTGCCAGCGTTGAAATCGGCCTTGTGCGCGGCAGATAAGTTGAGGGCGCCTCAAAACCGGGATGCCCTGATGGTCACGTTCATGACGCCCGGTGGCCATTTCACACACGAGGACATTGTTGCCATGAATCGGGAACTGACCGCCTGACTATCGGATTGGAGGGACTCTTGCCTAAGGTCCCGCCTGAGTGATCAATCAGAGGTCGCAAGCCCGTTATGAAATCTGGCGAGAGCGTTGTTCCTCCAGAATCTTTGGCAGATTGCCTTCGATCCAGTCAACCAGGCCTTCGACATGGCGGGCTACTTCAGTTCCCATAGGGGTGAGGCTGTACTCAACGTGGGGTGGCACGACCGGATAGGATTTGCGCAGGACGAAACCATCGAGTTCCAAAAACTGGAGGGTCTGCGCAAGCATCTTTTCGCTGACGCCTCCAATCTTGCGACGCAGATCGCTGAAGCGATGCGTACCCGCGAGCAAGGCCACCAATACTAATACTCCCCAGCGGCTGCTGACGTGCTGGAGGACGACCCTCGAGGGACAATCCGGGTCGAATAATTCACCGCTGCGCAGTCGGTTGGCCACTGTTGCGGGACGGGTTGCTCCAGAGGACTCGGAATCCGGCATGCTTACTTACCTTTAGGTACGTACTTACGAAAAGTTAGTTAAGGCCCTACTCTGCCTGCTCTATCACTTTTTGTAAAAGGAACCCCTCATGATCGCCGTCACCGGAGCCACCGGCCAACTTGGCCGCCTCGTTGTCCAGCAACTCAAGCAAAAAGTACCCGCGTCCAACCTGGTCGCGCTGGTGCGCAGCCCTGACAAGGCGAGTGATCTAGGCGTGGAGGCACGTGTTGCCGACTATGACAATCCGCAAACCCTGGTCGCGGCGCTCAGCGGAGTCGACACGCTTCTACTCATTTCCTCAAGCGAAATAGGTAAGCGACTCTCACAGCATCGAAATGTCATCAACGCAGCAAAGCAGGCTGGTGTGGGTCGCGTCGTTTATACCAGTGTACTGCACGCGGATACCTCTTCATTGAGCCTCGCCGAGGAGCATCGGCAAACGGAAGCCGAGCTCACAGCATCGGGGTTGGCATTCACGATATTGCGTCATGGTTGGTATACCGAGAACTACACCGGCTTTATCGCTGGCGCGTTATCGGCCGGTGAATTTATCGGCAGCGCAGGTGATGGAAAGATTGCCGCGGCGACACGGGAAGATTTCGCCCAGGCCGCTGCCGTCGTGCTCACCCGCGACGATCAAGAGGGGAAGGTCTACGAGTTGGCGGGTGACAGCGCCTGGACGTTATCGGAACTCGCAGCCGAGGTTTCTCGGCAAACGGGTAGGAACATTCCCTACAAGAACTTGCCTGAAACTGACTACGCCTCTGCGTTAATCAATTTCGGCCTCCCGGAGCCACTCGCACAGGCCCTGGCTGGCTACGATGTCAACGCATCCCAAGGCGCACTTTTCGATGATAGCCATCAGCTTTCGACGCTGATCGGCAGGGCCACGACTTCACTTTCAGCAGCAGTGGCAATCGCGCTCAAAGGGCAATGATCGCAGGACACCGTGTCGCCGCCTGTTCGCAGAACGATCACCCGAGCAGCCACGCCAACAAAGAGCGCAAGGGCTGTAAACCCCTGCGCACCGTTGAGCAATGGCGAATTCGGGTCAGTGACGATCGGGCGACCAGCAAGCCTGAAGGTTATTGCTGGTGCATGATTGCTCCAAACCGGCGCCCGTCAAAAATCGACGGTCGCCGATAGTTGCAAGGTACGCGGATACCCCGGGGAAAACGCACCATAGGAGGCCACGCCGGACCAGTACTCACGGTCGAACACGTTCTGTACCGTGGCGCGGAATGTCGTCGGCCGCCCTTCTATCTTGGTGGCGTAACGCGCACCGGCGTCAATGCGGGTCCAGGCGTCGAGTTCCTGGGTGTTGGCCTGGTTGACGTATTGGCTGTCGGTGTAGATCGCACCACCCGTGAGGGTGAAACCTTCCAGCCAGGGGGTGTCGTATTCCGCCCACAGGTTGGCCTGGATATCGGGCACGCCGACCGGCTTGTTGCCCTGGTTAGCGGCAGTCGCCGACTTGGTCAGCTCGCCATCGAGGAAGGTCACGCCCCCCATCAAACGGGTGCCGGTGGCCACTTCGCCGAACACGCTGAGTTCCAGGCCACGGTTGCGCTGTTCGGCCTGCACCGAATACACGCCATTGGCGCCCAGTTCGCCGGCAGGTTTTTCGATCTGGAACAGCGCCAGTGTGGTCATGAAGGTGCCGTGTTCATACTTCACCCCCAGTTCGTGCTGCTTGGACTCATACGGCGCAAAGGTTTCCCCGGCATTGCTCGCCGTGCCCGGTGCCGCATCGCCTTTGCTCAGCCCTTCGACGTAGTTGTAGTAGAGGGAGACGTCCTCCCAGGGCTTGACCACCACACCCAGCAACGGCGTGGTGGCGTTGGCGCTGTAACGCGAGCTGACGGTGCCGGCGGCATTGTAGTTACGCGACTCGATAAACTGCCGGCGTACGCCCAGGCTCAGTTGGAGACGGTCGTCCAGCATCCCCAAGGTGTCGGTCAACGCCACGCCGGACAGCTCCGACTCGGAGATTCGCAGCACCTTGGGCGTGTTGATGTATTGCTTGGGCGTGTCCACCGGGTGGTAGATATTGGAGAGGATTGTGGTGCCGTTGTTGATGCCCCGCGACAGCTCATCCTGGTAACGGGTCGCCATCAGCGTGGTGGTATGGGTTACCGGCCCGGTGGCGAAGAGCCCGCGCATCCCCACATCGGCGGTAGAACGATCGACGTTGAATTTGTAATAGCCCGGGACGTTGCTGGTGTCGCCCGCGTCATTGAGGATGCGCGGCACCTGGTCGGACATGCGTTTCACATCCGACCTGCCGCCCCCTGCATGGGCGAAAACGGTGAGGTTGTCGCTCAGATCATATTCACCGCCGAGCAATGCGGACTGTTCCTTGGTATCCGACCAACCCCACTTTTGCGGCAGGCTGGTGCGGCCATTGGGGGCGGATGGCACGTCAACGCCCGGCGCGATGGTGAACGGGCGTGAGGCACCGTCGAAGCTTTCTTTCTGGCTGATGTAGTCCAGGTTCAGGCGCAGCCGCTCGCCACGATAATCCAGGGCAATCGCACCGATCCCTACGTCGCGATGCTGGTCGTTCACCGCCGTATCACCGCCCTGCAAGCTGCCGTTAAAGCGCACGCCGAACTGGTTTTCCTCACCAAAACGCCGACTGATATCCAGGTGCCCGCCCGTCTGGGAGTCCGACGCGTAGCTGCCGGTGAACCGGGTCAGGTCTTCCTCCAGCGGCCGTTTGGGAACGATGTTGATGACCCCACCCACACCACTGTTGGGCGAGATGCCATACATCAAGGCACCCGGCCCCTTGAGCACTTCGACACGCTCGGCGTACTCGGTAAAGACCCGGTAATTGGGGGCCACGCCATACACACCGTCGTAGGCCAGCTCACCCAGGTTGCCTTCGCCGATGGCAAAACCGCGAATGAAAAACGAATCGACGATACCGCCGGTCTGGCCGGTCGAGCGCACCGACGGGTCGCGTTCCAGGGCATCGGCAACGGTAACGGTTTGCAGGTCGGCGAGGGTTTTGGCGGTGTAGCTGGTGACGCTGAACGGCGTGTCCATCACGTCTTTGTTGCCCATCATGCCCAGCCGCGCGCCGCGCGCCACCTGTCCACCGGGGAGGACTTCGGGCAACGCCGTCGGGCCGTTGTAGCGGCCGTCGATCGTGGTGGTGTCGAGGGTCAGGCTGGGCGCGCTGTCATCCGTGGCGGCAGGCGTTGGTGTCTCAGCCCAGGCATTGGCGCCCGCTGCGACCATGACGAAATTCAACAGGGCGGTTCGAATGGCGAGGGTTAACGCGCGTTCACCGCAGGGCCGACTGGCAACAGGCATGACGAGAGGATCCTTTCAACGAGGGAACATGGGAATTACTCCTAATGCCAGTCGACGTGCGAAAAGGTATCACCCCCCCGTATGATTTTTTTTGCACGGTGCGCAGGGTTGTGCTGGACGCCGCGTTCCTCACACACTGGCATGAAATGGCCCTGTGGCTGACCAAGGAGTACGCATGTCCCAAGCAGGTGCCATCCCGGGTTCGCATGTAAGAATCCTCATTTATCTTCTGTTCGCGATCCAGTTGGTCTCCATGGGTGCGATGGAAATGAGCGGGCCGTTCTGGCCCGTGCACCTGCGCGGGCTGGCCTCTTCGGAGTCGGTATTCAGCTTCGCCAGCATCGCCGTGTACGTCGGGCCGATGCTGGGCATCATGCTGACCAGTGCATTCTGGGGCCGTATCGGCGATCGCTACGGCCACAAACTGATGATGATCCGCGCACTCGCGGGGTTGTCCCTGACCCAGCTCGGACTGGCGTTTTTCAGTGACATCTGGGTCATCCTGATCCTGCGTTTTCTACAGGGCGCCTTTGCCGGCTATATAGCCCCGGCGCAGGCTTACGGGGTCAGTATCGAAGCGCCGTCGCGACGGGCGCGGTTATTCGCGATCCTGCAGATATCGACCAATGTCGGCTCACTGCTGGGTGCGGTCGCA
>Ga0075034_1001085_pt1 | contig 11884 bp, 7 predicted proteins | sample SynthPrep_16_END_FD_71519 | JGI IMG/M metagenome (GOLD analysis project Ga0075034, IMG submission 71519) | Synthetic microbial communities from Ohio, USA - SynthPrep_16_END_DS12_MetaG | ecosystem: Engineered > Bioreactor > Aerobic > Activated sludge | place: USA: Ohio, Columbus | collected...
GGCCGCTGGCGCAAACCAGAGCAACCGCGGTACAGATGGCACGAAGACGAGTCATCGAGTTTCCTTTTCTAGCAGGCGAGGTAAGACCCCAAGGGCGCCCATTCTGCGCCTAAAAAACGCCATGGCTCAACCCCACGCCTTGTAGGGCCTGGATTTGCGGCGCCCAATCCGATGAAAAGTCTTTTAGGGGAACCCCCAGGGCTCATCACAGCCTAAACTGCGCAAACGAACCTGAAGGAGTGTGCCCGATGAGCCGTATCGAAACCGACAGCCTGGGAGAAGTCCATGTCCCGGATGACGCTTACTGGGGCGCGCAGACCCAACGCTCGCTGGTGAACTTCGCCATCGGCGAACAACGCATGCCCCTCGCGGTACTGCACGCCCTGGCCCTGGTCAAGAAAGCCGCGGCACGCGTCAACGACCGCAATGGCGACCTGCCTGCCGACATCGCCCGCCTGATCGAACAGGCCGCCGACGAAGTGCTGGCGGGTCAACACGACGACCAGTTCCCCCTGGTGGTCTGGCAGACCGGCAGCGGCACCCAGAGCAACATGAACGCCAACGAAGTGATCGCCGGCCGCGCCAATGAGCTGGCGGGCAACCCGCGCGGCGGCAAGAGCCCGGTGCACCCCAACGATCATGTCAACCGCTCCCAGAGTTCCAATGACTGCTTCCCGACCGCCATGAGCATTGCGACCGTACAAGCAGTGCATCAGCGCTTGTTGCCGGCGATCGCGACACTGTCCGGCGGGCTGGCCGAGTTGGCCGCGCGGCATATGAAGCTGGTGAAGACCGGTCGCACCCACATGATGGATGCCACGCCGATCACCTTTGGCCAGGAACTCTCAGCCTTTATCGCCCAGCTCGATTACGCCGAACGCGCGATTCGCAGCGCCCTGCCCGCCGTGTGCGAGCTGGCCCAGGGCGGCACCGCTGTCGGCACCGGGCTGAATGCGCCCCATGGGTTTGGCGAGGCGATTGCCGCCGAACTGGCGGCGCTGTCGGGACTGCCGTTTGTCACGGCGCCGAACAAATTCGCCGCCCTCTCCGGCCACGAGCCGCTGGTGACCCTGCATGGCGCGCTGAAAACCCTGGCCGTGGCCCTGATGAAAATCGCCAACGACCTGCGCCTGCTGGGCTCCGGCCCGCGCGCAGGGCTGGCGGAGGTGAAGTTGCCGGCCAACGAACCGGGCAGCTCGATCATGCCCGGCAAGGTCAACCCCACCCAGTGCGAAGCGCTGTCGATGCTGGCCTGCCAGGTCTTGGGCAACGACGTGACCATCGGCATCGCCGCCAGCCAAGGGCACTTGCAGTTGAACGTGTACAAGCCGGTGATCATTCACAACCTGCTGGAATCGATCCGCCTGCTGGCCGACGGCTGTAATAACTTCCAGGAACACTGCGTGGCCGGGCTCGAACCCGACCCCGTGCAGATGGCCGCACACCTGGAACGTGGATTGATGCTGGTCACAGCGCTCAACCCGCACATCGGCTACGACAAGTCCGCGGAGATTGCCAAGAAGGCTTACGCCGAAGGGTTGACGCTTCGGGAGGCGGCGCTGGACCTGGGCTACCTCACCGATGCGGAATTCGACCAATGGGTTCGACCGCAAGACATGCTGGGCGCCTAGCCTAGGACGTCACCCGCAACCGCCGGGCCTTGAGCCCGGCGAGCAACGACGGCGCCAGCGCCACGGTCGCCGAGCCCAGTACCACCACCAACGCCCCGGCATACCCCAGGGCGTTGATTTCTTCGGCCTGCACATATTCGGGCCACAGCCAAGCCGCCAAGGCCACCGCCACAAACGTCACCAGCGGCGTGAGCGACAGCGTCGCACTGACCCGCGAGGCTTCCCAGTGGGCGAGCGCTTCGGCAAAGGCGCCATAGGCCACCAGGGTATTCATGCAGCACGCCAGCAACAGCCAGCCTTGCAGCGGGCTCAGGTCCAATGCCTCCAAGGGATGTGCCCAGGGCGTGAGCAACAAGGCGCAGGTGAGGTAGATCACCATCATGACCTGCAGCGAATTCCACACCGTCAGCAGCTGTTTCTGACCCAGGGCGTAGAACACCCAAATAGAAGTGGCGAGCAGGATCGTCAGTACCCCGGCCGTGTAGGCGCCGAGGGACGTCAGCAACTCTTCCAGGCGCTGATTGAAGAACAGGCCAAAGCCTGCGATCAACACAAATAACCCCAGCACCTGCCCGCGACTGAAGCGCTCCTTGAACACAAACACACTGGCGATCATCAAAAAGATCGGCCCCATCTGCACCACCAACTGCGCGGTGCCGGGGCTGAGCATTTTCAGGCCCACCAGGTACAACACATAGTTGCCCACCAGGCCACACACCGCCATTCCCACCAGCCAGCCGCCCTTAGGGCCCAGCACCTTGCGGCTGGGCAGGCGCTTGGTAAGCGCCAGGTAGATGAACAGGCAACCACCGGCCACGGTCAGGCGAAACCAGGTAACGGTGATCGGGTCCATCACCTGCAGGACCTGTTTGAGTTTGATCGGCAGAATGCCCCAGAGCAGCGCGGTCAGCAGGGTCAGGAGAAAACCATAGACCCAGCGGCCGGAAGAGATGTGCATGAGCGCCCCAGAAGCCAGAGGAAGTGGAGCGGGCATTCTAGGGGCAAGCGCACAATTGTAGATACGCCACAGTTCAAAATAGGGAAGCAGGGTGGGTGTAGTGAGCAGGCTTGCCCTGCGCTGGGCTGCGAAGCGGCCCCGACCCAGGCGCCGCGTTCTTTCAGGCAGAACTGGTTGGCAGGTTTTGGGGCCGCTTCGCGCCCCAGCGCAGGGCAAGCCTGCTCACTACACAAATCCGCTTCCGGGTCTAGCGCTCGGCTTCGAAGAGCCCCGTCGCGCCCATGCCGCCGCCCACGCACATGGTGACGATGCCGTAGCGCAGATTACGCCGCTGCAACTCACGCACCAAATGCCCGACCTGCCGTGAACCGGTCATGCCGAACGGGTGCCCGATGGAGATCGAGCCGCCGTTGACGTTGTACCGGGCATTGTCGATTTCCAGGCGATTGCGCGCATACAGGCACTGGGAGGCGAACGCTTCGTTGAGTTCCCACAGATCGATATCCGCCACCTGCAACCCCTTGGCCTTGAGCAGCTTGGGCACCGAGAACACCGGGCCGATGCCCATCTCGTCCGGTTCGCAGCCCGCCACGGTAAACCCACGGAAAAACGCCTTGGGCTTGAGCCCCAGGGCCAGGGCTTTTTCCAGGCTCATCACCAGGGTCATCGACGCACCGTCGGAGAGCTGCGAGGAGTTGCCCGCCGTCACCGAGCCGTCCTCGGCGAACACCGGTTTCAAGCCCTGCAAGCTGGCCAGCGTAGTGTCGGGACGGTTGCAGTCATCGCGATCAACGACGCCGTCAAGCACCTGTACTTCGCCGGTGTTCTTGTCCTCGACCTTGTACTTGACCGCCATCGGCACGATTTCATCGTTGAACAGCCCATCGGCCTGGGCCTGGGCAGTACGCTGCTGGCTTTGCAGGGCATACAGGTCCTGTTCTTCGCGGCTGACGTTGTAGCGACGCGCGACGATCTCGGCGGTCTGGCCCATGGGGAAGTAGAGGCCCGGCACCTGCTCTTTCAACAGCGGGTTGATCAGGTTGTCGGTGTTGACGCTTTTCATTGTCAGGCTGATGGATTCGACACCCCCGGCGACGATGATCTCGCTGCAGCCCGAGGCGATCTGGTTGGCGGCGATAGCAATCGCCTGCAACCCCGACGAGCAGAAACGGTTGAGGGTCATGCCCGCCGTCCCCGTGCCCAGTTGCGAGAGCACCGCCACGTTGCGGCCGATGTTGTAGCCCTGCGCGCCTTCGTTGGAACCGGCACCGACGATGCAATCTTCCACCGTGGCCGGGTCGATGCCGTTGCGGGCGAGCAGCGCATTGACGCAATGGGCCGCCATATCATCCGGGCGGGTCTGGTTGAACTTACCGCGAAAGGATTTGGCCAGGCCGGTTCGCACGCTGTCGACAATCACTACTTCACGCATGGGCTACCTCGATCGTGTGGTGGTTGGATCGAGCATAGAGCCAGCCCTGCGCAACCGCGACGATCATTCACCCGGCGTATACAAAAGCATGGCCAGCGTGCTCGCCCTGCGGTGACCAGGGTTGTTTTGGTGATTGAGGCTGTTGTAGTGAGCAGGCTTGCCCTGCGCTGGGCTGCGAAGCGGCCCCAAAACCTGCCAATCAGGTTTGTCTGATAGGACGCGGGCCCTGGGTTGGGGCTGTTGTGGTGAGCAGGCTTGCCCTGCGCTGGGCTGCGAAGCGGCCCTAAAACCTGCCAATCAGGTTTGTCTGAAAGGGCGCGGGGCCTGGGTTGGGGCTGCTCCGCAGCCCAGCGCGGGGCAAGCCCGCTCACTACAATAGGCAAGCCTGACGGCCATTATTTCTTTTTCTTTTTATCGTGCTTGTCGGACTTGGCGAACGCCTCCTCCAAGGCCAGGTTGATGGTGCGCAACACCTTGACGCGCGCCCAGCGCTTATCGTTGGCTTCCACCAGGGTCCAGGGCGCGACTTCGGTGCTGGTGCGGTCGACCATATCGCCCACGGCGGCGCGGTAGTCATCCCACTTATCGCGGTTGCGCCAGTCGTCTTCGGTGATTTTGAAGCGCTTGAACGGGATCTCTTCACGCGCCTGGAAGCGTTCCAGTTGGGTCTGTTTGTCGATGGCCAGCCAGAACTTGACCACGATCACCCCTGCGTCGCGCAGTTGCTCTTCAAAGTCATTGATCTCGCCATAGGCGCGCAGCCAGTCGGCCGGGGTACAGAAGCCCTCGATCCGCTCCACCAGCACGCGGCCGTACCAGGAGCGGTCAAACACGGTGAACTTGCCCCGTGCCGGGATTTTCTGCCAGAACCGCCACAGGTAAGGCTGGGCACGTTCGTCTTCGGTGGGCGCGGCGATCGGCACGATATGGTACTGGCGTGGGTCAAGCGCCGCCGCCACCCGGCGAATCGCCCCGCCCTTGCCCGCCGCATCGTTGCCTTCGAACACCGTGACCAGAGCGTGCTTGCGCATGCGTTTGTCGCGCATCAGGCCGGAGAACCGCGCCTGCTCGGTGATCAGCTGCTCTTCGTAATCGTCCTTGTCCAGGTGCAGCGTCATGTCGAGGCTGTTGAGCAGGCTCATCTGGTCGACAGCCGACGGCAACGGTGCCGGGTTCATGCCGCTCGCCTTGCCTTTGGGCAGTTTCAAGGCGTTTTGCAGGCCTTCGAGCAGGATCTTGCCCACGGTGAGGCTGCGATAGTTGCTGTCGACGCCTTCGATCACATGCCACGGCGCGTAGTCGCGACTGGTACGCCGCAGCACGCGCTCGCCGAAATGCACGAACTTGTCGTAGGTCTCGGACTGCTGCCAGTCTAACGGGCTGATGCGCCAGCTGTGCAACGGGTCATCGGCCAGGGCCTTGAGCCGCGCCTTCATCTGCTTCTTGGACAGGTGGAACCAGAATTTGAAGATCAGCGCGCCTTCGTCGCAGAGCATTTTTTCCAGGCGTTCGGCGCCGGCAATAGCCTGGTCAAGCCGCGCGTCCTTGATCTGCCCATGCACCCGGCCTTGCAGCATCTGGCTGTACCAGTTGCCGAAGAAAATCCCCATGCGCCCTTTGGCCGGCAGTTGGCGCCAGTAGCGCCAGGCCGGTGGCCGGGCGAGTTCTTCGTCGGTCTGCTGGTCGAAAGTGCGCACTTCAATCAGGCGCGGGTCCATCCATTCATTCAGCAGCTTGACCGTCTCGCCCTTGCCGGCGCCTTCGATGCCGTTGATCAGGATGATCACCGGGAAGCGCTTCTGCTGCTGCAGTTCGTACTGCACTTCCAGCAAGGCTTCGCGCAGGGCCGGCACTTCGGCCTCAAAGGTGTCTTTGTCGATGGCGTGACCGATTTCGGCGGATTCGAACATGGGCAGCTCCGTTTCAAGATGGCTCAAGACTAGCGGATTGGGCAACGCCGTGCGGGAGGAAATTCCACGCATGCTTGCCGTAGGTCAATTCAACGCTTGTTGATCAGCTAGAATGGCCGCCTTGCCTTTGCCTGCTTCTATTGCCTATGAGTCGCCCATGAACCCCGTTACCCACGCCCAGCTCGACTGGGATGAGCAAGGTCGCCCACACTCGCGGGTCTTCGACGATGTGTACTTCTCCGACAAGTCGGGCCTTGAAGAAACGCGCTACGTGTTCCTCGAACAGAACCGTTTGCAGGAGCGCTTCGCCGCCCTGCCGGCCCAGGGCCACTTGGTAATTGGCGAAACCGGTTTCGGCACGGGGTTGAATTTTCTCTGCGCCTGGCAGTTGTTCGAGCAACACGCCGTGGCCGGTGCCCGCCTGCATTTTGTCAGCGTGGAAAAGTACCCGCTGAGCCACGCCGACCTGCAGCGCGCCCTCGCCCTTTGGCCGGAACTGCAGCCGTTTGCCGATCAGTTGCTGGCGCAGTACATCGCCATTCATCAAGGCTTCCAACGGCTGGTGTTGGCTCACGGCCGCGTGAAGCTGACGCTGCTGATCGGCGACGCCCTTGAACAGCTGCCCCAATTGGACGCCCAGGTCGACGCCTGGTTTCTCGACGGGTTTGCCCCGGCCAAGAACCCCGACATGTGGACCGCCGAGCTGTTTGCCGAACTGGCGCGGCTGGCGGCCCCCGGCTCGACCATCAGCACCTTTACCAGTACCGGCTGGGTGCGCCGCTTGATCAACGCCGCCGGCTTCAAGATGAAGCGCACGCCGGGCATCGGCCACAAGTGGGAAATCCTGCGCGGCGAGTTTCTCGGCTGGCCCGCCGAAACGCCCGCGCCGGAAGCTATCAAACCCTGGTTTGCCCGCCCCGCGCCGCCGCCCGGCGCGCGCACGGCCCTGGTGATCGGCGGCGGCCTGGCCGGCTGCACGAGCGCCGCCAGCCTGGCGGCGCGCGGCTGGCAGGTGACGCTGCTGGAGCGTCACGCGGCGCTGGCGCAGGAAGCCTCGGGTAACCCGCAGGGCGTGCTGTACCTCAAGCTTTCGGCGCATGGCACGGCGCTGTCGCAATTGATCCTCAGCGGCTTCGGCCATACCCGCCGGCTGCTCGAACACCTGCACCGTGGCGTCGACTGGGACGGTTGCGGCGTGCTGCAACTGGCGTTTAATGCCAAGGAGGCCGAACGCCAGGCGCAGCTGGCCCAAGCCTTCGCGCCGGAGCTTTTGCACGTGCTGGATCAGGCGCAGGCCCAGGCGCGCGCCGGCGTCGCCTTGGAACACGGCGGGCTGTTTTTCCCCGAAGGCGGCTGGGTGCATCCGCCGGCACTGTGTGAGTGGCAAGCGTCACATCCGCTGATCACGCTGTTGCAGCATCGCGAGGCCCTTGAGTTGCGCCAGGCCGATGGCCAATGGCACGCCCACGACGGTCACACCCTGCTGGCCAGCGCCAGCGTGGTGGTGCTGGCCGGCGCCGCCGAGATCAACCGCTTCCCGGTCAGCGCCGAGCTGCCCCTCAAACGCATTCGCGGGCAAATCAGCCGCCTGCCGCAAACCCCGCAAAGCCAGGCACTGGCCACGGTGGTGTGCGCCGAGGGTTACGTCGCGCCTGCGCGCTTGGGGGAACATACGCTCGGCGCCAGCTTCAACTTCGCCAGCGAAGACCTCACCCCCAGCACCGCCGAACACCTCGGTAACCTGCAGATGTTGCGGGAAATCTCCGTTGACCTGCTGCAACGCCTGCACGCCGACACCCTTGACCCCGAGCACCTGCAAGGCCGTGCGGCCTTTCGCTGCACCAGCCCCGACTATCTACCGATTGTCGGGCCACTGGCCGACCGCGAGGCGTTCCACCTGGCCTACGCGGCGCTGCGCAAGGATGCTCGGCAAGTCCCGGACATTGCCTGCCCCTGGCTCGATGGCCTGTACATCAACAGCGGGCACGGCTCGCGAGGTTTGATCACCGCCCCGCTGGCGGCAGAGCTGCTGGCCGCCTGGCTGAATGACGAACCGCTGCCCGTCCCCGCCAGCGTCGCCCACGCCTGCCACCCCAACCGTTTTGCCCTGCGGGGATTGATCCGGGGCACGTCCTGAGGGTTTTACACACTGCACGCCTGGGCAAGTCGCCGGTCAGTTGAAGAAGGGCCGCCAGCCTCATCTCGGAACTCAAGGGTTGGGGTGTTTCAGAAGGTACGGCCGGCATGGCAATTGTCCGTATGGCAGGTGTTTCGCCAAACCTTATCAACGGGCTTGAGGCTGTTGCGCCTACCTATCTACCCCCCCTCGACTGACGCATCACCGCACTGATGCCCAATCGCCTTATAACCGATCGTTCTAAAACTCCCATCCACCACACGGGTCAGTTTCTCAACGCCCGGCCTTTTTGGCGTGCGGCATTTCATCCCTCCCCAACGGAAAAACCGGTAAGGAATTTATGTGCGGATTAGCTGGAGAGTTACGTTTCGATGCCCAACCTGCCGACCTGGCAGCTATTGAGCGCATCACCCATCACCTGGCCCCGCGTGGGCCTGACGCTTGGGGGTTTCATGCCCAAGGGCCTGTCGCGCTGGGCCATCGGCGCTTGAAAATCATGGACCTGTCGGATGGCTCTGCCCAACCGATGGTCGACGCCCAACTGGGGCTGTCCCTGGCGTTCAACGGCGCGATCTACAACTTCCCTGAACTGAGAGAAGAGCTGGAAGCCCTCGGCTACGCCTTCTACTCCGGCGGCGATACCGAAGTGCTGCTCAAGGGTTATCAAGCCTGGGGCGAAGCGCTGCTGCCCAAGCTCAATGGCATGTTCGCGTTCGCCATCTGGGAACGTGATGCCCAACGCCTGTTTATTGCCCGCGACCGTCTGGGCGTGAAGCCGCTGTACCTGTCGCGCACCGGCCAGCGCCTGCGCTTTGCGTCGGCCTTGCCGGCGCTGCTCAAAGGCGGGGATATCAACCCGATCCTCGATCCGGTGGCACTCAATCATTACTTGAACTTCCACGCCGTGGTGCCCGCACCGCGTACCTTGCTGGCAGGCATCGAAAAACTGCCGCCGGCGAGCTGGATGCGCATCGACGCCAACGGCAAGACCGAGCAGAAAACCTGGTGGACCCTGCCCTACGGCCCACATGACGATGAACGCAACCTGAGCCTGGAAGACTGGACTGACCGCGTACTCGACAGCACCCGCGAAGCCGTGGCCATCCGCCAACGCGCCGCCGTGGATGTCGGCGTGCTGCTGTCCGGCGGCGTCGATTCGAGCATGCTCGTGGGCTTGCTGCGTGAAGTCGGCGTGCAAGATCTGTCGACCTTCTCCATCGGCTTTGAAGACGCCGGTGGCGAGCGTGGCGACGAGTTCCAGTACTCGGACCTGATCGCCAAGCACTACGGCACCCGTCATCATCAATTGCGCATCGCCGAAAGCGAGATCATCGAGCAACTCCCGGCGGCGTTCCGTGCCATGAGCGAGCCGATGGTCAGCCATGACTGCATCGCTTTCTACCTGTTGTCACGGGAAGTGGCCAAGCATTGCAAAGTGGTGCAGAGCGGCCAGGGCGCCGACGAACTGTTTGCCGGTTACCACTGGTACCCGCAGGTGGACGGCGCCGCCGATCCCTACGCCGCGTATCGCGATGCGTTTTTCGACCGCAGCTACGACGACTATGCCGCCACCGTCGCGCCAAAATGGCTGACCGCCAACGACGCCGCCGGTGACTTCGTGCGCGAGCACTTCGCCATGCCCGGCGCGGATGCGGCAGTGGACAAAGCCCTGCGCCTGGATAGCACGGTCATGCTGGTGGACGACCCGGTCAAACGCGTCGACAACATGACCATGGCCTGGGGCCTGGAAGCGCGTACGCCGTTCCTCGACTACCGCTTGGTTGAGCTGTCGGCCCGTGTACCCGGCAAGTTCAAGTTGCCCGACGGTGGCAAGCAGGTGTTGAAAGAGGCCGCGCGCCGCGTGATCCCGAGCGAAGTGATCGACCGCAAGAAAGGTTACTTCCCCGTGCCAGGCCTCAAACACTTGCAGGGCGATACCCTGAACTGGGTGCGTGAATTGTTGCTGGACCCGAGCCAGGATCGCGGCCTGTTCAATCCCGCCATGCTCGACCGCTTGCTGACCGACCCGCAAGGCCAATTGACCCCGCTGCGCGGCTCCAAGCTGTGGCAACTGTCGGCGCTGAACCTGTGGCTCAGCGAACAAGGAATCTGAGTAATGAAACCTCTCGCAGCGGCTTACAGCCAACGCTTGTTGAAGGGCCAGGCGCCAACCTATGAGCGCTTGCAGGCCCGCCTGGCGGAAGATGGCAGCCCCTTGGCCGCCGAGCCGATTGCCGTGCACTGCGGATGGGGCCGCTTGTTGATCGGGCACACCTTTCCCGACCCGGCGACCCTGGCCCAGGAACTGCTGAATGAACAGCCGGGCGAGCGCGACATCGCACTCTATGTGGCTGCACCGCAGCAGATCCTCGGGATCGATCCGCAGCAACTGTTCCTCGACCCGTCAGACACGCTGCGCCTGTGGTTCACCGACTATCGGCCGGCCACCCGGGTATTTCGCGGGTTCCGCATTCGTCGGGTGCAGACCGAAGCCGATTGGCTGGCCGTCAACCAGCTCTACCAAGGACGCGGCATGTTGCCCGTCGACGCCGAACGCCTTACGCCGCGCCATGCCGGTGGGCCTGTCTACTGGCTGGCGGAAGATGAAGACAGCGGCGCGGTGATCGGCAGCGTCATGGGCCTCAACCACCAGAAAGCCTTTCATGACCCGGAAAACGGTTGCAGCCTGTGGTGCCTGGCCGTGGACCCGCAGTGCACCCGCCCTGGCGTGGGTGAGGTGCTGGTGCGCCACTTGGTGGAACACTTCATGAGCCGTGGCCTGAGCTACCTGGACCTGTCCGTGCTGCACGATAACCGCCAGGCCAAGAACCTTTACGCCAAACTGGGGTTCAGGGCGCTGACCACCTTTGCGATCAAACGTAAGAACGGCATCAACCAGCCGCTGTTTCTCGGCCCGGGTCCGCAGGCAGGCTTTAACCCTTATGCCCGGATCATCGTCGAAGAAGCGCATCGGCGCGGTATCGATGTGCAGGTGGATGACGCCGACGCGGGCTTATTCACCCTCAGTCACGGGGGGCGCCGTGTGCGTTGCCGTGAGTCGTTGAGCGACCTGACCAGCGCCATCAGCATGACCTTGTGCCAGGACAAGAGCCTGACCCACAAAGTGCTCAAGGCGGCCGGTTTGAAACTGCCGTCGCAACAACTGGCGGGCAGCGCCGATGACAACCTGGAGTTCCTCGACGAGCACCAGCGCGTCGTCGTCAAGCCGCTGGACGGTGAGCAAGGCCAGGGCGTGGCGGTGGATTTGCAGAGCATCGAAGAGGTGCAGCAGGCGATTGAAGCGGCGCGCCAGTTTGACAGCCGTGTGCTGCTGGAAAGCTTTCATGAAGGCCTGGACCTGCGCATCCTGGTGATCGGTTTCGAGGTGGTTGCGGCTGCGATTCGTCGTCCTGCGGAAGTGACCGGTGACGGTCAACATTCCATCGGCGCGTTGATCGAAGCCCAGAGCCGTCGTCGCCAGGCGGCGACTGATGGCGAAAGCAAAATCCCTGTCGACGCCGAAACCGAACGCACCCTGCACGCGGCCGGCTATGACTACAGCAGCATCCTGCCACGTGGCAAAACCCTGGCCGTGCGCCGTACCGCCAACCTGCACACCGGCGGTTGCCTGGAAGACGTCACCGCCATCCTGCACCCCACGCTGGTGGACGCCGCCGTACGCGCCGCCCGCGCCCTGGACATCCCCATGGTCGGCCTGGACCTGATGGTGCCTGCCGCCGACCAGCCCGAGTACGTGTTTATCGAAGCTAACGAACGGGCCGGCCTGGCCAATCATGAACCGCAGCCTACCGCGGA
>Ga0075034_1001097_pt1 | contig 11810 bp, 9 predicted proteins | sample SynthPrep_16_END_FD_71519 | JGI IMG/M metagenome (GOLD analysis project Ga0075034, IMG submission 71519) | Synthetic microbial communities from Ohio, USA - SynthPrep_16_END_DS12_MetaG | ecosystem: Engineered > Bioreactor > Aerobic > Activated sludge | place: USA: Ohio, Columbus | collected...
CCACGGATGGTGCCGGTGGCCGGGTTGACCTGGTTGTCGACGAAGTTCATCTGGCCGAGGTGCGGGTTACCGGTTTCATTCGACAGGCCCAGGTACACCGGGGTGGTGGCACCACGGCGGCCTTGGCGAGCGAGTTCGGTGTACTTGAGGTACACACGTTCATCGGCGTCGAAGTAGGCGTAGACCTTGTCGGTGGAGACCACGCTGGTCAGCGCGGTGACGTCGGCGGTCACCAGGTTGCCGGCGGTGATTTCGGCACGGCTGACGCGGCCGCTGATCGGCGAAGTCACGCGGGTGAAGCTCAGGTTCAGCTTGGCCAGGTCCAACTGCGCCTGGATCCCGGCGACGGCGGCGCGGGCTTCCTGGGCGGCGGTGGTGCGCGAGTCGGCCAGTTCGGCGGAGATCGCATTGCTCTGGCGCAGGCGTTCGCCGCGCTGGGCTTCGTTGTCGCTGCGGCTGGCGGCGGCTTTGGTTTGAGCCAGTTGGGCTTCCAGGCGGCGCACTTCGGCCTGGAACGGACGCGGGTCGATCTGGAACAGCAGGTCGCCTTTCTTGACCAAGGCGCCTTCGGTGAAAGCGACTTGGTCAATCTGGCCAGACACCCGTGGACGAATCTGTACGGTTTCGGGCGCTTCCAGGCGACCGGTGAATTCATCCCACTCGTTGACCGGCTGCTCAAGCACCTTGGCCACGCTGACTTTTGCCGGTGGCATGGCGGCCGCTTGGTCCGGGGTCTTGCCGCACGCGCTCATCACCACCACGGCCAGGATCGCCAGGGGGAAGCGCAAATGTTTGAGTGACTGTTCCATGAGGTGCATCCGCCAATGTATTTGAGATGGGCGGATCATGCGCGGCGACGCGGTATGTCACGAATCGAATGAAGCAAAGGTAACTATCATTCGGAATGATATAAGCGCGGGATTAGCCCTCTAGCATGAGGCTTTCGTTAGGGGGCTATCAATGGGCGTGATGACAAAGGACTGTTGTCGAGGGTGCAAGGAACTATTTCAACAGCGGTTTGCAGGGGGCGACGAAGGCCAGGATGGGTAAAAAAACGCCCGGTTCACCTGAGCCGGGCGCCAATCTCCAGCGTGCGTCAGGCGGTACCGAACCCCACCTGCACCGTCAGCGCCCCCTGGTTATCCCCCAAACCAATGCCATAACGCCCCTCCAGATCATCATTGATACACAGCTGCAATTCCCCGGTCTGCCCCGCCGGAATCTCCGCCAGGTCACCCACCAGAAACGGTGTCCCGCTGCTGCCCACCCGGCCAATCAGCGCCCCCTCATTGGCGCCCGGCAAGGTGTAGCCCGCCTTGGCGATCAACCCCGGGCTGCCGTTGCCATCGACCATGCCGCCCACCGGGCTGGCCAGCCACTTGCCGCTGACATACCGCACCCGGCGCGGGCTCGGGCCGCTGATCTGCACGCCGGTGCCTTGCCATGGCTGGTTGGCCTGCACCTGTAGCGTCGCGGCCTTGAGCTCGTTGCACAGGGTGTCGCCGGCCTGGATCGACAGCGCGGCGATGGTCAGGCTGGGGTTGGAGGTGCCGGTGGTGGGGAACACGCCGTCACCCACCAGGAACAGGTTGTTGTGGTCCCAACTGCGTTGGCTCTTGTCCACCACCGAGGTCTTGGGGTCGTCCCCCATGCGGTAGGTGCCCATCAAATGCCCGGCACCCTGGAACGAATAGGATTGCCCTTGGTAGGTGAACACCCCGGGCGGGATGTCGGCAGTCAGTTCGGTAGCCCCGAGCAGTTCGGTGATGACATGGCTGGCCAGGATCCGCGCCTGTTTGAAACCTTCCTTGGTGTAGTCGGACAGGTCGTAGTGGATTTCCGGGCGCGGGATGCCCAGGCGGTCCTTGTATTGGCTGGAAGGCACGATATAGCAGTTGGCGTTATTGGGATCTTCCTCCACTTGCTCCACCAGGAAACCTATCCGAAATTGCCGTGTGAGCAGGTTGTTCAGCTGTTGCACCAGCGCCGTGCCGAACAGCACCTGGGGCGCGCCCGTGGCGTTTGGCAGCGGGTTGGTGTGGCTGACGTTGGTGCCATCGATCAGGTCGGCGACGGTGGTGTAGGGATCGCCGATCGGCCAGTTGAAGCCCTCGTTGCCGATCTCGATCCGCCAGGCCGCGCGCTGGCTGCGGAAGGCGCCGTCGCGCAGGCTTTCGATGCCGGAGGTGGACACCGGGCCGCGATACGGGAACACCGTCTTGCCTTCGGGCATCAGGCCCCAGGCCAGGTAGATCGGGTGGTCCGCCAGGCTGCGCCCGACCTGGCCGCTGCTGTTGGCCACGCCGTTGGGCCAGGCGCTGCTGGTGGAATTGAGCAGCAACTTGGGCGTCTCGATGGCATGGGCGGCGATCACATAACGTTGCCCCACGGCCACGCCGGTGCCGGTCGGTGGTCCATCGCCGAGTTGGTACTGGATGAACTCGATACCGCTGATGCTGTTGTCCGCCGCCACGGTGACCTTGCTCGCCACGGTCTTGTACAGCACCCGCACATTGCCGGTGTTGAGCGCGTTGTTCATGGTCACCGTGGCATCGTACTTGGCCTGGATCGGGCAGATCGGCGTGCAGTTGGTGTTACCCGCGCACACCCGTCGCCCGGCATACGGCTGCGAGTTGCGCCCGGCCGGCGTCGGGCTGACCACCAGGGGCAGGCCCTCGAACGACTGGCCCTGCACCGCGCTGACGAAGCTGCCATCGACCAGCGACAGCGGGATACTGGTCATCGGGTATTCATAGTTGGCCGGGAAGGTAATGCCCAGGTACGCCTGGTCGGCCACATTCGCGGCCACACCGATTTCCGCCTCGGCACGGCAATAGGCGCTTTGCAGGTCGTTGTAGCTGATCGGCCAGTCCACCCCTACGCCATACAGCGTCTTCATCTTGAAGTCATTCGGCAACATACGCAGGCAGGTGGCGACCCAATGCCAGGTGGTGCCGCCGCCCACGCGCTCGTAGGTACTGGTGAACGGCAGCGGGCCTTTTTGCACCAGATAGCTGATGTCGGGGTTGTTCCAGCCGTTGATCAGGTCGGCGATGGTCGCGCGCGGTGCGTTCTGTTCGGCGGGGTTGCGCGCCGGGCTCAGGGTGCTCACCGGCGGGTAGGGTGATTCGGGGGTCTTCAACGTCGCGGTATAGAAACGCTCCAGGTACTGGTTACGATTGGGCGGGATCTCCGGCCCCGATTCCAGCACCAGCACTTGCACTCCGGCCAGGCCCAATTGATAGGCAATGAGGCTGCCCGCAAGGCCCGCACCGACAATCACCACATCTGCTTGTTCGCTACTCATGACGATGCTCCTGGCTGCGTGCTGGCGTTAACCCCGGTGAAGTCTTCCAGGCTGGGCGGCGGGCTGTTCCAGTAGCCGAAGAAGAACTCGCTGTAGCCCATGGGGTGGGCCTGGGCAATACTCCACGCCCAGCTCTGGGTGTAGGCCTCGTCACTCACCACGGTTTGCTCGTCGACCGGGAAGGCACCCTGGGTATACGGCTGGTACCAAACGCCCAGCAGCCAGAGCTTCATGATCGCGCGTGCCACCTGGGCGGTTTGCGTCGGTGCCGGTTGGCCGTTCTGCATCAGGATCGCTGTGCCGATTTGCTGCGGTGTCGCCTGCTCGGCCGCCAGCGTGGCGTACTGGGCCAGCAGGGCGCTGAGCACGCTTTGGCCGACACGCGGGCCGATGAAGTTGAGAAAGGTGCTGGGCAGGCCGATGGGATCCACGGAGGGCGCCAGCAGTTCCTGATCGATGCCGGTGAGCACCACGCTCAGGCCGGTGAAATTGTCCAGGTCGGTACTCATGGCTGACTCCTTGTCACACCGGTGGATTGGGCGCGCTCGAGCAGGTAGGTGAAGTCCGCGAAGCTGGTGCGCGGCGACTGGGTCACGTGGGTGGCGGCATTGCCGTGACAGGCGATGCAACTGGACGACGCCTGGGGCACGGTGCCCTGGATATAGGTCTCCAGCGTGGCATTGGCGAGGAACGACGGCGCCGGGTTGCCCAGCGGCCGGGTTGCGGAGATCTGGCACGGCGGCTGGCCGCTGAGCGTCGGCCACTGGGTGCTGATCAGCTGGTAGTTGGCCCATACGCTGTTGGGATTCACTGTGCGCAGCAGGGTCTGGTAGGTGGTGTTGAGGGCCTTGGTTTCATCCGTCAACGGTATCTCGCGCACGATCTGCGAGGGCGTGGCCTTCACCGCCGGGTTCCATGGCCGGGGCGGCGGCTGGTTGACCTCGGCCTGGCTGCTGGCGTTGTAGAACAGGTACGGGCCTTTGCGCTCGGCGGGCGGCGTGGTCTTTTCCGGCACATTGTCGACGTGCTCGAAGGTCGACCACACCCACTGCGGCGCGCTGGTGGTCTTGTGCACGATATGCAGGCCCACCAGCCCGACCGGCTCGGCCACGCAGGACTCGGCCACCACCGGCCCCTTGCTCGGGTCGCTGTTGCCCGGCGTATACACCAGTGCGTCAACGCTATGGAAGCTGGCGGGATTGTCGTTGCCGTCTAACACCTTCCACGCGGCCTTGACCATCAGCGAACCCACCTCACTGGTGCTCGGGTTACCGCAACTGAACGCCACCGCATTGGTCGGGCTGGCGGCAAAAAACGCCTGTTGGCCCTGGATGCTGTAGAGGCCGTTGTTGACGATGCCGTCGAACATGGCTTGGTTGACCACGATTTCATTGCGCGTGTACACGCCGCTCTGGTCCACCAGGGGGCCGCTTTCAAACGGCTGGATAAACTCGTCGAGCACATCCGGAACCTTGCCCATCTGTTGCAGCAAGCGCCCGGAACCCTTGCCTTCACAGGCTTTCGGTATGCTGGCGGGCGCATGAAAAGGCAGCGGCTTCTGCCCTTGGGCCAGGAATATCTGATAGCTCTCCTTATAGCTTTCCCACACGGTGGCCGCGTCCTGCTGGCCGATCTGCACAGCGCTGTTGGGTTGACCCGTGTCCAGGGCCGGCCAGTTCAGCGCGATGAACGTCTGCCACGACATTTCATCGAAGTTGGCTTGCAGGCTGGACAGGGAAAAGGGCGGGGTCGCCGTGACATCGAAGGGTATTTGCGTAGACAACGTGGGGGCCGCGACGACCAGGGGGCTCAGCAACGCGCCAAACAGCGCACAGCCGAACCCGGGCCGGGGGCGATGGGTTTCCATTCTCATCGGTATCTCCTAGGCATCAGGCGCCGGGAGACAGTGGGTCCGTCATGGACTCTTCAATGCGCCTCCTGGCACGGGCTAGAGCGTAGATAAGGTTGGCGGCGCAGGTGTATGGGCGGCTAGATTTGTTCGTAATAAAAACAATCGCCAAGAGGCGGTTCAGGCGCGCCCTGTTCGAATGTAAGTGCGAAACACATGGTCCCACAGCGGTGAAGACACCCCGAAGTTCTTCTCGATGCCTTTGCGATGATGCAGGTCGTGATTGGCCACCAGCCCCGGAATAAATCCATAGGCCCAATGCTGCGGGCGGTGCATCACGTAATGCAGCGAGATGTAGACGAAATAGCCCGCTACGGCGCCGATAAAGGCCGAGGCGAGGCCGGTGGACCAGGCGAGCAGCAACAGCACGGCGAAGGTCGAGCTGGTTTTCCAGCTGGACACGCCGATGTAGGCCAGCACGTCGATGTGGTGGGTCCAATGCTCGCGGCGATACAGCGAGTGGAACAGGAAACGGTGCGCCGAATATTCCACCAAGGTCCAGGCCAGCAGGCCCGACAGTGCCAGCCAAGGCTCAAAGGGCGCCAGATAGAGGGCTGCCACCACGAACAGCGGAACGGTGAAGAAATCGAGGTAATAAGCAACCGATGACATCAGCCATTTATTGGAAGCAGCCATGCGCGGAATATCCCTGTAGGGCGAAATGGACGGGCGCAGGATTGTCCGGTGTCGGGCCGCCGTATACAACTGCCCGGCGCTGGCTACGTGGTGGATTTGTGAGCCAATCGCCCTAGCAGCGTCGAATAGCCGTTGATCCGCTGCGCTGCAACAACTCAATCCGGTCCGCCGGCACCAGCGTACGCAAGGTCTTGTACAGCACCCGGGTTTCCAGCAGGTTCCATACCCGCAGCATGGTTTCCAGCGCGTCCAGGGGTTTGCTGATGAAGTCCCGGGCGCCCAGGGCCAGGGCACGCAGGCGCGTGTCGCGGGTGGCGTCGGCAGTGAGCACCAGGATCGGCAGGTATTCACCCTGGGGGATGCGCCGGTTGAGTTGCTCCAGCACGGCAAAGCCGTCGAATTCCGGCATGTGCAGGTCGAGGATCACCAGGTCCGGCTCGAAGCTGTTGAACAACTCCAGGGTGCGCAGTGGCTGGGTGCTGCTCAGCACGTTGGTCAGCCCTTCGCGCGCCAGCAGTTGCTCCACCAGGTCGAGGTTCGGGCGTTGGTCGTCGATGATCAGGATACGCAGGTCGAGGTTCACGCGGGCTCCGGAAAGGCTTGGTCGAGGTGGGCGAGAAACGCCGGCACGTTGATCGGTTTGTTCAATACCGCGGTGGCGCCGGCCTCCTGCAAGGCCTGGCGGGTAAGGTCGCTGGCGTCGGCGGTGATCATCAGCACCGGTGTGTCGCGGGTGATCGGTGACTGACGCAGGCGTTGCAGCACCTTCAAGCCATTGATATCCGGCAGCGACACATCCAGCAGAATCAGCTGTGGCGCATGCTGCGCGGCGAGGTCCAGGCCCAGTTGGCCTTGCATGCTCGACAGCAGGCGTATGCCGGGCCGACGTTGCAGCAGGGTTTCGATCAGCGCCAGGCTGGAGAGGTTGTCTTCGATGTACAACACCTTGCCCTCGAAGGTGCTGACGACGGGGGCAGGGCGCTTCAATTCGGTGTCGATGCCGGGCGTGGCGATGCTCTGGGCGTGGGCCACGCGCACGAAGGGCAGTTCCAGGGTGAAGCGCGAACCGACGCCAGGCTGGCTCTGCACCTTGAGTCGGCCGTCCATGTTCTCCAGCAGGCTTTTACTCAGTGCCAGGCCCAGGCCGCTGCCTTCCACATTCGGGTCGGCCCCCAGGCGTTCGAAAGGCTTGAACAGTTGCCCCATATGATCGGCTGCGATGCCGTTGCCGGTATCGCACACAGCCACGCTGACTCGTTGTCCACGGATATCGACCTCAAGGCTCACCTGACCATCGCGCCGGTTGTATTTGATCGCATTGGACAGCAGGTTCAGCAGCACCTGGGTCAGGCGCTGGCGGTCGGCAACGATGCCCGTATCCGCCGCCAGTGCCGGCAGCGGCCGCAACTGCACGCCTGCGTCGGCGGCCATGGGCGACACCAGCGTCAGCGCCTCTTGCAAGGTGCCCGCCAGCGGGATCGGCACGATATTCAACGCCAGGCTTCCGGCCTCGATCTTGGCGATGTCCAACACCTCGTTGATCAGCGTGAGCAGGTGCTGGCCGGCGCGCAGAATGTGACCCACATCGGCCTTTTGCGCCTTGGGCGCGTCCATGTCCAGCAGTTGCGCAAAGCCCAGGATCGAGTTGAGCGGGGTCCGCAGTTCGTGGCTCATGCGCGACAGGAATTGGCTTTTGGCGCGGCTGGCGCGTTCGGCTTCCTCGCGGGCGGTGCGCAGGGCGATCTCCGCCGCGCGGCGGTCGGTGATGTCGCGGGTGATCTTGGAAAAACCGCGCAGGGCGCCGGTGCCGTCGTATTGCGCCGTGATCACCACGCTGGCCCAGAACCGCGTGCCGTCCTTGCGGCAGCGCCAGCCTTCTTCGGTGTAATCGCCGTTGCGGGTGGCCTCGCGCAACGCCATGTCCGGGTGCTGCGGGCATTCCTGGGGCAGGTAGAACAGCGAGAAATGCTGGCCGATGATCTCCTGCTCGGTATAGCCCTTGATCCGCTCGGCGCCGTTGTTCCAACTGGTGACATGGCCCGCCGTGTCGAGGGCGAAGATCCCGTAGTCCTTGACCCCATCGATGATCAGCCGCAAGCGCTCTTCGTTGTCGCGCAAGGCGCGCTCGCGCTCGGCCAGCAACAGTCCGGCCTCCACCAGGCTGGTGCCCAACTGGCCGATTTCGTCTTTTTCCGGCGGCTGTGGCAGCAGCGGCGAGCCCAGGGCCAGGCGCTGGGCATTGCGCTGCACATTCTGCACCCGGGCAACAATGCCCTTGGACAGAAACAGCACCGCCACAATCGCCCCGAACAACCCGCAGATCGCCGCCAGCCAGGTCGACAGCAACAAGCGCTGGCGGGTCTCGGACGCAGCGGCGCTGCGCTCGGCCAGCAACGACGCCTCAAGGGTGAGCATGGTGCTGATGTGTTGGCGCAGGGCGTCGAGGATGTGCTTGTTGCTGATCAGGATGGCACTGATGGACTCCGGTGTAGCGTCGCTGTCCTTGAGCATTTCCTCCAGCCCGTCGACCTTGCCGTCGATCAGCGGCTTGATCGCGCTGAGCTGCTCGCGCACCCGTGGATCGCGCACGTTGCGGTCCAGTCGGTGCAGGGCCGACTCGATCTGGGGCTTGGCGTTCAGGTAGCTGGGCAGGAAGTCTTCGCGGCGGGTGAGCAGGTAACCGCGCACACTGGCGGCGGCTTCCGCGAGCAGGGTATGCACGGCCTGGATATCGCCTTGCACGCGTAAAACCCGGCGCACATCCTCTTCGGCACGGGCGGTCTGGCGTTCCGTGGTGTAGATCAGCACCAGGGACAGCAACAGCACCACCAGTGGCAGTGAAATCACCACCAGCGCCTTGCCGCGCAGCGGCAGGTCGGCCCAACGCTTTCTCATTTGGGCCGCCTCATGTGGGTGTCACCAGGCCCAAGGCGATGCCCCGCACGGCGGCCTGGGTACGGTCAGCCGCGCCGAGCTTGCCGATCACCCGCTCGACATGGGCCTTGGCCGTGCCGGTGGTAATGCCCAGGTGTTCGCCGATGGCGCGGTTGCTCATGCCGTTGGCGACCAGGCCGAGGACCTGGCGTTCCCGTGGGGTGAGCGGTTCGCCGGGGGCGGCACCGCTGGCCTGGCGTTCGGTCATGCGCCGCAACAGCCGGGCGCTGACCGCCGTGTTGAGCGCTTCGCCACCGGCGGCCACGTGTTGCAGCGCCTGGATCACCTCGGCGCGGCTGGCGTCTTTGAGCAAGTAGCCCACCGCACCGGCATTCATGGCCGCCTCCAGGTACTCGGGGCTGTCGTCCATGGTGAACATCACCACCTTCACCGCCGGCAGGCGTTGTTGCAGCAAGCGTGCGGCGCCCAGGCCATTGAGCCCGGGCATGCGAATGTCGAGGATGACAATATCCGGCAGCAGTTGCTCACACAGCTCCACCGCTTGCAGGCCATCGCTGGCCTGGCCGACCACCTCGAACTGCGGATGGCCGGCCAGCAGGGAGACAAAGCCGGTGCGCGTGACTTCATGGTCGTCCGCCAGCACCAGGCGCAGGACGTGGGTCATTGGGGGACTCCAATCAAGTGCGCAGGCACGCGCGCGTGCAGCCGGGTACCGCCGTCGACGGTGCTGACGCAGGTGAAGCTGCCGCCCAACAGGCTGGCGCGCTCCTGCATGGTGGCGAGGCCCAGATGCTGGGCGTCATCCGTTGATGGCTCTGCCTTGAAGCCTCGGCCATTGTCGTCCAGCCGCAGGGACGCCTGGCCGTCGTGCAGCGCCAGGGCCAGTTGCACCTGGCTGGCGCGCGCATGCTTGAGCACATTGTTGATGGCTTCCTGGCCGATCCGGAACAAGGCGATTTCCACCTGGCTGGGTAAGCGCGCCTCACAGTACGCCTGCCACACCACGTTGATGCCGGCGTCACGCAGGCGGTCGGCCTCCTTATCGAGGGCTTTGAACAAGCCGAAATCATCCAGCACCGTGGGACGCAGGCCCGCAATCAGTTGCCGGCCCTCGCCAACCGAGTGTTGGGCCAGGGTAAGAATCGCCTCGAGGTCGGCGGCCAATGCCTCCGGCAGCGGCGGGCAGCGCCCGGCAAAGCCTTGCAGCCGCTGGTGCAGGCCCGCCAGGGTTTGCGCCAGGCCATCGTGGAGGTCGTAGGCGACGCGCTTGCGTTCGTCTTCCTGGGCGCGGAGCAAGCGGTTGACCAGGTCGGACAGGGTTTTGTCGCGCAGCTTGAGGGTGCTCAGCAGCCGGTCGTTTTCCAGGTGGGCGGCCAGCAATGTGGCGAGCAGTTGCAGGGATTCGCTGTCTTCGTGCTCCGGCGCCCGCAGGCTGACGCTATTGCCCAGCACCAGTACACCAAAGGCATCGCCGTCACCGGCGCGCAACGGCACTTGCAAGACGCTGGGCACGTCCTCGGATGGCCGCTCCTGCCAACACGCCGTGCGCAGGCTGCGGTCGGCGAGGGCGGCCAGGCTGCCCAAGCGCGACGGATTGCCATGGCGGGCGCTGGTATAGGCGATGCCCTCGGCGTCCCACTCCTGCAGCAGCCCGTGGTCCATGGCCAGAAACGCGCAGGCCCGCGCGAGCACGCGTTCGCGCATGGCGTCGGGGGGCAGTTGGCGCAACTCCTGGCCGGTATCCACCAACAGCCGCAGGCGCGCCGTACGACTTTGCGATTGGCGAAAGTGCGCGCGCATGGCCAGGGCGCTGCCGGGATCATGGGGCGTGTCATGCATGGTTGATGCTCCATTGCTGCTGCGGGCGCGAGGGCAGCTATTAAACAGGGTCGGACACCTTGGGCGCTATCTGCCAAATGGCATAGGTAAATACCTCCGGTTGGCCGATGGCGGCCGGTGGGCAGGTTGGCAAAGTGGCCGCAACGACGACCACTGGAGTATCGCCATGAAATTCAAGATTGCCCCGATCGCCCTGATGTTTGCCCTGAGCGTACCGTTTGTTCATGCCGCCGAGACGGCCCCGTATGTCTACCGTGAAGTCGCCCAGGCGCCGGCCAACGTCAAAGACCGCGAGATTGCCGGTTTATTCGACCGCTGGAACAGCGCCCTGCAGACCGGCAACGTGAAATCCGTGGTCGACCTCTACGCGCCGGGCGCTGTGTTGCAGCCGACCGTGTCCAACCAGGTGCGCACGACGCCGGAGCAGATCACCGACTACTTCGACCACTTCCTGGCGCTCAAGCCGGTGGGCCAGATCAACTACCGCGAGATCCGCCAACTGGGCAGCAACGTGGCCATGGACAGTGGCGTCTACACCTTCACCCTGACCGAGTCGGATGGCAAGGTGCGTCAGGTGCAGGCGCGCTACACCTTCGTCTATGAGCAGGTGGGTGGCCAGTGGAAAATTCTTAACCATCATTCCTCGGCGATGCCTGAAGTCCAGGCCAAGCACGCCAAGCAGTAATGGCTGGAGGGAAAATGCCCATCCCTTACCGGGGGTGGGCATTTTTTTGTTGGGGCTGGGAGATTGTTCCTGTGACGGCTCGGGAGCCGGCGCCTGTCTAACTGATGGTCCGCGACCTGAATGTGGGAGGGCGCTTGTCCCCCCGATGGCCATAGGTATCTACACAACTTTCAGCGGTCTGTGGCTTGCTTCCGTGGCGGCCTTAGAGCCGACCGGAGTTGGGTCTGGTGTACTGGGTAAATGTGGGAGGGGGCTTGCCCCCGATGAGGGAGTGTCAGTCACTTATTTTTTAACTGACCCGGCGCTATCGGGGGCAAGTCGAATCGTCGCACCGCCCCTCCCACATTTGGATCTCCACATATCAGCTAGAACTCGGTCTGCTTTTGCTCTGCTTTTGCTCTGGCTTTTGATCTTGATCCTAGGCGCCCCGTTAACCACGCTGGCCGAACGCAGGCTTGAATCCGTGGGTAACCCGGCAGGACGCCGGGTTAGCCGTCCTGGGCCAGGGATGGCCCATGACGGCGGCCCACGGATTCAAG
>Ga0075034_1001111_pt1 | contig 11709 bp, 9 predicted proteins | sample SynthPrep_16_END_FD_71519 | JGI IMG/M metagenome (GOLD analysis project Ga0075034, IMG submission 71519) | Synthetic microbial communities from Ohio, USA - SynthPrep_16_END_DS12_MetaG | ecosystem: Engineered > Bioreactor > Aerobic > Activated sludge | place: USA: Ohio, Columbus | collected...
GTCGTCGCCGACCACGGTGAACTGGTTGCGCATGCCCACCAGCATCTTCACCAGCAGGTACTGGCTGGCGTTGGTGTCCTGGTATTCGTCCACCAGCAGGTAGCGGATGCGGTTCTGCCATTTCTCGAGGATGTCGGCGTGCTCCTGAAAGAGCTTCACCGGCAGCAGGATCAGGTCGTTGAAGTCCACCGCGTTGTAGGCCTTGAGCGTGCGCTGGTAGTGCAGGTAGACGATGGCGGCGGTCTGCTCCTTGGGATTGCGCGCCTTGGCCAGGGCTTCGTCGGGCAGGATCAGGTCGTTCTTCCAGCTGTCGATGAGATTCTTCACCTCATCGGCGCCGTCGTCGCCGGAATACTCCTTCTGCATGATGTCGCTGAGCAGCGCCTTGATGTCGCCGTCGTCGAAGATCGAGAAGCCGGGCTTGTAGCCCAGGCGCGCGTATTCCTTGCGGATGATGTTCATGCCCAGGTTGTGAAAGGTGGACACGGTCAGGCCGCGCGCCTCACTGCCCTTGAGCAGGGTGCCGACGCGCTCTTTCATCTCACGCGCGGCCTTGTTGGTGAAGGTCATGGCGACGATGTGCTGGGCGCGGATGCCGCAGTTCTGCACCAGGTGGGCGATCTTGCGCGTGATCACGCTGGTCTTGCCGGAACCGGCACCGGCGAGCACCAGAAGCGGGCCGCCGACGTAGTTCACGGCCTCTTGTTGCCGGGGGTTCAGTCGGGACATGGGATCGTTCGCAGAAAAAGGGCCGCGCATTTTAACAGGCCTGGCGACTTCTGCCGCGACCGTCCGGAACTGTGGCCTAGCGCACGAAATTGCATAGCCATGCACTTGGTTAATCACTTTATTCCAGTACTCTGGTCCCACTTGTCGGTTTACTGGCTATACCTCAGGATCTGCACTACCTTTCGCACGGATGTGATTGATTAGACGCCGATTACGGCGCGTTAAGGCGACGCGATTCGCCATCATTCTTGTGGTCATTGGGGGAGGTTGCTTGTCCACGCTCGTCGAACCCTTGCGGTTGGTCCTGTTGGCGGAAACGCCGGACTGGGCCGAATTGTTGCGCGAGCAGTTGAGCGCCCTGGGCAGCCCATCCCCGCTGATTACCGCGCCGTCATGGGAAGCGGCCAGCAACCTGTTCGATGATCACGCCAGCGGTCTGCTGCTGAGTACCCCGGATCGTCTTCCCGAACCCCATCAGTGCCCCTTGCCCATCGTCCTGCTGCTCGACGAGGAGCCAGTCGAAGAACCTGCCGGTGTCAGCGACTGGCTGGTGCGCGGCAGCCTCAACCTCGACGTGCTGCGCCGTTGCCTGCGCTACGTGCGCGAACAGGGCAACCTCAAGCACACCCTGCAGCGCCTGGCCGAACAGGACCCCCTGACCGGCATCGCCAATCGCCAGGGTTTCCAGACCCTGCTCGCGGCGCGCCTGGCCGAGTGTGGCGGCCGTGGCCTGGTGCTGGGTCACCTCGATCTGGACAACTTCCGTCACGCCAACGATGCCCTCGGCTACCAGGCCGGCGACCGCCTGATCCTGCAGGTGGTGGCGCGGCTCAAGGGGCTGCTGCAGCCCTGCGATCAGATCGCGCGTCTGGGCAGCGACGAATTCGCACTGTTGCTCGATGCACGCCGCGATCCGCAGCGCGTGGAGCACCTCGCCGAGCGCGTCACCGAAGTATTGGGTGAGCCTTACTGGGTGGACGGTGAGAGCCTGCTGATCGGTTGCAGCCTTGGCCTGGCGCATGCCCGTGCGGGCGAGGGCGCCGACCCGCTGCTGTGGCACGCGCATATCGCCATGCAACAGGCCAAGAATCAGCAAGGCTGCGTGTTTCATGTCTATGATGAACGCCTGAACCGCAGCGCACGCAGCCAGGCCGATCTGGAAGGCGAGCTGCGCCGCGCTCTACGCCGTGACGAACTGGAGCTGCATTATCAGCCCCGCCTGTGCCTGAAGAGCGGGCGCATCGTCGGCCTGGAGGCGCTGGTGCGCTGGCAGCACAGCGAGCGTGGGCTGCTTTCGCCCAATGAATTCGTACCGCTGGCCGAAGAAACCGGGTTGATCGTACCGCTCGGTTACTGGGTCATCTCCCGTGCCCTGCGCGATATGCAGTGGCTGCGTGGGCGCGGCCTGCCGGCACTGCATATGGCGGTCAACCTGTCGTTCCGCCAGTTTCAGGACAGCCAGTTGCTGCCGACCCTCAGCCGCCTGATCGAAGAACGCGGGGTCGATGCGCAGTGGCTGGAGTTCGAGTTGACCGAAACCGCGGTGATGCGCCGCAGCGATCAGGTGCAGCAGACCATGCTGGCGCTTGGGCGGCTCGGCGTGCGTTTCTCGCTGGACGACTTCGGCACCGGCTTCTCGTCTTTCGTTCATCTCAACAACCTGCCGATCACCCTGCTGAAGATCGACAAGAGCTTTGTCGGTGGCATGGGCGAGCGTGCCGAGAATCGCCAATTGGTGCGGGCGATGATCAATCTGGCGCACAACCTCAATCTCGAGGTGGTGGCCGAAGGGGTGGAGAACATCGAGCAGCTCGACATGCTGCGCCAGTTTGGTTGCGATCAGGTACAGGGCTACCTGATCAGCAAGGCCATACCTCTGGCGGAGCTGGCACGCTTTCTGGTGTTCGGCCTGCGCCAGCCGCTGCTCGGCGGCGGCTGATCCTGGCCCGGACGCAAGCCAGGGAATATGCCGCACACGACCCCGGCTTGCATGCGGGCTACGACAGGCAGGTCTCGCCTTCTACCGCAAGTGGCCGCTGCAGGCGCGCAGTTTTCCACTGGAAGCCCAACACCAGACCGCTCGCCGTTACCGCCAGGCCGGCAGCCAGGCCCCACCAGACGCCCTGTGCGCCCCAGCCAAGGGCGAAGGCGAACAGCCAGACCAGCGGTGCGCCCACGCACCAGTAGCCAGTCAGACCGATCAGCAGGGTGGTGCGGCCGTCGTTCAGCCCGCGGATCGCGCCCATGGCGATGCTCTGCAAACCATCGAACAGCTCGAACCAGGCGGCGATCGCCAGCAGGCTGACCGCGAGGGTGACGATATTGGCGAACGCCGGGTCGTGGCGGTCGAGGAACAGACCGATGATCCACTCCGGCAGCAGCCAGAACAGCAGGGCAAACAGCAGCATCAACGCCGCTCCCAGGGCCATGCCCAGATGGCCGCTGAGGCGCGACAGGTGCAGATGCCCGGCACCGTAATGCAGGCCGACGCGGAAGGTCACCGCATAGGACAGCCCTTGCGGCACGATGAACGCCAGCGCCACCGTCTGCATGGCGATCTGATGTGCCGCCAGTTGCACACTGCCAAGCGCGCCCATGCACAGGGTGGCGAAGGTGAACAGCCCCTGCTCGGCGGCGTAGGTACCGCCAATGGGCAGGCCCAGCCGCAGCAGGGCGCGCATTTCTGCCCCTTGTGGGCGGCCCACACCGCCCCGCAGTTTGTAGCGGTGATAGGTCGGCGAGAGCAGGATGTACAGTGCCAATGCCAGTGCCATGGCGCTGCTGACCAGGGCAGTGGTCATGCCGATGCCGCTCAGGCCCAGGCTGGGCAGGCCGAACCAGCCCTTGATCAGCGCATAGTTGATGACGAAGTTGGCGATGGTGCCGGCGATGCTGATGGCCATCACCGGGCCGGGATGACCGATGGCACTGGTGAAGCCGCGCAGCGCCATGAAGCACAGGTAGCCAGGCAGGGCCAGCGACAGTGGGCGCAGGAACTCCATGGCCTGGCTGGCCGCGCCTGGGTCCTGACCCAGATGCGGCAGCAGCGGGCCTAGACTGTTGAGGCACAGCGCACTGGCTACGCCCAGCAGCATGGCCAGCCACAGGCCGTTCTGGATCAGACGTGTGATACCCCGCGGATCGCCCGCGCCATGGCGGATGGCGATCAGGCTGCCCACCGCGGCGATCACCCCGGTGCAGAAGATCGAGAAGATGAAATAGCAGGTGGCACCCAGTGCGCCGCCGGCCAACTGCTGCGGGCCGAGCATGGCCATCATCAGCGTGTCGGTGAAAATCATCAGCGCGTGGGCCAGCTGTGCGGAGATCAGCGGGCCGGCCAGGCGCAGCAGCGCACCCAGTTCGTGGCCAAGGGAATTCTTCATGATGAGTAAAACTTCGGCAGGGGGAGCATCTCCTGTCTGTCAGGAGATGAGCAATGACCGCTATTCTGTGGTTCTTGTCGATTGCTCACAAAAGGAAAATAGCCATGCCAGGCATGATTAAAACTCATGGTTCGATGCGGTGAGTCGTCGTTTGCCACCGCTTTACGCCCTGCGCGCCTTCGAGGCCGCAGCCCGGCATGCCTCCTTCACGCGCGCCGCCGAAGAGCTGGCCATCACACAGAGCGCGGTGAGTCGGCATATCCGCACGCTGGAGGAGTTCTTCGCCTGCCGTCTGTTCGAGCGCCGCGGTCGCAGCCTGCACCTGACCGATCCGGCCCGCGCCCTGCTACCGGGGCTGAGTGAGGGTTTCGATGCACTGGAGCGTGCCAGCGCTGTCTTGCTCGCCGATGATGAGGTGCTGCGCCTGAAGGCACCTTCGACCCTGACCATGCGTTGGCTGTTGGCGCGCCTGTCGCACTTTCGTCTGGCCAACCCGGATAGCGAAGTGCAGCTCACCAGTGCCTGGATGGACGTGGACAAGGTCGACTTCCGCCATGAACCCTTCGACTGCGCGGTGCTGCTGTCTGATGGTCAGTTTCCAGATGAGTGGGAGAGCGTGCTGCTGTTCGAGGAATGGCTGATTCCGGTGTGCGCTGCCGGCGATTCTGAGGCCGGCCCCTGGTCGCTGGCGCGGCTGCGCGCGGCGGAGCAACTGCACCCGACGCCGGATCGTCGCGACTGGCGGCGTTGGTTGCAGGCTACAGGCCTGATCGAACAGGTGCCGCTGAAGACCGGGCAGCTGTTCGACATGCTCGAATTGGGCATCGTTGCGGCGGCACGCGGCTATGGCGTGTCCATTGGTGATCTGCTGATGGTGGCCGAGGACGTGAATGCCGGCCGGCTAGGCGTGCCCTGGCCGACGGCGGTATTCAGTGGCGACAGCTACTATATGGTGTGGCCGCGTGGACATCGTGCGCAGACACGACTGCAGCGTTTGCGTGACTACTTGCTGGCGGAGGTCGCCGCGCTGGCACTGCCCGAGGTCGAGCGTTTGCGCTGAACGGTCGTGGCCAGCGCTCAGGGTGCTGACGGCCATCCAAGACCGGGCAGGTCGACTGTAGTGTGGCCAGGCTGCTCTCTCTAGTTATGAGTGCCATCATCTATTGAGCGATCGATGAAATCTATCAATCATCACTCCGTCACGCTGTTTTGATAATAAATGACGACCGTATGGCGCTTTGATATTGACCGAGCTGAGTGCTCAAGTATCCTCGCGCCCTTTCGCCGAGTCATATGACGACTAGGTGGTATCGAAATTGCCTGAGTTATCTGCCCATATGCCCATGGGCGCACACCTGGAGTCCTCATGAATCCTCCTCGCTCTCGTATAGCCCTGCAACTGGCTGCCATGCTGGCTTTGGTGCTGGTGCTGCTGATCAGCGTCAGCACCCTGTTTGCCCTGCGCTCACTCAACGAGGCCAATCTGGTCACTCGCGAAAAGCACCTGGGCAGCGAGGCGGGGTTGCTGGCCGACCAGCTCGAAACCTTCCACGGCAGCCTGCGTGAGAGCACGCAGCGTCTGGCTGGATTGTTCGAACAGCGCTTCAGTACAGGGCTGCAGGTGCGCAGTGACGAGCGTGTGAGTGTCGGCAGCCTGCAGACACCTGCGCTTTACCTGGGGGCTACGCGCTTGAACAACGAGTTCACCGAGGTCGATGACTTCACGCGCATGACTGCGGGTGTGGCCACGGTATTCGTGCGTGACGGTAGCGAATTCATCCGCATCACCACCTCGCTGACCAAGCAGGACGGCACTCGTGCTCTGGGAACGGCGCTTGATCACCAGCACCCGGCCTATCAGCGCCTGCTGGCCGGGCAGAATTACGTGGGCCGGGCTTTGCTCTTCGACCGCAACTACATGACCCAGTACACCCCCGTGCGTGATGGCAGTGGGCAGGTCATTGCCGTGCTGTTCGTCGGCTTCGACTACACCGATGCGCAGAAGCTGCAATTCAAAAAACTGAGCGAATTTCGGATTGGCGAAACGGGCTCACTTGCCCTGCTCGACGAGCAGGGTAAGTGGCTGGTCAAGCCCGCTGGCACTGGCGCTCTGGATACACTACCGGCAGCCCTCGGCGAGCTGATCGCTCACTCGGGGGACGGCGGTTTCTGGAACGACGGCCAGAATGAGTTCTACAGTGTCGCCATGCCCTTTGCCGGCGGACCCTGGATGGTGCTGGCGAGCATGCCGCGCGAGGAAATTCAGGCCGTCACCTGGCGTGTCGGTACCCAGCTGGCGATTGGCAGTGCACTGACCCTGCTGCTGGCGGTGATCGCCGTGGTCTGGCTGTTGCGACGCAAACTGCGCCCGCTGGGCGATCTGGTACAGCAGGCGCAGGCGCTCGGTGCCGGTGATCTTGGTGCGCGCATGGCGCAGTCCAGCGACGATGAGATCGGTGAGCTGGCGCGCAGCTTCAACCGCATGGGCGAGGCGCTGGCGAGCATGGTGGCGGGTATTCGCAGCGCCGCTCAGGATGTCAGCGCGCGTTCGCAGGGGATGTCCACGCTGTCGCGTGACGCCTATCAGGGCATCGATCAGCAATCCGGCGAGATCAGCAGTATGGCCGGCGCGGTGGAGGAGTTCAGTGCCACCTCGCAGAACATCGCCGACAACATGCGTAGCACCGAACGCCTGGCCAGCGACAATGCCCAGCAAACCCGCATCGGACGTACCTCGATGGATCAGGCTTCCGAAGCGCTGGTGCAGATTGCCGAAGCACTTGAGCAAACCTCCACGGCGATCAACGGCCTTGGCCAGCGCTCCCAGGAGATCGGCGGTATCGTCAGCGTCATCACGGCGATCGCCGACCAGACCAACCTGCTGGCGCTCAACGCTGCCATCGAAGCAGCGCGGGCCGGCGAGCAGGGCCGCGGTTTTGCCGTTGTCGCCGACGAGGTGCGCAACCTGGCTGGACGCACCCGTGAGGCGACCAACGAGATTTCCACCATGATCGGCAGCATCCAGAGCGAGACCAGCAGCGCCATCGCCACCATGGAGCACGGCCGACAATTGATGCAGGATGGCCTGGAGCGTAATGCCAAGGTGGCTGCGGCGCTGGCGCAGATCAGTGAGCAGAGCGCCGAGGCGGGCGAGCAATTTGCCGCCATCACCACCGCTACCAGCGAGCAGAGCAGCACTGCGACCGTGCTCAGCGCCAACCTGCAGAGTATCGCCCAGGCTAATGGCGAGCAGCGTGAAGTGGTGGCCAACCTGGCCGATACCGCGCGCGAGCTGGATCGCCTGGCCGCTCAGCTGCGTCAGGAGGTCGAGCGCTTCCGCTGATTCATCCCGCGGCGGGGCGATACTGCAGCGCTTCGGCCAGATGTTCCCGGCTGATCTGCTGCTGCTCCGCCAGGTCTGCCAGCGTGCGCGCCACCTTGAGCACTCGGTGCGCGGCGCGTAGCGACAGGCCGAGACGTTCGCAGGCGCTCTCCAGCCACTGACGATCCGCGCCGCTCAGGGCGCAGTGCTGACGCAGGCCGGGCAAGTCGAGAAAAGCATTGGCCGTCCCTTGACGTTGCAATTGTCGCTCACGAGCCCGCGCCACTTTGGTTGCCGCCTGCGCAGAGCTTTCGCCATCTTGCGGTGGGGCGTTCAATATCGTCGTTTCGCGGGCGACCGTCAGGTGCAGGTCGATGCGATCGAGCAGTGGCCCGGACAGCTTGGCGCGGTAACGCTGGATCTGCTCCGGTGTGCAACGACAGCGGTTGCTCGGGTCGCCCAGATAGCCGCAAGGGCAGGGGTTCATGGCGGCAACGAGCTGAAAACGCGCGGGGAAACGTACCTTGTCGCGTGCCCGGGCAATGACGATGTGGCCGCTTTCCAGCGGTTCTCGCAGCACCTCCAGCACTTTCCTGTCGAATTCCGGCAGCTCATCGAGGAACAGGATGCCCATATGAGCCAAGGTTATTTCGCCGGGTTGCGGGCGACTGCCACCCCCCACCAATGCCGGCCCGGAGGCGCTGTGGTGCGGCGTGCGAAAGGGGCGCTGCGGCCAGTGCTGCAGCGGCAGATGGCTGGCTACCGAATGGATGGCGGCGACCTGCAGGGCCTCGCTCTCGTCCAGCGGCGGCAGCAAGCCGGGCAGGCGGCTGGCCAGCAGCGTCTTGCCGGTACCGGGTGGGCCGCTGAGCAGCAAGTTATGCGATCCAGCGGCGGCCACCAGCAACGCACGTTTGGCGGCCAACTGGCCCTGCACTTCGGCCAGATCCGGATAGGGCAGGCTCTGCCTGAGCAGACCTTGGGCGGCGTAGGGTTCGAGAGGAGCACTGCCGTTGAGGTGCGCGGCGATCTGCAGCAGGTGCTCGACGGCGATTACCTTCAGCCCTGAGGCCAGGCTGGCCTCTTCGGCATTGGCCTGTGGCACCAATAGGGTGCGCCCGGCTGTGCGCGCGGCCAGGGCTGCCGGCAATACGCCCTGCACGGGACGCACCGCGCCGGACAGCGCCAGTTCGCCCAGGCATTCGCATTCATCCAGGGATTGAGCCGGCACCTGGCCGCTGGCCGCGAGAATCCCCAGGGCGATGGCGAGATCGAAACGGCCGCCGTCTTTCGGTAAATCGGCGGGCGCGAGGTTCAAGGTGATGCGTTTGCTGGGGAATTCGAAGGCGGCATTGAGGATGGCGCTGCGCACGCGATCCTTGCTCTCCTTGACTGCTGTCTCCGGCAGGCCCACCAGCGTCAGGGAGGGTAGGCCGTTGGCCAGGTGCGCTTCGACGGTGACGGCCGGTGCTTCGACGCCGACCTGGGCGCGGCTGTGGACGATGGCCAGGGACATGATCGCTCCTTGATCAGGTGGGGTGCAGTGCCTGCAGGAGCGGCTTCAGCCGCGAAGCCTGTTCGCGGCTGAAGCCGCTCCTACAACATAACCTTAGTCTGCGGCGGTGAGCTTGGCTTCCAGCTCGGCGACCTTGGCTTCCAGTGCCTCGAGGCGGGCGCGGGTGCGGGCCAGGACCACCATCTGGCTGTCGAATTCGTCACGGCTGACCAGATCGAGCTTGCTGAAACCGCTCTGTAGCAGGGCTTTGAACTGCGCTTCCAGTTCGGCGCGAGGCAGCGGGCTGTCGCCGCTGAAAAGACGCGAGGCGTGGCTACTGAGAGTGTCGAGCAAGGCTTTCGGCGGCAGCATGATCAGGTTCCGTAAACAGACGGTCGGCAGTGTAGCACGCAGCCAGCGGCGGGGCGGTCTAGCACTGGTTGCACGATTTTTGAGCATTACTCAATGTGTAGGTGCACCAAGTTTGTGCGTTGCATTCGGCGTGAATGACCGGTCACCGTGGCTGGAAGCTGTTAAAGGCCTGATAGATAGCGCTTTTGCGTGAGCTGGCAAGCTTTCTGCTTAGACCCCAGCGACGCATGCACCGATGCAGTTCTGGTGCTGCAGGCGAAGCGGGGGAGTGCTTCGTCGGGAGCGGTTGGTGGGTATCGACCACGCCAGGCTGGAGCGGTCGGTGCATTACAAAAGCCAGACACTGCGCTTAGACTTGAGCCGGGTTCGCAATTCCTGGGGCAAGTCCACCTTACACGGGAGAAAGTTTCATGAAGCTAGTCACTGCCATCATCAAGCCGTTCAAGCTGGACGACGTGCGCGAGTCGCTGTCGGAGATCGGCGTGCAGGGCATTACCGTCACCGAGGTCAAGGGCTTCGGCCGCCAGAAAGGCCATACCGAGCTGTATCGCGGTGCCGAGTATGTGGTCGACTTCCTGCCCAAGGTGAAGATCGACGTGGCCATCGCTGACGATCAGCTCGATCGCGTGATTGAGGCCATCACCAAGGCTGCCAACACCGGCAAGATCGGTGACGGCAAGATTTTCGTAGTCAACCTGGAACAGGCGATTCGTATCCGTACCGGCGAAACCGATACCGACGCGATCTAACAAGCCTCCGAACCCCACGCCCCAGGAGTAAACCCATGACTCTGCGAACTTTCGCAGGGCTAGGAGCCCTTTTGTCCTCGAATTCTGGCTTTACGCTGTTTTCGAGGGCCAAAGCCGGAGCTGGCGATGTCTTCGCCGCTCTGCTGTGCCAAGACCCTCTTTGGTCCTGCGCTCGGCCTAGTGATGGGAATGCCTGGTCGCCTCACGGCGCAGGGGTTCCGGTGATCCAGAACGAGCGTGGCAACGACCTGTAAGCATGCGGACGCGTCCTGAGCCAACCTGGACGTTTCAACCGAACAGCGCACTACAAAAGCGCGGCAAGAGGTGAAAAATGGATAACACAGCATTGACTGCATTGCAGTACGGCTTCGATACCTTCTACTTTCTGATCTGTGGTGCCCTGGTGATGTGGATGGCAGCGGGTTTTGCCATGCTCGAATCCGGCCTGGTGCGTGCCAAGAACACTACCGAGATCCTGACCAAGAACGTGGCGCTCTATGCCGTGGCCAGCGTCATGTACCTGGTGATCGGCTACCACATCATGTACTCCAGCCCGGAAGGCGGCATCCTGCCGAGCCTGGGCTTCCTGATCGGTGACGAAAACAGCGTCGACTCGGTACTTGCCGGTGGCGACGATGCACCTTACTACTCGGCCCGTTCGGACTTCTTCTTCCAGGTGGTGTTCGCCGCGACCTGCATGTCGATCGTGTCCGGTGCCGTTGCCGAGCGCATGAAGCTGTGGGCCTTCCTGGCTTTCGCCGTGGTCATGACCGGCTTCATCTACCCGGTTCAGGGTTTCTGGAAATGGGGCTCGGGCTTCCTCAACGAAGCAGGCTTCCTCGACTTCGCAGGCTCCGGTGTGGTTCACATGGCGGGTGCTACCGCCGCTCTGGCTGGTGTCCTGCTGCTGGGCGCGCGCAAGGGTAAGTACGGCGCCAACGGCCAGGTCAACGCCATCCCGGGTGCCAACCTGCCGCTGGCGACGCTCGGCACCTTCATCCTGTGGATGGGCTGGTTCGGCTTCAACGGCGGCTCGCAGCTGAAGATGAGCACCATCGAAGACGCCAACGCCGTTGCCCAGGTGTTCGTCAACACCAACATGGCAGCCGCCGGCGGCCTGATTGCCGCGCTGATCGTTGCCCGCATCCTGTTCGGCAAGGCTGACCTGACCATGGCGCTCAACGGTGCCCTGGCTGGCCTGGTGGCCATCACCGCTGAACCGTTGACCCCGAGCGGCCTGCAGGCGACTCTGATTGGCGGCGTGGGTGGTGTGCTGGTGGTGTTCGCCATCCTCGGTCTGGACAAGGTCAAGATCGACGATCCGGTTGGTGCCATCTCCGTACACGGTGTGGTCGGCATCTGGGGTCTGCTGGCTGTTTGCCTGACCAACAGCGATGCTTCTCTGGGTGCTCAGTTGCTGGGTATCGGCAGCATCTTCGCCTGGGTATTCATCGCCAGCCTGATCGTCTGGAGCATCATCAAGGCGGTGATCGGTCTGCGCGTCAGCGAAGAAGAAGAATACGAAGGTGTGGATATCGCCGAGTGCGGTATGGAGGCCTACCCGGAATTCACCAACAAGTGATCCTCCGGTAAATCGCAAAGGGCGCCTTCGGGCGCCCTTTGTTTTTTCTGGCAGCACGCTAGAATGCGCGCGCTGGA
>Ga0075034_1001124_pt1 | contig 11613 bp, 8 predicted proteins | sample SynthPrep_16_END_FD_71519 | JGI IMG/M metagenome (GOLD analysis project Ga0075034, IMG submission 71519) | Synthetic microbial communities from Ohio, USA - SynthPrep_16_END_DS12_MetaG | ecosystem: Engineered > Bioreactor > Aerobic > Activated sludge | place: USA: Ohio, Columbus | collected...
GAATTCGCCAGCTTTTCCAGGCCAGCATCGACACCAAGCAACAGGCGATGGACGTACTTGCACCGCACATCGAGCAAGCCAGTCAGGTCATGGTCAATGCCTTGCTCAACGAAGGCAAAATGCTTTCGTGCGGCAACGGCGGTTCGGCCGGCGATGCCCAGCATTTTTCGTCCGAACTGCTCAACCGCTTCGAACGTGAGCGCCCGAGCCTGCCGGCCATCGCCTTGACCACCGATTCGTCGACGATCACCTCGATCGCCAACGACTACAGCTACAACGAAATCTTCTCCAAGCAGATCCGCGCCCTGGGCCAACCAGGCGATGTGCTGCTGGCGATCTCCACCAGCGGCAACTCGGCGAATATTATTCAAGCGATCCAGGCCGCACATGATCGCGAAATGATTGTCGTAGCATTGACCGGACGCGACGGCGGCGGCATGGCCTCGCTGCTGCTGCCCGAAGATGTGGAGATTCGCGTCCCGGCCAATGTCACCGCACGTATTCAGGAAGTCCACCTGCTGGCGATCCATTGCCTGTGCGATCTGATCGACAGCCAACTGTTTGGGAGTGAAGAATGACCGTTAACCGCCTCGGCCTTTTGGCCATTACGTTGTGCCTCGGCATCAGCGGCTGCAGCACGGCAATCACTGCGACACGTGACACCCCTATTCAGGATGACAAGGGCACCCGCACCTTCGGCAGCAAGATTGATGACTCGCTGATCGAAACCAAGGTCGAAGTCAACATTGCCAAAGCCGCCACGGACCTGGGCAACGGTGCTTCACGCATCGTCGTGACCAGCTTCAACGGCGTGGTACTGCTCGCAGGCCAAACGCCACGCGCCGACCTCAAGGCCCAGGCCGAACAGGCGGCCTCGGCCGTACAGCGGGTCAAGAAGGTCCACAACGAATTGCAGGTCATGGACCCGATCACCCTGCTGGCCATCAGCAACGATGCCCTGCTGACGACCAAGATCAAGGCGCAGATGCTGACCGACAACGCGATTCCCGGCTCGCGGATCAAAGTGGTCACCGATAACGGCATCGTCTACCTGATGGGCCTGCTGACCCAGGCGGAAGCCACGCGCGCAGCCAACCTGGTGCAGGGCGTATCCGGCGTGCAGAAGATCGTCAAGGTGTTCGAGTACATCGATTGATGTAAGCGGCCATAAAAAGGGCGCCATGCATTCACTGCATGGCGCCCTTTTTAGTGACCAGCGATTATTGGTATTGCTGGTACGGGTTGCCCTGGAACTGGTTGTTCTGCTGCGGCGCTTGCTGCTGCGCGCCAGGCTGGCCGTACTGCTGGCCGGGGATCGGGCCGAGGTTCACTTCTACGCGACGGTTCTGCGCACGACCGTTCACGTCGGCGTTGCTGGCTATCGGGTTATCCGGGCCGGCACCGCGTGCACTGAGGTTGGCACCATTGACGCCTTGGGACGTCAGGTAGTTGGCCACGCTCTGGGCACGGCGCTGGGACAGGTCCATGTTCAGTTGGCGGCTGCCGGTGCTGTCGGTGTAACCGACGATCTGGATGGTGTTCTGGTTGAACTGCTTGAGGGAGTTGGCCAGGTTGTTCAGCGGCTGGTAGAAGCTGCTGGAGATCGCGTCCGAGTTGGTGGCGAAGGTGATGTTACCCGGCATGATCAGCTTGATCTGGTCGCCCTGGCGCTGAACTTCAACCCCGGTATTGGCCATGCTCTCACGCAGTTTCTTTTCCTGCTGGTCAGCGTAGTAGCCGTAACCCGCGGCGCCAGCACCTGCAACCACGGCACCGATCAGCGCGCCCTTGCCACGGTTGTTATGGTCGATGGCAGCACCCGCCAGTGCACCGGCCAGGGCACCCAGGCCACCGTACTTGGCGGTCTTGCTCATACCGCTGGATTCATTATTCGCCTGTCCCTGGCTGCCACCGCCATAAGGATTAGGTGAAGCGCAGCCGGACAACAGGGCTACGGCGGTAGCGACAACAAGCAGACGACGCGGAGTGAACATGAAGGGAGCTCCTACTTTTGCATTCTGTGGTGCAAAGGACATTGGCAATGGACCCGTGCCGAGTTTGGAACGCGACAAACGGTAAAAATTCCGTGTGCACGCCCCGAGCTGTAACAAAACATTCGGGGCTTGCGTTGCTACAGAAACCGTAGCAGACACATGCTGAACGCGGCCTGAGTTTTTGCTACAGCGGATTGCCGTTCGAACCATTGCTTCACGCCCGCACAAATGGGTTCTCACGCATCTCGTCACCCAGGCGCGTGTCCGGGCCATGGCCGGTCACCACCGTAGCGCCCTCGTCCAGCGTGTAGAGCCGTTGCTTGATCGAACGCACGATCGTCGCCTGGTCCCCCCCCCACAAATCCGTACGCCCAACACCGCGCCGAAACAGCGTGTCCCCGACAATCAGCAGCTTGGCATCGGCAAACCAGAAGCTCATCGAGCCGGGCGTGTGCCCCGGTGTATGCAGCGCCACACCGCACCCGCAGGCCAACTCCTCATCATCGGCCAGCCAGCGATCCGGCGACGGCACCGGCGTGTAGGGCACACCAAACATCTGGCACTGCATCTCCAGGTTGTCCCAGAGAAACTGGTCTTCCTTGTGCAGGTGCAGGGTTGCACCGGTCTTTTCCTTCAATTGCCCCGAGGCCAGGAAGTGATCGAGATGGGCATGGGTGTGGATGATGCTCACCACTTTCAGGCCCAGGGCATCGAGGCGCGCCAGGATCAGTTCATGATTGCCACCCGGGTCGACCACGATGGCCTTCTTGGTAATGGGGTCGCCAATGATCGTGCAGTTGCACTGCAACGGGCCGACCGGGAAGGTTTCGCGGATCAGCGCGGCTTTTTCAATATTCATCGATGCTCCTGCGGGCGCTATGGCATATTCCGCACAGTATGGTTGACGCGCTGCCAGACCTGAAGAGCAGCGACTGCTAAGCTTGCCCACGCCATCGAAAAACAACCCAGGCCCCCGCCACCGTGCCGCGTTGGAGCGATCCCCATGGCGAATCAACTGATCATCTGCGAGCACTGCGACTGTGTGTACGAAAAAGTCACGCTCGCCAAACATCAAAAAGCCCACTGCATACGTTGCGCAGGCGTGCTCCAGCGCTACAACGGCCTGACCGTGCAACAGCGTCTCGCCCTGACGCTGACGGCTGCGGTGCTGTGGACGTTCGCCAATTTCTATCCCGTGATGAGTATCAGCCTGCAAGGCCTGAAAAGCAGCGCCACGCTATGGGATTCGGTGGTAGCGCTGAGCCTGGGGCCGATCACGTTTATCGCGTTGGTGGCGGCCATTTCCATCATCATCGCGCCGGTGTTCCAGTTGCTGCTGCTGATGTGGGTCTTGAGTTTCGCCCTCGCGGGCAAGCGCTCACCGGCGTTCCGATTGTGCATGCGTTGGCTGGAGGCACTCAGGCCCTGGAGCATGCTGGAGGTGTGCCTGCTCGGGGCAATGGTGGCGGTGTTCAAGCTGGCCGGCATGCTTGATGTGATCCCCGGCACCGGCCTGTTTGCCCTGGCCGTGCTCAGCCTGTTACTGATCCGCATTGCCGGGCGTGATGTGCGCGACCTGTGGGACAGCGTATGAGCACACCGCCGACGGCCAGCGAGCTCGGCCTGTGCCTCTGTCACAGCTGCGGATTGTCCTGCGACCTGCGCGCCGGGCCGACCGAATGCGAGCGCTGCGGCGCGCCCTTGCACCGGCGCAAGGTCAATTCCCTGACGCGCACCTGGGCCTACATGCTCACCGCGCTGGCGTTCTATGTGCCGGCCAATCTCCTGCCCGTGATGAACACCAGCATGCTCGGCTCGGGGGCGGACAGCACCATCATGAGCGGGGTGCTGGAGTTCTGGCAGCACGGCGCGTGGGACATCGCGCTGATTATTTTCATCGCCAGCATCGCAGTGCCCGGCATCAAGTTTGTGTCCCTGGCCCTGCTGCTGGTCACCGTGCAGCGCAATAGCCGTTGGGCACGCAAGGAACGTTCGAAGCTGTTCCGCTTCGTCGAACTGATTGGCTACTGGTCCATGCTGGATGTCATCGTGGTCGCGCTGGTGGCCGCACTGGTGAAGTTCCAGGCCCTGGGCACCATCGAGCCGCGCCTGGGCATCCTGTTTTTCGGCCTGGTGGTGGTGTTTACCATGCTGGCCGCCATGAGCTTCGACCCGAGGCTGATCTGGGAAACCCCACACAACAAGGAGACCGCGGATGACGTCACATCCCACTGACACCCCGCAAGCCCCAGGATCGCCTGCGATCAAGACACGGCGCTTCAGCGTTTCGCTGGTGTGGATCGTGCCGATCGTCGCGGTGCTGGTGGGGATTTCGCTGGTGGTACACAGCGTCCTCCAGCAGGGCCCGACCATCACCCTCAATTTCAAGACCGGCAGCGGTCTGACCGCGAACAAAACCGAGGTCAAGTACCGCAACGTGGTGATCGGCCAGGTGACCGACGTCGCCTTGAGCGACGACCAGAAAAGCGTCAACGCCACGGTTCAACTGGCCAAGCAGGCCGAAAGCTTCACCCGCGCCGATTCGCAGTTCTGGGTGGTGCGCCCGCGTATCGGCGCCGGCGGCGTATCCGGCATCGACACCCTGCTCTCCGGCGACTACATCGGTGCCGACATCGGCCAATCGGAGACCCGTGCCAAGCAGTTCAAAGGCCTGGAAAACCCGCCGCCCATCACCTACGGCGAACCGGGCAAGCGTTTCACGCTGCACACGCAGACCCTTGGTTCGCTGGATATCGGCTCACCGGTGTACTACCGCAAAATCGAGGTCGGCCAGGTGGTGGCCTACGAGTTGGATGCCGAAGGCAAGGGTGTCAACGTCGAGGTGTTCGTGCATGCGCCCAATGATGCCTATGTCACCGAAAACACGCGTTTCTGGAACGCCAGCGGGGTTGACCTGAGCGTCGGCGCCAATGGCTTCGCGCTGAAGACCGAATCGCTTTCGTCCATGCTGGTCGGCGGCATCGCCTTTCGGGCACCGCCGTACAGCCCCAACGACAAACCGGCCGACGAGGCACGTACCTTTGAGCTCTTCGACGACCAGGACAGCGCCCTCGCCCCACCCAATGGCGAGGGGCAATACATGGCCCTGCGCTTCGACCAGGCATTGCGCGGGCTCAAGGTCGGGGCGCCGGTGGAGTTCCTCGGCGTCGAGTTTGGCAAGGTGGTGTCGATCAACCTGGACTTCGATGCCAGTAAACGCAGCTTCCCACTCAACGTCGGTATCGTGATCTATCCACAGTTGCTCGGGCAGGCCCACACCAAACTGCTCAAGGTCATGAACCATGACCCCAACGATGAGGCCGCCGGCGTACGGCTGATCGGCTCGTTCATCGAAAATGGCCTGCGCGCCCAGGCGCGCAGCGGCAACCTGTTGACCGGCCAGTTATACATCGCGCTGGACTTCTACCCGAAAGCCGAGAAGGTCAAATTTGACCCCAGCCTGCGCCCGGTCAGCATTCCAACCATTCCCGGCAACCTCGAGCAACTGCAGGAAAAACTCGAGAGCATCGTCAACAAAATCAACCAACTGCCGATCGAACGCATTGCCGGCAACCTCGACAGCAACCTGGTCGAGCTGCGCAAAGGCCTGACCCAATTCAATGCCAAGACCCTGCCCGGCGTGCAGAACACCCTGGCTGACGTGAGCAAGACACTGCAATCGGCTAGTTCGACCCTGGCCGAGGACTCACCGCAGCGTGAGCAGCTGACCCAGACCCTGGATGAACTGGGGCGCATGTCGCGTTCCCTGCGCGAACTGTCGGACTACCTGGGCCGTCACCCGGAATCGCTGATTCGCGGCCGTCCCGACAACGCCGCGCCCCTGGACCTGCAAGGACCTCCACGCAAATGACCCCTGGAGCAAGCGCCATGACGTTTCCGTTGAAAATCACAGTGGTCGGCATCCTGCTGTTGCTGGCGGCGTGCAGCAGTACGCCGATTACCTTTCATACGCTGACACCGGCGCACTGGAATACGGCCACGGGAGCCGACGCAGGCAGCATCCGGATCGAAAGCATCACCGTTCCCCCCCAGGTCGACCGACCGCAGATCGTGATTCGCCAGGGCGACAGCGGCGTGGCGATCCTGGAAACCCAGTGGTGGGCCGCGAGCCTCGCGGATGAGCTGAGGAGTGCGCTGGTGGACCAACTGGCCAACAGCAACCCTCGGCAATCGATGTTGTTGCGTCTTGAAGTGCAGCGCTTTGACTCCGTGCCCGGCCAATACGCATTGCTCGACGTCAAATGGCGCCTGCGCCCGGCCGGTGGCACCGAGCGCCCACCGCTGACCTGCCGGACCACGTTGCAGTCGCCCGCCGGGCCGAGCATCGACAACGTGGTGCTCGCCCATCAAAACAATCTCAAGCGCTTTGCCGCGCAGGTCAGGCAGGCGGTCAAGTCATTGAAAACATGCCCAACCTCGCTATGACGACTTCGAGGTAGGGTGTCAACACCAGAGACGGTGCAACCTAATAGCGCATCAGATATATACAAAGGCTCGAGGCAAGAGCATCGCCCAATCAGATCATCTTTCAGTAAGAGCCCCCGAGACAGGCTTGGGTAATTTTATTTCCACTGAGATATAGCGACCAAACCGATTGATGGCTCAATAATATCAGCGTAGATTGCATTTTTGCCCATCATGGAGGATCAGGTGTTTTACCTCATGATTGGCGATGCCATAGGAAGGTGTATTTGAGGATTTATTCTTGAATTATAACGACGAGATGATTTCAAAAGTTTTCCTTGAAAGAAACAAGTTCGCCATCATAGGGCTTACAGGTAGAACCGGCTCTGGCTGCACTACCACAGCGACAATTTTAGAAAGTAAAGACCAGAGCATACCGGACCTCAAAGATGTAACTTACAACGGAAAAAGCTTTTTTGATGGACTTAACAAAAGAAGATACACTGCAATAAAAAACTATTACGAAAATCATAAAAAAGCTTTTTTCTCCATTAAGGTAAGCGATCTAATCTCAGCTTACATCCTAAACAAATCTTTTGATGAGGCATACGATTTCATTAAGGAAAATTCCGCCCAACCAATAAATGAAGACACACTCAGCCAAGCATTATTGTTTGGGTCATTCTCAAACAATAAAATCAAAAACAAATTCCAAGACCTAATAGAACCATTAATAAACCATGAAAAACCAGTAAGCGACATAACCGCTCACAACGAAAAAAACTTCATTCGATTCATGACTCTAATTCGAAAGTTTACTAGAGACTTCAAAAAAGAACTGCAAGACATAAACAACGACCTATATGTATCAGTTTATCAAGCCGCAGGCAACTCCATAAGGAGAAGCGGCCGAATCTGCTCCCCTCAAACAACTGACCAAGACAACCCCGACAGTGTATTCCACCTACCAGAAACAATAAATAGAATAATAAAACTGATAAGAAAAACCCAACAAAATGCGTTAATAGTCATTGATGCTATACGCAACCCCTACGAAGCAAGGTTTTTTAGAGACCGATATTCCGCATTCTATCTTATGTCCATCAACACGCCACCAGAGGATCGTAAAAAATACCTCCAAAATGTACATAAATTTTCCGCATTAGAACTTAAAACACTAGATGAAAAAGAATCAGGAAAAACACAGGAAAGGCATTCTGAGTTTATAAGCCAAAATGTCAAAGCGTGTATACAAGCATCAGACATACACATATTCAATCCAAGGAATGAACTTGGGAACCACAACATTCTCAAAGCACAGCTAGCTTGGTACATCGCACTTATCCTTCATCCAGGATTGATAACTCCTACGCCAATGGAGCGGGTGATGCAAATTGCCCACACTGCAAAAAGCAACTCTGGTTGTATTTCCAGACAGGTGGGAGCGGTAGTGACCGAAGCCGACTACTCAATAAAATCCGTGGGCTGGAACGATGTCGCAAAAGGCCAAGTCCCTTGTAGCCTTAGAAATCTCGAAGAACTCGATTCATCTTTTGACCCAGTCACCTACAGCCACTATGAAAGGAACGACTCAGAGTTTAGAGAAGGAGCGAAAAAGCAGCTAATACTATTAAAAGATTTAACCTCAACACGTGGTCGCCCCTTATCTTACTGTTTTAAAGACATTCACAACTCACTACCAAGAAACGCAGGAAAATCGGGCAACCAAGTTCATACCCGCTCCCTACATGCGGAGGAAAATGCATTTCTGCAATTAGCAAAATATGGTGGCCCCGGAATTATAGGGGGGAAACTATTTTCCACAGCAAGCCCTTGCGAGCTATGCGCAAAAAAAGCTTATCACTTGGGAATTGAGGAGATTGTATTTATCGACCCATACCCTGGCATCGCAACTGAACATATAATTAATGTCGGAGAGAACCCACCAAAACTCACTCAATTCATGGGAGCGGTCGGAAGAGGTTACCACCAGCTATATGAATCACCTCTCGCTTACAAGGACGAGCTAGATCTTTTAAGCAAAGGTTAAAAAAACAAGCTCCAAAAAGCTCGATTATAATTGCGCATACCTCTTACTTAGCGCAGTTATAATTCGAGCCTGACAGAAAAAATTGGCTACACCCCACCCACGACAACCATAATCACTCAAACAGTAGTTTAACAGATTTGAATTACGACATAGCAAGATCAAAAAACTCCCAACATGTAAAGAAGTCAAGTTTCGACCTCCAAAACTTCTATAAGAATGCTCGGAGAGCAGTCACTTTACCACCCCTCTCCAATATACAGACTTATACATGAAGTATGCAGAAGCTAAGACCAATCCAATCTTTCTTTATCTGTGAGGAATTTATTCACCTAAACCAATAATCCCATCGCCTTGGCGCGCGCCACGGCCTGGGTGCGTCGCTCCACCCCAAGTTTGCTGTTGATGTGGCTGGCGTGGGTCTTGACGGTGTGCAGGGAGATAAACAGCTGGTTGCTGATTTCCTGGTTGGAGCAGCCTTGGGCGATCAGTTGCAGGACCGCCAGCTCGCGCGTGCTCAGGGTTTCGTGGCCAGTCGTGACCTCGGGCGTCACGACCGCCGGGAGAAGCGCGAGCAGGCTCTGGTGCAACACACCTTGCGGGTCTTTGCCCAATTGCTCGCGCATCCAGTCCGGATACCCGTCCAACAAGCGCTGGAACGGCTGTAACGCGCCCCCGGCGCCCGACTCAAGCGCCTGGGCCAGCACCGGCCGCGCCCTGGCTTCCTGACCGCACTCGAGCAGCAACTGGGCCTGCTGGGTCAGCGCCATCAGGGCAATCATCTGGCGCCCACTGTCGTGGGCCTGTTGCGCCAGTGCTTCGAGCCGCTCCAGCGCCGCCAGGGGCTGATGGCGCACGGCATCGAGGGCGGCTTGTTGCAGCCCGATATGCTGCGGCAAGTGCGGATGGAATTCCGGTGCAGCGGCGGCCTGTTCGCCGTGGTAAGTCTGCCCCAGCCGCGTCAGCCAGGCATCCGCCAGATCGGTGCGCCCCTGGGCCAGCCACAGTTCGCACTTGATCAGGGTAATCATCGCCAGGTAGTAGATCGGCGGCACATCCCAGATATGCATCAGGCGCTCGGCTTCGGCGAGTTCGGCGAAGGCTTTGGGAAAGTCATGGCGCCGCCCTTCGAAGCTGGCGATCACGCAATGGCCGATCAGCACGCTGATATCGCGACAGGCCCGCGCCTCGGCCAGGCCTGCGCGCAGGAGGGCAATGCCGGTTTCGGGCTGGTTGCGCATCAACAGCAAATAGCCTTCGTAGAGCGACAGCCGCGCACGCACCGCATACAGTCGCTGCGGTGCCAGGCCGTGTAGGCGCTGCAGGCCCTGGCGCACCTCGTCGAGGGCGCGCAGGATTTCGCCACGGGCCTGCAGCACCCGTGCACGGTCGTAATGGGCCAGGGCTTCGAACAGCGGGTTGCCGACGCGCTGCGCCAGTTCCAGGGATTCGCGGTTCAGGCCACGGGCGCGCCACAAATCGCCGTCGGCAATGGCCAGGTTGGACAGGGTCGACAGGCACACCAGGCGCTGGCCGTAACGCCGTTGCGGCAGGCTGTCCAACGCCTCGCTGCAATAGCGCTGCGTCAATTCACGGTCACCTCGACCGCGGGCGATAATCCCGCTCAGCGCCAGCCACTGGGCCAGCATCGAGCGCTGTGCGGTGGCCGAGGGCGCCGGCAGGAAGCGACTGAGGTACGCGGACAGCTCCTGCGCCGCATCCAACTGGCAGGCCAGTGCCAACGCCCAGCTGTACAGCACAATCAGGCGCGGCGTGCTGATCAGCAGGCTGTCGGGCAAGTCCATTTTCCAGCGCAGCAACATGCCGACATTCTGCTCGGCCAGCAGTTGTTCTTCAGACAGGTTCTGCACCAGGTTGGCCGCCACGTCGAGGTGCCCGGCACGCAACGCCTGCTCCACCGCCTCGTCGATCAAGCCCTGGGCGTTGAACCAACGGCACGCGCGCAGATGCAGGCTGGCGGCCGGCAAGACATTGCTGCTCGCGCGACGGGTGCGCAGCAGGTCGGAGAACAAATGGTGATAACGGTACCAGTGCCCCTGCTCGTCCAGGGGCACCAGGAACACCTGGTGGGCTTGCAGGTAACGCAGGATCTCGGCGCTGTCATGGGCTTCGCGCACGGCATCGCACAACTCGCTGCAAAAACGCTCCTGGGGCGCGGTGTCGAACAGGAACGCCTGCACTTCGGGTGGCAGGCAGTCGATCACTTCTTCCAGCAGGTAGTCGCGGATCAGCCCTTCCCCACCGTGCAGGCTTTGTGGCAAGGCGTCCTCGCTGCCGGCTTCGGAAGCCGCCAGCAGCCAAAAGCGCAGGCCGGCCACCCAGCCTTCGCTGCGGCGGATGAGGTTGTCGAGGGCTTCACCACTCAAGGAACTGCTGTGGCGATCCAGCAACGCCTGGGATTCGGCATGGGTCAGGCGCAGGTCTTGCTCGTGCAACTCCAGCAAATGCCGTGACAACCGCAATCGCGCCAGATGCCAGTCCGGGCGCTGGCGACTGGTGACCAGCACCACCAGGCCATCGGGCAAATGGTTGAGAAAGAATTGCAGGCAACGGTCCAGCACCGGCCCCTGGGCCAGATGGTAGTCATCCAGCACCAGCAATAATGGCGCACGGGTGGACAGGTGCACGGTCAGCTCATCGAGCAGGCCGTCGAGCCACTCTTCAAACGCAAAGGGTTGGTGACGCTGGCGCATTTTCAGCAAGCCCAGGGATTGGGTGCCGAGTGCCGGGAAGTAGTGCTGCAACCCTTCGAGCAGGCGCTCAAGAAAACGCCCCGGGTCGTTGTCCCGTGGGCTCAGGCCTAGCCACAGGCTGTGCCAGTGAGCCGGCAGGCCCTGGCAGAACTCCACCGCCAACGAACTCTTGCCGAACCCGGCCGGTGCGCAGACCAGCAGCAACCGCCCCTCCAGGCCGGCGCCCAGCCGTTCACACAGGCGCGGGCGCAGCACGTAGCCATCAGGCAGCGGGGGCCTGTAGAAGCGACCTTCCAGGGTCGGGATTATCCGGCTGGCAGGCCCTTGGATTCGGGACAGATCAGTCATCGCCGGGCTCTTGTAGAAGGCTGTTGTCGGCATTGCAGATGTCCGCAGACTAGCGGTAAAAGCGGCGGGTTTGTAGATCTTTGCA
>Ga0075034_1001126_pt1 | contig 11608 bp, 10 predicted proteins | sample SynthPrep_16_END_FD_71519 | JGI IMG/M metagenome (GOLD analysis project Ga0075034, IMG submission 71519) | Synthetic microbial communities from Ohio, USA - SynthPrep_16_END_DS12_MetaG | ecosystem: Engineered > Bioreactor > Aerobic > Activated sludge | place: USA: Ohio, Columbus | collected...
CTACCAGCAGCATCCCTAGCCATTTGCGAAGCGGGTACGACTTAAGAAACCGATCGAGCAGAAAGAACAACACCAGGGCAATGACCAGTTGGGTAATGTCAGACATGTGCTTCTCCCGTCAGGTCTTGATGATCAGTGTCGAGGCGCTGCGTTGCGGGCCGATGCCGCCGTTGACCTGCGCTTCGATGCTGACCAGTACGTCGCCGGCATGATAGGTGGGCAGGATTTCATTGGCATACATGCGCACACCCGCGCCAACAGGAACACCCACGTAAGGGGAAGCCACAGCAGAAGTGGCGCCAGCGAAGGCACTGGCGGCCAGGTTGGCGATCCTGGTGCGCTGGGCATTGAGGGTGTCGCCCTGTTGCCGCGTCAGTGGCTTGGAGATGCCGATCATCATCACGCACGGCAGGCTCTTGGCCAACATCTTGTCGTACACCTCGACGACCTTGCTGTTGACCTCGTAATGGGCACTTTTCGCCTCGCCAAAATGCAGCTCGCGCAGGCGTCCGCGTTCGCTGTCGGTGAGGGTGATCTGCGAAACGTTGAACACGATCCCGTGATTGCCCATGTATTGGAACGTCCCTTCGAACTTCATCGCACGCATCCTTTCGAGCCAAAGGCGGGGATTCTCTAGAAGGCGGGCAGTGGATTCAAGGCAAAAGAAACGAAATGAGGAAATGGGGGGCAGGCCGACCTCCCCTGTCGCGACCTTTCCCCCGCCGCTACTCACACTCACGCCCGCTTGGGCAGCTTCCAGTTCGGCCGGATGAAGTGGCAGGTATAGCCGTTGGGTATCCGCTCCAGATAATCCTGATGCTCCGGCTCCGCCTGCCAAAACTCCCTGGCGGGTTCAATTTCCGTGACCACAGGCCCCGGCCACAGGTTGGAGGCATCCACGTCAGCCGCGGTATCTTCGGCAATCTCCCGTTGCTGCTCGCTCAGGTAGTAAATCGCCGAACGATAGCTTGGCCCCAGATCATTGCCCTGCCGGTTCGGCGTGCTCGGATCATGGATCTGGAAAAAGAACTCAAGGATCTGCCGGTAGGAAATCACCGCCGGGTCGAACACGATCTCAATCGCTTCAGCATGGTTGCCATGGTTGCGGTAGGTGGCATTCGGCACATCGCCACCGGTATAGCCGACGCGCGTCTGCAGCACGCCGGGGTAGCGTCGCAACAGGTCCTGCATGCCCCAGAAGCAGCCGCCGGCGAGGATGGCGGTTTCGGTTGGGTTGGTCATGGTCTGTCCTTGCGGTTAATGGAGACAGGGATAGTTATGGGGCAATGCTGGGCAATACCAAGTTCAATCAAAGAAAACTGCCCGCCCCTATCGACTCAAGGTTTATTCCTGGAACGAAACGCCGCCACCTTCATCCGGTTGCCGCAGGTCGCCATGCTGCACCAGCGGCGGCGGTGTGATTTGCTCAGGTCATGGAACAACAGCACGCAATCGTGGGCCTCGCACTTCCGGACAAATTCAAACTTATCGTTCGTGACCAAGCCCACCAGCGACTCGGCCACCGGCCCAAGCAGGCTGGCCGAGCGTCCCTCGACAACAACCTCCAGTGATCAACGCAACCCAATGTAGGAGCGAGCTTGCTCGCGAAAAACGTCAACGATAACGCCGCACTCTGGTTCCCGCGGCGCTCCAGGATTCTTCGCACGCCAGCTCGCGCCCACCTTGTAGACATGTCCTACAGCAAGCTGCAGCGCCTTGCCCCGTTGCCTACAGTTGCGTCAGAATCCGCCGGCTTGTGCGCTTGAGTGGGCGTCTCTAAGGTGGCCCGGTCGCTGACAACTCAGTGATCGGGTTTAGTAGCCCGAGTGACAACATAAAGTGCATGAGCCTCATCGATCAGGTGTCCTTGTCTGTACTTGATGGTGGCTGTGCGCAGGGCGCCCTCGGGCGCGCCGGCTTTGTGTGTTTCCCCGGTCTACTAACCTGCGTACAGCCGCCACCCTCTCGTTTAGTAGCGAAAAGGTGTTGGCCCTAAAACAGGTACAACACACATGTACAAAGTCACGCCTAACCCTCCGAACGGTCCCGACCTGAAACTGAATCAGGCGGCGCATCGTGCAATTGATCACTACCTCAACACGGGCGCCGAACCGCCAGGGCCGCCTCCTCCACCTTCAACTACGCTGTTCAGCGTTGCGGACGATGTCAGCCGTGAAGTGCTGATTGCCAATAGCTATGAGACTTTTTCTTCGGTGACTGCGTTGTTGCTGGACCTGTCGGATGAGCTGACGGGGAAGCAGCGGGATGTGGTGTTGGCGATTCATCAACTGAGTGAGTTGGGGGTTTTGTTGGTGGATAAGTTGATGGAGCGGGAGGGGGCTGCTGGAGCGGGCAGCTAACACCTTCCACCCACTCGATAGATCGCTGAGTCGTTGTGACTCACTTTGCAAAGACTCGGCGATTTTCTTTCGGAATAAATAGACCCATACCCTAACCCGTCTCAACCCGAGTTCGTGATCGGCCGTTTCCGTAGAGAAGCCGTCAGCCGTCGATCAGTCCTGCGGAGTCTGGCCAGTCGAATGTCCAATGCTCGCGAGAAAAATCGTAGTGTCCCGATTAGACCGCAGATAAACCACGCGGCAAGCTGAGGGCGCAGTTGCGACGAGTTGCTGCATTTTTGCGCGCGCTGATCTTTTCGTCCGCCACATGAACCTAAAAAACTCCGGCAGGTTCGCCAGCAGTTCAGGGCAGTTATGCGGCAAGTCAGGCCGAGACTGACCGCGTTGGAGCAGCGTTCTGCGCAGTACGCGCAAGAATCGAAGCGTCGCCGAACGATCAATCCATATCAAAAGATCTGCACGGGCCATCCGATTGTCCCAAGTGGCTGAATGACCACCTTCGAATATCCAGCAATCACGGGCCTCGACCTCGAGACAAAGCTGCGTCTTCTCGTCCCGGCTTCGTTCTATCCAACCTGGCTGCCAGTGGATAGTGTCGATATGAACGACCGGCAAGCCCGTGAGCTGACCAAGCTTACGCGCCAAAGTGCTTTTGCCGGACCCAGGTTGACCAACAATCATCACCCGTTGCATCGAAGCACCTTCTCGCTATACAAGCTGATTTTTTGGGGGTGTGGATTTTACGTCAATGCCTATATCGGTCAACAACAAGGGGGCATAGCGACAGACAGCTTTCGCCCAGAAGACTTCAATCAACTGGAGGGCATGGGTTGGTTGGAACGTACCAGTGGGCTGCGGAGTCGAGATGAACGTGTTCCTGCTTTCGAGGCAAGAAGGGCGTATCGAGCGTACCCAGTGCAATTGAAACCCAACTGGCAAACTCGCCTTGAGACCGTGACCAGAACAAAGCCGAACCACACTGCACACAGAACTCGCGTGATACCGTCGCTGAAGATGCATAGGATTTGATATGGATGGAGCCGCTAAGTATTTGCAGCGCGCTACGCGGAACACTGCCGTAAGAAGCAAATGCCGCGCCATGACCTTTGCGACACTGGCTGCAATGACAATGACTCACTGCTTTCGGTGTGGTGGATAGCTCGTAACTGACGGCGGCACATAAACAGCTTCCTTGGTACACCTCTGTCATACGCTCTTCCATGCATGCAAAAGTGCCAGCGTAGCCCTACCTGTCTAATCAGTCGAGCGACGGCTATTGGCCGATTCCGTTGAAAACAGTCGGCCATGGTTTCCGCAGCTGAAAAGTACGCGCCCGACGTTGAAATCTTTTACTTTCGGCTGAGGTGTCCAGAAGCGGATTTTAAATAGCAGCGTGTAAAAAAGGCGTTTTCGCCGGTCGATGATCAGGCAGTTCTGGATGACCGAATTTTTCAACAGAATCGGCCACTAGCAGACGTTCGCGAGTGGTCGCCTATGACCCATAGCGGGCACGCGTGATCGGAGGCGATGCCGCACTGATATAACTCGTTGGTACACTGGGGAACTTATTTGCTCCCAAAACCTCCCCCGATGACTCCTGCATAACGACGCGGATAAAGCCACCTCTGTCCACTCCGAGTTTCTCGAATTCTTGAACATGCTCGTCATGGCTGCGGATTATGCCGTAAACCAATATTCATCGTACGAGGAAGTACGGAAGCGCAAACGCCCGCGCTTTAAGACCAACAGTAGATGCGAGTTTTACATTGCAAATAACTGTTTTATTATTTTGAGGCTTACGGGTTCCAGGCAGAGAGATAGTGTATCTATCGGAATCTTTCCCGACCACGGTAGCGTATTCGTTTTCAAACTCATTTGGCAGCAGAAAGGTTGGGATTAAAGAAATTTGTTTTAGGCATTTAGCGATCTCATCCATTCTTCCAACCACGTGTGATTCGTCCGGTTTAGCCTTGATGTATTTTCGAAGGATGGAGTCTAGGCACTCTGCTGTTTTGTAGAGGTGGAATAGATGATATGGAATTTCAGTGTTTAGCGAAAAGCCGGTCCTCATTCCATTGAATGGTTTATGTATTGCGGAGTCTGGGCCGATCACTCCCTCATCTACAATACCTTCGATATAGTAACCGATGATCGCATTGTCAGCCCAAGAGAAAGTGAAGGCTCTAATTCTTCTATGTTTGTGTTTTATATCGTTAATGATAGTCGCTGTACGAGAGTGGTAGCTCTTTATGGCTCTGAGAAACTCTCTGGAGACCGTCTTGAATTTTGTCTCTCCGTCAGAAGGGAATAACGATTTCACTATGGATTGGCATGATTCAATGTAGTTATTTGAATAAAACAACATATTGAATATGTCAATATTAAGGTCATCAAGAAACGTTTCGTCGGACTTGTTGGTTTTACTGCTGCCTCTTTCTACCGCCTTTGAAAGCCTATCTAGGCTATGTATAGCATTCATAAAAGAAAATATAAAAACATCAGCGGGGTGGTTAAGCCCTAAAGCATTGTGTTGGCTCTCGTGTGGTTGAACATTTACCAGGGTTCTTGCAACTGCTGGCGCGAAACCGGTCGCCTTATTTGGAAGATCAAACTTCATAATGGAGTCCTTTCGTCATCGATAGCGTGGGGAGAGAAGTGCAAGTGAAACGTAAGAGGCTGATCGCGGTTGTTTACCAAGTATTTTTGCTGGCCGTTTCGCCTATGACTCAAAGGAGACGGATCTATTTTCTGAAAAGAAATCCGTACCCATTAGCTGTGTGTTTTCTGATCGTGGCTGACAGGAGTCGATTGAATCTGGCAGTTATATATAGGTTGTTAGTTTTCAGATTTACCACTCTCTATAGTGCAGCATATGCCAAGGCTTCTAAATTTAGACTCTAAGATAGCATGTGTTTCAATGGGTAAATAGTCTGCTATCAGGATTTCTTCTATTAGGTCTGACCAGTTGAATGGTAGTTTGCAGAGACTGTTTTTAACTTTTATTCTATTGACTACGAATTGATTTTCGGGCATGTGGGAATATATAATTCTTATCTCTCTTTCATGCTCCAAGCTGTCACTTAGGGTGGAAGCTAATAGCGCACCTCTTTGCCCTAACGAATCGAGAAACGTAGTGTAATCGTTGCTCGCTATTAGAGCATCCAATATCTGGTCGTCTTCATAAATGACTTTGACTGCAAAATAATGCAGCATGAAATAATTGTCTCTTGTGTCCATCAGCCGATTCATGAGTTTCTGAAGAGATACCTTTATGCGCACTCCCGCTCGCCCCTTAAGGAACTCTGTCCATCGCCACTTTTTATTAATGGGGTCGTTTGTCCAACATGAGGCATAGTAATTTTCTAGAAAGCCGAGGGTAAAGCTCTCATTTCCTTCTGTAAATCGTTTGTTTAACAGTGGGTTTTCTAAAGGGTCCGCGAAAGAGTCCGGACCGACTCTAATGAGAGTTATCTCGGAATTTTTAATATCCTCAAATAAAAAGTCCACTCGACAAATTCTGTATATGAAAGATTCTGGGTCGATATTTAGTGAGTTTCTTTTTATATATAAGCTTTTCAGCTCTTTATCGCCTCGCCCTTGAAAATTCAGCTTATTTAGCTCATCATTAATTGCTTCGTTGATCAAAGGTTTTCCTCAGTGAAGTCAGAATAAAAGTAAATTTTATTTATGTTTATTTTAGCAAAGGATATCACTTTGTAAATTTTGGTCTACTTTCAAGGCAAATGCTTCGCAGATCACTCCTGGTTTCTTAGGCTGGAATGTAGATCGGCTTTTGGCCGGTTTCAGCCGGTCACGACAGGCAGAAATCGGCCAGAAGCAGTCTCTCAGACTTTGGCTGTCCAGTGAACGAAGTGAGCTGCAATTGAGCACATCATTAGGCTGCCGCAAACTCATCTAATGCATCCACCCAGCCTGCTTTTCCGGCCTTACCGGCTCGATTTGGTTTACGTGCTGGAGTGGCAGGTGTTGCGGGAGTTGCCCTGGATACCTTTGTTGCTGGCGTAGCCATAGAGGTACGCCGGAGTATGTAGTTATCGCTCACAACCTCCCCCAGAAAACGCCCATTGGCGCCCCAAACACGACCATCGTCTGTAACCCACCCTAAATACTTCGATGCTGCATTGAATAGGCGACCAGAACTATTAAAGAATCCAAAATACTCTCCGCTCCACCTGTAAACTGGAGTCATATAACGCCCTCATTTATCTAGTGATTAGTTATCGAGCGGGCTCTAGCTAGTCATTGTATCGGGGTAGAGCACGATTAAATATCGTTAAAACATCGTCTACCACGACTATGTGGCACACCAGGACCCGATACAGTTACGCCCCAATTGGTTTAGCGCGAAACTTATTGACGTTATCAGCTAACCTTTGAATAGACTCAATATCATTTTTTATTTCATCCAAGTTAGCGACAGGCATTTCCTTGTTAGGGGCTTGGAAATGCGCCTCAGTGATTCGATGGCCTTTCTTCCAGAGCGCAACGATGTCATCAGCGTCCTGCTTTCGTAGGCCAGTGATTTTATGAAGATTTCCCACACCAACCATATCACTAAACCGCGTCACGATCCCATTTAACACTACATCTTCGACAACTCGCTCAACAGTGGCACGAATATCGCTATATAATAGTCGAACATCTCTAACTAAATCCTCACCAGGATAAATAGGCCAAGGCTCCATTTTTTTCGCTCGATCCTCCAACTGCTTTACCCGCTCTTTATAACCAGTTTTATCCCAAGGCAGTCCTTGTTTGACTACTCCAGCTGTATCGCCAACCCATTCTAAGTGATGGACAAGATGAGGGATTTGCTTTTCCTCATTAAGAGTATCGATAAGTTCGCTTAGGAAAGAGATGTCATGGGTCAAGACTATAACTTGGCGGCTAGCCGCCTCCTCCACGAGACGCTTTGCAACGAGGCGTCGTCTTACATGATCTAACGAGGAAACAGGGTCGTCAAATATGATCCCCCCTCGATGCTCTGATAGTTTAAGCTCAGCTAAGAATGCACCTATTGATACAGCACGCTGTTCACCTTCACTCAGTACGTGCTCAATTTTCTTTGCCGCTGGAAGATCTAACAGCAGAGTAAACTTTACAGTCCCACGATCGACTCGTTCTTTTAGCTTCGTCTTAATGTGCCCAATGCCGAGTTTTGTAAACTCTTCATCAAGTGCTTTCCGTAAGGAGTCTGTGATAATTTTTCCTGCAATGTCCTTAGATTTCGCAGACAAAACTCTAGGATTCAAATCGGCCTTACAGGCTTCGAGTTTAGCTCGATAAATTACTCTATCGTGCAGCGCTAAGATTGCTTCTGCTAGAGGTACAAGCAGTTTCCTAGCTTTAAGCTCAACCAGTTCTTCAGATAGTTTCTTCAACTTCTCTGGATCTGAAGCTCTTTTATACACTCGTGCTTTCCAAATTTTACTGGCAGCAAATTGCCTCAATTCGGCCACTGGGCTCTTAGCCAGCTTTGGAACCACTTCCCAATCTAAGGATTCTGCGGCCTCAAGCATCCACACTTTGTATGCATCTAGCTGCTTCTGATAAAGCTCTAAATTTTCTACTAGATTCGCTGATGCACCTTCCAACTCTACCACCAATGCTTGATTAAGCCCAAAGTCAAAGCTTGAACGATCTATCTGATCTAAAATTTTTTCTAACGCGGCTTTTTTTTCAGATGCTACCTTGGTAGCATTTTCACTAATGAAATTATTGAAACGTTGCATTCTACCGATTACAGACTTAGCCGGTTGTTGGCAGAGCACACATGCAGAACCCTCACCTTGGCTTGGAAAGTCATGCCCAACATAAGCAACTTCAGTTGAATATTTTTTCGCAGCTAGGAATAACTCTTTCCAAATCGCCTCCCCCGTACCGGGCAACAGCTCATCCTCAGCCCTAAGCAGTAGTGCAGCCGCGTCAACTCCCGCCTTGGCATCGGCTGACTCCTTGGAGAAACGCTGCAATTTTTCCAACGCTTTTTGAGTAGTGAACTTCTCTTTTTCCTTAATTGTTTTCGCCAAACTTTTGATATGGGACGCAGAAGTTCTCAGGCTTTGAAACTTGAGTATTGGGTCTGGTTCTGCAACTGCTAATTCCAGCTCATCAAGCCGCTCAAACTCCTCCGACGACAGTGCTCCCAATCGAGATATTTCTTCTCGGTTGGTGTTCTCGCCAAACCCCTGGAAAAGCTTGCCCACAGCACTTGTTTTATCGAAGCCTGAAAGGATATCAAGTGACACGTCGACACCATTGAGTTCTTCGTTCAAGAGCGCTAGCACTTCTGGTACAACTTTACCCGCGAGAGCTTCAACAACATCTAAGCCGCGAGGTAGATAAGCCGCATCGCCTTCGAGGAGGTAGGCGTTGGCGCAAAATGAGTCAAAGACGCTGACGTAAGACAGCTCGGGAGGGGCTACTGAGCCACTGGTCCAATGGAAACTCCTTACGTCTCCATTCAGGCACGCCGTAAACGTCGCCCTAGGCTTTCCACCTTGTACTCCAGCCTTGGTCACATCGCCAAGAATATCCCCTCCCCTATCACGTGCTCGACAAGCATGCTTCAGAACTCGCGCATACCCTGACTTACCTGCGCCATTGCCTCCATAAATCACCGTAACTCCCTTCTCCGAGAATGGGAGCGTTTGCCCTGGCATGATTCTGTTGACGTTTTGCAAGTCGCTCATCGAATGAAGCGTAACGCTGATTGCGGCTTCGCCATCTGCGGGAATATGGTCAGCGCTCAATGGCACCGCTTTTAGCCCTCCAGGGATTTCAATGCCTTTATCATGCTTCAGCAATGCATACAGGTCCCTGAAGTCCTGCAAATCCAATTGCTGATTTAGCAAGAGTCGACGCGCGGCGTCTCTAAGCCACAGTGATAGATCCTTCTCAGACCAGAGCAATACATCATTGAGTATCGACATTTTCACTTCCATGGACGGATAAGCAAGGTTGCAGCTAGGTGGCAAATAGATATTAGCCGAATTTAGCCTCTACGCCGTCATTTTGAAAATTGCTATGACACCCTGAATGTAGCGTCTCATGCGTCGATATCTGAGATTTTTCGTGTCCGCTTTTGGCCCAGAGTGTGTAAAAACGGGCCAGTGCAATGTCGGCACGTAGCCCCGACGGTTTTTGCTATGTAGTCGCTCGGGGTAAGCCCTGCGGGTCGTCACTAGGGTCTTGGAGGCTTCAATAAAGCCCCTACGATGCCAGGTGGGCAACAAAGCCAACCATTTCAGGCTGACAACGCCTTCATTAAGCTGCTGGTGCCAAGGATTTTCATAACGCGCTTCATGTTGTAGGCGAGCACGTTCAAGCTCATTTCTGCACTGACGCCTTCCAGCCTTCGCGTCAAAAAATGCGTGGCGCCCATCCACTGTTTGAGCGTCCCGAAGGGATGCTCAACTGTGCGCTTTCGGACTCGCATCATGTCCGGCGCGTTGCTCAGCCGGACCTGCATCTCTTCCAATATCGCCTCATGCTCCCAGCGCCGAACACGGCGTTGCTTGCTCGGTGTGCACTGTGTTTTCAAGGCGCAGCCTTGACACTTTGAACTCCAATAACGATGCAGCTTCATGCCTTTCTCGACGCTGGAGAAACGCCATATCAGCGTTTCTCCAGCTGGACATACATAGTGATTTTTCGCCGCGTCATAGATAAAAGCATCGTTGTTAAAACGCCCATCAGCTTTGGCTCCAGAGGTCATTGGCTTGGGCACATACGCGGTGATATCAGCGTTGTGACAAGCCAGGATTTCCTCACCTTTGAAATAGCCTCGGTCGGCCACCACCGAAAGCGAATCTGATGCCATGGCCTCGCGCGCCTGCTTGGCCATTGAGCTGAGCTGATCACGGTCGGAACCGACATTGGTCACCTCATGAGCAACGATCAAATGGTGCTGAGCATCGACTGCTGTTTGCACGTTGTAGCCAACGATTCCTGTACCACGCGTCATCATTGAACGCGCGTCTGGATCGGTCAGTGAGACCTGTTTATCCGGTGAGTCGTTGAGCCGTATTTCAATCGCCTGAAGCTCCTTCATTTGCACTTTGAGCTTGGCGATTTTCTCTTCCAGCCGCACCGTCTTGGCTTCAGAGGATGTGGGCTCTTGCCGATCCGCAGTATCAAGTGCCGTTAAGTAACGGTTGATGCTCAATTCGATTTCTTCCATGCGCCGCTTCAGTTTGGCACTGGTGAAATTTCGGTCGCGGTTGTTGACGGCTTTAAACTTGCTGCCATCAATGGCAACCAGATTTTCACCGAATAATCCCAACTGCTGACATAGCACTACGAACTGGCGACAGACGCCTCGGATAGCCTTGCTGTTGTCTTTTCGAAAATTCGCGATGGTCTTGAAATCGGGCATCAAACGCCCTGTCAGCCACATCAACTCCACGTTGCGTTGAGCTTCTCGTTCAAGACGCCGGCTCGATTGAATGCGGTTGAGATAGCCGTAGATGTAGATTTTCAGCAAGATTGCGGGGTGGTAAGCAGGTCGGCCGGTATCGGCTGGAATGACGCCTTCAAAACTTAGATTGACTAGGTCGAGTTCGTCGACGAAAACGTCGACTACTCGCACCGGATTTGTGTTGCTGACGTAGTCGTCAAGGCTTTCGGGAAGCAAAGTGCTTTGTCCGCGATGCTCACCTTGAATAAAGCGCTTCATTACCGACCCCCGAATGGATCACGCCAAAAATGATAGTAAAAGCATTCTGATTCAGCCACTGGCATGCGTTCGCTGGTTAACAGTTTTTTGAGGTAATGACGATGAGCCGATTGCACATGGTAAATATTGACCTGAGTGGGGTGTCAAGCTCTGAGGAACTCCATTGTGTCTTGAAGGATGCGCTCGGTTTTCCTGGGTGGTATGGCTGTAATTGGGATGCTTTCTGGGACGCGATAACGGGTCTAGTGGAAATGCCCGAGCACCTGAAAATTTCAGGGTGGAACATGCTATCCAAGCGCTTACCTGAGGATGCGAGGCTCATGCATGAATGCCTTACCGAAATGAAGGTTGAGTACCCAGCGCTCGCATCAGATGTAGATTTCGGCTAAACGATCCCAAGCTGACATTTCGCCAGTTCCACCTAGAAACACAAGCGTCGCGCGGAGGTACTTTCCAAATCATTCAGCGGGATGCCTGTCTCCCCTGACGCCGGCTGAACATCTGTTTTTACACACTCTGGGCCGATAGCAGCCCCTCTATAAACACCAAC
>Ga0075034_1001141_pt1 | contig 11435 bp, 7 predicted proteins | sample SynthPrep_16_END_FD_71519 | JGI IMG/M metagenome (GOLD analysis project Ga0075034, IMG submission 71519) | Synthetic microbial communities from Ohio, USA - SynthPrep_16_END_DS12_MetaG | ecosystem: Engineered > Bioreactor > Aerobic > Activated sludge | place: USA: Ohio, Columbus | collected...
AGGGCGAGCGCTTTGGAAGCTGGACCTGGCAAGAACTCGCAGATCGCTCGCGCCAACACAGCCTGATTGATCTACTGGCAGCCTAACCCAAACCTTTCCCGAAGCAGCCTGAGAAAGGCAAGCTGTTCCGGGCCTACCATCGGTCTAACCATGAATAAACCACCACTGAACAATGCTCAGATGCCTGATTACCTAAAGGCCCGAAAGCTGCATTTGAACGGAATAATTATCGGCATGGCCGGAATGAAAAAGCTCAGCGCGAAAGGAATCAAACAAAATAAAGTTGAGACGCTCACGATTGATGCAATCAAGGCAGAACTTGATTTCATTGATCTTCAGCTTAAAAGAAAGGACGGATAATAAAAAAGCGGAAACCTAAACAGCTTCCGCTTCACTACATCCTCCTTTATAAAAAAGCTTCAGACTTTTCGGCTTTCAGTCTGTGGCGGCTGTGGGCTTGTTATCGCTTTCGGCCAGAAGCAGCCTTACGATGCATCCAATAAAAATCAGCTAAAGCCTGTTTTAAACTAATTTTTTTAGATACTCGGGTCCATTCAAAAAGATCCCGAGCAACTGCGTTACTCGAGAGAAAGGGTTCAAGATCTGGTAATGTCTCGTGCGCATCTACCCTTTTCGTTGGTTTCTTCGATGAACGTTACTTCGCAATCTAGATACTCCTCATCTAGCATATTGCGAGGAGTCAGTTCTTTGCGTGGAAAGAAAACAGTTTCCCCCTGTACGCTTCGGATAAATCCGTAGTTAACGCCCGTAGCTGAGTGAACAACTTTGAAAACTTTCCCGAAGTTTCGCTCACCTGCTAGAACAGGTGCTGCCGGAGCAGCACGCTGCAATAGATCATTAGCTTTGAATAAATTCTGCGAAGTACAGCTGTGCTTGTATATCTCTAACCCTGCTTGTAACGACTGCAGTGACTTTGCTGAAAATTTATTGAAAGTAGAGTCTATCAGACCGAGAATTTCTATAGATAAATTTGCATCGTTGGTCTGATGATAGAGGGTCTCCGCATCGACTAAGGTTTGGCATAACCGCTTGATAGTGCCGTGGTCAAAGTCGTTGTTTTCAATCGCATTGGACAAAATAGAAACTACCCTACCAATGCTAAATTTTGCGGCTGCGTAATCATTATCTCGAAAGGATTGAGAGGTCATTCGGCGATAACAATTAGAAGCCTGGTCATATGTGCTAATTCGAAACTTTCGATGCCGAGTATGCTGCTCCGGTATTAATTCCTCATATAGTATTGCTGCAGATTTGTAATCACCACTCAATGTTAGGATCCATGCCTTACAGGTGAGCAGAGCTATATCTTTACTGTCAATACTTATCGCTTTATCGATTTGAATACGAGCGCGAGGGAAATCTTCTTCGCTAATAAGGAACTGAGCATATGCATACCGTGCAATTGCAGAGTCGGGATTGAATACAATAGCTTTTTCGAGCTCAACTTCAGCCTTGTATGGCGATGAATCTTTAAGAATATATCCGTGCACTCTATAGCACTCAGAAAATTCAGGCATTATATTTTTAGCTTGAACTATGAGATCTTCAGCCGCTTTATAATTCTGATTTTTTACTTCCGACAATGCTTTCTTTAAATAAATAGCACAAATTTTTTCATCTCTTGTAGACCAAAATATTGTGTTTAGATCGTAATTGTAGTGATGCTGCATAATATTTGTTGAATCAAGAATTTTCTGCAGTTCTTTCCTCTTTGTTTTCACCATCTGATATATTTCTTCGGGGACAGGGCGAATGCTGCTCATATACTCCTCAGCCACACCAGTTAAAGAGTAGAGCCTGCCTTCTCCATCTTTCGCATCAACACCAGACTCGAGCATACTTGAGTTATGTAATTGATGGAGCGCCTCCTCTATTTTTACTTCGGATTCATTATCTAAAAAAAATCTAAGCTCTACTGCAGAAACCGGCTTTCGCAAGCACGCAATGATTGAAATTACTCGAGTCTCAACACTACCAAGCTTGTCGTAAAGATTCTCAAAGCAAAAGCGAAGTGCGTCTTTAAAATTCAAGCCTTCTTTATTTATCAGATCAGCCGGACTATTTCCTGCAGCAACGGCCAACACATACCACTTAATTAATAGCGGATTGTTGTGAAGCCGCTTACACAACTGCTTCAATTGTTCTGATTTTTTCTTTGAGATACTATCAAGGTTCAATAATCGAGACATGTTCCGCATTAAATCTATAGATGGTTTATCATCAAGCTTATCAAGTTTATATCTATATTCGATTTCACCTAACCCAATGCGTGTAGTAATCAACACTCTTGAGTGATGAGGTATGCTTGCCAAAAAGTCTCTAACTTCTGAAGAATTAATAGTTTCCAAGTTATCAATACAAAGCAGGGTTTTGAACTCTGACATGTATTCAGATATCTCAGAAAGGGCAGTTACTATATCATTAGACTCGCCCCCACCTAAAACACTTGATATATTATGGAAAAGCCCAGAGCTTGAACTAATAGCATTTTGAATCTGCTCCACACCACCTACCGTTAGTCTATTTGCTTTAAGCGTAACCCAAATGATTATGTCATATAAGGAAGAGTCGCTATTTTCATCCTCACAAAGTTCAAGTATGTCGTACAGGCATCTTTGTGCCAAAGCAGTTTTGCCAATCCCTCCCTCACCCACAATGGATATGACAGAGGTGTTTGAGGCCAGCAATTTGTTTATCGACTTCCTATCATTATCTCGCCCCATAAAACCCGTATCATCAAATTCTGGAAGGGGCAAATTATTGTATATTGCTTTTTTGCTTGGTCTCCAGAAATCGGGGATGGATAAAGAAAGTGCGAAAGTAGGATTGTTTAGATTTCTAATTGCCTCATTAATATTTTTCCAATCAAGCCTATCCCCCATTTCTATTAGCTCTTGAGTGAAATCGAGAAGGCTCACGAAGTCGTTAGGTTCAAGCGGCCTTGAATGGCAGACCCGATTCCTGCACTTTGATAATTTCTCTAGCCCTGCAGTTATGTCTTTTAACTCATGCTCTGAAAATATTGTCTGAGTCTTTGAGATCTTGTTCAAAATCTTGCTTAGATCATAAAAATCTATAAAGTCTAACAACTCGGACAAATCAGTCTCTTTGGAGAACACCTCTTTTTTGTGATCTAAATATCTTGCTTTAGCTGTTGTGGCAACATCTTCTGGTAGTACTTGGGAGCTGTCATCATATGCTTGAAGCACCAGCACATTTCTCAGATCGGTTTCAATTGAGGAAATCAGAGAGAAACATGACATTCTTGTAGCATAGTTGCGTCCGGTCATAGCGTGCTCCTTGAATGATTGTTGTATAACCAACTACTTTAAATAAAAACACTTACTTTATTAACGTCAATTTTCTCTCAAACACTACTATTTTGTCGTTCTTCCACAGTTGTTGGCAGTTGGTACAAGGTAGGAAGAATACGCGTTTTCTAGCTACATTTGTCCCAGCAATCTCGCCATACTGTGACTGTCGCCGCCCTGGGTCAATCAGGCGCCCTTCCGCCTCCCTCCAGCTGACACTACTTGTAAATCTTATACCGCCCTAGTCGTAACTCGGGCAGCGGATCCTCCGGGGAACTTGCCAGCCACCGGCGTGCTGCTTCGGACTCGACACCGGCAACCTCGATGAGAGAGAACGCGAGTTGCATAGTCTTATATCGCAATAGAGGCACTGAATCCTCTGATATAGAGGGATTTCGCGAGACAGTGTCATAAGCTAATTGAATAGCTAGATCCTCTAAAGCGACTTCCAGAAATAGTATGGTCCGGTTGTCCAGCCAACGACGCCAACTCTCCTTAGGCAAGTTTACTAGGATATCCATCGCATGAGGTAAAGATGGTAGGCGACACGCATAGACACACGCCACAATCGCATCAAAGATAGTTCGTAGGCTTTCCCGAAGATGGTCGCTTGGGTCCCTAAGAAGGGCAAATAAAATTCTGTATGTTTGAACTGAAGATCGCGTGGCATCGGAGTTCATGGTACTGACGATATTTCTCAGCACCCCGTCCATTTCTGAAGCCGGCCGATCACCGTTGCTGATGAGCGCAAGATGTAACCTCATGCGTTCGAAGGAGAACTGGTGGAGCTTCGAGTCAATAACGCCTATTCGCTCTTTGAGTTTTGTTGCCTGCTTTCCCTTTTTGCTCAGCGAAAGCTGTTGTATGCATAGCGCCAATATCTCATCAAGGAAGCCAATGATAAGAGCTACGGAGTCTCGAAGATCTTCGTGCTCAACAATGTCCGTAAGAAGGTCGCCTTGCTCTGAATCGACCCATTCCTCAACCACATTGATGAGCTTGGACATTTGCGCAATGGATATTTTACGAAGCTTTAGGCCGAACAATATTTGCGACAGCGTTCGGCTTTCTCCACCAATGTGATAGCTCCGTCGTTTATGAGCAGGACACAACTCCATGTATCCACTTCCGAAAGGTCTAAGTGGGCTGCGAAGTAGCCTATCAAGAAACTGTGGCACGACATCGCCAGTTGGTGCGGGCCAATTCAGTGTATGAGCCAGTTCCGACATCGGAATCAACGGCCACTCTCCCGGTTCTGCGGTTGCCCATAGCAAAACCCCAACCTCTTGCATCTCCCCTTCAGTAAGCACCCCCCCTATTCGCAGAGCTTCTAAACGGCGCCAAACTAACCAAGCAGGTTCGTTGCTGCTCGATGTTCGGAGTTTGATGAGGAGATCTTTGACAACCGAACGCCAGTCAAGTGATTCGTCTAGGTCCGTTTTCAACGAGGAAGATCTTGAGAGTTCAGTTAAATCGATCCAATTTCGTAGTTGGTGTTCGTGGACTGCTATCGAAGGTAAAAGTGGAATCTTAAAGGCCAGGAACAGCAGTTGAGATTGAGCGTGACTGGACATGGACTCAAAAATTCTTACAAGAGCACGACATGTCGGCTGCCATGCAGAAAACTCTACCTGGAAAGCGATAGCGCTATGAAGACCTACTAGTTGTTGCCCCCACTGCAAAAGAATCGATTCATCACGTACGCGAATAACGAGACGCCCAAATACTTCCATTAGAAATGCTGTTCGAGTGACTGCTCCAGCCGCTCGCTGGCGCCCATTGAACTCGGTTGTCGTCAGCCGTATAAGCTCAACAGCGAGATCTTTCGCCATCTCTTCGCTTATCAAGGCTATTTCATAGCGATTGAGCCATCCCGTCCGATGTGGAGGGAGAGCGCTATCGCGAGGTTTAAGAGCATTTTGTTGGCAGGCACGTAGCAGAAGGCCCGTGGCCCGCTCTGGCCTGTCGGCGAAGCGCGCCCACCACGCAGCTTGCAGCATTTCCTCCGCATAAAAAGTTCCATTCCGCGTGTGTGGCATCAACCCGACATATTCAATGAGCTCCAGCCAAGCGAAACTAGCAGTGATTTTCTCGCGAAGATCTGATGGATAGCCGTGCCGGGTGGTTACAGAGGTAGAGCCTAGGTCGAAGTTTGTGGTGCGTTGTTTCTCCTTTGTTGGAAGCTCTGCTTCCGAGTTTAGCTCTGCTACAGCAATGCTCAGCTCCTCGCGGGCTGAATACCCTCTAGCACCCAGCGCGTTGATGCGGTCACTGAAATCTTCCTTCTGCTGCTCAGATCCATCGTCCCGAGTCTCCAGCTGCGAAGCCTTTTGCAGGAGTTCGGAAAAGTCCACAGCTCTTTGGATTAGGCTTGCGATCAAGCAAGCCCAAGCTTCCTTCGATATGAGGGCCGGGTCGTCTGGTCTTGAGCGCTGCTGGCGTCGCAGAAGTTGGATGGCTTGCTCACACAACAAAATAGCTGACGAGGGATCGCCCGATTCAGCTAGCAGTGAGGCCTTGAGTACTTGAAAGTAGGTATCAGAACTCTTTGGACGCCACTTTGTTACATTTTCGAGTGCGGCCGAACGGTCTGCATTTTGCAAGCAACGCAGCACTTCTTCATAGGCAAGTCGGTCCTGAACAGCGGAGTCTTGCTTAGCAATCAGTTGAAGTCGCTGTCGGATCTCGACGTACTGTTCAACACGATGCGACTGACGCGACCATTTCAGAAGTGTGATTGCCGCTTGGGTCCACGTCCTTTGCAAAGTTTCCACATCCGAAATGCCCATACGCTTCAAAAGCTGGACTGTTTCTTTTGGGAGATCTTCAATCGCGTGGACGCCATCTGCCATCACAGCATCGCGACCGATCGACGCAAGAACGTCATCTATTGGACCAAGTACCACCTGTTGAACCCAGCAATAGAGCTCAATGACGGCAAGTACGAGCTGAGCTGGTACGGTTGCTAGGCGTTCGCGAACCCACACTTGATGCAAATTTGCATCTAACCAGTCGGCGACGCTACGGAATCGGTTGCGTACCTTGCTCGGAGCGACAAGCCAACCAGGGTAGCTGCTCCGGCATTCGGCCAATGCAGGCAGTTCATTCAAAAACGCGGCAAAGTCCTTGTCTTTGGACTCACCGTGCCTAACTTCTGGATTATGGGTACAGTTTCCCCAGTCGAGCGGAGAGTCAGAGAGAGGGTTTTTTAATTCTTTAAAGAGCTGCCAATAGCGCGCCTGGTAGTTTTTCCTATCACCGTCGAGCCCTAAGGGGAGGACCACCGGCACTACGCCGCGTGCTTCGTACAACTTTCGCTCCCCAAGGGTAGGCTCATCTCCCAAGAAGAGATAGACCGGCAGAGCGTGCTTGTCGAGCATGTCGCGCACCCAGCCCAACCAATGGAGAAAATTGGGATCGTCACCAGAAAACCCGATTAGACAGAAGACGTTCTCCAATAACGACTGCCGGACAAGGTTGACGAATGGAGCAAACTTCTCGGGGTACGTTCTGTAATGTTCTTCAGTAAAAATGAAGGGGCGGTGTGAAGGAAAAGAACCGTGTAGCTTCACAATCCTGCGACGATTCAAGACTTTTGACTGTGGGATGTCCTCTCTCGAACAGACCGTGAAGTACGACACTTCGAACAACTTGTCGGCCGCCCTTTCTAGGAGGGTGTCATAGTTGGTCGTGAATACCTCCGCCCAAGGAAGCTTTAGCAGCTCCATATGCAATGGGCCTGGAGTTACCTGGTCATCCGGCACGCATCTCTTTATCAGCTGTTCTAAGTGAGAGGGGGAGAAAACGCGCGAGTATTGTTCGGCCAACTGTGAGGTTCCCCCTGGCGAGAACGTTTCAGGCTGTCGCCCTGGTTCAAGCTCAGCCGCCAGTGCCTCCGATAGCTGACGCCATGTTGCTAGATTCTCACCCCCATCTGCGTTGCGACTGAAGCCTGAGCCAACCATTACCGTTGCGTTTCGATTGGCAAGCGCTTTGCGGATGGCAAGCAGATGTACCTCTGCTTCTGAAGCAACCGTTTTACCGACCATGAATCAATTCCCTTCTATTCTTGGACTTGGTACGTGCCGTTTGGTGGGACTGATGCAATTGTGCGTAGCCTACCACGAGCTTTTTCCATCATTGGGTGTTTGCCGTCTCTGAGCCGGACTTATGGACTTAGCGAGCCTGTTGCCAAAGAATGTTATCAAGCCTCGATCAGGGGCTGGGGGAGTTCTGTCTGCGAACCAGATGGAATCCACGCCTAGGGTTTTCAGGTCCGCTTCTGGCCGAAAGCGGGCGCTCGCGTGAGGCTGTTATCCGCCCCGCTTAAGAGTGAGTGATCTCACCGCACCGCAGACCGGCGGTGCTGACTAGCAATTTAGCTTTTGCCCGACTACCGCTCAGCTTTCGTCTCCCATGACGCTAGAAAGTCACCTCAACTGCACAATTTGAGAACCCCACTCAGGCTCTGGCGCCCCTCGTGCCCTCAATTCAGCGAAGACTTGCGCAGAACACTCACCGTAACCCGAATAGCCGAGTTTGATAGCAGACATACCATCTTCCTCCCGAACGTAGGTAGCGTCCGCTCCTGCTTGCAGAAGCAACATAGCGATCTCACTTCCCTTTTTCTTTCCGGCACTGCACGCATGGAGCAAGGGCGTCAGCCCGTAGCGATCGACCTGGTCAATGGGTGCGCCGACCTCGATAAGAAATTTCACGAAGGCAATACGAAGCTTGTCCACTGCCGCCTCCATAGCGCCGTCCAGACTTGCGCCTGCATCCGCTAGCAACTTGGCTGCAGCAATCGTCCCGTTGTACACCGCCGATATCATTGCTGTACGGCCGAACTTATCTTTCAGGTCGACCTCTGCTCCGCGTTTGAGCAGCAACTTTGCAAGCTTTAAGTCGCCCCTTCCGCAGACCGACGCCAGCGGCGTTGAGAGTTCACCCGTACCATTGGGGTTTCCTCCATGGTCGAGCGCATGCAGGAGTATTTCCTCCCTGCCGTAATAGGCGGCTTTGTCGAGCACGCTGTGGGGATCAGCTTCAAAGTCATAGTCATGCCCCATGAAATCCAGGAGCTGCTGCAGGTCACAATCACGCATGAGGTTGCTGAGATCGTTTCTAAAACTCAATTCGCTCATTCAGACAAGTCCATTTGTTAGAGGTGAGTTTACGGGTGTTCAATAGATGGCAAAATAGTAGCAGACGATCTTGAGATATCGCTGAGTACGCACGCTCTCGATCAAAAAAATTGAAGGCTTGCATCAATCAAGTAGGAGGGCTTGTTAACCCCATAGATTAAAGTTTACTGGGTTTTTATTGGCTTGCGCACCTAGTTCCGTAGACACCCGAAGGCCGCTTTTGGCCGGTAGCGAGCCTTCTAAGCGAAAGCCCCTAGCTCGATGACAAACACCGTAATCATCACAAACAGCTCCGCCCAAGGCGTTCATTGATGTAACACCTATTTGCCATGTAACACGCATATCGGCAAATCAGCCACAGCTGTGCAACACCACAAAACCCTTTAAAATCAAATACCTATATAATTATGTAACACGCGTAACATCCGTAACACGATTTTATTAGGGTATCCCCCTAGCCCCATTAGTATTGCTCCTCCAGCGAAGCGATGTGGGTCATGCTCTTAGCTTCGGTTCGGTAGTGGGGCCCCTGGAGCACTCTTGAAGGTACGGGGCAGGAAACCCGCGCGTTCGTGTTAGCGACTGGATTTTTAAGTTGGTTGACAGGTTGACGTGGTTGACACCTATCACCATGGTTGACGCCCTGCGGGTGTTCACTATCAGCAACAGATACAGCCACCTTTACCGAAGCTGTAACGATGGCCCTTTTTCTTCAAGATCCTTTCAATTTCAACGATTGAAATTTCAGTAACTTCCGGTGCCTCCCACTAACTCGACCCCGCGGGTTTCTGCCCCCGTACCAAGAGAAACTCTCCAGGGGCCCCGGCAGGATTTTGCTGACCGGTTGCGTTCCAGTTCACACGAGCTAACCTCCACCTCTGCTGGGCAACACGATAATGAACCAGCGTTGGAGCATATTGAGTAACACCTGTACCTGAGCCACAACATACCTAGCACACGGAAGCGAGGGCTTAGCAAATGCAGTCATTCATCATCAACAAGAATGTTCAACCTAACGGCGACTACGAGGTACACAACACCACAACCGGCTGTGTTCATATGCCGTTGTTGGCGAACCAAATTCCTCTGGGAAACCACCTAACGTGCTACGGCGCCGTATCGGCAGCTCGAACAACATGGGCGAATGAGAGAATTAACGGATGCTTCTACTGCTGCAATCCATGCCATACGACCTAAGGTTGTCTCAACGATGTGAGACCACGTAAGGTGGCGCGCATTCGAGCAGACCATGACGTTTTGTATCCCGACATGTATCCCTACCTTCATAATTTAGCTGCAAGCCACGGATTATATGGAACGCACGAGTCTCCCTCGGGGCCCATCTTAAAAATAGACCTTCAAATTCAAGGTCTTTTTTTTCGCCTGCATAAAAGTGGCTTATCGGCGGAATGACTACTCCCCCCCACCACACACCTGAAACACGGTCCATTGTGGGATCTGCCCTACCTGCGACAGCGCCAGCCCAATACCCTCAAACCACCTGCCTACACCCCCACCGCGTCCCCCTCCTCCGGCAAATATCGAAAACGGCCACGCTCCTTTCTCATGGCAATGGACAGCAGCTCTGCGCGGGCTGAAAAACCGGGACAATACGACCCCGGCAGCCCCAAAGCTCTCCCACACACAGCGACAGGCCACAGACATGCGCACACAAAAAGCGCCAACCATCGAATACCTGTGGCGAGCAATGTCCGGTGTACCGCCCGGAGCGTGACGAGCGTTCGCAGGAAGAAAATTCTCACCTCAGCCCAACATCCACCTTCACTTATGCAAGATCGCCAGATAAATATCTTCCAGCGCCATGATGCGCTGAGCGGCGTTGAGCTTGATGGCTTCCTTGGGCATGCCGAACACCACGCAACTGGCTTCGTCCTGGGCGACTGTCGCGGCCCCGGCCTCAAGCATTTCTTTGAGCCCGCGCGCGCCATCGTCGCCCATGCCCGTCATGATGATGCCGGTGGCATTCCTGCCGGCGAACCGGGCCACCGAGCGAAATAGCACATCCACGGAAGGCCGATGCCGGTTGACCAGCGGTCCATCGATAACTTGAGCGTGATAATAGGCGCCGCTGCGGGTGACCATCAGGTGCTTGCCGCCCGGTGCGATCAGGGCCAGGCCGGGCAGGATACGGTCGTTGTTGCGTGCTTCGCGCACCTCGATCGCGCAGACGCTGTTGAGGCGCTCGGCGAACGAAGCGGTGAATTTCTCGGGCATGTGCTGCACGATAACCATACCTGGGCACACGCGCGGCAGTGCCGTCAGCACGGCTTCCAGTGCTTGGGTGCCGCCGGTGGAGGTGCCGATGGCGACGATACGCTCGGTGGTCTGGGCCATGGCATGGCCATTGCCGGCAGGCAGGATCGCATCGGCGCTGAGCTTGCTGGCCGGGGTCAATGGCGGGCTGACGCTGCGCTTTCCCAGGTTCTTGACGTTGGAGTTCGCTGCGGCCCGGATCGCTGCCACCAACTCGGCCGCCGACTCAATCAGGAAACTCTTTAAACCGGTTGAGGGCTTGGTGATGATTTCCACTGCGCCCGCCGACAGCGCCTGCAGGGAGGTTTCCGCGCCTTTCTGGGTCAGCGAGGAACAGATCACCACCGGCGTCGGCCGCTCGCTCATGATTTTCTTGAGAAACGTGATGCCGTCCATGCGCGGCATTTCGACGTCCAGCACGATCACATCCGGCCATTCCCGAGCGAGTTTGTCCATGGCGAAAATTGGGTCGGACGCGGCACCCATGACGTGGATATCCGGCGTATCGCTGAGAATCGCCATCAGTACCTGGCGCACCACGGCCGAATCATCGACCACCAGCACACTGATTTTTTTGGTAGGCATCTTCTTGAAGTAATCCCATTGGTTGGTGCCGAACCCAGACGTTGCCGTTCCACAGGTCGAACATGATCGTGCGGTAACCGGTACTGCCCATGTCCTGGGC
>Ga0075034_1001145_pt1 | contig 11403 bp, 11 predicted proteins | sample SynthPrep_16_END_FD_71519 | JGI IMG/M metagenome (GOLD analysis project Ga0075034, IMG submission 71519) | Synthetic microbial communities from Ohio, USA - SynthPrep_16_END_DS12_MetaG | ecosystem: Engineered > Bioreactor > Aerobic > Activated sludge | place: USA: Ohio, Columbus | collected...
CTGGACGGTGGTGCGGATGGCGAAATCCTCCTGCCCAAGCGCTACATCCCCAAGGACACGCCGAGCGAAGTCGACGACTGGCTCAACGTGTTCATCTACCTCGACAGCGAAGACAAGCTGATCGCCACCACGCTGAAGCCGAAGATCCAGCTGGGTGAGTTCGCCAGCCTAAAGGTGGTGGATATCAACCGCGTCGGCCTGTTCTTCGACTGGGGCCTGCCCAAGGATCTGCTGCTGCCGCATTCCGAAGAGAAGCGCCCGTTGCAGATCGGCGATTACTGCGTGGTCTACCTTTATCTCGACAAGCGCACCCGCCGTCTTACCGCGACCGCACGCCTGGATCGCTACCTGGACAAGGAGCCAGCCCGCTATCAGGCCGGTCAGGAAGTCGACCTGCTGGTGGCCGAGCGTACCGACCTCGGCTTCAAGGCCATCATCGACGGCAGGCACTGGGGCCTTATCCACAAGAACGAGCTGTTCAAGTTCATTCGCAGCGGCATGCGCGAGAAGGGCTACATCAAGGAACTGCGTGACGACGGCAAGATCAGCCTGAGTCTGCAACCCATCGGCCGTGAAGCAGCCAGCGGCCTGGCCGAGCAGATCATCGAGCGCCTGCGTGCGCAGGGCGGCGTGCTGGCGCTGGGCGACAAGAGCCCACCCGAGCAGATCGCCGAGCAGTTCCGGGTCAGCAAGGGCAACTTCAAGAAGGCCATAGGTGGTCTCTACAAGCAGGGCCTGATCCGCATCCACGACGACCGCATCGAGCTGCTCGAGGGCTGATGCATCAGTGACTTGAGCGCGAGCGCGGCAACTCGCATAATGCGCGCTTCTTGTCGCCGGTGTAGCTCAGTCGGTAGAGCAGCGCACTCGTAACGCGAAGGTCGCAGGTTCGATTCCTGTCTCCGGCACCAGTTCAGGTTCCAGCGAAGGCTACCAAAATCTCTGGAACCCACGTAAAACCCGCCTTCTGGCGGGTTTTTTCGTTATGGCGTTCCGTCGGAATCCGACAGCTGCCAGCCGATTTAGGGGTAACGTTTGGGATAAAGTCGATTCGATAAAGGGGTTTACCCTTATGGCTCGTACTACTGCTCCCCTGACCGACACCGCATGCCGCTCGGCCAAACCTACTGACCGCCCCTACAAGCTTTTCGACGGTGACGGTCTTTACCTCCTCGTTTACCCCAATGGCCGCAAAGGCTGGCGCTTCCGGTATGTGAAACCGGATGGGCGTGAGGGGCTGACCTCGTTTGGCAACTACCCCGTCATCGGGCTTGCAGATGCTCGTCAGAAGCGTCTGGAGACTAAGCGGATGCTGGCTGAAGGCATTGATCCGATTGCGTCCAAGCAGCAGGCCAAGGCCGAGGCGGTTGTCAGAGGCCACACATTCGAACGCGTTGCCTTGGACTGGCGTAAGGAAATGTTCGTTAAGTGGGCGCCTGGCCATTCGAGGACCGTGCTGAGTCGTTTGAAGAATCACGTATTCCCGCTGCTAGGCGCACGCGCCATTGTTGATCTGGATACCTTCGATCTCATGCAGCCGCTTGAGGCAATCAAGAAGCGCGGCACGATCGATGTGGCGTTAAGGGTACAAAACTACCTTTAGAGCATCATGCGTGAGGCGAAGCGGCTGAGGTTGATCACGGTGAACCCTGCATATGACCTTGAGGGCTTCATCAGCGCGCCACGGGTTACGCATCGGCCTGCACTCCCGCTGTCACATCTGCCTGAGTTGATGGGCCGCATCGAGAACTACAAGGGACGTACGCTCACTCGGCTGACCGTCATGCTGTCCCTGCATGTGTTTGTCCGATCCAGCGAATTGCGCTTCGCACGATGGAGTGAGTTCGACCTTAAGCGCGGTATATGGGAGATACCTGATACGCGGCCCGCGTTGGATGGCGTCCCGTATTCGACACGGGGGACGAAGATGGCAGGTGACATCCATCTTGTCCCTCTGTCACCGCAAGCGGTGGCGTTGCTCGAACAGATTCATGCGATCACGGGGTACTTCGACCTGGTGTTCATCAGTGACGCTCGCTCGTGGAAGCCTATGTCCGAGAACACGGTCAACAGCGCTTTGCGGAATATGGGCTACGACACCAAGACCGAAATCTGCGGGCATGGCTTCCGGTCCATGGCTTGCAGTGCCTTGGTCGAGTCCGGGCTTTGGTCAGAGACGGCTATTGAGCGGCAGATGAGCCATAGGGAGCGCAACAACGTTCGGGCGGCGTATATCCACAAGGCCGAGTTTCTGGAGGAACGGCGAATGATCATGAGTTGGTGGAGCCGCTACCTCGAAGCGAATCGGCAGGAGCATATCTCGCCGCATGAGTTCGCGAATCAGACCGGGGCAAACGTATCGAGCCTTAGAGCAAGGCGCGGCGCAGTCGAGTGAGCGCACGGCTTTGAAAGTTCGGTGATCCGCTTTCCATGCGGGTCCATCCAAACAGGGCTGCAAAGCCGCCCTGTTTGGATGGACCTCACCTAAAAAATCAAAAACACCAAATCGGCCACTGGAAACCACGGGATTCCGTACACGCCCCATGCCATTTTCAACCACAAAATCCTGCAGGCGAGTCGCTTGACCCCCTCGGATTGCGGGCGTAGAAAAGACAGTGCAGAGGCTGTCGTTGACAGCTCCCCAGGTGACCCGAGCCTTCAAGGTCACGCCGCTCCCGCGGTGGTTCTCCCCAAGGGCGATTAGCATTCGGCAGCTCGCCCGGTCACTACCCATGTGATGGATGCTCTTACACATATAGCGCTCGTGCGCCAGATACACCGTACCTCGCTGCCCTGCAGCAACCTATCCGCTTGGCCGAATATTGCGCCAACCTGTGCCCGTCTCTTTCTCTGGAAAGAGGCGGGCACTTCTACCACTGCTGCAGCCCTGATCGCACAAGGCTTTGCGGCATTCCCCCTCGTGACAATCGGCGTGACAAACGCCGATGTCACCAGCAACAGCGCTGTAGATGATGGTGTCGCAGACCAAGGAATGGACTGCACCTGACTGACAGTCAGGCATGCCCCGGTCATCGCATTGCTGCTTGCACCTGGCTCAGGATCTCGCGGCACTGGTCTCGTCAGCCAATGCAGCCTCCACCCGCCCACCGGTAACGGTGCTCAGGAGGCCAGATCATGAGATGCCCTTGCTCCCGGACGTAAGGAGCCGCCAGTCCCGCGTAGTGGACATTCCCCACAGGTCGCAGGGGCCTTGATCCCTGATAACACTCAGCATTCTTGGCGGGATGACGTGGGGCGAGGGTCGGAGAACAGGCAATGAGGTGATCGACATGGCATTGGTGGGTAGGCGCGACGGTCGAAATTTTGGGTACGGCAGGCAGTTGAGCTACGCCGGGCCGCAGGCGCTGAAAGACATGTTCGGCGGCGGCCACTACGGCACGGTCAAAGCGCACTGTGATCGGTGGCAGGCTTTCGTGAAATGGTGCCGCTCCGAACAGGGGCCCGGTATCAATGATGCGCGGCAGATTGATCGAAAGGTGTTGGCCGATTACGCGGCGTATCTGCGCGACACGGTTAGGCGCGGTGATCTCGCCGTCAGCACCGCACAAAACCGCCTATCCAGCGTTAACAGGACCATGGCGGCGCTTCGCGGTGATCAGTGCGTGAAATTGTCCAGCCCGAGCAAGGCGTTGGGCATGCAGCGCACTGGCGTTCGCCAATCGGTGCCGCAAGGCCAAGACCGCGAACAGGTTCAGCAGATCGCTCATGCGCTTTGCCTCCATCATCAGCAACGGGCCGCCGCGATTGTTCTGTTGGCGCGAGCCACCGGCATGCGCTTGCGTGAGGCAATCTTGGCGGATCTGCCACGACTAAGTCGTGAGGTTAACGAGCTAGGCAGGATTAACATTCAGGAAGGCACCAAAGGCGGCCGTGCTGGCGCCTCGGCGCCCCGTTGGATTTCGGTGGACGACCATGTTCGAGATGCACTTGAGTTTGCAGGACAGGTATTGCCTGCGGATAGCCGCAACCTGATTGCGCCACACGAATGCTACCTAAATGTTCTGCAAGAAATCATCCGCCCTGCGCGGGACATCCTCCATGCACACCACCTCAAAGGCTTTCATGAATTACGGGCAGCGTTCGCGTGTGAACGCTATGAGCAAATCACCCAGCACCGCGCCCCTATCAACGGCGGTAAATGCTGCCAGTTAGATCGGCGCCTTGATCGTGAGGCCCGAAAGCAAATCAGCTATGAACTGGGGCACGGTCGGATCGACGTAGTCGCTGCGTACATTGGGGGTGGGCATGAGTCAGCCATTCGATATGGAGCTGTTCTTGGCTGGCGTGCTGGCCGGGTCGCACGCGACACGGCAACGCCATTTGCGCCAGGCGAAGATTATCCAAGCTGAAATCGCAGAGCGCTGGCAGCGAGAGACGCCTTGGGCTTGGCAGAGAAAGCATGTTGCTTGGTTTCTCGGTCATCGCCTAGGCCCGCGCAGTGAGGCGACGCGTTATTACTACTTGCTGACTATACGGCTGCTCGCTCGCCGATTAGAAAAGTCATGGGTATTCAACCGCTAAGCGAGGATTTGATATTGATAGTCTCGACCGAGCAAACGTCCAGACAACAGCCTCGCCGCAGCCTTTCATACCCCCTCCGAGCCTACTTACCCACAACAAGAAGCGCCGGTTTTCAGTCGTCAAAAATAATCCACAAGGCCACTAGCCATGATTCATGGATCCAAAAAAAAATTTCTTGAACGCCTCAGCCCGTGTGGCTTGCGGGCTTCAAGCTGTATCTATATACATACTCACAAGTTATCCACAGGCCTCCTCCTTGCAAAGCTGTCGTGACCACATTATCTTGCGGTTAGTGACGCTATGAAGCCCATATATTGGGTTTTTGGTGGGAATTTGCTCGACCTGTGGATAACGCATGATCTGAGCTAACCCGACTGCGCAAGGAGGAAAAAATGGTGGCTGACGCAGAGCAAAAGCGCTTTCAGATCTTGGCGTTATCGGGTGGGGGCTATCGAGGGCTGTATACGGCCAAGATCCTTGCTGATTTTGAAGAAGAGATCGGCGCTCCCATCGCTACACGCTTCGATTTGATAGCTGGCACCTCCATCGGAGGTATTCTTGCTTTAGCTGTAGCGGCCGGTATCCCTGCGAAGGTCATGGTTGACCTATTCGTGGAGCACGGGGAGGAAATATTCAAACGGCGATTTTCCCTTAAAGGCATTCTGAGAGCCCCATACTCCGCGAAGCCCCTGCAGAACCTTCTCAGCGATCCGAAGCTCTTCGGTGAGCGCACACTCGGGGAGAGCAAGCATCCTGTGCTCATCCCAGCGATCAACTACTCAAGCGGACAGCCTCAGGTTTTTAAAACGTCTCACCACCCCTCTTTCAAGCGAGACCATAATTTCCGACTGGTCGACATCGCCTTGGCCACGAGCGCTGCCCCCGCCTACTTCCCAAGGCACACCTTCAATCACAACCAGTACGTCGACGGCGGCTTATACGCCAATGCCCCTGGCCTGTTGGCGGCCCACGAAGCACAGATTTTCTTTGAACAATCCTGTGATTCAGTCCATCTCCTCTCAATAGGGACCATGTCCTCGAAATTCACTGCGAACCCAGGGCGCAACCGGAGTGGAGGTACTTACGATTGGGGAGGGATCAACCCTGCCAACACCCCTAAACGTCTGTTCGGCCTATCCATTTCAGTCTTGGAGTCGTTGAGCGACTTCATGCTTCGGCATCGCCTTCCCGGTAGATACCTCCACATCGACGAAACCCTTACGGATGAACGCGCAAGCGCCGTCGCCCTTGATAAAGCGGATGGCCCAGCGCGAGAGGTGCTCCTTGGCGCTGCCTCTGAACAGTCGAAGTTCTGGCTGGGGAACAGCGAACTACAACCGTTCCTTGAACATCTGGCGCCATCGCCAAAATTTTTCTATGGCGCTAGCGCCACCGAAGGGAGTAGTGAAAGTGCTGAAACTTAATAAGCTTTTTCATAAAGGTGGCGCCGACGATAACGTTTTCGAAGATCGAATCGCGCCGACAACTGAGCAACGCAAATTCCTGATGGGCTGCAAGAACAAGATTCGGGATCATTTGAAACCCAGAATTCGTGCGGTGACCAAAGCCGTATTGGGCATGGATCGTGTAGTGGAACCCCGCTTCCGTACTCAAGGCTCTTGGTCTTACAACACTTGCGTTGTGCCAGCCCAGCCCTCTCAAGAGATGGACTGGGATTACGGGGTTTATCTGCCCGTAACTGTTTGGGAGGAAAATGGCCCTCCTCACAAGATGGCAAAGGTGTATTTCGCCTTGGTGGAGGAACTGCTGAAAGATCTGTGCGAGACAGAAGGCTGGAAGCTTTTGACTGGCAAGTCAACATGCATACGCATTCAGGTCGCCACATGGGCTCACATCGACATTCCTCTCTATGCGGCTCCTGAGGACGAATTCGCGACAATTACAGAGCGTGCGTCCCTCGAAAAGGCTGTTGTATTGGACAGCGCTAACAACATGATTGTTGCTCGCGCCATGAACGAGAGCTTTGAGTCGCAGGAGTGGAAGGACCTGGACCATATTGCGATGGCTACACGCAGTGGTGAATGGCGCGAATCTGATCCCGAAGCCGTAGCGAACTGGTTCAGAGATCGGATTGAAGAGCACGGTGAGCAACTGCGACGGATCTGCTGCTACCTTAAAGCTTGGCGAGATGTGCATTGGCAGTCTGGAGGACCAACTTCTGTGTCGATCATGATCGCCGTCGCCCAAAACTTCATTGCTCGCAAGGGACGGGATGATCTGGCCTTGGAAGATGTAGCAAAACATCTGGGTGAGGTCTTCAAGAGTGAGATACGTGAAGCCGGGATTGACGATGAAAAAGAAGACTTCAATCGCTTGAGTGACACCGAGCGTGCGGCAGCTGCGCGTCGATTCTCGGAGCTTGGCACCGCGATTCATGACAGCCGGATGCTGAGGGAGCATCAAAAACCTCAAGCGATCACCCAAATGAGATCCCAGTTCGGTAGCCGTATGCCCTGGGACAATTCTCTCATCGAGTTGGATAGCGAAGTGGACGCGATTCGGAACACCGCTCCTGAAAAAGTCGCTCCGCCTGTAGTTTTGTCCAGCAGTGCTGGCTGAGGAGCGCTTGTGAGCGTTTTAGGAGAAACCCTGAGGGCGCTCAGAGCACTCGGATTTGTGCCGGTGGCCGCCAAGGCGCCGGCTCGCGCATTCAAGGGTACGTTGGCCTGTAAGAAAGGCAATGTGCGAGTCAAGCTTACCATCAGGGACTGGGACTTTTTGAGCTATCCCTTGATCTGCATATTGGATCGCCCTGACTTTCTCCCCGAACTGATGCCACACATTGACGTACTCGGCAACCTTTGTTATTTCGCCCCAGGATCTGTGACCCTCGACAGGTACGATCCTGCAACGGCAGTTTTGCAATGTATCAACCAAGCAACTGCGATCATGGATCGCATCGCAATGGACCCGAGTTATCGTGACAGCGACATTCAAAACGAATTTCCTGCCCATTGGGAGTACGGCCAAAAAGCCGTCCCATGGGAGGTTCTCTTAGGGCATACCGATGACAAGGATAAATTCGCAAACTACTTTGTCATCGAAAGCTCCGAGAAAAAAAGAGTTTTGATTTCTAATGACCAAGATGAAGCTAACAGGTTAGCGACGTCGTTAGGCGCGACTATTAGAAGCTCAATGTACCGCTGCTGGATTTTCAAGACCGCAATTATTCCTGCAGTGCCGGAAGCTATGCCTAAAACTGTTAAGGAACTTTTCACCTGGCTTCGCATCTGGGACAAAAAGCTTTCAGACAGCATTCAGCAGGTGCTATCTGAGCCTGACTATCTAAGCTTCAAGTATGTTTCCTTTGCAATCGACACCCCGGTGGGCTGGATCGGCTTCGGCTTTGATCTCGACCATATGAAGCGAAAAGGCTACCGCCGAAGCCCCAATCTCTACCGACAATATCTCCACAACAAAGGAGGGGGGACACCTTTATTCAGGCTATCCATTAATAAGGTCAGCAGCCAGTTTGTTCATAGTAGAAATTTGAATTATAAAGACCTATATAACAAACGTATTGCCATAGTAGGCTGCGGTGCCATTGGATCCTTTGTGGCGCACGCTATGCTGCGACTCGGCGCGGGGACAGGAAAGCTCGGCGGCTTAAAATTAATTGATCCCGACACGATGGGGCCCGAAAACTTAGGGCGGCATATTCTCGGCTATCCTTCACTTTTTCAGCAAAAAGCGAAAGCACTTGCTGTGGATCTAAGGCGCCAATTTCCACACAGCCATGTCGAAGCAGTCGCGACGAGCGTGTTCTCTCATAAAGAATTATTCGGGGCAGAGTTGATAATCGATGCCACCGGGGAGGAGACAGTTAGCGAACTACTCAACGGCATTCGAATTCAGCGGAAAAGCCACGTACCTTTTTTACACGTATGGATTCGTGGTAACGGTGAAGCTGTACAAGCCCTATGGGTCGATAATAAGGGTGGCGGATGCTATAGATGCCTTCTTGTGCCTGATGGAAACTCTCATCGAAAAGAGCGCTATCGTGTACTGAAAACGGTGCCAGTTCGAAGGAGTGATGGTTGCCGAGCCTACACTCCGTACGCAGTTTCAGCGCCGCTGCATGCCGCAGCTTTGGCAACGGAAATGGTGTGCGACTGGCTGCAGGGCTCACCCGATCCTAAGTTCAGAACCCGATCGATGGAAAACGCTGATATTTTCAAAATTAAAAATCAAAACCTGTCAAAAATTAAAGGTTGCCCTGCATGCGAACAGCAATAATTTGGGGCGCCGAGCAAAAGAGTGATAGAAAGATTCTGGTCGAAGCTGAGCCATTGCAAACAATGGATAAGTATCGCCAAGACAGGGCCGACAAGGCAGAGGCAGGGGGGATTCTATTAGGCTATAGAAAAGGCCCATACCTACACGTCGTTCAGGCTACTGCGCCTCAAATAACTGACCAGCGTTCGCGATACAGATTTGACAGAGCGGCTCATTACCATCAAAAAATTGCAATGGAGCAATGGAGGGGGAGCGACAGTACAATTGATTATCTCGGTGAGTGGCACACTCACCCTGAGATCAAACCTTCTCCTTCAAATGTTGATATCGGCGAGTGGAGTAAAGTTATAAAGCGTCAGTCGAAACCCATGATGTTTTTGATACTTGGCCTGAGCGGCGATACGTGGGTCGGAATGTCACTAGGCAAACAACTAATCCGCTGCAACATTATATGGCCAAAGTGATTTATAATCCGTCTGTTTCGCTCTGAGTGCTCTGGGAAGGCATGGTGACCTTAGAAAGAGCCGGGCGTCAAGGCCGATAGAGGCTTGAGCAAAGGAGTGAACATTAAAAAGGTTAGACCAAGGAAAAATGATTGGGTCGTTTGATGGGTGCGGTCATGTCGGAATAAAGGCCAACTAAAAATGAACAGAAAAATTATCAAAATATTAAGTGAGACGGCGTCTATCGCAGGAGAGAATTTTTCCGGTATTGGCATAATAGTCTGGAATGAAGAGTATGAGCTACCTATATTCCCAATTAAAGAAAACGCAGTTATACCAAAAAGCGGAAATTTATCGTGGGACCTAGCAAAAATATCCACCACGGAAAATGAACTTCATGATGGCTTTCATATATTAACACCTACTCTAAAGCTGGTTCGTGTTTCCCAATATTTTTCACCGCCGATCATTCATGGCATTTCAGTGAATCGCGAGAGGAGTTTTGGAGGAAGGTACTTGGCAGCACTGTTTGGGTCTACGCTTCCTGGCGTAAAGCTAAGCGCGATAGCTACCCCTTCTCTGGGAATTGCTGTATTCGAAAACGGCCAAGAAACCTACTTTGAGGAGCCTTAAGTGTTTTCAGTTATCTCCCCAATAAAACTCGTTATTTTTATATGCCAAATATATGCGACGCTAGTGCTCTTCATCGTCCTGGCTTTGTTTTTCATTGATCCTGATATTTCAAAATCTTTTCTCTTAAGAATTGTGCTGGGGGGAGCCGGCGCACTTGAGATTACGTTACTCGTGACCGCACATTTTTTCTGGCGGAAGTTATGGGCTAAATTCCCTATGCTCAACGATTTTTTATTTCCAGACCTAAACGGCGTTTGGAGTATGAAAATTCACTGGAGCAACAATGGCGAGGGAGGAGTCGTAGAAGCCAGGGCCACTATCAAACAGAGTTTAATTTCCGTAAGTATGGAGGTTCATTCGGAGGGGTCTGACTCAGAAACTATATTAGTAAAGACATCTAAGGACTCCGAATCGGGGCGGCCGCTAATGCACTATATGTACAGGGTAGTACCGAAGTCTATAGGGGAAGAGCCATCCCCTCCATACGAAGGTGCTTCCACACTCAAGCTTTTCTCTGAAGAAGGTGGAGTTCTCAGGGGTAACTATTTTACAAGTCGAAATACCAAAGGGCATTTCGTGCTAATTCGGTAGCGATGACTGCTAGGTGAGCGGTGATCTCTGAAGTTAAAGTTCGCAATCGGACGAGCTCCTTGAGGTAGTTTTAGAGGTAAAGGGCTGTATCCTCACGGCTAATAATAATAAAATTCAGTTACTTGTGTGTTAATACGATTCCTGTCTCCGCACCATCACATGTTCCGAGCAGTTCCACGAACTGCCGGGATGCCCAATGAAACCGCCGCTCGGCGGTTTTCTTTTTCCGATACCTTCCGCTTTCGTCCAGTACGTTCCGGAGATTTTCAGTCCATTGCACAGCACATCGTGGATTCGGGTGCAGAGGCGATGTACCGAAGATGGTCTGGGATAGTCGTCATGACTCGCTACGCTGTCCCGCAGGGGAATCATTCAGAACCTGCAAACGTCCTGGGCTTGCGCCTTCGCGGGAGTGACGAGGAGGGCTGGTGTAGGGGGCGCCGTGCGCATCGGGTGATGGCAAGGCGTTAGGGGCAGGCTGAAAAAGCCGTCACTTTTCCGTGCGCTGCTGTCCAATCCCGTGTCGTGATAGTGTGCCGGCTCAAGGCGTGCGTCGCCTGGCCTTTGCAGTGGAGGTGCCCATGTTCATTCGTTCGCTCGTGTTGATCCTGGCGGTGTCCGTGGCCGGTGTCGCGTTCGCCGATCAGCCGCAGACCATCCGCGTCATTCCCAAGAGCTACGTCAGCCCCGGCGCCAGTGGCAGCGTCTCCGGTTCGGCGCACTACGAGCAATACAACCTGTATGGCGGGCAGCGTCTGCCGCAGGGCAGCGTGCGTCAGGAAAGCAGCTACGGCAGCCAGTCCGTCGAGACGCGCGGTGGCATCCGACAAAGCATCGAGTATCCGGGTGGGCTGATCATCGAACGTCAGCCCGGGAGCGGCAGTTACCAGCAACAGCGCAGCCGCTGAGTCTTCAGGGGTGGGCGGCTGCCTTGTCC
>Ga0075034_1001148_pt1 | contig 11389 bp, 9 predicted proteins | sample SynthPrep_16_END_FD_71519 | JGI IMG/M metagenome (GOLD analysis project Ga0075034, IMG submission 71519) | Synthetic microbial communities from Ohio, USA - SynthPrep_16_END_DS12_MetaG | ecosystem: Engineered > Bioreactor > Aerobic > Activated sludge | place: USA: Ohio, Columbus | collected...
GAATAGGAACGCAGCTTGTCGGTCACCATCACACGCGGGGCGGTACCCTGGTCCTTGAGCAGCTTGCGCATCAAACGCATAGCGGCCGCCTTGTTCCTTCGGCTTTGCAGCAGGGCATCGAGGACGTAACCGTTGGTATCGACAGCGCGCCACAGCCAGTATTTCTTTCCCTTGATCGTCACCACCATCTCATCGAGGTGCCATTTGTCTGCAAAGTGGCCTCGTGAGCGGCGTCGGAGCTGATGGGCGAACTTCAGGCCAAATTTCGCCGCCCATTCCGAGACGGTCTGAAATGAGACGCTGATGCCGCGCTCCGCCAACAGATCCTCAATATCACGGAAGCTGAGCGGGAACCGATAATAGAGCCAGACAGCATGAGCAATGATCTCAGCGGGAAACCGGTGGCGTTTGAAGTGGGCAAGCGAGGTCTCGGTCATCAAAGCCCGATAGCAAGTCGGTGCAAACAGCCCGTTAAGGCGACGCCACCGTCACGGAAGCTGTGGGATAAGTCCGTCCGGGGAAAGGGGAACCTCGGCCTTAAGCCGATTTGTGCAACAGAGCCGTGTTCCGAGACAAACCCGTACGCCGGGCAATCTCCCTGATTGGCATTTTGTCACGCAATACCCAGCGTCGAATGACACTCAAAAATCCCATGTCGATCACTCCAAATCCCCCCAACCAAAACCGTCGGGGAAGTGTGTTCACATGGGGGTGCGGATAAAAACTTGGACTGGTTTTACGTCACAATGCCAAGACAGTTTCGATATTCGATTGGGCTTCGTGCGCCAAGTGACATTTTGATCCGCTTCTCGTTGTACCATCGAATGTAGCCATCGACTTCCTTGATAAACTGCTCAATTGTGGTGGTCTTCCAATCACGGGGGTAGAAGAGCTCTGTTTTCAGTCTTCCGAAAAAGCCCTCGCATGCAGCGTTATCCGGGGAACAAGCCTTGCGGGACATTGATCGTACCAGCTTCGCATCACTGATCCGCGATAGCCAACCCGGCCAGCGATAGTGTGCACCCCGATCAGAATGTACTATTGGTCGTTCATCTGTACCTGTGACAGTTTCTATGGCGGCATCAAGCATCATATTGACCAATTCCGCATCTGGTCTCGTTCCGAGTGACCAGCTTATAACCAAACCATCAAAACAGTCGATGATGGGTGAGAGATACACCTTGCCAGCCGGGATATGGAACTCCGTGATATCAGTCAGCCATTTCTCATTCGGCGCTGAGGCCTGGAAGTCGCGATTTATGAGGTTCTCAGGTGCCGGACTGATTTCTCCGAGATAAGAGCGATATCGCCGCCGCTTTGGCGTGGCAACGATCAGGTTCTCTTGTTTCATCAAGCGCTGCACAACCTTCTCTGAGATTGTAACGGATTGTTTGGCTAATGATGCCTGTAGCCTGCGGTAGCCATAGCATCGACGGTTGGCTTCGAAGATTTCGGTGATGTTCTGACGAATAGTGAGGTACTTGTCGGTCATCCTCAAGCGGGCTCGATGATAAAAGTATGAGCTGCGCGCCAGTCCCAACTGAGCAAGCAGATCGGAGAGTTGATAAAGATCTTTTAGGGCGTCAACCAACAGCGTTTTCTCCCGATTATTCAGGAGTTGCAGATCGACGCCCAGTTCTTTTTTTATGAGTTCCGTCGCTTTCTTCAAAAGGTCGTGCTCAAGCTGCAGTTTCTGAATATCGTGCTGCAGTGTTTCGAGCTGGCGCTCTAATTCTTCTCGCTCTGGCACTGGCGGTGAGTTGTTCTTGCGTTTCATGATTGCGGGAGCCTCCGGACCAAGTAACTGGTTTTTCCAGTTATACAGTGTCGGCCTGCATACGCCGAGCTTTTCAGCCAACGCCTGCGCGCTTTCTTGCCGATTATAAAGCCCGACAACGCCAGCCTTCTTCAACGTCTCCGGATATCGTGGACGTCCAGTTCTTCCAGTGACAGCTTTACTAGTTTCGGGAAACGCCTCACGAACCCATGCTGTCAACGTTGCACGGCCGGGATAGCCCAAGGCGCGCATGGTTGCAGAAACACAACGACCATGCGTGCGGTAGTGCTCAACAGCCACTTCCTTCTGCGCCTGTGTGAACTTAGGGGCTCGGGGCGCAAATCCTAAACGCAGATCAAGATGGTGCTCATATTCCAGGTACCAGCCCTTCAAAGCATTCTTGCTTGGATAGCCCAACTGGCGAATAGTCGCTTTCGGGCGCTTGCCCAGCTTGATGTAGAGCGTAACTGCTCGCATCCGGTCTTCGTAGGAATACATGAACTACCTCCATGATAGTCCAAGTTTTCGTCCGCACCCCCACCGGGTCAGCTCTCAGTGGAAATCAACACTGCAAGGCTTCAATCGCATAAGCGCAACCTTCCGTTTCCGGAGTTCGGGACGTCTCCAGCGTTTTCAATGGGATAATGATGTGGCGTCGGGGTTGAAATGTCCGCCGGGGTGCAAAGTAGAAATGTCCGCAGGAGGGCTGCAAGGATGACAATCAGCCCCGATCTGAGCGGCTGATCCCGCTTGCAAGATCAGATCGGGGCGGGTGAGGGACACCCCTTCGGCTTTAGCTTTGAGACGCCGAGCGACCCGTCACTCGGCAGCATGCTGCCGCGACAGCGCCTTCTCACGTCGCGCAATCACCGCCGGATCACTCATGTAATCCGTACGTCTTCCGGGCTTGCGACCTGTGGGCTTGTAGCCAATCCTCTCGCTGTTGGTCTTCACCTTCGGCTTTACCTGTTCCTCCTGACGCTCCTTGATGTAGGCCAGAACATCACCCAACCGCTTGCTCTCGGTGATCGCCGCATGCGTCACCCGCTGGTCCTTGTCGAACACCGTGTAGGGCAGGGAATAGCCTTTCCAACGCACGTCCAGCCGACCATCCGCATAGGCATAGGTCTCGACATAGAGCCCAACCAGACCGCGCGTCACCTCGGTCTCTTCCAGCATGATCCGCTTGCGCTCGAACGAGAACGTCAACTGCGATCCGACATAACGCTGCTCGCGCCTGCACAGGATCTCGGTCAACCGATCCGGTGCCAGGCTCAGTGGCCGATGCAAATCCTCGGACCGGGCAGGGACGATCGCAAACCGGGCATTATAATCACTCATAAAGTCCGGCAAGAACGCGTTACCGGCTTCCATCCCATCAATGCCCGCCAACCGCAGTTCTTTGACCAATCGGTCCTGCAGCGTCCGATTCATCCGCTCGACGCGCCCCTTGGCCTGGCTCGAATTTGCGCAGAGAATCTCGATGTTTAGCTCGCAAAGCGCACGTCCGAACTGGGTCATGCCCTGGCCGCCCTTGGCATCTTTCTTTGCTACCCGGAATACCGAATGCTTGTCGGAGTAAAAGGCGATCGGAGCACCATGACGCTTGAGATAGAGCTCCAGTGCCTCGAAGTAGGTGAAGGCGCTTTCCGACCGCACGAAACGCAACTGCATCAACTTGCCGGTCGCATCATCGACGAAAACTAGTAACGAGCACGGCGGCCCGCGATCCTCGAACCAACGATGCTCCGACCCGTCGATCTGCACGAGCTCGCCATAGGCTTCGCGCCGCAGCCGCGGCTGATGAAACGTCCGGCGCTGCTTGCGCGGTAACCACAATCCAGCATCGACCATCCAGTTGTGCACCGTCTCACGCGACATACGCAAGCCATCACGTTCGGCCAACTTCTCCGTTGCCAGGGTCGGCCCGAAATCCGCGTAGCACTCGCGAACCAGCGTCACCGCGTAATCCCGAACCACGTCGCCGATCCTATTGTTGGATGGCCGGCCGATCGCCTTGTGCCGGATCGACGCCGCGCCGCCAGTCCGCATACGCTCCAGCAGCCGACGCACCTGGCGCTCGCTCAGATCAAGAACATGCGCCGCTGACACAGTCGTCATCCGACCGGAAACAACCTTCGACAAAACCTCGATCCGCTGAAGATCGCGCTCGCTCATCGCTATCAATCCCATCTGCAATCTCCCAGATGCCAATCAGACCCGGGGAGTGTGACATTCCAACTTTGCAGAAACAGGACACTTTAACTTTGCTACAATCCTTGATTGCATAACATATATTATGGAACACTCCTTTTGATTCGGCTGGTGGCGCGCAGAACCGCCACCATCTCGTTTTTAGGGTTCACATATTGGCGTAGACCGGCCCTTCGCCGCCTTGTGGCGGCACCCAGTTGATGTTCTGGTTGGGGTCCTTGATGTCGCAGGTCTTACAGTGCACGCAGTTCTGCGCGTTGATGACGAAGACGTCCTGACCGTCCTTCTCCACCCACTCGTAAACCCCGGCCGGACAGTAACGTGTCGACGGGCCGGCATAGACATCATGCTCGGAGCGCTTCTGCAGATCCATGTCCCTGACATGAAGATGCACCGGCTGGTCTTCCTCATGGTTGGTGCCCGACAGGAACACCGATGACAGGCGGTCGAAGGTCAGAACACCATCCGGGCGCGGATAATCGATCTTCTTGTGTTTTGCCGCAGGCTCAAGGCTCTCAGCATCCGTCTTGCCGTGTTTCAGCGTGATGGGTGATGTGCCGAATATCTGGTTGATCCACATATCCAGAGCACCAAGCCCGACGCCGATTGCCGTGCCGAACCGCGACCACAGCGGCTTGACGTTGCGAACGCGCTTCAGATCCTTGCCGATATCGCTGGCGCGCCATTCGTTTTCGATCTCGATCACCTCGTCATTGGCGCGGCCGCTGGCAATCGCCTCGGCGATCTTGTCTGCCGCCAGCATGCCGGACAGAACCGCATTGTGGCTGCCCTTGATGCGCGGCACATTGACCAGACCGGCCGAACAGCCGATCAGCGCACCGCCCGGGAAGGTCAGTTTCGGCACGGACTGATACCCGCCTTCGGTGATGGCGCGGGCGCCATAGGACAAGCGCTTGCCGCCTTCGAAGGTTGGCGCAATCGCCGGATGCGTCTTGTAGCGCTGGAATTCCTCGAACGGAAACAGATAGGGGTTCTTGTAGTCCAGGTGCACCACGAAACCGACGGCCACCAGATTGTCCTCCAGATGATAGAGGAACGAGCCGCCACCGGTCTTCATGCCCAGCGGCCAGCCGAAGGAGTGCTGCACCAGACCCGGCTTGTGGTTCTCCGGCTTCACCTGCCAGAGTTCCTTCAGGCCAATGCCGAACTTCTGGACATCCGAGTCTTTCGACAGGTTGAACTTGGCAATCAGCTGCTTGGCCAGCGACCCGCGCACGCCTTCACCGATCAGCACGTACTTACCAAGCAGTTCCATGCCGCGTGTATAGTTCGGGCCGGGCTCGCCGTTTTTCTCGATGCCCATGTCGCCGGTGGCGACACCGATGACGGCACCCTCATCATTATAAAGCACTTCACTGGCGGCAAAGCCCGGATAGATCTCGACGCCAAGTGCTTCTGCGTGGCCCGCCAGCCAGCGGCAGACATTGCCGAGCGAGACGATATAATTGCCGTGATTGTTCATCAAGGGCGGCATGGCGAAGTTCGGCAGGCGGATCGAGCCGGCAGGGCCTAAAAACAGGAACTGGTCGTCCTTGACTTCAGTCTTGAAGGGATGGCCTTCTTCCTCACGCCAGCCGGGCAGCAGGCGATCGATACCGACAGGATCGACCACCGCACCCGACAGGATATGCGCGCCGACCTCGCCGCCCTTTTCCAGAACGACAACTGAAAGCTCAGGATTGATCTGCTTCAGCCGGATCGCCGCTGACAAACCCGCAGGACCGGCACCCACAATCACAACGTCGAATTCCATCGACTCGCGTTCAGGAAAGCGGACAGCTTGATCTGTCATGAGGCTGTGACCGCCTGTTCTAGCTTGGGCAAAATGTCAAACAAGTCCCCGACCAGGCCGTAGTCAGCAACCTGGAAGATCGGTGCTTCTTCGTCCTTGTTGATGGCCACGATGACCTTACTGTCCTTCATGCCGGCCAGGTGCTGGATGGCACCGGAAATGCCAGCGGCAATATAAAGCTGCGGTGCAACCACCTTGCCGGTCTGGCCAACCTGCCAGTCGTTTGGTGCGTAACCGGCGTCAACAGCCGCACGCGATGCACCAACGGCAGCGCCCAGCTTGTCAGCAACCGGCAGAAGAACTTCCTTGAACTTTTCCGACGAACCGAGTGCACGGCCACCGGAAATGATGATCTTGGCAGATGTCAGTTCAGGACGGTCAGACGATGCCAGCGCATCCGATACGAAGGACGAAACGCCCGGGTTGGCAGCAGCAGCAACCGCTTCAACGGCAGCAGAACCACCGGCAGCAGCCGCAGCGAACGAGGCCGTACGCACGGTGACGACCTTCTTGGCGTCAGTTGCCTGTACGGTCTGGATGGCGTTGCCAGCATAGATCGGACGCTTGAAGGTGTCAGCGGACACCACTTCGGTGATTTCCGAAACCTGTGCAACGTCGAGCAGGGCTGCAACGCGTGGCGCAACATTCTTGGCCGATGCCGTCGCAGGTGCGATGATGACATCGTAGGAACCGCTCAGCGATACGATCAATGCAGCAAGCGGTTCTGCCAGCTGGTTTGCGTAGGATGCGTCATCAGCAAGAAGTACCTTGGCAACGCCGGAAAGCTTTGCTGCTTCATCGGCTGCAGCCTTGGCACCGGAACCAGCCACCAGCACATGCACGTCTCCGCCGATCTTGGCAGCTGCGGTCAGCGTCTTTGCTGTCTGGTCGGAAAGGGTTGCGTTGTCGTGTTCTGCCAGAAGAAGAATGGCCATAATAAAATCTCCCTTATCCGTCTCTTACAATACGCCGTCGGCCTTGAGTTTCGATACCAGCTCTGCGACCGAGCCAACCTTGACGCCAGCCTTGCGGCCAGCCGGTTCTTCGGTCTTCAAAACCTTGAGGCGCGGTGCAATATCAACACCGAGATCAGCCGGGGTCTTCTTGTCCAGCGGCTTCTTCTTGGCCTTCATGATGTTTGGCAGCGACGCGTAACGTGGCTCGTTCAAACGAAGGTCGGTGGTGACGATGGCAGGCAGTTTCAGGGAAACGGTCTGCAGACCGCCATCGACTTCGCGGGTGACCGCAACGGAACCGTCCGCGATCTCGACCTTGGAGGCAAAGGTGCCCTGACCCCAGCCGAGCAATGCTGCCAGCATCTGGCCGGTCTGGTTGCTGTCGTCATCGATTGCCTGCTTGCCGAGGATCACCAGATCCGGCGTTTCAGCGTCAACCACGCCCTTCAACAGCTTGGCAACCGCCAGCGGCTCAACCGTTTCATCGGTTTCAATCAAGATGGCGCGGTCAGCACCCATGGCGAGCGCCGTACGCAACGTTTCTTCCGCCTTGGCCGGACCAATCGACACAACGACCACTTCTTCGGCCTTGCCAGCTTCCTTCAGGCGAAGAGCCTCTTCGACGGAGATTTCGTCGAACGGGTTCATCGACATTTTCACGTTGGCAAGTTCAACGCCCGTGCCATCTGCTTTCACGCGGATTTTCACGTTGTAGTCGACAACTCGTTTAACTGCGACCAATACTTTCATAGTGGGTTCTCCTCAGGCCAGCGTGTAGGCGGTCTTCACCGTTGTGTAGAACTCGGCGGCGTGACGGCCTTGCTCGCGGGGACCAAAAGACGATCCCTTGCGACCGCCGAACGGAACATGGAAGTCTACGCCAGCTGTCGGCAAATTCACCATGACCATGCCTGCTTCCGCATTTCGCTTGAAATGCATCGCATGCTTAAGGCTCTTGGTCGCGATGCCCGAGGACAGTCCGAAGGACGTGTCGTTAGCTACTGCGAGTGCTTCCTCGTAATCCTTGACGCGGATAACTGCGGCCACAGGCCCAAAGATTTCTTCGCGCGAGATGCGCATCTCATTCGTCGCTTCTGTGAAAAGGGCTGGTGATAGGTAGAAGCCAGGCGTTTCTCGTTTCAGTAGCTCGCCACCGAAAGCAAGCTTCGCCCCTTCTGCCTTGCCGATCTCGATGTAATCAGTGTCTTGTTTAAGCTGGTTCTCATCGACAACAGGGCCGATATGAGTTCCTGTATTTAGCGCATCACCCACAACCACCCTCTTCAGTCGCTCGCAGACGGCAGCGACAAAGCGATCATGGATGCCTTCCGTCACGATGATGCGAGACGAGGCTGTGCACCGCTGACCGGTGGAAAAGAACGCCGAATTGACGGTAGCCTCCACCGCAACATCGAGATCTGCATCGTCGAGCACAACGAAGGGATTCTTCCCGCCCATCTCAAGCTGAAACTTTCGGTTATGCTCAATAGAAGCGAGCGCCACACGCTTACCCGTCGCGGTAGATCCGGTAAAACTCAATGCATCCACATCTGAGCTGTCGAGCATGGCCTGCCCCACCACTGACCCACGCCCCATAACAAGGTTCAAAACGCCTTCAGGCAACCCGGCCCGCATCAGAATGTCGACTATGGCCCAAGAGCAGCCTGGTACGAGGTCGGCTGGTTTCAAGACAACGGTGTTGCCGTAGCAGAGCGCCGGAGCAATTTTCCATGCAGGGATTGCGATCGGAAAGTTCCAGGGCGTGATTATTCCGACGACCCCAATCGGCTCGCGCGTGACTTCCACTCCGACGCCCGGGCGCACCGAGGGAAGCACCTCCCCCGCAAGCCGCAAGCATTCACCCGCGAAGAAATCAAATATCTGGCTGGCCCGCACTGTTTCGCCAATTCCTTCCGCCAGGGTCTTGCCTTCCTCGCGCGAAAGCAGGCGGCCGAGCTCGTCCTTTCGCGAGAGGATCTCATCTGATGTCTTTCGAAGGATCGCGTGGCGCTCGAGAATGCCGGAACGAGACCATGCCGGAAAGGCAGCCTTCGCCGCAGCTATAGCATCCCGGGTGTCCTCGGCGGAGCCGCGAGCAAACTCGCCAACTACGTCATTGATATCGGATGGGTTCACGTTTTTGGACGCTTCGTTGCCGACCCATGCGCCACCGACTAAGTTCTGGAAAAAAGTCACGATATTCTCCGATATGACTGAAAGTTAAGACGCTGTGGAAGAGCGCTTCGTCCACCGTTCGATAGCCAATCCGACAATACCCTTGCGAAACAGAAGCACGCAGGCGACGAAGATGGCACCTTGGGTGATCGTCACCCAGCTTCCAAAGTCGGCTAAATAATTTTGAAGTGCGACAATAAGAGCCGCTCCGACCAGTGGTCCAAAGAATGTCGCGACCCCGCCTATCAGCGTCATGAGCACCACCTCGCCGGACATAGTCCAGAAAACATCGGTCAAAGAAGCCAACTGGAAGACGATCGCCTTCATTCCCCCCGCCAAGCCGGACAGAACTGCCGAAAGGACGAACAGAGTTAGCTTATGCTTCTGCACCTCGTACCCCATCGAGATCGCGCGTGCCTCGTTTTCACGGACTGCATGCAGCACTCGTCCAAACGGCGAATTCACGATCCTATGGATGACGAGTAGAGAACCGAAAAATATCGTTGCTACCAGGGCGTACATCGATGCGTCACTGCTTAGATCAACGATGCCGAAGAGCGCTCCGCGGGGTATAGCCTGGATACCGTCTTCTCCTCCGGTGAACGGAGCCTGTAGAGCGACAAAGTAAACCATTTGCGCTAGGGCGAGGGTAACCATCGCGAAGTAGATGCCCTGTCGGCGGATAGCCAAGCTACCAAAGACTAGGCCCAGCCCCCCCGCCGCTATTGCGCCGATGAGGATTGAAACTTCGGGAGACATCCCCCAAACCTTTGCAGAATATGCGGTGATATAGCTCGCCGATCCGAAAAAGGCGGCATGGCCGAAGGACAAGAGTCCTCCGTAGCCGAGGAGAAGGTTAAATGCCGCTGCGAACAATGCGAAGCATAGGATCTTCATCGCGAATATTGGATATACGACAAGCGGTGCCATCAAGAGCAGAACGAGTAGTATTCCAAACTTGATAAGCGTGGATGAGCTCGTTTGAAGCCAATTTTTAGAGCCTGCATTTTCCTGTGAAATGATGTTCATAGCCATCTCAAACGCTCCTGCCAAACAAACCTGATGGTTTGATCATCAGGACAATAGCCATGATCACAAAGATCACCGTAGATGCAGCTTCGGGATAGAAAACCTTGGTAAGACCTTCGATAATTCCCAGGCTCAAGCCAGTAATAATCGCGCCGAAAATCGACCCCATTCCACCGATAACCACCACCGCGAATACAACGATAATCAGGTTCGCGCCCATGTTGGGATTTACGGCATATACAGGTGCGGCCAACACACCTGCGAAAGCAGCCAACGCCACTCCAAGACCGTAGGTGAGCGTTATGATCAACGGTACATTGATACCGAACGCCTGCACGAGCTCCGGGTTTTCAGTAGCCGCGCGAAGGAACGACCCAAGTCTGGTCTTCTCGATCACGAGCCACGTCGCGATACATACCAACAATGAGGCGACAACTATCCAACCGCGGTAGTACGGCAGGTATATAAAACCGAGATTTACGCCCCCACTCAACATTGCGGGAACTTGATATGACAAGCCCGACACGCCGTATGCGTTTCTGAACAGGCCCTCTATTATCAATGCGAGACCAAACGTGAGAAGGAGACCGTAAAGGTGATCCAGTTTGTAAAGTCTTGAGAGCAACAACCGCTCAATAATCATGCCCAGAACAGCTACGATCAACGGCGCTATGATCAGGGACGGCCAGTAGCCAATCCCAAGATAATTCAACAACAGCCACGCCATGAACGCACCCATCATGTATTGTGCGCCATGGGCAAAGTTGATGATGTTTAGCAATCCAAATATGATTGCCAAACCAAGGCTCAAAGTCGCGTAGAAGGCCCCGTTAATCAGACCAAGTAACAGTTGCCCGAACAGAGCCGCTGTCGGCACACCAAGTATTGTTAACATCGTCGCATCCAATCGAAACGAACGGACCAGGTACCGCGCGAAAGCAAGAGACCTGGTCGCGCTCTGATTACTTGATCAAGTTGCAGCCGCCAGCCTCGATAGGACGGAAGGCCTCTTTTGCCGGAATAGTTGCAAGCAACTTGTAGTAATCCCAAGGACCCTTAGATTCCTCAGGCTTTTTCACCTGGAACAGGTACATATCTTGCACACGCCGACCGTCTTCGCGGATTTTTCCTTTTCCGAGCACGACATCGTCCGTCGGCGTTTCCTTCATGAATTTGACAACGTCAGCGGTCGTCTTCGAGTTCAGCGCGGAGACTGACTTTAGATAATGTGTCACCGCTGAATACACGCCAGCATGTGAACCGCGCCGGCTTTGCCGGAGACCGTTTGGTTTAAGTTATGCGGCAATAGCTGGCGCGTCCAGCATGGCATGGTATCGTTCTTCGGCCTCGGCGGGCGGAATGTTTCCGATGGGCTCCAGAAGGCGGCGGTTGTTGAACCAATCGACCCATTCGAGCGTGGCGAAC
>Ga0075034_1001162_pt1 | contig 11227 bp, 8 predicted proteins | sample SynthPrep_16_END_FD_71519 | JGI IMG/M metagenome (GOLD analysis project Ga0075034, IMG submission 71519) | Synthetic microbial communities from Ohio, USA - SynthPrep_16_END_DS12_MetaG | ecosystem: Engineered > Bioreactor > Aerobic > Activated sludge | place: USA: Ohio, Columbus | collected...
GGGGGAAGATGGGCGATATGGCGAACCAAGTCGCTCACTTCAACTTGGTAAAACCGATCTGAGCTCTGTCGTCCTGGATTGCTTTCGGTTCGCCGACCATCGACGTTTGAAAACCGGGTTTGCTCAGCTCGGACTTGAAGATCGGTGATCGGTAACGGATAGCTGTCTCGCTGCTGCAATGTTGAATAGTAGCCCCTCCCCGCCTCATATGGAGCATCTAAAACCAGCACGACAGGACCGCGACACTGCCCCTCCAACCGTGCAAACCCTTCTCCATTCAAATGGCCTTTGTACCGCTGCCCTGCGCTGTCAACAACCTCATATCTAATCCCTCCATAGGCTTTCCCATCACCTGATTCATCCACCAGACAAAAACTCAACCAACCTCCATGCAATGCGCAAGCAGGCATACTTTCATCAAAAAAAGGGTGCTTCCATTCTTCCATCGTCATGCCTGGATATCCTTATTCAGTACAAGTTGGATAGATGTCGCATATACGCCCATCGGGCATTGTGATGGGCTTGAAGTCGGTAGTATTCCCGTTACAGAACGCATAAAGATCATCAAAATCCGTCCCTAGACAACGCTTCCACCCACCAGGAAAACGAATCCAGTTATCGCCCATGTAAGGTCGCTCTTCCGGATTGAGTCCTACTTTTATCAGTACCTTTTGTCCTCCCAGTTCATCTCGCAGCAAACCACCTCTTGTACCAGCGTTAGATAGCGCCCCACTGTCACTCAAATATCCACATTTAAGGACCTTTATGATTACGTGCTTCCGCCCTGCAGTCCGAAACAACCACTGACATTGCCAAGACAGCTCCTGAACTCCCGACTCCGGCATTCCAGGCCTATCCCCCTCCAGATGATCCCGAATGGAAATCCCCCCTATATCCCCCCCAACGTCCGAATCCCGCTTGCCCCACTTCGCATAAAGATCAAAATCCACACTTCGCAGCACCAACGGACACCCCTGTACCGTCTCACTCAGAGGCAACTCATAACTCGCACGACTTGCCACCGGTTTGTACTCGGTAAAAAAAACCTTCCTCTCCGGCCTCTTGCCTCGGCGCCTTGGCAAGGTGCAGGTCTCACCCGTTGCGGGCCCGTAGTTGGCGGCAGTTTTAAGTTCAAATTCCGCCGGTAAATCCACCTCCAACGTAAAGCGATCAACCGGCTTCATCGCACACCCCGAAAGTCCCGCCGTTGCCAGTGCAAGCAGCACGCCCCATACACGCTTACTCATCCTTGTTCTCCAACATGAGCCACTGCTGCTTAACTCGTTCAAAGTGATCCTGCGGTCTTTCTCCAACCGTCGGCTGCCAACGAATCCCACTGCTGCGAGTGGCCTCTTCCAACCGTCGCACGACCAGAAACTCCAACTGTTCCGGCTGGCTCCATCGCCAACTGCGAGCCTGTTCCAACACTTGGGTCAGCCAGACCCTGGGGTCTTGGAACTCAACCAATGCCGCCAGATCTTCACTATGTTCAGCCAGCAGGTAACGCAGGATATTGGCGTGCAGGATGGCGCTGGCATTCGGGTTGGGCGTGTTCAGCCAGGGGGCTGGCTCGGGCACCGGATAGTCACCGGGGGCAGGGTTGTCGCCACAGTGCCAACTGCCTTCATGCCAGTAGCACACACTGATCAGTGGGCCGAGGAATGCTGGCCAGTGTTCAAGGCCCAGATGGTTCAGTGCGCGCGCCAACGTACGATTGTCGTGAAGGCGGTACAGCGTCCGGTTATTCTCCGGTCCGACCAGCAGCCGGTCGCGCCAATGCCGGGACATGTCCGTCAGGTCCGCGTCTGGCAAGCTGCCCAGCCAGCCCCAATTCATCTCTGGTTCTTGCAGAAGATCGAGCAACGCGGGCTCCCCTACCTGATCCAGCAACAGGATCACGGGGCCAGCCATGGCCATTTCCGCCAGTGGGGTTTGTGCGTAGAGGCGGCAGTACGCTGGAAAACCGCGTGCCGCCAACATTGGCTGGCACGCTGCGTGATTTCCCTCAAGCATCAGGCACAGCCTGTGCCCCGCCTGTTGCTGTTGGCTCATCCATCGGCTTGGAAGGTTTTCCATCAGGCCGCCCTCCCGCCGACAGTGCAGAGGCCTTCGCGGCAGTCCTCGCATAGCGGGCAGAAGTCCGCATCCAGTTGCCTGGCCAAGTGCATGATGGCGCCCTGTGTGGCGGAGATTTTCGGGCTCTGCGCAACCAACAGGGCGTTCGCCGACCTGGTCGCGGACGGGGTTCCACCGAGGGTGATGGGCCGACTGCTGAAAATGCCGCCTGCCTGGATCACCAGGTGCTCTCCGCCGGCCTTGAAACTCAGTTGTACGCCCGCGTCGATAACCAGGCTGGCGCCGGCCTTGAGATGCACCTGTTGCCCGGCTTCAATCATCAGGGTTTGCCCGACATAGGTCCGGCTGTCGCCCTGCACGTCCAGATGATCGCTGGCGTTGAGTGCAACCTTGCGGTCACCGGTGACGTGACGATGCTCCTCGCTTTCCAGGTGCGCCGTACTTAACCCTCGAATGATTTCACGCCGCTCACCGGCCACTTCCAGGCGACTGTCATGCCCCACCTGCTGCTCCAGGTCCCGCTGGGCACGAAGGTAGATGAGCTCCTTGCCACGGCGGTCTTCCAGGTGCAATTCGTTGCCGCCGCCTCCGCCCGGGGTGCTGCGACTGCGCAAGACGCTGCGGGTCTTGTGTTGCGGCAAGGAATAGGTCGGCATGTGCAACGCATTGGCCAGGCAACCGTTGATCAGCGGCTGGTCCGGGTCGCCCTCCAGGAACGTCACCAGCACTTCCATGCCCACCCGCGGGATCATCGTTGCGCCAAACCCGTCTCCGGCCCAACCCGATGCCACCCGCACCCAACAACTGCTTGTGTCATCGCTCTTGTCCAGTCGGTCCCAGTGAAACCGTACTTTCACCCGGCCGTATGCATCGCAATGCACCTCCTCGCCGGCAGGCCCGGTCACCGTGGCGGTCTGGGTGCCGTGGATGGTCGGCTTGGGGTACTTGAGAGGGGGTCGATACGGCGCACTCCAGGGTGTCGCGGTGAAACGGTTGCGATACCCCTGGAATGCATCCACCTCCTCACCAGTCGCATCCTCCAGCACCTGCGGTTGATAACCCTCGTGACGGATCGAAGTGATCAACCATAAATCATTGCAGGCCGGATCCGGATGGTCGTGCAGCTCAAGAAAGTGCCCACTGCGCAGCACCGCTTGGTCGCTCTTGCCCAATGCACGATATCGGCCGATCTGAAGGCGCTCCAACCCCCTGCGCGCCAGGCGAGCCCCCCGTGCATGGCCGGTAAACCCAGCCGGGTAGCGGTAGTCCTCAAGGGGTTGCGCTGAGGCAGAACCCGCGCTGTCTTGCAGGCATAAGGACGGATGCTCGAAGTCATGATCACGACGCACCGTTCGCTGGCTGCGGGTCGCCAGGCGTACGTCGAAACGCTGGATAACCCGTGTCTCGGCCAGCGGGCCGCCGGCAGCTGAATAACGCTGCGCAGGCAGGCGCTGAAATACGGTCTGGTCGTCGCCAAACACCAGCACATGCTGGTGCTCGCTGTGACGGAAGTGGTAGTGAATGCCCTCCTCTTCACACAGCCGCTGGATGAAATGCAGGTCGGTTTCCGCGTATTGCACGCAGAACGTCCGCGGCGGGTAGACCACCGGCCCCAACTCAAAGGCGTAGCGGTCGGCCAGGATGCCGTGGTGTTCGAGGACTGCCGCGATGATCTGCGGAACACTGCGCTGCTGGAAAATCCGCTGGTCGCGTCGATGGGCAAGGTAGGCGAGACTCGGCGCCAATGTCAGGTGATAGCGGGTGAGCCGCCGCCCGGGGTCGTCGCGGCCAATCGCGTAAACCTGCCCGTGCAGGCCTTCATTCGCATCGCCAAAAACCAGGTAGGCAGGCTGGTGGAGCAGTGACTCCAGGTCCAGCGAAGGGTTTTCGCTGACCACCTGCACCTGGATGAAAAACGGCTGATCAAGCACCTCCTGACCGTTGAACGCCAGTACTTGAAAGTCAGTCTTTATGCCTGGAAGGATTAATTTGAAACGTGACGAAACAAACGCGTTAACCATCCGTTGTTACCCGCCAATATCGATAGTTATTACCGGACTGAGATACCTCCCCCGCCAAACATGAAATAAGTTGCCGAGGAAAAGCGCCTGAACGCCTTGAAGCTTAGCGTTTCCAGGAAAAAATCGGCCCCGAAAAAATAAAAAAGAAGTTTCGTACGACTGAGATTGAAGTGTCTTTTACAAAATAATAAATCGAGTCAATGAGCCACTTCTTAAACATAAGAAATGCCCTACACCAACTTTTGTCTGATCAATTAATCAATAGCGAAACAGCTGACACCCACTCAGGGCGTCAACTGCTCAAAAGACTTCATGCCCGAGGCAGTGCAGTCCCGAACAGACTGACGCTCAGCAGCGTATCGACCTGGGTATGCAAACGTACCGGCGCAGTGCCACCCGGCATCACCACCGCGACTTCACCCCCCTCAACCCAACCCGCTCGCCACGCCGCACAGGCGACGGCACTGGCGCTGGTGCCGGAGGACGCCGTGGGGCCCTCTCCCCGCTCGAACACCCGGGCAACCACCCGGTTGCCGGATTGCCTGGCGACCCATTGCAAATTGACGCCGGCCAAGCATGGCTCGCCGCTTCCTGCCGGGGGGGCGAAGGCAATTGCCTGCAACGGTTCGAACAGCGCTGGCTGTTGCATCTGCAGATTGTCCGGCAAGGCTGACAGGTGTTCGACCAGGGTCACACAATGAGGATTGCCCACACGCACAAACTGACTGTGCGCCCACTGTGGGTTGATCGCCGCCAACGCCTTCACATGGCTCAGTTCAATGTCGCCTTGGAACACCTGCTCAACCCCCTGCGCCCCCACGGCCGACGGCCCGAACCCGGGCAAACCCAATGCCAGCCAGAATCCAGAGCGGTGCCCATAGACAGCAGGCTCGACCCGAGTCACCAACGGCGACACCCCGTCAGGCTGGTCATGATGCACGCGCAAATCACAGGCCTCGGTCATCAAGCCCTGGTCAGTAAGCGCCTGGGCAAAAATCGTCAACCCATTGCCACTGCGCTCGGCCAGGGAGCCGTCGGTGTTCACGATCAACAGGTCAAACGGCGGCTCGGCCTGGAACGGGCCCACCAGCAAGCCATCGCAGCGGTGAGCCTTGGCATCGACCGGGCGCGGTATCGAACCCCACTCGCATTCGGAGCTTATGGCTGATGCAGCCCAACCCTCGCGAGTCCTCGCGGCCTGTGCGGCGTTATTGGGCACCTCGATACCCTGCTTTCGTAAAAACGCCGGGCTGGCGACCCCGTAAATGTTGCCACGTGCGTCATAGAACTGGGTCATGGCGCCACTTGCCTTGCAATCTTCATCGGTGCGTCCGCTCGGTTGCCTACAGGGTTGGACCAGCAGCGTATTACACAATGCAGGGTATGTGGGAGGCGGCCTGGAAGGTGGTAATCCACCGTGCAAAACCCGGGGGTTCACCAGTTCCCACAGGGATTACACACCTTCCAGAACGCCTTCTGCAAAGACACTTCGTGTGTGGTTGCCAACGCCCATGGCGTTCCCGAATTGCAAAAAAAAATCATCGCCGCTGATCTCGGGGGGGAACCCGGCTCGCCCCCAAGGGCCTGATGTGCAAGGATATCGCGCCGGACATCGTTCGCTGAACGCAAAACCAAGGATTTTTTCATGACTGCCATCCCCACCTCAGCACCCGTGGTTCCCGGGCGGCTGGAACAAATGTCGACCCGTATCGCATTTTTCATCGCCGGCTTCGGCATTGCTGCCTGGGCGCCGTTGGTGCCATACGCCAAAGCACGCGCCGAACTGAGTGAAGGCACCCTGGGCCTGCTGCTGTTGTGCCTGGGGGTGGGGTCTATCATCGCCATGCCGGCCGCCGGTGCGCTGGCGTCTCGTTATGGCTGCCGACGTGTGCTGAGCGCCGGCACGATCATGATCTGCCTGGCCTTGCCCATGCTGGCCACGGTCAGCTCGATTCCGTTACTGATCGCCGGATTGTTCCTGTTTGGCGCGGGCCTTGGCACGGTGGACTCCACGGTGAACCTGCAAGCGGTGATTGTTGAGCGCGCCAGTGGCAAAACCATGATGTCGGGCTTCCACGGCTTGTTCAGCCTGGGAGGGATCGTCGGCGCGGCCGGGGTTGCCGGGCTGCTGGGGTTGGGTCTGTCACCTCTGCAGGCGACCCTGGTGGTGATCGTCATCATGGCGCTGGCGCTGCTCAAGGCCGGGCCCCATTTGTTGCCCTACGGCAGTGAAAGTTCGGGTCCGGCATTTGCGATCCCCCACGGCGTAGTACTGTTCATCGGCTGTCTGTGCTTTATCGTGTTTTTGGCAGAAGGCGCCGTACTGGATTGGAGCGCCGTGTTCCTCAGTGCCGAACGCGGTCTGGACGAGGCCTACGCCGGCCTGGGTTACGCAGCCTTCGCCCTGACCATGACTGCCGGGCGCCTGACCGGCGATGCCATCGTGCGGCGCCTGGGCGCAACCCGCGTGATCGTGATCGGTGGTGCACTGGCCACTGCTGGCATGTTGCTGGCAACGTTATTGCCAGCCTGGGAAACCGCATTGCTGGGGTATGCGCTGGTAGGTGCCGGTTGCTCGAATATCGTGCCGGTGCTGTACACCGCCGTCGGCAAGCAAACGGTGATGCCGGAACATATTGCCGTGCCTGCCATCACGACCTTGGGGTATGCCGGGATTCTTGCCGGCCCCGCAGTGATCGGCTTCATTGCCCATGGCAGCAGCCTGAGCAGTGCCTTTGTGCTGATCGCAGTACTGCTCGCCGGTGTATCCCTGAGCGGCAAGGTCCTCAAGGTATGACCCCCGCACATCAGCGCGCTTTGCGGGCCTTGTCCTGTTCCAGCCAACGCTCGAGACTTTTGTTACTGAGCCAGCCGTCCTTTTGCGGCGGACCAAACAATCGTGTGCCGTTCGCACGTATCAGCGAAGGCAGCAGACCTGGCCGCTCAAGAATGTTCTTCGCCGTGTAGACACAGAGCTCGCTGTACCTGGGCCGAGGCATGCCGGAGGAAGGATCCAGCACAGGCGCGCCCTCTTGATCAACGGCATGCGGGTCCTGCATGACGGCCTTGAGCATGGCGATTTCAACGTACTGGTGTTGTTCAAAGAAGAACGTCCGATCCTGCGATTTATCCCTCAATTGTTCGAACTGGCCCTGCAGGGCCAGCACCACCTGGGTATTGCCCTGGGCATGGAACGGGTCCTGACTGAACACACTTGGCGAGCTGTTCCCCTGTAGCGTTTGGGCGGCCGCCCTGAGACTGTCCCGGGTGATATCGCCGTCGCGGCTCAAAATTGCATCGCTCAACCGCGGGCGCTTGAGAATCTCGCTGACCACTTGAATCGTCCGGTCCAACTCCTCGCTTTTCCCCATACGTTCGTCTGCAACACGCTGCAATGACGAGCAGGTCAAACGCCCGTCGTTCAGGAAGGGGTACAGCCTGCCAAAATCCTTTTCCAGGGCCAACGCCAGTTGGCTGTCGGTGGACGTTACGCCGGGCTGGGCGAGGTTCGCGCGCGTAGCAGCGGGCAGGTTCTGCAGCGCTCGCTGGCGCAGCACCGACGTTGTCCCGCGCAGCACCAGAGGCACCCGCGACACGCCGTCGGGGCGCGCAGGAACAGCCCCCTGCCAGGTTCCAGAGGGCGTGAGCGGCGCTGGCACTGTAGACCGTAAAGCCGGCTCGTCCAGTGCCAAGGGCAGACCATGAGGGGGTACACCCTCGATCGTCATGGGTTTTCTCCAACGCGTTTCCGATACATACCTGCCCGGTGATCACCACCCCCAGACGGAATCAGCGAATGGATTCCACCGGCAAGTACCCCATGTGTGGTTGGACAAACACAACAGTTCCGGACAACCGATGAATACCAATGACAGCATGTAAACAACGACCAGAAGGTACGGAGATTCCCACCCTTACCGACGCAACCAGGTCGTCAGGCTATTGATCAGCCTGGAATATCTGGGGGCCTTGGCGTCATCACTCGCGACCTGCCCGGTCGCGAGCATGCCCCGGGAAAAGTCTTCCTCGACCGGCGCCTGGAATTTGCGCTGACCGGCAAAAGCCCTCATGCGCCTGGCTTCGACAGCATGCACATCGGCCGGGGCCGGGGGCTCGTGCGCAACGATGTCACCCGTGGGTACAGTCGGATCGCCATCATCCGTATTGCGAAAGAGCTCATGACAGCTGGGCTGGGGCGGGTGAAACGAGCTTGACGTCATTTGCTAGCCCTCCACACGGAATCTGAAAGCCGACCGGTTTGATCAAGGCCGGTGCCTATGAACTATGTGGTCAGTCGGCGTAAACAGTTCCTGACAAAATTGAGCCAGGCACCGTCATTCAATGGTGGCGCCTGGCGGGCGGTCAGCGGGAAAGCTGATAAAGCGCTTGCCAACTGATCCGGCCGTCATCATCACGACCGGCGAGATTGTCCATTTTCCTCAACACGTCACTGCGCTTGAGCATTTCCTGGGACAGTTGGATCAGATGATCCATGGGCGAATCGCCTGTCTGCTCCTGGGCCGCCAGGCTCCTCAGGTGGTTGAAGCTCAGCTCCCGCTCCCAGGGATTACGTTTCAACTCGTCGAAATGCTCAAGCATTTCACCGGCCATTTCCTTGTCGGTCTTGTACTTGAAGTAGTTTTCCCCCTTGACCACGATGTTCACATTTTGCCGGTCGATCAGGCCATCCAGTGCACCGGTAGAAGAGTGCCGGTCCAGGGCGCCCATCACTTCCGGACGTCGTAGCAATTCGTTGGCCAGGCGAATGTTCGCGTTCGTGACCGGATTGGGAGACCAGGTTTTTTTCGCCATCCCATAGATACTGTCAACGCTGACATACCCAGGGTTGCTGCGGTCCCTGAAGGCATTGAAATTGTCACGTAACTGTTGCGCCAACTCGTCATTGCTTTTCAGCGAGTACGTCGGATCAGGCCAGCCCGGCGCGGGTGGATACGGTTTACCCACGCTAGGATAGGGGCGTGGTGGCGGATTGCTGCAGCCAGGACTCGGCCTCGGCGGCGGACTGCAGCAGCCAGGATTCGGCCTCGGCGGCGGATTGCAGCAGCCAGGACCTGGTTGTGGGCGATTCCAGCCAAACCAAGGGCCCATCCAGTGTCTGACCGTATTCATCAGGCCCTGCGCAGCCGGCGCGCTGGAGTGACGCATCACGTTGTCAGCAGCACTCTGACGGGGGGCCTGCGAAGAGGGCGCGCCGAACACGGGCCCCCTCTGGTTTTCCCGAGGCAGGAAGCTGACGTTTGCAGCCGTTTGGCCGTTGGAGGCAGTCGCTGGCCGAGGGGCTTTGACCTCAGGCCTGGAAGTGGCCTGCAAAAGGTCAGAGGTTGATGAGGTAGAGGCCTGTGTATCGGACACCAATACCGACATAGTTTTCTCCATTACAGTGGGCGCGATCTTCAGCTTGCCGCTCCAACGCAACGTCGAAGCCCTTTAGCTTTCCCATGTGTGGCAATTCTGTCGGAAACGGTTCCTGAACCAGCCGCAATATGCGCTGCGAGGATGTAAGAAACAGGACAAACGATCGCAGCCTCTTGCAAGACTGCGACTTTTCCAAGCCGATAAAGGTCAGAACCCGACGCTGGCCTGTACAAAAAACGTACGCGGCTCGCCCAGGTAAAGCCCGGCATTGTTGTCGCTGGAGCGGGTGTAGTGCTGCTGGTCAAAGACGTTTTTCACCCCCACCCCCAGCTTCAGGTTCGACAGTTGTTCGCCAAAGTCGTAGCCACTGCGCACGTTGACCGAGACATAGCCCGGGATATCACCGTACTGCCCATCGGCGGTGCCCTGGGTAATGTAGGTGCTGGTGGTACCCGGTGCACGCTGTCCGGACTGGGCGTACACATCCAGGTTGTGGGTCCAGTGGTTGACGTCGTAGCGCAGGCCCAGGGTTGCCACTTCCCGGGAATACAGTGGCAGGTCGCGCCCTTTGAACGGTACGTCACCTTCGGCGGTAGCCTTGGTGTAGGTGAAGCCGGCGTTGGCGGTCAGGCCGTCCAGGCGAGGGTCCAGGTTCGACAAGTCATAGTGGGCCGACGCTTCGATGCCGGTGTGCTTGGTGGCGCCAAGGTTGGTCCAGCCCACGGCATTGCTGACGTATTGCAGCTCATCCGAGAAGTCGATGTAGAAATACGTGAGTTCCCCGCCCCAGACACTGTCGTTGTAGCGCGTACCGACCTCATAGGTCCTGGCTTTTTCCGGGTTCAGGCCGCTGGCGGTCTGGTCGCCGCTGCCGCCTTGTCCGAGTTGGAAGTACTGCAGGCTGCCGAAGGAGGTTTCGTAGTTGGCGAACAATTTCCACGCATCGGAAAGGTGGTACATCACGCTCAGTGCCGGCAGCGGTTCCCGGCTATGGACCTCGCGGCGTTTTTCCTGGGTGCGGGGCCCCGTAAGGGGGATGACCGGACGGTCGTGCCATTCGGTGCGGATGTCTTCAAAACGGATGCCCGGGGTGACGGTCCACTTGCCGATATCGATCTTGTTGTCCACATAGAAGGCGTTGGCCTCGGTGCCACCGGTGCGATCCTGGTAGACGTGACCATCGCTGCGGCCACCCGGCGTCGGCACGTTGTTGATCAGGTTCAGGCTGGTGGCCTGCTCGTGCATGCCTTCCTTGAGGTAGCGGTAACCGACGCTGACTTCCTGGGTGCTGGGGCCCACGTCGAATACATGGGACACCCGCGGCTCGATGCCGAAGGTGTAGTAGGTGCGCGGGTAGGACCCGAGGGTCGCGAGGTCGCGGTTAGCGATGTTACTGCCGCGGAAACTGTCGGAATAATAAGTCAGCACTTCGGCCTGGGTCCGGTCGTCGATCTGCCGGATGTACTTGAAGGACACGTCTTTGCGACGCCCGCTGAAATTGTCCCAATCGCGCACCGACTGGTACGGGTTGGCATCGAACTGTTTCTGGGTCAGCCCGCCGGGCATGTCGGCGCTGGCGTCGTAATAGTGGAAGTTCAGCGAGAAGTCGTCCTGGTCGGTCGGCGCCCAGTGGGTCTTGAAGATCACGTCGTCGATGTCGTTGCCGTTGTTGCTGTTGCGGTAGCCGTTGCCATTCACTCCGGAGTACAACAGCGCAGCGCCGATGCCGTTTTCGGCAGTGCCGCCGATAAAAG
>Ga0075034_1001225_pt1 | contig 10660 bp, 8 predicted proteins | sample SynthPrep_16_END_FD_71519 | JGI IMG/M metagenome (GOLD analysis project Ga0075034, IMG submission 71519) | Synthetic microbial communities from Ohio, USA - SynthPrep_16_END_DS12_MetaG | ecosystem: Engineered > Bioreactor > Aerobic > Activated sludge | place: USA: Ohio, Columbus | collected...
ATCCCGGTCCTGTCGGGCGTCTGCGACGGCTTCATCGGCAACCGCATCCTGACGCGTTACCGGCAGGAAGCGAACCTTCTCCTGGCAGAGGGCGCGCTGCCCGATCAGGTCGATGCCGCGATGCAGGGCTTCGGCATGGCGATGGGCCCCTATGAGGCGCAGGACATGTCCGGCCTCGACATCGCCTATGCCAACATCAAGCGGCAGGTACCTGGCGCGAACCCGCGTCACGTCCCACTGGTCGAGCGGCTCGTCGAGGATCACAAGCGCCTTGGCCGCAAAACTGGCGCGGGGTGGTATGACTATGGCGCGGACGGCAAGCCGGTCGTGTCGGCGCTGGTGACGGAGGAGCTTCGTAAGTTATCGACCAGCTCGGGCAAGACGCGGCGCAGTTTCCTGACCGAGGAGATCGTCGAGCGGATCACGCTCGCGATGATCGCCGAAGCCTGCGCCATTCTTGACGAAGGCATTGCCGAACAGCCGCAGGACATCGACCTTGTGCTGGTCCACGGCTATGGCTTTCCGCGCTGGCGTGGCGGGGTGATGCATCATGCTGACAGCCTTGGCGTGAAAGACCTGGTGGGGCGTTATGCAACCCTGACCGCGGCCGATCCGCAAGGATGGGCGGTGCCGCCGCTTCTGTCGCGACTGGCGGCAAAGGCCCTGACACTGGACAACCTGAACGCAGAAACAGCGAAGGCCTGACCAACGGGGCCCGGTCGTGCCCGCCTTCGGGCGCAAGATAGCAAGAAGATGCTACGCGACAAGCAAGCACGTTCAATACAGGTGCAGCCAATCCTTTTAACTCTCAGAGATCAAAGATGTCCCTCGACCGATGGAGGATCGGACTCAGGGACGGACCAGAACGCCACGATTGGAGGATCAAATGGCAATTAGCAAAGAAGCCGATACGCTGCGCGCGCTCTATCAGAGCTGGACCGACCAGATGGTCGCGAACCCCAACCTGACAATCGCCAACCTACGCAGCATGTTCGACGAGTGGAGTCAGGCCACGCTGGAACCGGAGAACGTCACTTACAAGAGCGACCACGTCGGCGGGGTCGAGGCGATCTGGGCTTTCCCCGCGGGTGGCGATGCCAAGCGCGTGATCATCTATACGCATGGCGGCGGCTTTGCCGTAGGTTCGGCCGAAAGCCACCGCAAGATGGTCGGACACTTGGCCAAGGTGCTGGGTGTGACCGCTTGCATCCTGCATTACCGCCGTGCGCCGGAGCATCCGTTCCCCGCTCAGATCGAAGATGCCGTGGCCGCCTACAAGGCGCTGCTGGCACAGGGGTTCGAAGCGAAGAACATCCTGACTGCAGGCGACAGTGCCGGTGGGAACCTTGCAATTGCCTCGGTGATGAAGTTCCGGGATCTTGGCCTGCCGCTTCCGAGTGCGGTCATTGCCTATTCACCTTGGCTTGACATGGCGCTGCGCGGTGAGACACTGGAAACTAACGCCGCGACTGACGCTCTGGTAAGCAGAGCCGTCCTCGAAGGGATGGCGGGCATGTTCCTGGGTGGTGAGACTGATCCGCTGAACCCGCTGGCGAACCCGCTGGAAAACGACTTCACGGGGTTCCCGCCGCTCTACATCAATTGTGGTAGTGCCGAGACACTGCAAAGCGACTCCGAATCCCTGGCCGCCAAGGCCAAGGCGCAGGGCGTGAAGACCACGCTTTCTGTGGTTCCCGGCATGCAGCACGTCTTCCCATTCCTGTCGGGCCGCGCCCCCGAAGTCGAGCAGGAACTGGCGCGCATCGCCGCTTGGTATCGCGCGCTTTAAGTCAGCGGCCCCCGCGACGACGAGCGGCGCGGGGGCCACCTTATCAAAACAACCGGCTTCTCACCTCCCTTCTGGAGGGCAGAGGAGCCGTGCTCTGGGAGGAGTGTCATGGCACATTCGATTGAAACCACGAAAACAAAGGGCGCCGATTTCGATGCCGTCGTGATCGGCGCAGGCTTCGGCGGGCTCTATTCCGTACACAAACTGCGCAATGAGCAGGGCCTGAACGTCATGGCCTTCGACAGTGCGGGCGATGTGGGTGGCACCTGGTACTGGAACCGCTACCCGGGCGCGCTGTCGGATACCGAAAGCTTCGTCTACCGCTATTCCTTCAGCGACGAGCTTTTGCAGAAGGGCCGCTGGAAGACCCGCTATCTGACCCAGCCCGAGATCCTCGACTATATGAACGAAGTCGCGGACACCTACGACCTGCGTCGCAGCTATCAGTTCAACACTCGCGTCACCGCGACCCATTTCAACGATGAAACAGGTCTTTGGCAAGTGACGACCGACAAGGGCCAGACCGTCACTGCCAAATACCTGATCACCGGCCTTGGCTTGCTGTCAGCAACGAATACACCGAAATACAAGGGCATCGACGCCTTCAAGGGCCAGATGCTGCACACAGGTGCGTGGCCGGAAGGGATCGACCTTAAGGGCAAGCGCGTGGGCGTCATCGGCACGGGTTCGACCGGGGTTCAGGTCATCACTGCGACCGCGCCGATTGCAGGGCATCTGACGGTCTTCCAGCGCTCGCCCCAGCACGTCGTGCCCATCGGCAACACGCCTCAGGACGAGGCCACGATCGCCAAGCAGAAGGCGAACTATGACGATATCTGGAAGCAGGTGAAATCATCGGTCGTGGCCTTCGGTTTCCCGGAAAGCACCATCCCCGCAGAAACCGCTTCGCCCGAAGAACGCGAGCGCGTGTTCGAGGCGGCGTGGCAGCGCGGCGGCGGCTTCTACTTCATGTTCGGTACCTTCTGCGACATTGCCAGCAGCCAGATCGCCAACGACGCCGCATCCGACTTCATCAAGAAGAAGATCAACCAGATCGTCAAGGACCCCACCACCGCCAGGGCGCTGACGCCCCGCGACATCTACGCCAAGCGGCCCTTGTGCGGGAACAACTATTATGATGTCTACAACCGCCCCAACGTCACCCTTGCCGATGTGAAGGCCGACCCGATAGCCGAATTTACCGCAACCGGTATCCGTCTGGAAAGTGGTGCCGAGCATGAGCTGGACGTGGTGATCTTCGCCACCGGCTTCGATGCGGTGGACGGCAATTACGTGAAGATGGACATGCGCGGCCGCGGCGGCGTGACTATGCGCCACAAGTGGAAGGACGGCCCTTTGGGCTATCTGGGCATGATGGAGACGGATTTCCCAAACCTCTTCATGATCCTTGGCCCCAACGGCCCCTTCACCAACCTGCCGCCCAGCATAGAGACGCAGGTCGAGTGGATCACCGACACCATCGAGATGATGGAGGCCAAGGGCCTGAAAGCTATCGAGCCGACCGAGGCCGCCCGCGACGAGTGGGTCACGCTCTGCCGGACTATTGCCGACATGACGCTGTTCCCGAAAGCCGAAAGCTGGATCTTCGGCGCGAACATCCCCGGCAAGAAGAACGCGGTGATGTTCTACTTGGCGGGCATGGGCAATTACCGCGACGCGATCAGCGCGGTGAAGGATGGTGGCTATCAGACCATGATCTTCGACCGCGAGCCGGCGACAGCCTGAGGCTGCGGCCCGTGGCGCCTCGCCTTGCGGGCCGACCACCAATCCACCGTGCAAGACACAGAAACTAGGGAGAGAGACTATGGGACGTGTAACTGGAAAAGTCGCCCTCGTAACGGGCGCAGCGATGGGGATGGGCAAAACCCACTCCGAACTTCTGGCGCGTGAAGGCGCGCATGTCTTTGTCACCGACCGCGATGTAGCGGCAGGCGAAGCGGTGGCCAAGGGCATCGCGGCGGCCGGCGGCAAGGCCGATTTTATCAAGCATGACGTGGCCAGCGAGACCGATTGGGCCAATGTCATCGCCAACATTCGTGCAAAGGCTGGGCGGTTGGACATTCTGGTCAACAATGCGGGCGTACTGATCCTGAAGCCCTTGCACGAAACCACCCCCGAGGAGTTCGACCTGACAATGAACGTCAACGTCAAGGGCGTCTATCTTGGCATCCGGGCGGCCGTGCCGCTGATGAAAGAGTCTGGAAAAGCCTCAATCATCAACGTCTCGTCGATTTATGGAATTATCGGCGCGCCGATGGCCGGGGCCTATATCGCATCCAAAGGCGCGGTACGGATGCTGACCAAATCCTGCGCCGTTGATCTTGCCGATTTGGACATCCGGGTCAACTCAATCCACCCCGGCGTCATCGACACACCAATGACAAAAGACCTTCTGCATGCTGATCCGGAAACCCGGCAGGCAGTCCTGGGCCCCACATTGCTGAAGCGTCCGAGCAAGCCCGACGAGATCTCGAACGCGGTGCTGTTCCTTGCGTCGGACGAAGCCTCGTTCGTCCACGGCGCCGAGATCATTGTGGACGGCGGATACACCGCCAATTGAGGTTGAAGTCACCTGCCCGCCCGGCACGGTGGTGCCGGGCGGGCAGGTGACTCGTAGAGGAATCCCGACCATGAAGATACTGGTCCCTGTCAAACGGGTGATCGACTACAACGTGAAGGTGCGCGTGAAGGTGGACGGGTCGGGGGTTGACCTGGCGAACGTCAAGATGTCGATGAACCCCTTCGACGAGATCGCGGTGGAAGAGGCGATCCGGCTGAAGGAGAAGGGTGTGGCGACCGAGGTTGTCGTCGTCTCCATCGGCGTCAAGCAAGCGCAGGAGACGCTACGCAATGCGCTGGCGATGGGCGCGGACCGAGCGATCCTGATCGAGGCTGCTTCGGACGTGCACACCGACATCGAACCGCTGGCGGTGGCGAAACTTCTAGCCGCCGTGGTCAAACAAGAAGCCCCGAACCTCGTCCTCTGCGGCAAGCAGGCGATCGACAACGATATGAACGCGACTGGGCAGATGCTGGCCGCGCTTCTGGGCTGGAGTCAGGCGACCTTCGCCTCGGAAGTGGCCATCGAGGGCGACACGGCCAGGGTGACGCGCGAAGTGGACGGAGGCCTGCAGACGATCACCGTCAAGCTACCGACGATCATCTCGGTCGACTTGCGCCTGAACGAGCCGCGCTATGCCTCGCTGCCGAACATCATGAAGGCGAAGAAGAAGCCGCTGGAAGAAAAGGCAGCCGCCGACTACGGCGTCGATGTCTCGCCACGGCTTTCGGTCGTCAAGACCTTGGAACCTGCGGGCCGCAAGGCAGGCGTCAAGGTCGCCTCGGTCGACGAGCTAATTGCGAAACTCAAAGACGAAGCGGGGGTGATCTGACATGGCCGTTCTTTTTCTTGCCGATGTCGTCGAGGGCAAGCTGGCAACCGATCAGGTCGCCAAGGCGCTGACCGCCGTGAAATCTCTTGGGCCCGTGACCATGCTCGTGGCGGGGGCGGGCGGCGATGCCGCTGCGGCCGAGGCGGCGACGCTGGATGGCGTTGCCAAGGTCCTATTCGCCGACGACCAGGCTTATTGCCACGGAATGTCGGAACCCACCGCCGCGCTGGTGGTGTTGTTGGCGGGCGACTACGAACACATCGTCGCCCCATCGGGCGCACTGTCGAAGTCGGTCCTTCCCCGCGTGGCGGCCCTGCTCGACGTGATGATGATCTCGGAGGTGCTGGCCGTCCATGACGGGTCGACCTTCGACCGGCCGATTTATGCCGGGAGCGCGATCCAGACGGTCAAGACCTCGGACTCAAAGAAGGTCATGACCATCCGGACCGCGACCTTCGATGCGGCGGGCAAAGGTTGTAATGCACCGATAGAGAAAGTCTCGGCTTCAGTCGATGGCGGGCTATCGGCCTGGGTCGAGGATAAGGTTGCCTTCTCCGACCGTCCCGACCTAACCTCAGCTGGGATCGTGGTCTCGGGCGGGCGGGGCGTGGGTTCCCAGGCGGACTTCGCGCTGATCGAGAAGCTAGCGGACAAGCTGAACGCGGCGGTGGGTGCTTCGCGTGCGGCCGTGGACAGTGGATACGCGCCGAACGACTGGCAGGTCGGGCAGACCGGCAAGGTCGTGGCGCCGGATCTTTACGTCGCGGTGGGCATCTCGGGCGCAATCCAGCACCTCGCGGGGATGAAGGACAGCAAGGTCATCGTCGCGATCAACAAGGACGAAGAAGCCCCGATCTTCCAGATTGCCGATTATGGCCTCGTCGCCGACCTCTTCACTGCCGTCCCGGAACTGATCGACAAGCTTTAGGCTTGCCGACCTTGGAGCTTTGATATGAACGACGTTTTCCTGTGCGACTACATACGCACGCCCATCGGGCGCTATGGCGGCGCGTTGTCTTCGGTCCGTGCCGATGATCTGGGGGCCTTTCCCTTGCGCGCGCTGATGGCGCGGAACGCGAGAGTGGACTGGGCGGCGGTCGATGATGTGGTATTCGGCTGCGCCAACCAGGCGGGCGAGGACAACCGCAACGTGGCGCGGATGTCGCTTCTGCTGGCTGGACTACCTGTTGGGGTCACGGGCACTACGATCAATCGGCTCTGCGGCTCGGGGATGGATGCTGTCCTAACCGCCGCCCGCCAGATCGCTGCTGGAGAGGCGCAACTGGTGATCGCGGGCGGGGTGGAAAGCATGTCGCGCGCGCCCTTTGTGATGCCCAAGGCCGACAGCGCCTTTTCACGGACGGCGGAGATTTACGACACCACTATCGGCTGGCGGCTAATCAACCCCGCGATGCAGGCGGCCTATGGCACGGACTCGATGCCGCAGACCGGGCAGAACGTAGCCGACGACTACGGCATTAGCCGCGAAGCGCAAGACGGCATGGCTCTGGCAAGCCAAGCCAAGGCAGCAGCGGCCCAGGGCAACGGGAGGCTTGCGGCCGAGATCATTCCTGTATCGATCCCTCGGCGCAAGGGCGATGCGCTGGTGGTGGACCGTGACGAGCACCCGCGCGCCACGACCCTCGAATCGCTGGACAGACTGAAGCCCCTGTTCCCGAATGGTTCGGTCACGGCGGGAAACTCGTCAGGCGTCAACGACGGTGCCGCTGCGCTGATCCTGGCCAGCGCCGAAGCCGCCCGTGCCCATGGCCTGACGCCGGTCGCCCGGATTCTTGGCGGGGCCACGGCGGGTGTGCCGCCACGCATCATGGGCATCGGCCCCGCGCCGGCCAGTCAGAAGCTAATGGCGCGGCTTAGGTTGAAGCAAGCCGATTTCGATGTCATCGAACTCAACGAGGCGTTTGCTGCGCAAGGTCTTGCTACCCTGTGCCAGCTTGGAATTGCGGACGACGACCCGCGCGTGAACCGTAACGGCGGAGCCATCGCACTTGGCCACCCCTTGGGTATGTCGGGGGCGCGGATCACAGGCACGGCAGCGCTTGAGCTGGCCCTGACCGGCGGGCGGCGGTCCTTGTCCACTATGTGCATCGGAGTAGGGCAGGGCATCGCCGTTGCGCTGGAGCGGGTATAAGCGAAAGCAGCCCGCCAGCATCTGGCTGCCGGTCTCAATGTTCGCGAAGCTGCCGCGCGTGTGAAAATCGGCAAAACCGCCCTCTATGAAGCCCTCAAAGCCGAGGAATCTGCCGCGTCCACTATCAAATAAGTCAAAATTCCGGGTAGGTTCTCAAAAGTCGGACAGATTCACCACTTTCGTGTCGTGACGCCTTGACTTCTGCTAACACTGTTCATAAAATACATGCGGAACAGTATTCCGCAGGGCGGAATACTGTTCCGGCTGGAGGAGCCTAGCACGAAAATCGAATCCCGGATGATCCGGCGGGATCCTTGTAAGGATCCACTTCACTGTGAGGAGGAAGAATGATCCGTTCCCTGAAGAAGACCGCCTGCGCAGTCTCAGTCCTTCTGTCGGTTGGCACAACCGCCGCCCATGCTCAGGATGACTTTCACATCGGCTTTCCTGTGTTTCTGTCGACCGCTGCAGCCGGCGCCTTTGGCGAGCCTGCAAAGCGCGCAGCCGAATTGCTGGTCGAGATGCTGAATGCAGGGTCGGTGCCCGCCCCCTACGCCACGGTAGGTATTAACGGCAAGCCGATCAAAGCGACCTTCATTGATGAAGCTGCGGATGCCGTTTCCGAATACCGCAACCTGGCCGAACGCGACCGCGTCGATGCAATCATCGGCTATACCTCGTCGGCGAGTTGCAAGGCCGTTTCCGAACTGGCGGAAGAACTTGAAGTTCCAACTGTGCTCTTCGATTGCGGCACCCCGCAAATCTTTGAAGAACTGGTGACCGAGCCGGTCTACCTGTTCCGCACCGGTCCGACCGGCACGATGGATTCGGTGGGCGCTGCCCGCTACTTTCAGGATACCGGTGTCGATCTGACCCGCGTGGCGGGAATCAACCAGAACTATGCATGGGGTCAGGATGCCTGGCGCGACTTCACCGGCGCAATCAAGGCGTTGGATCCTGATGCTGCCGTGTCGTCGGAGCAGTTCCCCAAGGTTTACGCCGGTCAGTACGGTGCCGAGATCTCGGCGCTTGCAACCGCAAAACCCTCGGCCGTTTTCACGTCGTTCTGGGGCGGCGATCTAGAGGCCTTCATCCTGCAGGCAGGCCCGCGCGGCTTGTATTCGCAGGCACCTGTGCTGATGACCTGCGGCGAGGCGGCAATTGACCGTTTGGCCAAGGACATTCCCGAAGGCGCTATCATCGGCGCGCGCGGCCCCTATAGCTATTTCGCGCCTGATACGGAGCTCGCGAACTGGTTCCGCGATGCCTACAAAGCCAAATTTGGTGAGAACCCACCCTACCCTGCTTGGAAAATGGCGCAAGCAGTCTTTGGGCTGAAAGCGGCTTGGGAGAAAGCCGGCCCCAAGGCCGACAAAGAAGCGGCTGTCGCGGCCTTCAAAGGGTTGGAATTCGACAGCCCAGCCGGCATGGTCAAAATGGCGATCGGTGGTGGCCACCAGGCGATTCAGTCCATCGCGTATGGAAAGTTCAAGCGTGATGTGGATGGCAATGCGTCGGTGGTCGATGTGATCTCCTACCCCGCCGAATGTGTGAACCCGCCGGCGCACATGCTCGCTGCCGACTGGATCGCCGAAGGTTTCCCGGGCGCAGTCTGCAACTGATCAACCGACAGGATCTCCCCGCACGGCGACGGGGGGGATCCTGCCCGCCTTGCCCTTCGGCGCGGAGCCGGGTTCTCAAAGCAAGCGCTCCCGGTTCCCTCATTCACTTTCCCTTATCGGAAACCCCATGCTGTTATTGACTGCAATTACGCTGGACGGACTAAGTTACGCCGCCTGGCTCTTCATCATCGCGGTGGGTCTGACGCTGATCTTCGGTGTCATGCGCATCCTGAACATCGCCCACGGTGCCTTTTACGCGATCGGCGCCTATTCATGTGTCACCGCGCTTGGCGCCTATTATGCGGCGGGTCTGCCCGCAGCCGGGGCCTATCTGGCCATGGGGCTGGCCGCCGTCCTAACCGGGCTTGTCGTTGGTCTGGTGATCGAGAGAGTGCTGCTGCGACGGTTGACCGGCCGGGACGAGGTGCTGATGGTGCTGGTCACCTATGCGCTCTTTCTGATGCTCGAAGACGGGATCAAGCTGATCTGGGGTGCGCAGAGCTATTTCATCTTCGAACCCTATGCCTATCTTGGCGCGGTCACTGTCTTTGAGCTGTCCTATCAGATTTATGACCTGCTGATCATCGCCGTAGCGATCATCGCGGGCGTGGCACTGTGGTTCTGGCTGACCAAGACCAGGACAGGAAAACTGATGATCGCGGTGGTCGCCGACCGCGAGATTGCCGCGGCCATGGGCATCAATGTGCAGCGTATTTTCGCCATCACCTTCGCGCTTGGCACCATTCTTGCGATGATCGGCGGCGCGCTGACCGCACCCAAGATCGCGGTGACCGCCTCAATCGGGGTCGAGGTCATCATTCTGGCATTTGCCGTGGTGGTCATCGGCGGCCTTGGCTCGATCCCGGGCGCTGCGGTGGGTGCGTTGTTTGCGGGCTTTGCCCGCGCTGCCAGCGTCCATCTCGCACCGCAGTTCGAGCTTTTTGCAATCTATGCCGTGATGGCCCTTGTGCTGGCCGTCCGCCCGCACGGGCTCTTCGCTCGCCAGACGGGGCGCAAGATATGAACACCCTCGACTTCCGCAGGGACGGCTGGCTCGTCCTGATCCTTGCTGCACTGGCCATTGCGGGTTTCTTCCTGCCGAACTGGGTACGCTATATCCTGCAGACGTCCCTTGCGGGCGGCCTTGTAGCGCTGGCGGTGATGATCCAGATGCGCGCGGGCCTCGTATCCTTTGGTCAGGGTCTGTACTATTGCGCCGGAGCCTATATCGCCGGGATCGCCGCCAGCAAATGGGGCATCCGGGATGTCACCGTACTAATCCCGATGACTATCATCGTCACCGCCCTGTTCGGGGGCGTAGTTGGCTTGCTGCTGTCGCGCTACCGCGAAATCTTTTTCGCCATGCTGTCGATGGCCCTGTCGATGATCCTGTATGGAGTTCTGGTTAAAGCGGCATGGCTGGGATCAACGGACGGGTTCAACGTCCCCGCGCCCACCTATTTCGGCTTTGCGCCCAAGGCGTCGATGCGGGCTGAGTACAGCTATGTCTTTGTGGCGACTATCGTGGTGATCACCGCGTTTGTGGTGGCGCGCTATCTGGCAATCTCGGCAGGCGCGATGCTGAACACGGTCGCCCAGAACGAAATCCGGCTGGAATATCTTGGCGCCTCGCCCCGCCGGGTCGTGCATGTCGTCTATGTCGTCGCAGCCGCGATCTCGGGTA
>Ga0075034_1001257_pt1 | contig 10414 bp, 10 predicted proteins | sample SynthPrep_16_END_FD_71519 | JGI IMG/M metagenome (GOLD analysis project Ga0075034, IMG submission 71519) | Synthetic microbial communities from Ohio, USA - SynthPrep_16_END_DS12_MetaG | ecosystem: Engineered > Bioreactor > Aerobic > Activated sludge | place: USA: Ohio, Columbus | collected...
ATTGTGCACCTTCGCCTGCGCCGGAATATCGGCCTGGCTTCCGGTTGTGCGTACTTCGGCAAAGCAAATCAGCTCGCGGCAAAAATATCCCTTCCCGCCGGATGCCGTCTTCGTTGCGGCAGCTCCCGGCCGGAATGATCGCCCTCCTATATCGCGCCTCCTCTGAGCCTGCGGCGGGGCTGATCCCGCTGCGATCCATTTGGACCTTTCAGGCGGGACAGATCGTCCCGAGGTGACGAATATGACGACCTTTTCACGACGCGGCTTCCTCGCCGCCAGCGCAGCCATGCTTGCTGCATCCCATTTCCCCATCAGGGCCTACGGCCAGGACGCGGCTGCGATCCGCCTGGCCGCCACCAGCCGCACGCTCGATATAGACAATCGACCGGCCACCGTTTTCGGACTTGCTGGTCCCAACGGGCAGGGGCTGCTCCTCGATCCGGGCGAGCGATTTCGGGTGGATCTGACCAACGATCTCGCCGAGTCCACGATCATTCATTGGCACGGCCAGATTCCCCCGAACGCTCAGGACGGCGTCCCGGATATGCCGCAGCCGCTTCTTCAGCCCAGTGAAACGCGCAGCTTCGATTTCGCGCCCCAGCCCGGAACGCACTGGATGCACAGCCATGTGCCGATCCAGGAAATGCGATTGCTCGCCGCGCCGCTGATCGTCCGGAGGGCAGAAGACCTATCCGCCGATCGGCAGGAAGTCGTCCTGTTCCTGCACGACTTCGCGTTCAAGACACCGGAAGAAGTGCTGGAAGAGATCACCAGCGCAAGCGCTGATGGACATGGCGCTGCCGGCATGTCACGCGCGATGCAAGGCATGAACCATGGCGGCATGCCTGGAATGAACCAGGGCGAGGCCGGGGGAATGGGCTCGATGGCCATGGATATGGGTAACATGGCGATGGATCTCAACGACTACGACTGGGATGCCTATCTCGCCAATGACCGAACCCTGTCCGATCCCGATGTCGTTCAGGTCGAACGCGGCGGCCGGGTTCGCCTCCGTGTCATCAACGCAGCCGCAGCCACCGTTTTCTGGATCGACACGGGCGAAGCACAAGCCCGGCTCGTCGCCGTCGACGGGCATGAGGTCCAGCCGGTCGCGGGTTCGCGGTTCGGGCTGGCCATGGGGCAGCGTCTCGACCTGGAGATCGACCTTCCAAATGAGACCCGCGCATGGCCGATTCTGGCGCTCAGGGAGGGCGAACGTGAAAGGACCGGCATTATTCTCGCCCCCGCGGGCGCCACGATCGACAGGATCGATTCCCTTTCAGCGAATGACGCCCCGGCCTTCGACACGGACTTGTCTCAGGAGTCACGGCTGGTCGCTGTCGACACGCTTGCCGCCCGTCCGGTGGATCGAAGCCACATGATCATGCTCGGCGGCTCGATGCAGCCCTATGTCTGGACCATCGACGGAGCAACATGGGGCAAGCATCGGCCGGTTGCCGCAACGAGCGGCGATCGGGTGGAACTGATGTTCCACAATATGTCGATGATGGGGCACCCGATGCATCTGCATGGGCATGCATTCCAGGTTGTTGGCATCAACAGGCGACGCTTCGAAGGTGCGCGCCGCGATACCGTGTACATACCGCCGATGTCGATGGTCACTGTTGCCCTTGATGCCGGCGAGGCCGCGAGCTGGATGTTGCATTGCCATCATATGCCGCATCTGGCCACCGGGATGATGACCGAGTTCAGGATCGCTGCATGAAACCGCTCTGGATCGCGGTCGCCGCAACTCTCCTGGCGGCGGCCGGTGCGATCTTGGTCGGAAAGGGACGGTCCGGTCAGGAGGCGAGCGATCGCATCGCCCTTGGCCGGGCAGTCTATCTAGCGAACTGTGCGAGCTGTCACGGCACGAAACTCGAAGGCCAGCCCGACTGGCGCAGCCCGGGCACGAGCGGCCGCCTTCCGGCGCCGCCGCATGACGAGACCGGTCACACCTGGCATCATTCGGACAGGCAGCTCCTCGCAATCATCACCGATGGGACCGCCGCGGTGGTTGGCGGTGGCTACGAGAGTGACATGCCCAGCTTTCGGGAGGCTCTGACCTCCGCCGAGATCGAGGCTGTCCTCGACTACATCAAGAGTACCTGGCCGCAGCGAGAGGCAGACTACCAACGCCGCATCTCGAACGGCTGACACGCCGGAGGCCACGAAAACAATTTCGTGGCCCCACATCGCCATCGCGCGCCGCCCCACCACCACATTCATGCCGACGGGTTCGGCAGTTGATGGCGGCAGAGAGGGTGTTCGGCGGCCTAAAGACATAAGGATTCACAAATGAACAAGAGAAACGTCTTCGCTCTGCTCGTCGCCGCGGCAGCGGTTGCGGGCTTTGCGCTTTGGAATCGAACCGGATCGGAAGACGAAGCCAGAAGAGGAGTATCGGGCCAGGGGACGGCATTGTCGGTTGTCGTGCCTTCGTCATTGTCCGACACCGCAAAGATGGGAGAACGAGCTTTCAACGCCGTCTGTGCAGCGTGCCACGGCAAGAACGCGGCCGGAACCGATGCCGGCCCGCCGCTCATCCATCGGATATACGAACCTTCTCACCACGGAGACTACGCCTTTGAAATGGCCGTCGCCAACGGCGTGCGCGCGCATCACTGGAAATTCGGAAACATGCCTCCTCAGCCGGGTCTGACGAAGGCCGACGTCGCTACGATCGTGGCCTATGTGCGCGAGCTTCAGCGGGCGAACGGCATCAATTGAGGAGCATTGGCGGCGAGATATCCTGAACAGGAACAACCTGGAAGCCTTGCAAGGATGGGCGATCCCAACAGCGACCGATATCGCGTTCGCATTGCGTGTTCTTTCCCTGTTCGGCTCGCGTGTCCCAGCCTCGCTAAAGATATTCCTGGCGGCGTTGGCGATCATCGACGATCTCGGGGCGGTCATCGTTATTGCTGTGTTCTATACCGCTGATATGAACCTCATGCCGCTCGCCGGTGCGGCACTCGTGTGGGGCAATCTTTTCATCTTCAGCAAGATGAAGGTGAAGGCTCTGTGGCCTTACCTTTTGCTCGGCGCAGTGCTGTGGGTCCTTGTTTTCGCCTCCGGCGTTCATGCCGGACAGCGCGGACCCCTTATCATCCGGACGCGGCGGTAAACAGATATGAGCATTGGTTGATCTGCTGCGCATTTAGGCAGCAGATCAACCGCGAGAAATCTTGCACCAAAAACAGGCTTTCACATGTAGGGCGTTAGCCTTGCTCATCGGAGAGTTGAACTGATCTGTTGCGCTTGACCCGGCCTGTAATTGTCGACGCCACGGTAACATAGTCGAAACACGCTAGTTCTTGCCTAGATATCGGAACTCCCGGGTCGATTAGCAATGCACCGATTGACGCGCTAAAGTTACATAAGCTGTCTTACGCCACATACTAACTTTCGGAATTTACTCCCTAAAATAGCAATTCCCACAACTGCCTCTATGCTACCTGGTCCTCTTATCGAGAACGGCAACCGCAACGGAGAGACGAGAGACTCGCGCCAAGACATCGCAACATCGAAATCAGTCCAATCCCGCTTTTGGTGATGGCGTCCTGGACCAAGTCCGGATCTCCGTCGATCAACCCGCAAGGGGTCGGCTAGCAAGCTGCCGCCGCTCCGCCTTCGTCTTCGCGGTGATCGCGACCGTCCCTGTTCCCTTGAGGAGCCATCAGCGGGAATTGGCCCGCTTCCGATGGAGCACCCGAACATGGCACACGATCTTTCTCTCGCCCAGTCTCACGCCTTCCACCTCTGCAACAATCTGATGGTCCCGATCACCCTGTTCAAATCTAGCGGCGAATTCGGCGTCCTTCCGTCCGACGAAATCGATGACGAAGACGATCTTGAGATCGTGCACGAATATGCGCCGTGGTGACTTATGGTCACCTCATGCTCAAACGCCCTGCCTGGCAGGGCATTTCCGCTTTTCAACTGCACATAATCGGCTCGCTGAGCCGCGCTCCTCAGCGTCGGGCAGAGAAACGGAGGCAACCTGGCAATTGCAACTCTGAACAGAACAGGAGAACGCAATTGCCGACCCCACTACACCTCCGTCTTCGAACCGAAGACCCCGGAAACATTTTGTCGCCGCTCGCCCGGATGGTCCAAGACCATTGTGAGCGCCGTGATTATGAGGCCGCGCGCCGGCGCCAGTACACCGCCGTCGTGCTCCACTTTGGCTATTGGCTGGCCGACCGTGATGTCGCCATGGACAGTTTTAGCACCGATCACATTGAGGCGTTCCTTGCTGAGCACCAGAACGGCTGCTCCTGCTTCTGGAAGATGCGCACGGGGGTGAAGGCGATGCGATACGCTTTGAACCTTGCGGTGAAAATGAGGGCGCTGCGCCTGATCCCACCCACGAACCTATCGGCGATTGATCGCGAAGTCCTGGCATTCGACGCCATGCTCGCCGAAGTTTGGGGTTTGTCCGAGGCTTCACGCCGCAAGCATAGCAATATCGTCCGGCGCCTTCTCGTTGGAAGTGTAAGAGACGGCCGTGTCGATATGGCCGACCTGACCCCCTTGCACATCCGACAGTTTGTGCTCGGCGGGAACAGATGGAAGCCTGCCACCATTCGTAGCTATGCGGGCTCGGTCAGATGCTATCTACGATATCGAACGCTGGTGGGCGATGACGTTCGTCGCTTGAAGAGAGCCATACCAGCGCCGGCGATGAGAAGCCCGACCAAACTTCAAACAGGCTTCAGCCCTGCGGAGCTGGAGCAATTGTTGGAGGTCTCGGCGGAAATCGGCCAAACCCGAAAAAGAGTTCATGCCATCGTAAGGTGTTTGGCCGACCTGGGAATGCGGTCAATCGAGATAACTCGCCTGACGCTCGATGACATCGACTGGGAGAAAGGGCTGATCCAGGTGCCCTCCACCAAGTCACGCCGGTCCGATCCTATGCCGCTCCCATTCGCGACCGGTGAAGCGATCGCCGACTATATCGTCCACGAGAGGCAAGCCACGCAACACAGGGAAGTCTTCGTCCGGCATGTAGCGCCTATCGGAGAGCCGATCACCCCGCGCGCGGTGCAGCGATCGGTGTATGCGGTTTACGAGCGGTTGGGCTGGGACTGTACCAGAATCCATATCTTCCGCCACACGATTGCGAGCCGCCTGGTCAACGGCGCCGTGCCGATGAAGCAGGTTGCGGACGTGATGCGGCACAGGAGCGTGGTGACAACGGCGGGCTATGCTCGCGTGGATCAAAACAGGCTGGCGGCCGTGGCCCTGCCGTGGCCGGGAGCGCGGGCATGACTGGATCAACAACGATGCTGTCTCGCGCCGAGACCTACCTCGCTTACCGCCGAAACCTTGGCTTCAAGCTGAAAACTGCGGGGAGGCAGATCATCTCCTTTGCCCGGTATGCCGACGACAGAGGACACGAAGGCACCCTCTCTCCCGATATCGCGCTCCGCTGGGCAAAGGCCAACGCGACTATTGCCGACCCCTTCACCTGGGCAAAACGCCTGGAGGTGTTGAGGCCATTCGCCACCTTTCTCGCGGCAGAGTACGGCGAAACCACTTTCCCAGCCACCAACCCCTTCGGTCGCACGAAACGTCGGCTTGCCCCGCATATCTTTACTATCGAAGAGATCACGGCCATCATCGCCGAGGCGCATCATATTCGCCGTGTTCAGGCCGCCGGGACGCTCATGATGCCCGCCCTGGTCGGGCTGCTGGCTGCGACCGGCCTGCGGATATCAGAAGCGCTCAGTCTCCAGCTCCGCGATCTGGATCTTGAAGCGGCGCAGATTTTAGTCCGGGAAGCGAAATATGGACGTCAGCGCCTTGTCGCCCTCCACCCGACCTCGGTTGCCGCGCTCGAAAATTTTCTTGATCGACGAAACGCGATATTCCCATCCAGCCCGACCGATCCGGTCTTCTTGAGCGAACTGTCCGGCAAGATGCTGACCTACATGAACGCCTGATATGCCTGGTTCCGGATTACCCAGAGATTGGGGATCCGGCCGCGCGGTGGCCATCCGTTAGTGCGCATCCATGACCTTCGCCACAGCTTCATATGTCGCCGGCTTATCCTCTGGCAGCAGAGTGGAGCCGAGATCGATGCCGCGATGATGATGTTGTCCACTTATGTCGGGCACGTCAATTTACGCGATACCTATTGGTATATCGAGAGTGTGCCCGAGCTCATGGCGATTGCCGGCAGTCGCTTCGAAGATGCGGCTATCGTCGGAGGCGACCTCGATGACTGACACCGCGCCTTCCTTTCCAACCCTGCTGCAGCGTTTCTTCGTGGATCATCTGCGCCAGCAACGAGCGGTGAGCCCCTGCACGGTCGCGGCCTATCGGGATACGTTCAAGCTACTGCTGGCCTTCGCGGAGAAGCGGATCGGGAAATCCCCGACCGACGTGACCTTGCCCGACCTCAACGCCGACCTAATCCTGGCCTTCTTGGACCACCTTGAGCGTGAACGGGCCAATAGCGTCAGGAGCAGAAACGCCCGCCTCTCCGCCATCCGCGTATTCCTCAAATATGCCGCACACGAGGATCTAACCGCCTTGGCGGTGATTGAGCGCAGCCTCGCCGTCCCGCAGAAGCGGCACGATAAGCCTGTGCTCGGCTATCTCACCCGGCCCGAAGTTCACGCGATCATCAATGCACCTGATCCAAAAACCTGGGCCGGCCGCCGGGACCGAGCGCTGTTCGCGTTCCTCTACAACACCGGCGCACGCGTGTCCGAGGCCATCAACCTTCAGGTCGGCAGTGTCATTCTGGAGACTGCACCGGTCGTTCACCTGCATGGGAAGGGACGGAAGCGCCGAAGCGTGCCGCTCTGGAATGAAACCGCAAGAACCCTAAAGCGATGGATACAGGATCTCCGTGATTGTCGGCCGGACGCGTATCTCTTTCCCAATAGTTCAGGCGGTCGGCTATCCCGCTCCAGCGTAAGGCAACGCCTCGACCTCGCCGTCGATACTGCCGGCCGGGACATTCCATCGGTCAAGGCGAAACCGATATCGCCACATACCTTCCGGCATACGACCGCAATGCACCTGCTGCAGTCCGGCGTCGACCTTACTGTGATCGCGCTTTGGCTCGGGCACGAGGACACAAGCACAACGCATATCTATATGGAGGCCGATCTTGCAATGAAGGAGGAGGCACTCAGCCGGCTTCAGCCGGTCACCGCAACTGGCGTACGCTATCGGCCGCCTGACAAGCTTATGCACTTCCTGCAATCGCTCTGATTATGTGCTGCTTGTCTGCCGGCAGCCGCCCGCTCATCCGGGCAGCTGCTCGTGGGCTAAGCATAATCTAGAACGGCGCATATTCATGCTTATGCTCACCTCCGCATAAGCATGAATACCTCCCGCGCGGGTCTCATTGAGACCCGCATGTCCCTGCCGCTGGCGACCTGTCGGCCGCAAGGGAAGCTTCGCCGCAGCAATCTGCTGCTACTTTTGTCAGTTGCGTGCAGCGCCCTTGCCCCCTTCGCTCTTCGCGGCGGGTGGAAAGTGGCCCGCACATTGCGTGAAGGAAAACAGGGACGGTCGCGCTGCGACCGAAGAGAAGATGAAGCGAGAAGAGTTGGAGGCGCTGCGCGCCAAAGTCAGCTGCGAGGCCTTACTTGAGCAGGCCGGTTACGAAATCGATCTAAAGGAGAGCACGCGCCGCGCCGTCAAATACCGGCGCGGCGGCAACATCGTCATTGTCACGCATGACGGACGCGGCTGGTTCGATCCACTTAGTGATGAGAAAGGCGATGTCTTCGGCCTTGCCATGTTCCTCGAGGGAATTCCATTCCCGTCCGCAACGGAAGCGGTCGCGTCAATTGTCGGTTATCAACTTTCCCGGTCGGAATGGAGGTCCTCGCGGTCTTGCGTACCGCTGAAAGACATTGCCGACCGCTGGTGCGGCCGGCGCACGCCTTCGCCCGGATCCGGTGCTTGGCGCTATCTATGTTGGGATCGCTCAATCCCGCCTGCCATCGTCCGGCAGGCCATCCGAGAGGGCATCCTGCGGGAAGGACCTTTCGGCAGCATGTGGGCAGCCCATGTCGATACCGAAGGTCGCGTCGTCGGTTGGGAAGAGCGCGGTCCCGACTGGCGTGGCTTTGCCACCGGTGGCTCGAAGGTTCTTTTCCGCTTCGGATCGAGTGATGCCTCTCGTCTTTGCGTCACAGAAGCTGCGATCGACGCGATGAGCCTTGCTGCGCTCGAGGGTTCGCGCGAGCAAACTCTTTATCTGAGCACTGGCGGTGGGTGGTCTCCGGCGACAGATGCGGCGCTTGCCGAACTTGCTCTGCGGCCCGGACTGATACTGGTCGCGGCCACGGACGCCAATCCCCAAGGCGACGTCTACGCAGAACGATTGCGTGCGCTCGCCGAGGCGTCCGGCTGCGACTGGCAGCGGCTACGTCCGCCGGCGGAGGATTGGAACGAGGTTCTTCAAAACAGGGAAAGGGAAAACGGGAAAGGAAAACCGAGGCCTGCCGCATGCGCGCCGGCCGCATCAAGGGAGGCTCCGCCCGGCATGCGCCGGCCCTTGACCCGGCCGGACACGGACGCAGCAACGCGGGAGGGGTCATGAAGGACTGAAGAGATTGGCAAGGTTGAAACGACTTGTGCTGCCTTCGGTCCAAAACCCCCGATAAGGATCAAGCTGATGACCTCGATAGCCCTTCCCCGCAAAATCTTTCAAGGAGTGGCCAAGCGCGCCGACATGTTCCGGATGTTCGACAGGCACGCGATGCGCCCCGACCGCTTTGATGGTGACCAGTCCGGCGTCTACGCCGGCGAATGGTTCGAGATCGACGAGACCTCCTACTCCTACATGCTCGACATTCTGCCACCGCTCTGGATGCGCGGACCGATCTTTGCGATGCGGGAGTTCATGACCGGTTCCGTGACCTCGGTGTTTTACGCGATCCGGATCGATGACACCGTCCGTTACTTTCACACCTACTGCGACCTCTCGGACCCGAACTCTGTGGAAGCGATGCGGACCGCAATCGTTGACCGCGAAACCCGGCCTGTTCGGGCAATGAGCCGCGAGGAACGGCTTGAGCATATCTGGAGCACCACCGCGGATGACTATCGCGGCTATGCCGGGCCCCGCTGGCCGAAGCCGATGCAGGGGCATCGCACGATCATGCTCTATGGCGGCCAGGATGGCAGTTTCCTGAAGCTGCTCGAAACTCTCAGCGATGACGAAATTGCCGCCAAGCTGCCGGTGCATCTGCGCCATCTCCCCACGGTCCTGGCGGCCTAAGCCAGATTCAAGCCCAACAATCCGAGCGCTGCAGCCGGTCGAATCCTCGACCGGATGATTTCGCACGCCCGCTTTCCCAAGGAGCTTTTCATGAGCAATGACCCCTTTACCATCGACATGTTCGGCAGCTCTGCCCTGTCCGCCGGGCTCGGGCTTGGTGTGACCGCGTTTGGCGGTTTCTCTCCCGATGCTGCCAATGATGACGACCCGGATCCGACTCCGCCTGCATCAGCCCCTGCCCTCCCCGTCATTGCCACCCCTGTTCGGCGAGCAGGCTCTCGGGCAAACTTCTATCTTGACGGCGACCGCGAACTGGGCGCCACCTGGAAGGATCGCGCCCGAGCCAATGTCGCGGCAATCCTTGTCGCCGACAGCATTGCCAAACAGGACCGGCCGGCAACGCCCAAGGAGCAGGCGCAGCTGATCCAGTTCACCGGCTTCGGAGCTAGTGAGCTCGCCAACGGCATGTTCCGTCGGCCGGGCGAGGTCGATTTCCGGCAGGGTTGGGACGATCTCGGCTCCTCACTCGAAACTGCCGTATCCAAAGCGGAGTATTCGTCGCTCGCGCGTTGCACCCAGTATGCGCACTTCACGCCCGAGTTCATCATCCGTGCGATCTGGGCAGGGATCGCGAGGCTCGGCTGGCGCGGCGGCCGTGTCCTGGAACCGGGCATCGGCACGGGCCTGTTCCCGGCCCTGATGCCGGAGATTTATCGCGACGCCGCCTATGTCACCGGCATCGAGCTTGATCCGGTCACGGCTCGCATCGTCGGTCTGCTGCAGCCAAAGGCCCGGATCATCAATGGCGACTTCGCGCGCACTGATCTGGCGCCGATCTACGATCTTGCCATCGGCAATCCGCCCTTCTCCGATCGTATCGTCCGCTCAGACCGTGCCTATCGGGCACTTGGCCTTCGCCTGCACGACTATTTCATTGCAAGGTCGATCGATCTCCTGAAGCCCGGCGCACTGGCCGCCTTCGCCACTTCACACGGCACGATGGACAAAGCAGATACAAAGGCGCGCGAGCATATCGCCAAATCGGCTGACCTGATCGCAGCAATCCGCATGCCAGAGGGGAGCTTTCGCCGCGACGCCGGTACGGATGTCGTAGTCGACATCCTGTTCTTTCGAAAGCGGAAGGCCGGCGAGCCCGAAGGC
>Ga0075034_1001288_pt1 | contig 10243 bp, 11 predicted proteins | sample SynthPrep_16_END_FD_71519 | JGI IMG/M metagenome (GOLD analysis project Ga0075034, IMG submission 71519) | Synthetic microbial communities from Ohio, USA - SynthPrep_16_END_DS12_MetaG | ecosystem: Engineered > Bioreactor > Aerobic > Activated sludge | place: USA: Ohio, Columbus | collected...
AGAGTGCTGCAACCGGAAAGAAAAATCCCGGCGAAAGCAGGACCGGTGGCGAGTCGTCCGCGACGCAGCCGGCTGGCGCGGACGCGGGCAGCACTGGCGAGGCTTGAGCGGATGGCCAAGTCGATGACATCAGATGCGCGGAAAAAGGACACGTGCGAAAAAATCGAGCTTGGCGGCCTGATCGTCAAGGCAGGCCTGCGGTACGAGAAGCGTGCGCTTCTGCTCGGCCTGCTGATCGAAGCCGAAAGGCGGATAAAGGGCGACGATGCGGAAAAGTCGCGGCTGACCGCAATCGGCGCGGAGGCATTTGGCAATGACGGCGAATAGGCTGCTCCTGGCAATCCTGCCGGCGGCGATCATGATTGCGGCAATGATCCTGACGACAGGCATGGAGCATCGCCTGGCCGCGCTCGGCACGAACCCGCAGGCGAAGCTGATGCTCGGACGCGCGGGCCTTGCCCTGCCCTATGTCACTGCGGCCGCGATCGGCGTGATGGCGCTGTTCGCGACAAACGGTTCGGCGAATATCAAGGCGGCCGGCCTGAGCGTGCTGGCCGGAAGCGGCATGGTTATCATCATCGCCACCATGCGCGAGGCGATCCGATTGTCAGGTATCGCAAGCAAAGTACCTCCCGGCCAATCTGTTCTGGCATATGTCGATCCTGCAACCGCGATCGGCGCGGGCATTGCCTTCATTGGCGCCGTGTTCGCATTGCGCGTTGCAATCAAGGGCAATGCCGCTTTCGCAACCGGCGGCCCCCGCAGGATCGGCGGCAAGCGCGCGGTTCATGGTGAGGCGGACTGGATGAAACTTCGCGACGCCGCAAAGCTGTTTCCAGAGACCGGCGGCATCGTCATCGGCGAGCGCTATCGCGTCGACCGCGACAGCGTTGCCGCAATGCCGTTTCGAGCCGATGAGAAACAAAGCTGGGGTGCGGGCGGGAAATCGCCGCTGCTGTGCTTCGACGGCTCGTTCGGCTCGTCGCATGGAATCGTCTTTGCCGGCTCCGGCGGTTTCAAGACGACCTCGGTGACGATCCCGACCGCACTCAAATGGGGTGGTGGCCTCGTTGTGCTCGATCCGTCGAGCGAAGTCGCGCCGATGGTCAGTGAGCACAGGCGTCAAGCTGGCCGAAAAGTCATAGTGCTTGATCCGACGGCAAGCGGTGTCGGCTTCAACGCGCTCGACTGGATCGGCCGTCACGGGAACACAAAGGAAGAGGATATCGTCGCCGTCGCCACCTGGATCATGACCGACAATCCGCGCACGGCGTCCGCCCGCGACGACTTCTTCCGGGCGTCGGCCATGCAGCTTCTGACGGCGCTGATCGCCGACGTCTGCCTCTCGGGGCATACGGAAGAAAAAGACCAGACCTTGCGTCAGGTCCGCGCCAATCTGTCGGAGCCGGAGCCGCAGTTGCGGGCGCGCCTGACCAAGATTTACGAGGGCTCGGAATCCGACTTCGTGAAAGAGAATGTTTCGGTCTTCGTCAACATGACGCCGGAGACGTTTTCCGGTGTCTATGCCAATGCGGTCAAGGAAACCCACTGGCTCTCCTATCCAAACTATGCCGGTCTCGTGTCGGGCGACAGTTTCTCGACCGACGCTCTCGCCGACGGGGGCGTGGACATCTTTATCGCCCTCGACCTCAAGGTGCTCGAAGCCCATCCCGGTCTGGCGCGCGTCGTCATTGGCTCGCTGCTCAACGCGATCTATAACCGCAATGGCAACGTGAAGGATCGCACCCTCTTCCTGCTCGACGAGGTGGCGCGTCTCGGATACCTGCGCATCCTCGAAACCGCCCGCGACGCCGGCCGCAAATACGGCATCACGCTCGCCATGATCTTCCAGTCGCTCGGGCAGATGCGTGAGGCCTATGGCGGCCGCGACGCGACCAGCAAATGGTTCGAGAGCGCCTCGTGGATTTCGTTCTCTGCAATCAACGATCCCGATACAGCCGACTACATTTCCAAGCGTTGCGGCGACACGACGGTCGAAGTCGACCAGACCAACCGTTCGAGCGGAATGAAAGGATCGTCGCGGTCGCGATCGAAGCAACTCAGCCGTCGCCCGCTCATACTGCCGCATGAAGTGCTGCGTATGCGCAGCGACGAGCAGATCGTCTTCACCTCTGGCAATCCGCCGCTCCGGTGCGGCCGCGCCATCTGGTTCCGGCGCGACGACATGAAGGGCTGTGTCGGTGAAAACAGGTTTCAGCCGGAGAAAAAAGCGTGACCTCACCCCGCTTGGCTCTCATCATCTTGGCCACGGCGCTCGTCGTCGTTCTGGCGATTGGCCGCATGCCGTACAGACCAGGGACGCCGGACATTTCGGATGGTTTCTCGACCCGTTCCGAACGCTCAATGCAGCCGCCGATCGAAGATGCGTCTGCGGCACGGTTTGCTCTTTGCGATGAAACGAGCCGCGTGAACTGTGTTGTCGATGGCGATACGATCTGGTTTCGGAGTGAAAAGATCCGGATAGCCGATATCGATGCACCGGAAATCTTCTCCCCTCACTGCGGCGCTGAGAAAAGCGTCGGCGAAACGTCTCGCGACAGACTACTGGATCTGCTGAATGGCGGAAGCTTCACGCTCGTTGCCGGCTGGCGTGATACGGATCGCTACGGTCGCAAGCTCCGAACGGTGACACGCCGTGGGCAATCCCTTGGCGAACGGCTGGTCGAGGAAGGGCTTGCCCGTCGCTGGAATGAGCCGCGGCGCGACTGGTGCGCGCATGATGGATCGTTATACCAAGGGATGCCGGCGGAGCCGGCCCGCGGGAGGATCGTTACCGGGATCGGCCGAAACCTCTTGGGCGGGTTCGGTGCGCGTGCGCATAGAGCCGTGCGGTGAAGCCGCCTCGCCCGGTCTCCCATTTGAAATCATCACGACGATGAATCAGTGACACCGGATCGATTCATATAACTCGTTGGACGCTGCCTGCCGGGACAGCGACAATGAGAGCATGGAAAACAAGGAGACATGCCAGGTTCATCTTCACCGTATCGATGCGGCGCAGAACATGCGGCGCTTTTACGGGATTGCGATCCAACCGACACTGTTCGGTGGTGCTTCGGTGATCCGCAACTGGGGCCGGATCGGAGCGGGTGGCCAGACGATGATGGAGACCTTCGATCATCCGGACGATGCGAACACGGCACTCTTGCGTCTCGAACGAACGAAGAGACGACGTGGCTATCGGGATGCGGGCAGTGCCGAATAGCCGGTCTAATCGACGGCCGTCGTGAATTTCCTGTAGTTTTTGCGTACATCGCGGGAATTCCTACCTGTCTGCCCCTTTCTTCGCCACATCCTCATTGTCAAAGCTGAAGGATCGAAAACCGAAAGAGGCCCGTCGTTCATGACCACGACCAACGAAATCGCCGACAAGATCGCAGCCGAACAGAACCTGACCAAGGCGCAGGCCAAAACGATTGTCGAAAGCGTCTTCAAGCAGATCACCGACGCGGCGCTTGCTGGCGCAGAAACATCGATCCCCTCCTTTGGAAAGTTCAAGCTGAAGGACACGCCGGAACGTGAAGGCCGTAACCCGGCCACAGGCGCCACAATCAAGATTGCAGCTTCGAAGAAGCTGACGTTCACGCCCGGCAAGGCAGTCAAGGACGCGTTGAACGGCTAAGGCAGAAGAGCCGCATAGGGAAACGCAGAATAGAGCCTCCTAGAAAGGAGGCTCCGCGCTGATGCGGCCGTCCTGCTCGGCCTCGATCGCTGCAAGCTCCGCCTGCACCATCTCCAGCTCCGCCGCAATCTGGCGACGCTCCGCCGGATCGCAGGCATTCCTGAGTTCGGCCCGGAGTTCTTCGCGTTGCATTTCGAGGGAAATCGTCATCGTCGTCTCCTTGACGTTTGTGAAAGACGACATCGCGGGTCATGGCGAGGCGGAGGGGTCCAGCATCGCGGGACGCGACCGCCGGAGGCGGCGAGTGGGGGAGCCGAAATGCGCAGCATTTTGGGGGTGCTGCTCGTGCTGGACGCGTCCGGTTCGCCATGGCACCCTCGGACGAACTGAGCAGCCCCCACCTCTCCGTATGGCACCGGAAAAGCCGAAAGCAGGCTCGATGCCTGCGCCCGGCTTCATCAATGAGAACGAGAAAAGAGCTCCGCCTCTCGGCGGAGCTCCTCGGAGTGATCAGGCCTCCCGCTTCGGGCGGTTCCAGATGAGGGCGTATTCGCCTTCCTTCTCGCTTGGCCAAAGCGCGGCGGTGATCGGGGCGTTGAAGCTCGGATCGTCCAGCTTTACCGAGAACCATTCAAATTTTGGGGATAAACATTCCGGTTGCGATCATCTATAGCACCCGCAACCAATAGTTTTCCGTTGTTTGGAGCAGCAATGATCCTCTTTCACCATACGGCCGTCTCCTTCGCAGAAGCTATTCTGGTTTCTCAACTTAGCCGGGGTCATGTGACAAGAAGAGTGGGAGAGCCCTTGCGAGATGTGGTGTGGCTCACGACCGATGGAAACCACAGGGATCACGGTCTTACGGAGGGCGAGCAGCTCGATCAGGTTCATCGACCTTATGTCGAGAAGGTCGAGCAAACAAAACTTCGGCGTGGACGCGTTTGGACGGCTGACAAAACCCGCATCAGGATTCAGGTCAAGATCCCGACGCGTGACCGAAAACTGGCGAACTACACGACGTGGTCGAAGAAGCACGACGGCCCGAAGTTTGCCAAGATGATGGGGATTTCGTGTGTCAAAGATATACGCAACCTGAGCGCGGTCGAATTGGACCGCCTGATGTCGACGACCGAAACGAAGGAGGAAACATGGTTTCTGTCTTTCCGTCCGATTGATCCCCAAGAGTTCGAGGAAGTTCTCTACCGGACGGATGACGGCTATTTTCCATATGACTTTGAGCAGCACGGCCGAGCCGAACTGGAGAAGGTCGGGATTTACGCCGCCGATCGGGAATCGCTCGATGAACTAAGCGTGGTCTTACGCCCGAGGCATAGGTTCGATCGCCTGGGTGCGGTCGTAACATGTGCCGATTTGTCCATGCCTGCGAATGTCGTGCTTCGTGGCGGAGGGGTCAATGTGGCGTTTGATCTGACTACGCGTCGGGTCCTGGAGGGAGAGCCTGGTCAGCACGAACAGGAACTGGCCGCCTGGGTTGATCGCCATCATCACAGCCTGAACGATGCCTGGGAGAAGAGCCGGGCGCAGCTTGCAAGTTACTAAAGTGGCAAGTCAGAAATCCAACGGTATTCCCTGCTCGGCCGGTTGGCGCGCAGAAATCTACATCTAAGGTGATAAGTGCGTAGTCCGACAATCTCCGGGATCGTTACTCCACAATCGAAGGCCGTCAAACAATCCGATGCTTTCCTGGCCAGCAAGCACAACCAACTCAATCTGTTCAGTTCGATTGATCACCTCGTGACAGACGAGAAAAATCTCACTGACGCGGAGCGGGACGCGCTTCAGCATCATATTCTCAACGTCCGTGCTGCGATTGCGCGGTCGCTTTGGTCCCGGGAGATATATGTCGGGCGCTCGCTGCTTGACGAGCATGTACTCGCATGTGCCAAACAGGGTGGTGGGGGAATCCCCGCAAAGATCTTGAGCGATCTTGCTTCGGCCGGGGTCGAACGTCCCGGGTTCGTTCTTTATCCACTGACGAGCTTCGGGATGAAGATGCAAACTCTGCCGTGGATGAACACCGGGTTGAAAAACTACATCGTTTTCCGCGCCGCCGGATTCGCTGTCAGCGCTCAAACGAACTCTGTCGAGCGTGCCTATGACCGCGTGGTCGAAATGGCGCGAGGCCTTGGGATACGTCAGAAAATCGACCGTCACGATGTTGAGCATTTTTCCCATGCAGCTCACTGGCTGAAGACCAATCCGCTTATGCTGGTGAAATTGACCTCGCATACGGGGGACATGTACGAGAACCAGTTCGTCTACACGTTGAAGATCAGATCCGCCGCCGCTGCCCTGTTGATGCTGCACGCGCTCTCAGTCGAGCGCGACGGCACAACCGACAAATTCAACTCGTCGGCTCACGTCAACAACTGGGAAACACTGGATATCCGCCACTACCTGATCGGCGAAGGGCGGCGTTCGGGAAAGATTTCGACACGGCGCGTTCCCATGAACGTCTCGCCGCTCGATCTCGCGCGATTGTCAGACGTCGCGGCGGTCGTTTCGACAGAGGCGATGGCGACCAACGCGATGAAGCGCTTGGAAAGAAAGATCGTCAGCGCCCTGAAGACAGTCGAGCAAGGTTACTTTCGACACGTAAACTTGACGACCGGTTCGAAAACCGAAGCACGCTTTTACAAGCGGATGGTCACTGCGCTCGACTGGTTTCGACAGTCATTCGGCTCACATGCGAACGAATCGGAAGCGATTGTCGCGCTGGCTGTTGCTTTCGAGACCTTGCTGACAGATCACTATCAGAACGGTGTTGCGGACCGCATCAAGCGGCGGGTTGGTATTTGTCTGAAAGGTGTTCCTGGCAACGCAGCCTACCAGCAGAGCGTGATCGAAATCTATTATGCTCGCGGAAGCATCGTTCATACAGGGGAACTGGGACAAGCGGCCAATATTGAACGTGCCCAGGCAGCATTTACGCGTTGCTTCTGCAGCCTTGTTTCCCGGATCTCAACATCCAGGCTCGTCGCGAACGAAACCGTGAGGCATCTACTCGGCGACGTCTGAATTCATATGATGCTAGCGCCGCGCGCCTGCGCCGCGTCGCGAGAAGAGCCCCGCCGGTTTGACGGAGCTCCTCGGGATGATCAGGCCTCCCGTTTCGGGCGGTTCCAGATGAGGGCGTATTCGCCTTCCTTCTCGCTCGGCCACAGGGCCGCGGTGATCGGAGCGTTGAAGCTCGGATCGTCCAGCTTGACCGAGATGTATTCCTCGCCGTCGTTGGAGACCGTCTTCCAGCCGGCGCCGACCTCGACGCCGTTGCCAGCGGTGATGCGGAAGTCCGGGGCGTCGCGCGAGACGCGCTCGATGGGGTTCAGGCGGGCCTTCATGCTGACGGTGAGAGTGCGTACGTTGCCGATGATGGAGTTGTTGCCGTTGGTGGTAAATTCGCCGATGACTGCCATTGTCGTAACCTTTCCGGTTTGCTCGGGCCGCGCCCATCGCGTCCTCGATGGCGGTGTTAAGACCGACGGCGATCGACGCCGCACCCCAACGGGGCCGGAACGAAGTGGAGGATGGCCGGGAGCGGCTTTCTTGGCCCGCGAGGAATGCGAACCTGTTCGCAGGGGAAGAAAGTTGCGTATGGCCGTTGCGGTCAGGTCGATCGAGACGAAGGCGTCCTTCGGTCACACCAGATCCAACGAGGTCTGCGTGGGTGTGGCCAGCCTCAACCGGATGGATCACGACATGCCGCAAAAATTATCGGCGTATTCACCACCACCGCGCCGCTTGCACAATCGATTTTGGCACCATGCTCACACCACGTCTAGGGTATGGGGCAAGCAATCCCTTCGGTGCCATCGCTGGTGGGCAACTCTGCACAACCGACCGTTCGAAAGTCGAGTCATCGTCGAATTGATGGGGTCTCGCCTAAACCGGCGAGGGCCTCGGATATGCTGCAATCCACCTTGCCCTCACGCCCACACCGCACCTGCTGGCTGGCACGGAAAGTGTGCGCACGACAGGAACGGACTGTGCCGACGCGTTCTACGGTAGAGTTCCGCAGTATGGCGGCACACCTTCCGCTCCAAATTGCGCAGTCAGCCGTTGCCGCAGCGCCAGAACGCTGCCCTAGACCCCACACATGCCTTCGCATTCGATGGGCCAGAGATCGAGTTGACCGTGATCAGCGGCCGTCGACAGGTCGGCCGCATCAAGTGGAACGCATGAGCGATGAAGATAAACTTCGCCACGGATGCGTCGAATGCCGGTCCGCAGTGCCCGATCGACGATCACCGCGTCTGCCCAGGCTTCCGGATCATGGTCGCGCATGTGACGCCAACGTCCGTTATCGTGAAACGGGCACCCGACGCAGGCTGATTTAGGTGGCGTGGGATAACCATGCCGGCGCAACCACCCAAGGCAATCTTGCCGGCTCATGCGCTTCTCGATCAGCGGCCAACGATTGATCTGCCAATCCTCGAACGAGGGTTTTAACCGGCTGGCCTCGTCTGTCGAAATGCCGATCCACTGTTCGGCAACCGCATGATCTGGCGACCTCTTGCGCGTTAGGCCCACTAACTCCCGGACCTTCCGCCGGATCGGCACGATCTTGTAATCCGTGGTGCAGGCCCGGCGCATCATGCCGATCGACACGGTCTCACGGGACGTGACACGCGATCCGATCTGGGCGAGTTGGCCATCGTCGTCCTCGTCCAGAACCGGACGCTCAGTCCCGGCCGGCCTCACGGTCTTCGCAAAAGCCGGAATGGAAGCCCAGCGCTTGCCGGCTGCGGCATCCATGAGATTGTCGCGAATGTTTCCAGCCGAGACGATATGGACCGGGAACGGAAGAACATTCGGCGACCTCAGCCATTCGAGATGTTCGTAGACGGCTTTTGGCTCCCAGCCGGTATCGGCGAAGATTGCACAATCGGGCATTGGTCCGATCTCACCATGCGCTGCCATCAGCGCCATGGTGGTGGACTGGACACCGGCGCCGAGCGAAAGTGCGCGCAGCCGGATCCGCGAGGGCGCGCCCTGCCCTGCAAAGTTTGACATCTGGAGCATCAGGCCGCCTCCTGACAGGAAGCCGCCTGCGGCTGGAGGTCATGGAGATAGGCAACGGCGCGCTGTGCATGCGCGGCCGCATTGAAGATCGCCCTCTTGTCGGAGCCGAGGATTTCGGCCCAGCTCTGGATGTAGGCCGCGTGATCGGGGCGAGGCTCCAGTTCCGGCACGATACCCAGATCGGCGCAGATCATCGCTGCCCCGAGCTCCACGAGCATCTCTTCGAATGCCCTTTCGCGCCGATCCTTGTGATAGCGGCTGAGATCCCTGTTCAACCGCTTGGGACCGCCGGCCCAATGCAAGGTTTCGTGCGCTCTCGTGGCAACGAAAGACGCCATGTCCCGGAATTGTTCGGGCCGTGGTAGCTGGATGTGGTCGGAGACGGGAGAATAATAGGCCTTGTCGCCGCCATAACGAACGACAGCACCGGTATTGTCGAAGAAGCGATCGGCATGCTCGATACGCTCGAGCGGTTTCGCGATCGGTTCGGGGCGACTGTAATAATGATCGGCAAGGCCATCGATCTGATCGCAATTGAAGACCGTGTACGCCTTCAGAAAAGGAATATCGCGCTCGACCTCCCCGCCAACCGCATTTGTTTCGGTTTTGGTGAAGCGGCTGGCATAGACGACGGTAGCACCGGTCTCGCCCTTGCGCACATGGGCACCGAGTTCATTCGCCTGACGCAGCGTCATCCACGTCACTGAAGCGAAACCGCTGGCAACGCTCTCCGACCAGAGCAAGAGAACATTGAGGCCGGTATAGGGTTGTCCGTTGTGGCGAAGCGGCCGGCTCACCCGGCCGGACAAATTGGCCGCGCTCCACGGCCGCACCCATGGCCTCACGCCGTTTTCCAGATCGGCGACGATCCTGTCGGTGATCCTTGCGTAAATGTCGGTGCGCGTGTTTGCTGTTTTCCTGCTCATTTTTCAAACCTCCTGTTTCAGGAGGCCGCGCTATCGCGGCCCCGTCGCGGAGGGCCGAAAGCAGGAGTGTTCAGGGGGCATGTGCACCGGAACGGCCGAAACGTAAGTGGAGGACGGCGAAGCCGTTGCGCCTTGCCACCGGCTCCTGCAGGACCGACGAACGGGACGGGGCTGCGATAGGGCGCTCCGTCATTTTTGGCTTTTGCTCCCTATTCGCGTTGAGCTTCGCTCTGGCCGTGACACGAAAAGAGGCCGCCTCACGTTGAGGCGGCCATGTCACGGAGAAGGCGGAGCTAGATGCTCCGCCGGATTAATCTCAGCCGAGAGCGTCCATCTGTGCTTCGGCCGCCTTGCGGTCGAGTGTCTGGCCGGGATTGTCGACCGGGCGGTCGAATGGCTTCCACTGTTCGCCGACAATCTGTTCGTAGGCTGCGACGGCGCCTTCAGCCGCCATCCGGAGCGCATGGGCCTGGATGCCCATGTCAGCTGCGAACTCACGCTTGCGCTGGGCGGCGCTGTCGTATCCGACCGGACCGTCGAGATCCTCGGCGCGAGCGTCCGATGCACTCTTGGCGGTCGCATCCCGGGCTTCGGTGACGGCCTTGCTGTAGAACTGGCCAGCACCGTGCGC
>Ga0075034_1001314_pt1 | contig 10096 bp, 6 predicted proteins | sample SynthPrep_16_END_FD_71519 | JGI IMG/M metagenome (GOLD analysis project Ga0075034, IMG submission 71519) | Synthetic microbial communities from Ohio, USA - SynthPrep_16_END_DS12_MetaG | ecosystem: Engineered > Bioreactor > Aerobic > Activated sludge | place: USA: Ohio, Columbus | collected...
CGTACTGCTCCAATCCGCCGGCTGGCTGTTCTTTCTGAGCCTGCTGATGGGTCTCGCCCTGCTGTTGCCGGCGAGTACGTTCGACTCCGAGTCGAAGAATTTTATTTTCCTGATTGGCGCCGTAGGCATCTGGCGCTACTCGATGGGGGCTACGCATTTCTTTCGCGGCATGCTGTTTTTGTACGTGGTCTACCCGCACCTGCGGCGCAAAGTGCGCAAGCTGGGCAAGGCGGCAGACCCGTCCCACGTGTTCTTGATGGTCACCAGTTTTCGGATCGACGCGTTGACCACCGCCCAGGTTTACAGCTCGGTGATCCGCGAGGCCATCGAGTGTGGTTTCCCCACCACCGTGGTCTGCTCGCTGGTGGAAATGTCCGATGAGCTGCTGGTCAAGAGCCTCTGGGAAAAGATGAACCCACCGGCTCACGTCAAGCTCGACTTCGTGCGGATCGCCGGCACCGGCAAGCGCGACGGCCTGGCCTTCGGTTTCCGCGCGATCTCCCGCCACCTGCCGGACGAGCGCGCCGTGGTGGCCGTGATCGATGGCGACACCGTGCTCGCCGAAGGCGTAGTGCGCAAGACCGTGCCGTGGTTCCAGCTGTTCGGCAATGTCGGCGGCCTGACCACCAACGAGTTCTGCGAAGTGCGCGGCGGCTACATCATGAGCGAGTGGCACAAACTGCGCTTCGCCCAGCGCCACATCAACATGTGTTCCATGGCCCTGTCCAAGCGCGTGCTGACCATGACCGGGCGCATGTCGGTGTTCCGCGCCAGCGTGGTCACCGACCCCGGCTTTATCGCCGATGTGGAAAGCGACTCGCTGCAACACTGGCGCCTGGGCCGCTTCAAGTTCCTCACCGGCGATGACAAGTCCAGCTGGTTCAGCCTGATGCGCCTGGGCTACGACACCTTCTACGTGCCGGATGCGGCGATCAACACCGTCGAGCACCCACCGGAAAAGAGCTTTATCAAGGCCAGCCGCAAGCTGATGTTCCGCTGGTACGGCAACAACCTGCGCCAGAACTCCCGGGCCCTGGGCCTGGGTATGCAGCGGCTGGGCCTGTTCACCAGCGTGGTGCTGTTCGACCAGCGCGTATCGATGTGGACCTCGCTGCTGGGCCTGACCGTGGCGATCATCGCCACCTTCAAGTACGGCGGGGCGTTCATCCTCGTGTACTTGCTGTGGATCGGCATCACCCGCCTGATCCTGACTCTGTTGCTGGCGTGCTCGGGGCACAAGATCGGCCCCGCCTACCCGATGATTCTCTATTACAACCAGATCATGGGCGCGCTGGTGAAGATCTACGTGTTCTTCCGCCTCGATCAACAATCCTGGACCCGCCAGGACACCAAACTGACCCGTGATTTGGAAAGCGCACAGCGTTGGTTCAACACCTGGTCGTCTCGGACCATGACCTTCTCCGCCGGCAGCATTTTCGTCGCCGTGTTGCTGATGATGGTCTGACCCTGCCAAGCCTGAATTAACTTAAGGAAATGCCCTGATGAACAGTCAAGTAAACGCCAATGTTGTCCACGAATCCGAAGCCCAGCGCCAACACGCCCGGGTGAAAATCCCGGCCAAGCTGCGCTTCTTCGGTGCCGACCGCACCCCCATGGAAGTACGGGTCATCGACCTGTCCGCCGGCGGCCTGGCCTTCAATGCCGCCCAACAACCGCTGAAGGTCGGCGAGGTGCACAAGGGCCGCCTGCAATTTGTCATCGACAACCTCGGCCTGGCGATGGACGTGGAGCTGATGGTGCGTTCCCACGACCGCCAGACCGGCCGCACCGGCTGCCAGTTCCAGAACCTGGATGCCCGGGATATTTCCACACTGCGTCACCTGATCACTTCGCACCTGTCCGGCGATATCGTGACCATGGGCGACGTGCTGGCGACCCTGCAGCGCGACAACTTCACCAAGGCACGCAAGGTCAAGGACAGCGGCAGCGGCATGAGCGCCTTTGGCCGCCTGCGCGCCGTGACCTTCAGCCTGGCGATCTTCCTGGTGGGCCTGGCGGCGTTCGGTTTTGTGTTCAAGTCGGTGTATGGCATGTACTTCGTCAGCCACGCCCAAGCCGGCCTGGTCAGCGTGCCGGGGATGAACGTGACCATGCCCCGCGACGGCACCGTGCAAAGCCTGATCAAGGACAACGGGGTTGCCGCCAAAGGCGCGCCACTGGCGACCTTCAGCACCAGCATGCTGGATGTGCTCAAGGGCCACCTGGACGAAGACCAACTGCAACCGGCCAAGGTCGAAGAGCTGTTCGGCAAGCAAATGACCGGCACCCTGACCTCGCCCTGCGACTGCATCGTCGCCCAGCAACGGGTGGCCGACGGTCAATACGCGAGCAAGGGTGATGTGATCTTCCAACTGGTGCCACGCGGCAGCCAGGCGAATGTCGAGGCGCGGTTCTCCTATCGCCAGTTCGCTGACGTGCGCCCTGGCACCCGCGTGAACTTCCAGGTGGCCGATGAAGAACAAGTGCGCACCGGCACCATCGTCAGCAGCACCAGCCTCAACAGCGCCGACCTGTCCTCGGATATCCGCGTGCAGATCAAGCCCGATACGCCGCTGGACAGCGCCTACGCCGGCCGCCCGGTAGAAGTGACCAGCGACCGCGGCCCATCCCTGAACTGGCTGATCGATAAAGCCATGGCTGCTGGTTTGTAAGCGAGGACATGCCTGTGAACCCTATTTCAAGAACAACACAATCTCTGTGGGAGCGGGCTTGCTCGCGATGGGATCAGCGCGGTTTGCCTAATGAACCGAGTCGCCTGCATCGCGAGCAAGCCCGCTCCCACACTCGACCGGTGTACTGCTCACTGGCTCTGGCAATAACACTGGCCGGTTGCGCCGGCCTGCCCGACCAGCGCCTGGCCAATGAAGCCCTCAAGCGTGGCGACACCGCCACCGCCGCGCAGAACTACCAGCAACTGGCCGAGCTGGGCTACAGCGAAGCCCAGGTCGGCCTGGCGGATATCCAGGTGGGCAGCCGCGACCCGGCGCAGATCAAGCAGGCCGAAGCCACCTACCGCGCAGCGGCTGATACATCGCCCCGCGCCCAGGCCCGTCTCGGTCGCCTGCTGGTGGCCAAGCCCGGCGCCACCGAAGCCGAGCATCGCGAAGCCGAAGGCCTGCTGAAAAAAGCCTTTGCCAATGGCGAAGGCAACACCCTGATCCCGCTGGCCATGCTGTACCTGCAATACCCCCATGATTTCCCCAGCGTCAACGCGCAGCAGCAGATCGATACCTGGCGCACCGCCGGCTACCCTGAAGCCGGCCTGGCGCAGGTGCTGCTGTATCGCACCCAGGGCACCTACGACCAGCACCTCGATGACGTGGAAAAAATCTGCCAGGCCGCGCTCAGCAGCACCGATATCTGCTACGTCGAACTGGCCACCGTCTACCAGAAGCGCGGGCAGCCGGAGCCACAGGCCGAACTGCTCAAGCAGCTGCAAGCCGACTACAGCCGTGGCACCGTCAGCGCCCAGCGGGTCGACAGTGTGGCCCGGGTGCTGGGCGATGCCTCACTGGGCAAGACCGACGAAAAGACCGCCCAGGCCCTGCTGGAAAAAATCGCCCCTGGCTACCCCGCGTCCTGGGTCAGCCTCGCGCAGTTGCTCTACGACTTCCCGGAACTGGGCGACGTCGAGCAGATGATGCAGTACCTGGACAACGGCCGCGCCGCCGACCAGCCCCGCGCCGAATTGCTGCTGGGCAAGCTGTACTACGAAGGCAAGTGGGTGCCGGCCGATGCCAAGGCCGCGCAAGCGCACTTCCAGAAAGCCCAGGGCCAGGAAGTGGCCGCCGATTACTACCTCGGGCAGATCTACCGCCGTGGCTACCTGGGCCAGGTCTACCCGCAAAAGGCCCTGGATCACTTGCTGACCGCCGCGCGCAACGGCCAGAACAGTGCCGACTTCGCCATTGCCCAGTTGTTTTCCCAAGGCAAGGGCACCCAGCCCAACCCGCTCAACGCCTATGTGTTCAGCCAACTGGCCAAAGCCCAAAACACGCCGCAAGCCAATGAACTGGCCGCGCAACTCGAACAACAACTGCCGCCTGCCCAGCGCGCCGAGGGCCAGCGCCTGCTGCAACAAGAGCTGGCCGCCCGTGGCGCCTTGAGCCAAAGCACGCTGCAACTGCACGCCCTGCAAGAAGACGGCGAGGAAGCCCTATGAAACTCAATCCATTCGTCAAGGCCGGCATTGGCCTGTCCTTCGCCCTACTGTGGTCGTGCCCGACCCTGGCCGCGCTGACCGAAGACCAGAACTTCGGCCTGGAAGTGAAAATCACCGGCCAGTCCGAAGATGACCGCGACCTCGGCACCCAGCGCGGCGGCGACGTCAACGGTATCGGCCTGGATGTGCGCCCGTGGATCTACGGTGAACGCGGCGCCTGGAGCGCCTACGCCATGGGCCAGGCGGTGACGTCCAGTGACATCATCGAAACCGACACCCTGCAACAGTCCGATGGCGACACCACCGAGCAATCGAGCAACAACGACCGCAAGAGCAAAAAGAACTACCTGGCCCTGCGCGAGTTCTGGGTCGGCTACAGCGGCTTCACGCCCTACCCTGGCGAGATCCTCAAGCTGGGTCGCCAACGCCTGCGCAATAACGACGGGCAATGGCGCGATACCAATATCGAAGCGCTGAACTGGACCTTCGACACCACCCTGCTCAAGGCCAATATCGGCGTCGCCGAGCGCTTCAGCGAATACCGCACCGACCTCAAGGAGCTGTCCCCCGAAGACAAGGACCGCCGGCATTTCTACGCCGACGCGGCCTACCAGTGGACCCCGGGGCATTGGGTCGGCGTGCGCGGTCATCACACCCGTGATGACGGCAAGCTCGACTACCCGCAACCGGGCGTGGCCACCGATTCGCTGGACAAGCGCCAGAACGGCGACCTGACCTGGCTCGGCCTGGAAGCCAACAGCGACGCCTATAACTGGCGCAACACCAACACCATCAACTACTGGGCCAGCGTCACCGGCATGCAGGGCGAGCGCAGCAATGTCAACGCCCTGAACGCCGACGGTAGCCGCCCGGCCAGCGCCAAACGCAACACCGATGTAGATGGCTGGGCCACCGACCTCGGCGTGCGCCTGCGCCTCGACCCGCAGTGGCAAGTGGGGGCCGCCTATGCCCGCGCCAGCGCCGACTACGAACAGAACGGCCTGCAAAGCAACCGCTCGAACTTCACCGGCACGCAATCGCGGGTGCATCGTTTTGGCGAGGCGTTTCGCGGCGAAATGAACAATATGCAGTCCATGAGCCTGTTCGGTTCCTGGCAGTTGCGCGACGACTACGACGCCAGCCTGGTCTACCACAAGTTCTGGCGCGTGGACGGCAACCAGCCGGTGGGCAGCAATGGCATCGATGCGGTGCAGAACGACTACAACGATGTCACCGGCGCCGTGCTGTCCAGCGCCTCCCTGCCTCTGCAAGACGGTAAGAAAGACCTCGGCCAGGAGATGGACCTGGTGGTCACCAAGTACTTCAAGAAGGGCCTGCTGCCCGCCGCCCTCAGCCAGTCGATCGACGAACCGTCGGCCCTGGTGCGCTTTCGTGGCGGCGTGTTCAAGCCGGGCGATGCCTATGGCAAGCAAGTCGACTCGTACATGCACCGCGCCTTTGTCGACGTAGTCTGGCGCTTCTGATGGGAGCCTGCGCAATGAATCCTCACGCCCTCAAAGGCTCGGCCCTGCTCGCGGCGGCAATGCTGCTGGCGTGCGCCCCGGCCTTTGCCAATGTCGAGCCGCAGGTCAAGGCGCCCACCATCGCCAAGGAACTGCAACAGGCCAAGACCTACACCATCACCAGCCCGCCCACCGCGCCGCTGGAGCTGGCCAAGCCGGCGCTGCCGGACCTGTCGGGCTACACCGCACAAGCCGTGGCGAAGAAAATCGTACGCAACAAGGCCGGCAAGGTCAGCGTGCGCCGGATGATGCAGGAAAACGCCCTCAAGGACTTTATCGGCGGCGACAACAAGATGGCCGAATGGGTGGTGCGCCAGCACGGTATCCCCCAGGCGATCTTTATCGACGACGGCTACATGAACCTCAAGGACTTGCTCCAGAAGGTGCCCAAGCAGTACCTGAGCGAAACCTCGCCCGGCGTGTTCCTGGCCAGGCTGCCGATTGTGGTCGGCGAAAAAGGCATCCTCGAAATCGACCGGCAGACCCAGGAATTGCGCCTGTCCCAGGAGGCCGGCGCGTTCCTGGTCAACGACGGCCAGCTGTTTGTGCGCGACACCAAGATCACCGGTTGGCGCGAGAAGAGCAACGGCCCGGCGACCTTCCGCTCACCCACGGAGTTCCGCCCGTTCCTGCTGGCCTGGGGCGGCACCCAGACCTATATCGTCAACAGCAAGATGGCCAGCTTCGGCTATGCCAACAGCAAGTCCTACGGCGTGAGTATTTCCCAGTACACGCCGAACATGGCCAAGGTCCTCAAGCGCCCGGAGCCCACCGGCTGGATTGTCGATTCCGAGTTCTCGGACATGTGGTACGGCTTCTACTGCTACGAAACCACCGGCTTTGTGATCAAGGGCAGCACCTACAAAGACAATATCGTCTACGGCATCGACCCCCACGACCGTTCCCACGGCCTGATCATTGCCGACAATACCGTGTACGGCACCAAGAAGAAGCACGGCATCATCATTTCCCGTGAGGTCAACGACAGCTTCATCTTCAACAACCGCAGCTACGACAACAAGCTGTCGGGCCTGGTGATCGACCGTAACAGCGTGAACAACCTGATCGCCGACAACGAGATCTACCGCAACCACACCGACGGCATCACCCTCTATGAGAGCGGCGACAACCTGTTGTGGGGCAACAAGGTGATCAGCAACCGGCGCCACGGGATCCGCGTGCGCAACAGCGTGAATATCCGCCTGTACGAAAACATCGCCATGGCCAACGGCCTGACCGGGGTCTACGGGCACATCAAGGACTTGACCGACACCGACCGCGATATCGCCCTCGACCCGTTCGACGCCCAGGTCTCGCTGATCGTGGTCGGCGGCGAGCTGGCGGCCAATGGCAGCGGGCCTTTGTCCATCGATTCGCCCTTGAGCATCGAGCTGTTTCGCGTGTCGATGCTCGCCCCGACCAAATCCAGTGGCATCAGCTTCTCGGGGATTCTCGGCGAGCGCCAGGATGAAATTCTCGACCTGCTGGTGCGCCAACAGAAAGCCGTGCTGATCGACCCTGTCGAACGCCAGACCCAACTGCAGGACTGAGGATGACCTTTATGCACCCACACATGATCAAGCTGCTCAGCCTCTCGGGTTTGACCCTCGGCATCCTGGCCGCCAGCAGCGGCGTGCGCGCCGATGAAGCCAAGGCGCCGAGCTTTACCGCCGAGCCGTGCTGCAACCTGTGCCCCGCCGCTCACGACGCCAAGAACTACACCACCCGCTACCAGCAGAACTTCACCACCCTGGTACAGGCCCAGGGCGACTGGCTGTTCCGTACCCAGGAAGACCTGCGCACCGAATTCGACACCACCCCGGCCGGCTACAAACGCATGCAGCAACTGCACGATGCGTTCAAGAGCAAGGGCGTGGAACTGGTGCTGGTCTACCAGCCGACCCGTGGCCTGGTGAACCGCAACAAACTCAACCCGGCGGAAAAAGCCCGCTTTGACTTCGACAAGGCCCTGGGCAACTACAAGAACATGCTCGGGCGTTTTGCCAAGATGGGCTATGTGGTGCCGGACCTGTCGCCGCTGGCCAATGAGCAATTGCCCGACGAACTGCCGGCCCACGACTTCTACTTCCGTGGCGACCAGCACTGGACCCCGTATGGCGCCCAACGCACCGCAAAAATCGTCGGCGCCAAGGTACGCGCCATGCCCGAGTTCGCCGGGATCCCCCAGCGCGAGTTCGAGACCAAGAAATCCGGGCGCATGGGCAAGACCGGCACCCTGCACAACATGGCCGGGCAGCTGTGTGGCACCAGCTACGCGATCCAGTACATGGACCAGTTCAGCACCGAGCCCAAGGGCGAAGCGGCGGATGGCGACCTGTTCGGCGATTCCGGCAACCCGCAGATCACCCTGGTGGGCACCAGCCACAGTGGCAAGAACTACAACTTCGCCGGCTTCCTGGAACAGGAAATCGGCGCCGATATCCTGAACGTCGCCTTCCCCGGCGGCGGCCTGGAAGGCTCGATGATCCAGTACCTGGGCAGCGAAGAGTTCCAGAAAAGCCCGCCGAAGATTCTGATCTGGGAATTCTCGCCGCTGTATCGCCTCGACCAGGAAACCACCTACCGCCAGATGATGGCCCTGCTCGACAACGGCTGTGAGGGTAAGCCGGCGCAGATGAGCGCCAGCACCACCCTCAAGCCGGGCAAGAACGAGTTGATGGTCAACAGCAAGAACATGGACCTGCGCAACAGCCGTCATCAGGTCGACATTCGCTTCGCCGATCCCTCGGTGAAAACCTTGCAAGCCACCCTCTGGTACATGAACGGGCGCCACGAGGACATCAAGATCGACAAGCCCGAAACAGCCGAGACCGACGGGCGTTTCGCCTTTGAACTGCGCACCGATGAAGACTGGGCCTCGCAGAACCTGCTGGCCGTGGAAGTGCAGGGCCCCGAAGCGGGCGCTGCGGCGCAGAAAGTCGAAGCGAAAATTTGCACACGCAACGTATTCCCAAGCGGCGGTCAGCAGACCGCTCAACTTGGGCAATGAGGTTACCTATGCAGAAGTTATTGATTCCCACGTTGCTGGGCCTGGCGATGTTTGCAGGTCACGCCAACGCCGCCGCGCCGCTGCGCCCGCCCCAGGGCTACTTCGCGCCGATTGAAGCGTTCAAGACCGGCGACTTCAAGAGCGACTGCGACGCCATGCCGGCGCCCTATACCGGCTCGCTGCAGTTTCGCAGCAAGTACGAAGGCTCCGATAAAGCCCGCTCGACCCTGAATGTGCAGTCGGAAAAAGCCTTTCGCGACAGCACTGCCGATATCACCAAGCTGGAAAAAGACACCAGCAAGCGGGTGATGCAGTTCATGCGCGACGGGCGCCCAGAGCAATTGCAATGCACCCTGGACTGGCTGGCGAGCTGGGCCAAGGCCGACGCGTTGCTGTCCAAGGACTTCAACCACACCGGCAAATCGATGCGCAAATGGGCGCTGGGCAGCATGGCTTCGGCCTATGTGCGCCTGAAGTTTTCCGAGTCGCAACCGCTGGCCAAGTACCCGCAGCAATCGCAGCTGATCGAAGCCTGGTTCAACAAACTGGCGGACCAGGTGGTCAGCGACTGGGACAACCTGCCCCTGGAAAAAACCAACAACCACTCGTACTGGGCCGCCTGGTCGGTGATGGCCACGTCCGTGGCCACCAACCGGCGCGATCTGTTCGATTGGGCGGTCAAGGAATACAAGGTCGGGGTCAACCAGGTGGATGACCAGGGCTACCTGCCCAACGAACTGAAGCGCCAGCAACGGGCCCTGGCCTATCACAACTACGCCCTGCCGCCACTGGCGATGATCGCCAGTTTCGCCCTGGTCAATGGTGTGGATGTGCGCGGTGAGAATAACGGCGCGCTCAAGCGCCTGGGCGACAAGGTGCTGGCCGGGGCCAAGGATCCAGAGCTCTTCGAGCAAAAGAACGGCCAGGAGCAGGACATGCAGGATTTGGAGCAGGACGCGAAATTCGCCTGGCTCGAACCGTTCTGCACCCTCTACACCTGCGCCCCGGAGGTACTGGAGCGCAAGCATGAGATGCAGCCGTTCAAGACCTTCCGCCTGGGTGGCGACCTGACCAAGGTCTACGACCCGGCGCACGAAAAAGGCAGTTAGCCGCTGATCGTTCCCACGCAGAGCGTGGGAACGCAGCACGGGACGCTCTGCGTCCCACAGCGTGACGCAGAACGTCACAAGAGGCATTCCCACGCAGAGCGTGGGAACGATCGCCCTCCCCGGTTTTCGTGGGGGGTTTGGGGGGGGCCGTTGGCCCTTGACTGTTGGTTAAACATGGAGAGATCGGGATGGTTTTCTCGTCCAATGTGTTCCTGTTTCTGTTCTTGCCGATCTTTCTCGGCTTGTACTATTTGAGCGGGCAACGCTATCG